>Ga0247670_1000357_pt1 | contig 10795 bp, 12 predicted proteins | sample CNK11_metaG_FD_183042 | JGI IMG/M metagenome (GOLD analysis project Ga0247670, IMG submission 183042) | Soil microbial communities from Purdue University Martell Research Forest, Indiana, United States - CNK11 | ecosystem: Environmental > Terrestrial > Soil > Temperate forest > Bulk soil...
ATACCAGTCCGTGAGGCCGAACACCCGCTGTCCCACCGAGAGACCCGTCGTGCCATATCCGACGGCGGTGACCACTCCGGCCAGCTCGTGGCCAGGGACCGGCAACGTTCGGTCACGGCCGACGCGATCGGTCCAAGTCGACGGCCATGTCAGTTCATTCCAGGTGAATCCCGCCGCATGAACCTGAACTACGACGTCATTTATCGCGGCCTGTGGCTCGGGCCGTTCGGCCAGCTTCATCCCGGCCGTTCCCGCCGCCTGGTCGGTCACAACTATTGCTTTCATGATAATTTTCTCATTGGTCATTTGTCTCTCTGGTGAAAATGTTGTTACGTGGTTCCAGCGGATATCAATCCGCGCCTGTCTATGCTGCAGGCAGCACTGCCTTGAAGACAATTTCGATGAGCTGCTCAGGAAAGGCAAGCCTCGCTACGCCAATCAGATTGCTGGCGCACTGAGGCCGCGCCTTGGCGTAGGCTTCTTTGCGCACCTTGCCCGCGACCGCAAACGCCTCATCGACATCGAGGACATAGAGCGTCTCTTCCACCACGTGGTCGAGGATAGCTCCGAACTGTGCCAGGATCGTTGCAGCGTTGGCATAGGCCACCCGCATCTGCTCCGCCATCATCGAGAAGTCGGCTGGCTTGCCGGTTTCATCGAGCGCAGCAGGCGCGACCATGCCGCCCTTGTCGTCGTGGCTGAGTTGGCCGGATACATAGATCATGTTTCCGATCTTAATCGCCTGTGCATAGCCGTAGGCGTCTTCCGCCGGCACACCGTGATAAGCAGCCTCTTTGTTATTCGCAGCGGTCGCGCTGGTCATATCTGATCTCCTGTTGAATAAGCCGGCCCGGATGTCCGTGCCATTTGCTCACCTCCATGACTTCTGAGCGTTGGGCCTCGGGCTTGCACAGATGCCAAAAGATCAGCGAAGTAGAGAACGCCGTGCCTGACCGTCAAAGACACCTTCGACGAAAGATTGAGCGTTCCGTCTTCGGTGACTGTCGCGACGAACGACAGTATCGCCTCCTTGATGATCGCCTCAATGTCGGCAGTGATTTCAATTATAGACATGGAACCTCTCCTATGACCGTGAGGTCGATCGCCGCGAGCGCTTTGTCCCTCGCTAATGTGGCCTGTTCCTGGTCGAGAAACGCAGTGGCCTGCACGGAGAGGAATTGCAGGGTTTTCAGCCCAATGCTGCCCAGGACCACCGACAGATACGGCGTGAGAAAATCGGGCTGGTTGGCTCGGTCGCCGGTAAAGACGCCACCGGAGGCGATGCCGATAAACACTGGGCGATCCCGGAGCATTCCCAACTTCCCGGCCGGCGTCGACTTGAACGTGCGACCGGCCCGAAGGATTTGGTCGATCCACGCCTTGAAGACCGACGGAACGGTTAAGTTGTTCATGGGCGTTCCGATGACAATCACATCGGCCGCCTCGACTTCCTGAATAAGCGCCTCGGAAAGCTCCAGCGCGCCCCTCAGTGGGGCCGCCAAGGTGGCCGGCGAAGACAGGGTAGTCGCGTAGTCGGGCGAAGCGTGCGGCAGGGGGGCAGCGGCAAAGTCTCGCCGGCTAATGCTCGCGCCGGGCGCAACCTCAAGGAGCTTTTCGACGATCGCCGCTGAAAGCTGGCGGCTGTGCGATTCTGGACGCGGGCTGCAATCAATATGGAGGATGTTCATTCGAACGATCCCAATGGCTTTACGAAGCCGATCACGACTATCTTCATAATTTGCTCTCCTTGGTTAGTGTCGCTTTCTTGCTCCTAAGTCAGATCGAGCCAGCCGGTGTAACAGCGGGAAAGTCCTTCTCGGGATCGAACACGTTATTGAAAAAGTTCGTCAGGGAGTACATGGCCACCAACGCTACGATCTCCATGACATTCGCATCCGTGTATCCGGCATCGCGGACGGCTCTCAAATCGGCGTCATTGACCTTGCCGCGGGTCTCGATGACTTTGCGTGCAAATTGGACGGCGGCGTCCCGCTTTCGGTCGCTGGCATGGCCCTTCCGAGCGAGAAGGATTTCATCGGCCGGCAGCCTGGCCATATGCTCGGCCGTAAAGCTGTGAACCGTCAGGCAGTAGTTGCAGCCATTCACTTCGGAGACAGCGAGGCCGATACTGTCACGCGTCTTCACGTCGAGCGCCTTGCTCAAGGAGCCGAACAGGGTGGCCCATGAGTTGAACGCGATCGGGCTTAGCGCGAAGGTCGCCATCATATTTGGGGTGAACCCGATGTTCTTGGTGAACGCATCGAGAGTCGGTTTCGAATCGGCCGGCACTTGTTCCGGCTTTGGCACTGCAGTTCTAGGCATTGTTGTCTCCGTAAGTTAATGGCTTCGCTAATATTATACGAGATCCAGCACGTCGGCCACCGGACGGCGCGGCTTCTGCGGCCAGTTTCCCGGAAGCTCCGCTCCTATTGACAACAGCATGACCGGCACTTCGTCCTCGGCCAGTCCGAACTCGTGGTGCACTGCTTCTGCATCGAAACCGATCATCGGCGTCGAGCCCAAGCCCAGCGCGCGGGCCGCATAAATCATTGCCGTCGCGCCGATGGCGCCGGTGCGTACCGCCTCGTCGCGCTGGCGCTGCGGGTGTCCGCAATACAGACCGCGTGCTGGGATTTCCCAATCCGGCACCATTTCTGCCGGCATGATGCCCGCTTCAACCACCGGTGCCAGGCGCTTTGGTATCACGCTGGAATCGGCCAACTGGCCGCAGATAATGAAGGTAACGGCTGCATCGGTGATCATGGGCTGATTCCAGGCGATCGGAAGCAGCCGAGCTTTGGCTTCAGGCGTGCGGACGGCTATGAAGCGCCAGTTCTGCATGTGGAAGGATGTCGGCGCGGTGGTGCCGATTCGCACCAGTTCGCGGATTTGATCGTCGCTCAAGGTGACGGCATGGTCGTACTTCTTGGTGGTGCTGCGGCTCAGGATAGATTCGATAACGGCGTTGGTCATGGTGATTCCGATGGGTGAAGGGATGGGTTAAAGTGCAAGAGTGTTTTCGTGAAATGCCGGAACTATACGAGTATGGCGCTTTTCTGTGTTTTGGTGATTTGGATGTTTTTTGCTCGTCACGAAGGCAATATATGGCAAAAATTGGTTTTACCGTAAGAGCCAATGTGCAAATATTGATTGAACCAATTTTTCTTCGTGAACCGCCCTTTCCTGCCAACCACCTATCTTCCCCTGCGTTCCCTGCGCGAGGGCGAGAACCTATTCCAGTGGCTCTATCGCGAATTGCGCGAAGCCATTCTCGAGGGCCGTTTCAAGCCTGGCGTGGCGCTGCCGCCGACCCGGAAGCTGGCGGCCGAGCATAAGATTGCGCGCGGCACGGTTGTGCGGGTGTACGACCAGTTGCTCGCCGAGGGTTACCTGGAGAGCCGGGTGGGATCGGGGACGACCGTCCATTGCAAGCTGCCCGAGAAACTTTTTTCCGTTGAAAAGCCAACCGCCGAAAAGACCCGGCCGACCGTGCTGGGGAGGCTTTCGAAGCGGGGTCGGTTGATGGCGGTATCGCCATTTCTTCGTCCAAAGGAACCGGGCAATATTCGGGCCTTTTCCGCCCACCGTCCCTCGGTTTCGCATTTCCCGTCCGGCCTCTGGAGCCGACTTGGCAGCCGCCGTATGCGGCTGGCGTCGCGCGAGATGCTGCACGCGGATGATCCCATGGGCTACCGCCCCCTGCGCGAGGCCATCGCGGCACATCTGGGCGCGACGCGGGGCGTTCTTTGCGACGCAGATCGCGTAATGATCGTTTCCGGCACCCAACGGGCGCTCGACCTCGTGGCGCGGGTCACGCTCGACCCGGGCGACGCCGTTTGGATGGAGGATCCTGGTTACGCCGGCGCGCGAGTGCTCTTCAATGCCGCAGGGGCGCGCGTCGTTCCCGTGCCGGTGGACGAATCGGGCATGCGGGTGTCGGAGGCGCTCAGGCGCGCGCCCCGGGCGCGTCTCGCTTACGTGACGCCCGCGAACCAATTTCCGCTTTGCGTCACGCTGCCGGTGGAGCGCCGGCTCAAGCTGCTTGAGTGGTCACGATCCACCGGGGCATGGATTTTCGAAGACGACTACGACAGCGAGTTCCGCTTCGACGGCCGTCCGCTGGCGGCCATGCAGGGGTTGGAGCCCGGCGGCAACGTTATTTTCTCCGGGAGCTTCAGCAAGATGCTCTTCCCCTCGCTGCGGATGGGCTACATCGTATTGCCGCCGCACCTTGTGGAGCCACTTCGCGCGGCCCGGTCGATCACGGATCGCCATAGTCCCATGATCGACCAGGCGATTCTCTGCGATTTCATCGCCGAGGGACACTTCGGGCGATACCTGCGCAGGATGCGGCAGATCTATGCCGAGCATCTGGAGATCCTCATCTCCGAATCGCAAAAGGAATGGGGCGATCGCCTCGTTGTGCAGCCCGTGCAGGCCGGTTTGCAGACCATCGGCTGGCTGGGCGGCGGACGAGATGACGTGTCCTTCGCCCTGGCCGCGCGCAGCGCCGGAGTGACGCTGATCCCGCTATCCTATTGGGCCATGCGCTGGAAACGGCGCGACGGTTTACAGATCGGGTTTGCGGCCGTGGAGCCGTCGGAGTTGCGCCGCGGGGTAAAGGCGCTGGCGGCTTTGTTGTAAGGTATGGAGCAAGTCTTTTGGAAATCGATCTTAGGTCGGCCAGGATGTCCATTCGTCCCATCAGTCGCGCCAAAGGCCGCAGAGCCATTGCCCAGGTCGCCTACGACACCCGCTGCAAATTGACCAATGAGCGCACGGGCGAAAGGCACGATTGGGCCAAGCAGAAAGCCGACCATATTGAGTGGCAGATGACCGGCCCAAAATCGGAGCCGGGTGAACTGGCTACCCACGCCGAGCAGGCCGAGAAACGGTGGATGTTCGCGTTGGCCGGGCATGGTGGAAACGGAACTGTTTGCGCAAACTTACAAAAGTTACGGACTCGCGACCGTCCGGTATCCGGTGCTGGAAGTCACGGCAACGATCGAACCGTTCGAGAACGGACGCGGCTTTTCCTTGCGCGTATTGCGGGCGGACAAACCACGGCTCAATTGTTAGGCTACGAGAAAATCCGACACGCCGACCATCGACAGAATGAAAGGCCGCTTCGTCGAAACTCTCCCGCCGAAATTGGCCGACAACCAAATGCTACTGCTTGCGCAAACAATATTGAAAGCCAAAGGCGTCAACGTCGCCAAACTTGTCGACGCTCCACGAATTCCGCGCTCACGTTGGTGAAAATCAATTTAGCTGGCTCTGCGCTCGAACGACGGAATTAAACGGTGCGTTTTATGACCGCAAGCGAAGATGGGACGAGCGATTACAACTGCGTGGATGTGATCCGCGAGGCCGGGGCGACCGTCGTTGCCGCCGCGCAAAGCACGACGTCGCTTGTGCCGCCGCTCGGCATGGACAAATCAAAAGTCCTGACCCTGAATCTTCGTAACCGGATGATTTTCCGCTCCGCCGATGAAGCCGATGCCGTTCAAGCCGCCGATTTCATCGGCAAAAAACGGGTCGTAAAACGCTCCTGGGGTTACAGCGCCGGCAAGCGCAACGTGAATTACAACGAAATTGAAGAACACAAAATCAAGCCGCACAAACTCCGTAATCTTCGCGACCATGAATGCGTCCTAGTCCATTGCGAGCGCGGCTTTCGGCGGGTGACACTCCTACCGCTGGAATCGGACGGCACGGTATCAAAATGGTTTCCTTGGTGGAAAAGGTTGCCCTTTTAATTGGAGCAACCAGTTTATCGAAATTTGTCTTCAAACGGTTTGCTCCATGATTCTCCGGCGATAATTTGCAACCCATCTCCGTGAACTTCGGATCTGGCGAGTTGCTTGTGATTTTCCATGCACCAGTGGCCTGCATCTTTCCATTTCTCCATTTTCAGAAACCGCATCACTTCAGGCAGGACTCTGATTTTCAGGTCTGCCTCTTTGATTGGAATGGCGACATTTTCTCGTTGCCTCAAAGCCGGATTGTCAGACCCAACGAGTGCTAGAATCGGCTGGTAATAATGCCGCCAAAATTCATCTCTGGTCAGTTTGAGCCGGATCGGATTGCGCGGTTCGACATCATCGGGCTGCGGATCGCGCCAGAAAAATTTGAGTGTATCGTTTTTGAAATAGGCGAAAGCACCAATACGGAATTGCACTTGCGTTCCATTGATTCCAATCAAACGCTCCGCTTGTAACTTGGCCTTTGCCTTCGCGTCCTCAGCCGGTGGGCTGGCGCGCCCCTTTGATTCGAGAGCAACCCAATCTCCGCTGTTTGTCTGGCCGACCAAGTCTGGGCGAGAACGTCCGCTCAGTAATGTTGGATTCAACTGCGAGCGAAATACGTCGAGATGCAACAACCACGGCGCGTTGAGTTTTTTTGCGGCGAACAATTTGCAAAGCGTCAGGCCGAGAAAGTAGTTCACCGCCCCTTTTTCGGAAGGGTCCAAACTCTTGGCGGCTTGGGTGCGGCGCAATCGCCGGGCTGAAGGCCCGACTTGTTCCAAAGACATCCGCACAGCAGAAATTCGGAACAAGGCTTCATAAAGCGATGCATTTCCGTTTTGAAACACATAGTTGCGATTGGGCCGTCCAACTGTGACCGCTGCCCAAAGCAAATCGTCCCAGCTCACGGACAATATATTTGATCCATTGGGCACTGGCCCGCCATTTGGAAATCCGTCAGATTCGTAATCAATTTCTAGCATTATTTCCCTTTTGGCGATTCGATCACGCAGAGCGTCGCACCAACCAGTTCAGCGATGAACTTTCTCCCATTCCAGTTCCCATCGCTTTAAGTCCAGCAGCAATATCGAGTGACCAGATTCAAAGCGCACGCGCCTCTGCATGGGGTCAGTATTGCGCATTGAGTGTTCGGAATAGGCATCAAACATCTCGTCTACGCTGCCGGCAACAAGTGAACATTGTTGGACAACATCATTCGTATCGGAGGGACCAAAGGGAAAATCACTGCACCACTGGTAAAGTTCACGCACGGTCGCTGCATCTCTTTGAAGTGATGCGGCAAGCTCGATTTCCGTTAAATGCCCGGCCTCGAAAGCTTGGAAAATCTCAACTGCCCGACTTCCGAAGACCGCCACTTGGCCGAAAACCTCCTCGACAAGTTGAAGCAGCACACCCTTGCTGACTTTGTTTTTGGCAACAAACTCAACTTGGGATTGATAGCCGGAATTCCAAACGAACTCGATTCCATCAACCATTTCGCCGCCCAATGGATACGGGCGATGCTCGGACAGCGCAGGGTCAATCCATAAACTGCGGCATAGCCAGTTACCCTGCTGTGAATCTTCAATGGTGCGTCCTACATAAACCCAAATCGCTTGCGCCCGCTGCTGTGACCAGAGTTCCCTCATCACACCGGGCCGCTGATACGTTTCAGTCTTCAGTTGTTCGGTAGCCTTGGTGACAAGTCGGCGGATGACATCCCGTTCGTAATGCCGATCCACAAGCAGAAACGCAGAGTATCGCTTTACGTTCGCCGTGCTGTCATCCATCAGCCGGATGCGTTCTGAGGCCATTTCCTCATTGACCCGCCATGTAATCACGGTGCCTGCTTCTCTTGCGTGACCCGCGCGGCAGAGCGAATTGTGACCATAAGGCGTCCCGTCTCTTGGACAAATCTTCTCGTAGGCAATTAAGAGTCGCGCAGTTGCCGCCGCATCCATGACTATGTAATCCGCCCCTCGGCTCATTGCCGTCTGGATGAAATGCTTCTTGGCGTCGTCATGAATGTGACCCACGGCACAAAGCACGGCCATGCCCAAATCTGGCACGTCTTGCAGGCGGAGAATCTGGTTGCCAATCAACTTGCTGGTGACTTTCTCGAACGATTTGCCCTTGATGATGCATGCGGCCACACGAGGCTTTCCATTTACGGTAACGCCCGCCTGGAAAATGTCTTCTAACTCCGTCGGGCCATGCGGTGTTACGTCCGGTGCGCCAAGAATTTCCCGGAGTGCGATTTCCAACTCCGTTACTTCATCGAGTTGCCGAACCCCAGAAATCACAGCATCCGTGACCGCCTCAATCGGGATTTCTGCCCCGCGCGCGAATCGGTCTATTTCAAAAAAGTCGAGTGCTTTGGACATAATTTCACATCCAGTGTTCTCGCTTTGCGAGCGCGGCTTCCACCATCTCCTTTGCCTTCTCGTTCATCCTCAATTCGTGATCCGGTCGAAGGTGATTGTAAATGAAATTGAAGAACAATGGATTCCGCGACCGGCCATCGAAATTCATGTCCTGAATGTTTCGGGAAAGTTGATCGAGTTCGCGAAAACTTCGCTTCCCGGAAATCGCTTCGGCGAAAATGTTTTCGATCTGCCCTTTCAGTTTTTCCAGTGCTAAAACCGCATCCCTTTGTCGAATACACTCCCGGACTGCCCAAACTACTGCTGGGGCAATTGGCAGATAAACTGAAAGTACCATGTCGCGGACGCGCTGATCGGCTGTGAATGAAACCGCGATTACGCCCACGACAAGGACTGCGACGATGGCGATCAGCCACCCCGCATACTTCCGCCGTTGTGACATATCCCACCAAACGGCGGCGCGCTGGCAAATCAACCGCGCCAGCGGCAGCGGCAATCGCCCGACTTCAGGGGGATACCAATCGCGATGATTCGCCTTCGTGTGTTTGCGCTGAAACTTTTCAGCCACTTCATTGAGCACTTCAGTTTCGGGCGTTGTTGAACACCGAATCGTGTTCCACGGAAGGCCGAATAACTCGCAATCGAATTGTTCCTGCATCTTGGCGGCAATTTTCTTGCGCGCGGTTTGGATTCGGTCGAGACACAGAACGTCAATCCATCCAAACAGGAGCGAGAGTGGGGTCGTTACGACTTTGGCTTCCGGCCACCGCAAGGCGACCAACGACATCGCCAGCGCACATGGAACGGACAAGAAGAATTGCCAGCCAGCTACGACCTTCGCGTGTCCATACAGATGCGACCAAGCAGCGATGTGCTTCAGTGAGCGATCGCTGTTCTGCTTTTCAGGAATATCGCAGAGGGTTTCGGGCTGATTCATCTGAATAACTTGTAGTTGAAAACGTAATCCCACCGCCGCAGCGCATCATCCATCCTACCGTTGCGTTCGTCGGAGAGCGCAGCCTTTGCCTGGTCGCGGGAATTTTTCACCGACGCCACGGCGGTCGCGCGTTGCGCCTCGGACTTAGTAGCCGCAATGTTCCCGTTGATGCGGTAGGGATCGAGAATGCCGGCGCAATCCCGTTCTGCCATTTTTTGGAGCAGCTCGGTCATGCACTCGGCGTAACTTTTACCCACACTGCAAATTCCTTCGCTCGCCAGAACCATTTCAATGTGAAATGACGAAATTGGAATCGCGGGATCACGGCAGACGCGCCAGAATTTGAAAAGCTGTGCCACCCCTCGCAGCTTCCCACCGCTCTCCTGATTCTTTAACGCAATGTAGCCGTTGTGAATCTCAGGGCTCGTGAGCATCCAACGGCCATTTCCATCAGGAATGTAATAGAGCGGACGTTTGTATTCCTTTGAAAACCCACCCCAAGCTGCGGGCACGACATCAATGTCCATGTCCCTGAACTCGACGACGATGGCATGAACATCCCGTCCTGCCTTGGTGTTCGGCAAACGCGCGCTTATTTCCTTGCGGAATTTGTCGAGAATGGTGTTGGAGGACTTCCACTCATTGCCCCACCAAACCTCGTCGAGCGGTATTTGGGCGAACACGTCTACATCGCTCCGTCCACGGATGAACGTCCCTCGGCTGAAGCTCCCGGCTTTGGGAAACTTTTTCACGGTGAACACCGTTTCGAGCCGCGTCTTGATCGTCTCAAAATGCTTTGCCGCCGACTGAACCTCTCCGCCGGTCGGCTGGATTCGGATCAAGAGACTTTTTAATGCATCTGAAACTGCGCTCATGAATTATTTGGCGTTTTTTTAACCGTAAATTTCCGGCAACTCCTTTTGAACTTCAGGCGGCACACTGCCGCCAGGAAGAAGTCGCATCGCATCCCGAAGTGACTTCAAAAGGTCGAGGCGTCCCGCCTGTTTGAAAAGCAACGCGGCTGACATTAAGCCCGGAGCAAGCCCGCCCATCATTCGCCCAAGTTGGTTGACATCTCGACAAGCGTCAACGAACCAAGCCATTCCTCCGTTGTAGCCGTCGGGATTAGTTTTCCCCGCGATATAGCCACCTGGAATGGTTACATTGAACCACCAGAAAAATGGCGTGCCCATTTGTGCAAACCGGGCGCTCTCTGCACCCAAATCAACCGCTCGTCGCAGAGACGCCTTCTTCAGCTTCAAGATGTCTTTGTCTCCAAGTTCCTTCACAGTGAGGACCGTTATGGGGAAGCCAAGATCAACTTCAAAACGCCTTCGCCCTCCCGTCGTAGCTTCAGCGCCGCAGTCTTTCGGGCGGTCAACGCCTGGATTTGAGCCGTCATCTTGTGTTCGAGGAACAAGCTCAATGACGCCGCAGTCGTCTAGCCGTTCGTGAAAGAGAAACCATGCGGGCAGGGTGGAATACAACGCCAATTCCTGTTTTTCTTTGTCAACAACCGCAAGCATCAAAGGCAACTCAAGGTGGAAAAGCCAACTAAAATGGTCAGTGTATTTCGGGTCGTCTTTCTTCGAGTCAGCGGGCGCAAATATGGCGCGTGGCGTCGAAGCTGACTTCACCGAAACTGCAAAGTAGTGGCGGAAACCCACTATGCCTGATTCCTGCTCGGCGAGATTGCATATTAGATCAATCCCGATGTCTTCCTGCCT
>Ga0247670_1000360_pt1 | contig 10702 bp, 9 predicted proteins | sample CNK11_metaG_FD_183042 | JGI IMG/M metagenome (GOLD analysis project Ga0247670, IMG submission 183042) | Soil microbial communities from Purdue University Martell Research Forest, Indiana, United States - CNK11 | ecosystem: Environmental > Terrestrial > Soil > Temperate forest > Bulk soil | place...
CAGGGTGAACGCATTCTGCTCGTCGGTTTCGACGAACACGCATTTCCCGCCGGCGTAATTTACGACATCTTTATAAGTGACCCAATAGGGCACGGGGATGATGACTTCGTCGCCGGGATTGATTAACGCTTGGGTGAGATTGAAAATGACGTGCTTGCCGCCCACGCTGATGATGCACTCGGCGGGCTGGTAGGCCGTGCCGAAATCCTTGGCGTGCCGCTCGCACACGGCCTGCTTCAGTTCCGCGGTGCCGCCCGCGCCGGTATATTTGGTGAAGTTCTGCTCGATCGCGCGGACGGCCGCCTGTTTGATATTGTCGGGCGTCGGAAAATCCGGCTCACCCGCGCCGAAATCGACTACATCGATGCCCTGCGCGCGCAATTTCTCGGCGTCCGCGGCAACTTTCATAGTTGACGACACGCTGATCAATGAGATGCGGTCTGCAATTTCCGTTTTCAGTTCGAGTGCCATGATGTCCTAATTTATGATGGCCGCCGGACGCCTGCGCCGGCAGCGCTGAATCGTTTACGGAGCCTTGCTTCCACCGCGGGCGGCACCAGCCCCTTGATATTGCCGCCCAGCCCGATGACTTCTTTTACCAGGCGCGAGCTAATGAAGGAATGCGCCTCGCCCGCCATCAGGAACAGCGTTTCGATTTCCGGTCGCAGCCGCCGGTTCATCAGCGCCATTTGCAATTCTTTCTCGTAATCCGAGATGGCGCGAATGCCGCGCAGCAGCACGGTCGCGCCGCGGGCCGAGGCGTAATCCACCAGCAGCCCTTCAAAATGGTCCACCTCAACGTTCGGAAACGCGTTCAGCACCTCGCGCAGCATTTCCATGCGTTCTTCGACACTGAACAGCGGGTCTTTTTCGTCGTTCAACAGAATCGCTACAATGAGGCGGTCAAAAAGCCGGGAGCCGCGCTCGATCACATCCAGGTGCCCGCTGGTGATCGGGTCGAACGAGCCCGGGTAGATCGCGATTACGGTCGCCGGCTTGGCTGCCAATCCGCTGCCCTTTCAATGGAAGAGATAACTTACAATTCTAGCGAAAAAGTACGCAGCCCACATGCCATCAGATGGTCAAATAGGATGATACGTTCGCATGGCGCTCCCATGGCTCTACGCAATTGCCAGTGTGCTGGTCGTCAGCCTGCTCTCGCTGATCGGTCTGGCGACTCTCTCGTTCAGCGAACAAAAGCTTCGCGAGGTGATCTTCGTGATGGTGGGTCTGGCCACGGGCAGCCTGTTCGGCGACGCTTTTATTCACCTGGTGCCGCAATCATTCCGGCAATCCGCCAAGCCGGTGCAGACGTCGCTGTTGATCCTGGGCGGCCTGCTGATTTTCTTCGTGCTTGAGAAATTTCTGCTTTGGCGGCACGAACACACGCTCGAATTTGAGCATCACGTGGAGCCGGTCGGCTACATGAACCTGGTGGCGGACGCGATTCACAACTTCATGGACGGGATGATCATCGGTGCGTCCTACCTGGTAAGTGTGCCGATAGGCCTGGCGACGACTCTGGCTGTGATCTCGCACGAGATTCCGCATGAACTGGGCAACTTCTTTGTGCTCCTGTACGCCGGTTTCTCGAGAAGCCGGGCGCTGCTGTTTAACTTTCTGTCCGCCTGCGCGGCAATCCTGGGCACGGTGCTGGCGCTGGTGATCGGGTCGAGCGCGACATCTTTTTCGGCAGCCGTGCTACCCGTTGCGGCCGGCGGCTTCATCTATATTGCGGGATCGGACCTGGTGCCGGAGCTGCATAAGGAACGGAGTTTTCCAAAGTCGGTGGCGCAGATGATTGCCATCGGCGCGGGGATCGGGCTGATGCTGTGTTTGACGCTGATGGAGTAGTTGCAGGCCCGCAGAAGACGGTAACCCGCGAAATCCCGGCGCCGCTCAAAAAGAAAAACCGCACCGGAGAGCTCCAGACGTTCTTGAGCCCATGCTCCGATGCGGTCCGCCCTCTTCGAGCTGGGATCCGGCGGCGGGCTACTTGGTACCCGCTACCATTTCTGGTCAAGGTCCGCGTCCGATTTCCCCGCACCAAAAACGCCAGATAACTACCGCAACCAAGATCCCTGGTGAGAAGTTGAAGTCCGCATAAAAAACCCCTCTGTTGCAACCAGCAAACGATCCAAATCGCGAGCATTAAACCATTGCAAAACATCGGCTCCCGCAAGCACGCTGTTTTTCTCGCCCGCTTCTGTCTCGCCTGCCTGTTGCAGCAGAGGGCAGGTTACAGGTTACTTCGCCAATTCGATTAGTGAAGGAGCAAACGTCCGGCCAACGTCAAATCATGACAAACGATTGATTCTTAAGGGACGGAGAGGGTGTGTGCTGCCGACGGCTGGGGCGGCGTGGTGCGGGACTGTGGCGCTATGACACAATCGGAAGTTGATGCCGCACTGGTCGCGCGTGGGTTGCGTTTTCCCTCTCTTTATCCTTCTTTGCACACTGGTATCGCCGGCGGCGGCGCAGAGCCAGGAGGAGAGCCTGCGCATCTATAGCGAGCATCCGCGCCTGTTTCTGGGGCAGCACCGGCTAAAGCTGCTGCAAAAGGAGAAAGAGCGGCGGTCGCTGAGGTGGCAACAGTTCGAACTGCTGATGGCGGGTCACGCTCCCATGCCCGAACCAGGTTTTGCGAATGCGCTGTATTACCGGGTGGCCGGGGATCAGCCGAGCGGGAAGGCGGCGGTGACGTGGGCGCTCGGAGCCGGTGGAACTGACCTGCGGCAGCTCGCGCTGGTGTTCGACTGGTGCCAGGAACTCCTTTCGCCCGCGCAATCGCGCGCGCTGGCCGCGAAGCTGGCTAAAGGAATCGAGCACCCAGGGCCCGACAAGTCGATGACGTCTCTGCGCTCAAGGACGCTGGCGGCGGTGGCGCTGGCGGACCATCAGCAGGAGGTTTCCGAGCGCGAGCTGGAGCGCGTGATCCAGGGCCGCTGGCGCGGTGAAATCGCGCCGGAGCTGCAGCGGGGCCATGACGTGATCCCGCACGACGATTACTACGCGCTCTACGAGCTGCTGCACGCCGTACGCGATAACGTCAACATCGATCTGCGCGAATCGGCCCCGGCTTATTTCAAGGCGCTTCCGATCTACGATCTGGTGAGCTACTACCCGGCGACATATCCGGCCCCCGAGGGCGAATATCGGATTCCGGCATCGAAGGGCGCTGGTGAGCCCGATGTGCGGCGGGCGACAATGTCGCGGGCGGCTGAGCTGGCCATGGTCCCGTACGATACCAATGCGCCTTCGAGCCAGATTCTGCAAGGCTGGCTGATGCATGATAATTTCCAGCTGCGCAGCACGCTGGGCGCACCCTATGAGTTTCTGTGGGCCAACCCGTATCATCCGGGCCTGAGCTACTATTTGGCGCCGCTGGTGTTTCATGATGAGGATTTCGGGCGGTTGTTCATTCGCTCCAGCTGGGACGAATCGGCTCGCTGGCTGGGATATTTCAACGGTGAGCTGCAATTGTTCGAGAACGGCAACGTAACGTTGCTGAATGCGCAGCTGGCGGCGGAACCCATGTCGCTCGATACGGCCGTGGTCTTCTTCGGCAAAAACGCCCAGAAATTTCAGACCATTCTCAACGAGGACGAAGAAGTGTTCGTGCTGGGCCTGAAGCCGCGGCGCACGTATCAAATCGAGGTCGACGACGAGGAACTGACCGAGGGTGACAGCGATGCCGGCGGAATCCTGGAGCTGAAGCTGCCGCACAAAGTGCAGACCGGAGTTCGATTACGCGACGTGCGGCCGGCTACGACGAAACCGCGACGATCTGCTGCAGATGATGGCGCAGATGGTGCAGGTAATCCGCGATAAGGAACTGCAAATCGACGTCACCGGCGGGCCCTTTCCAGATATGGGTGGCGGCACTCGCATTGGCGTTTCGCAGGATGTGTGCGAGATGCCGGTTGTAGGCCATCCAAAGCTCAACCAGATCCCGCCACTCGCAAGCGGCATAGTTCTGAGTACACACCCAGTCGTCTTGGCGGTAGCCCGGAAGCACGAGAGCTTCTTCGTGCTGCATGCGCACAAAGCGCTGATGATTATTGGCCGCCGAATCGATCAGGTGGCCCAGGATCTCTTTGCGGGACCACTTGCCGTCCGGGTGCTGATCCGCCGCTTGGCCGGTGACCGCCAGCAACGGAGCACGCGCCATTTCGAGGGTCTTTATGAGCTCGGAAGCCGCTTCCACGGCGGTCATGGAGCAATCATAACAGCGCTCGCATTCGGAATCCGGCGCATTACGGTAAGGCCGCCAGGCTTGTGCCGCATAGACGAATTGCCCGGTTACCCCTCGACGTGGGCCGCAGACCGTGATATTCTGCCGTCGGCCAGAACTTTTCCCCCGGATCAAAAAGGAGAGCATCATGGCAGGAAAACGCTTGACGCAGTCTCAAATCGTGAGAACGCTCGCTGAAAAAACTGAGGTGAGCAAGAAGGCGGCCCAGCAGTTTCTCGAACATCTCGCGGCAACCGCGATTGGCGAAGTGAAAAAGAACGGGCTGTTCGTACTTCCAGGGATCGGCCGGCTGGTCCGTTCCGACCGGAAAGCGCGCGTAGGACGGAACCCGGCGACCGGCGAAGCGATCAATATTCCCGCCAAGAAGGTGGTGAAATTCCGCGTGGCGAAAGCCGCCAAGGATGCGATTGTGCCGCCAAAGGCCAAAAAGGCTACGGCCTAAGCGCTTTCAATTCTTCACAGCAGGGAATAGAAAAAGCACTTCAACGCGCGGACGGCGTGCCTGCGAGCTCTTAGAGGAGATTTTTGCCTTCATTGAATAGCGACAGTACGTTGGTCGTGTTGATGGGCTAACGCAGCGGCGATGCCACATAGACCAATCTATGGTTCCTCACTGCCGGTACTGCGGCTCTTTCGTAGCGGGCCAAGCCGGACGCGGCAGTCGGGCGCGCCTTCCGACTCACATATCCACAATTCCCTGAAGGCGCATTTGGCGGAACTTAATTTCCCTCGGCTATCATCTGCTTCGCCCTGTCGCACTACCATTACGCCCACACGGCCAACGCGAATGACTTCGCAGGCATCATATGGCTTGTGCGGCAAGTTAAGCGCAACGCCATGTTCGCCAAGAAACCTCCGATCTATGGGATGCAGGCGGACCGTACGGCGGTACTTATGCGAAACACGACAAGATAGCATCCGCGGATAACGTCTGAAGGCGGGGCGTTACTGTTGCGCGACGGATGCGGCCGCCATGACGACCTCCGCCAAGGTTCACTGCGCCAGATAGTTCTTCAAGAACGCCAGAACCTTGTCGAAAGCCACCGCGACGTCGGGGGCCTGCATTTCGCGATCGAAACCATGGCCGCGGCCCGGCATGGGAACGAACTCATGCCTGACGTGATGGCGTTCCAATTCTTTCGTCATGGCGACAGACTGCTCATAGGGGACATCGGTATCTTTGTCGCCGTGTAGGAGCAGGGCCGGTGGGAAACCTTTCGTCACATTTCGGATTGGGCAGAAGGCATCGAAGGCTTTCTTCGGTTCACTAGCGGGGTCGAGGCCTGTGACTTCCTTCGGCCAGAGGCCGTTCTGCCGGCAGTACAAATAGAATGCTCCGCGCATTCTGCCGGTATCTTCGGCGATCACACGGTTGCCCACCGCCTGATACGCGGCTTCCTTCGAAACGGCCGGCTGCCGGGAGTAGAAAGGATCGGGATCGCTGTACCACTTGCCGGCGATGTCGCCGTAACCATAGAACGCGACCAGCGCCCTCGGACGCGGATTCAAACAGAAGCCGGCCATCAAAGTTAGATAGCCGCCGGCGGAATGACCGATCACTGCGATGCGATGGGGGTCGGCTTGAAAGAGATCGGGTCCCTTTTCGCGGACCCAGTGGTAGGCGTCCTGCAGATCCTCGATGATGGCTTTGAGCTTGGTTTCGGGAGCGAGCCGGTAGTCGATGGAGACGACAGTGTAGCCTGCGTTTAGATATTCCTGCAGCTGGATAGTGTTGATTCCGGAGCGATTCCCCATGATCAAGGCGCCGCCATGAATCCACAGAATGACGGGTCGGACACCGTCGCCGGGCGCGCGGTAGATATCGGCCTGGATGTTGCAGCCCGGGACTGTCTTGTAGGTGTACGTGTGTTTGACAGGCTGAGCGGGCAGGAGAGCAGAAATCAATAAGAGCAACGAGAGAGCTTTCATTTCTAGCTTTTCAACCAGCGGTCGAACCAGGCGAAGGCTTCTTTCTGCATGTCGCGGTCGAATTTGTGCGGGCCGTCGTAGAAGCTCGCGCGGTAGCGGTCCGGCGCGCCGGCTTTTTTGTACACATCGGTGAGGATCTGGTCCGCGCGCTCCATTTCGGGCATGGTGAACAGCTCATCCTGCCTATTGTTTAGCACCAGCACGGGATTGGGCGCGCCCAAGCCGAGGATTTCGGGATAATCCAGATCGCGCGGCAATCCGGGCACGTAACACATCCAGGTGTGGGTGAAGCACTTGTTTAACAAATAGTCGCGCCAGGTGGTCATCATGCCGACGCAGCAGGAGCAGCGAATGCGCTCGTCGGCGCCGGTCAGCATGACGGTGCGCAGGCCGCCGCCCGATAGCCCGCCGCAGCCGATTCTGGTTGCGTCCACGTCGGGTCGCGAGGCGAGATAGTCCAGGGCGCGCCGATCGTCGAACACAAACACGCCCGGCCAGGTCATGGCGGCGCTGAAAAGGCTCTTGGCGATGATGTGCTCGTGATTGCCGGCGAACTGGTTATAGCGCTGGATCTCGTCTTCGGCTTCCGGATTCGCCTCCACCAGGTCGTTGCGGATTTTCCCGGGCAAATCCGCCAGGCGCATGCGGCGGCTGCCAAAGGTGAAAGTATCGTGAACCAGCACGACATAGCCGCGACGGGCCAGTTCATTCGCCCACGCCGCGCCGCCGTAGTATTGCTCCTGGTGGCGGAGCATCGCCGGGTGCGGATCTTTCGACATGCGTGTAATCTTCCGCAGCCCGAAATATTTGTTGCCGCCGTGATCGTGCAGTCCTACAACGCCCGGCAACTTCCCTGTGGCTCCGGCGGGTTTCAGCACCAGCGCCTCGGTGGGTGGCCCGTATGGCAGTTGCCACTGCAGGTGCTCGATAGACAAGCCATCGAACTCGAGGTGATGTTGCACGGTCGCCACGGGCGTCGCGGCGCCGTCCGGACCCAACAGCAGTTCGCGGAATGGCGCGCGCGCGACTGGCCGCCAGGCGTCTACGCTGGCGAACATCGGCTGCCGGAAGGACAACCGCGGCGGGTCCAGCATCGACTTCGCCGCCCATTCGCCATACGCGCCGATCATGTTGGGGGTCATGGTTCACATCTTTGCCGAGTCACGCGGGGATTGCAACTGAGAAATGGTGCTCTGACGCTTAAACATCAACGGCCAGCGGATCGATTAGCGGCCTGTCAAAGCCGGAACGTTATTGCTACTTCCTTCGGTCGCGGCTCAACGAAGCGCGCCGATGTGAGCCGTTACCAAAGGCAGCGGTTGCGCCGTGCTAACGAACTCACTGGGACAGGTGACTAGCATTCAGGCCTGAGCAGCCCACCGCGGCCACCAAGCCACGACTGCCTCACGCGATATGACCGCAGCAGATGATATCCTGGAAGCCCACCTGCTTCGGAACCCCTCGCATAGAATCGGTCTGCTGAAGGCCGGTGGCGAACAACCGCCATGAACCGGCCCCGCTCTTCACGCCAGCGCTATCGCCTGTTTGTCGAGGATTACGAACAGCGGCGCCTCGATGAAAAGGCCGAAGCCGAGAACCAGAAGCATCTCGAAGAGGCGGAGGGAACGGCCGCGGAGTTACCGGCGGCGGAGGCGCGGAGCAATCGTCGCGGCAAGAGGCGCGAATACCTGCGTGAATATGTGCGCTGGCTGCGGCCGCATCGCTATGAAGCTGGTGTGCTGCTCGCGCTGGCGTTGGCGGGCGCATGTCTGCAGATGGTCGACCCGCTGTTCATGCGGTTCATTGTCGACCAGGTGCTGCTCAAAACGATGCCGGACGCGGCGGCAAAGCTCATCCGGCTCAATCTGGCCGGCGCATTATTTCTCGCGCTGATCGTCGTTTCGAACTCCGTTGGCGCGCTGCGGGATTATCGCCAGCGGCTGCTGAATGCGCGGGTGATGTTGACGCTGCGCCGGTCGCTGTTCAAGCGCTTGCTGCATCTCCCGCTGCCGAAACTCTGGGACATGAAGACCGGCGGCATTCTGTCGAGGCTTACGGGCGATGTGGAGACGACGACCGGGCTTATGCAGATGGCCATCGTGTCGCCGGCGGTGTCGATCATCCGCCTGATGATCGCGGTGGCGGTGCTGATGGCGTTGAACTGGCGCCTCGCGCTGGCGGCGCTGGCTGTCATCCCCGGGGTGATGGTGATCAGCTTCATTTTTGCGCGGCGCATCCGGCCGATTTACCGTTCGATCCGCAAAGATGCGGAGGAGATCGATGGGCGCGTGGGCGAAGCGTTCTCGGGAATTCGCGTAGTGCGGGCATTCCGGCGCGAAATACGAGAATTGCTGGATTACATGCGCGGGCGGCATACCGTGCTGCGAAAAGAACTGTTCGCGCAGCGCCGGGAGCTGGTCATCTGGACATCCTGGAATCTGCTGATGGGAGCGGTCAACGTGGCCATCGTCTGGTACGGCGGCCATCTATATTTGCGCGGCGGCGCTTCCATCGGCGACATCATGGCGTTCCAGTGGTACACGCTGCTGCTGTTGAATCCAGTCTGGAACATTGTCAACTCATTCTCCGAGCTGCAACGCTCGCTCGCGGCGATGGAGCGTGTATTCGAAGTGCTGGCACTGAAGGACGAAAAACCCGACCGGCCCGGGGCGTGTCACGCGCCGCGCGTGGTGCACGAGATCCAGTTCGACGGCGTCGAATTTGAGTATCGCGAAAACCGGCCAGTGGTACGCGACTTCAACGTGATTGTGCCAGGCGGGTCGGTGGTCGCGCTCGTCGGCCGGAGCGGGGCGGGGAAAACTACGGTGACAGACCTGGTGGCGCGTTTTCACGATCCCACCAAGGGACGAATCCTGCTCGACGGAACGGATATTCGCGACTATCGCCTCACCACGTACCGCGGGCTGCTGGCGCTGGTACAGCAAGATGTTTTCCTGTTCGATGGATCGGTGGCGGACAACATTGCTTATGCCTGCCACGACGCGTCCGACGCCGAGATCGAAGATGCCGCGCGTCGCGCCAATGCGCACGAGTTCATCGTCAAGCTTCCTGAAAAGTACGAGACGTTCATCGGCGAGCGCGGCGTGAAGCTCTCGGGCGGCCAGCAGCAGCGGCTGGCGATTGCCAGGGCGATTCTGGCGTCGCCGCAAATCCTGATTCTCGACGAGGCCACCAGCAACCTGGACACGGAAAGCGAGCAGTTGATTCAGGCGTCGATGGCCACGCTGCTGGCTGGACGAACGACATTCGTGATCGCGCACCGGCTCTCAACAGTGCGGCGTGCCGACGTCATCCTGCTGATGGAGGAAGGGCGCATTATCGAACGCGGAACCCACGATGAACTGATGAGCACGCGCGGCGTCTATCATGAGATGGTGGTGCGGCAGATGGAATCGCACGCCCGAGATGGCGAACAAGTGCTACGCGGATGAGGAATCAGGCGAGTGCCTAAGACCCAGGGGAGGAACCGGCGATGACTGCCGCGGATTTTCGCCGGATTGCCTTGAGCCTGGAGGGCGCGGAAGAGGGATCGCATATGGGGTCGCCGGACTTCCGTGTCGGAGGCCGGATATTCGCCACGCTCGCCTCGCAAAAGCAAGGTTACGGCAACCTGATGCTCACGCCGGAACAGCAGGCCGAGTTCGTAGAGGAGCTGCCTGACGTGTTCGTGCCCATTGCAGGCGGCTGGGGACGGATGGGAATGACCCACATTCGCCTCGCTGTGACAAATGAGGATGTACTGGCAGGCGCGCTGCGCACGGCGTGGAGGCTACGGACTGAGAAGAACGCCAGGCCAAGCGGAAAGAAGAGCCCTGCCGCGGTACGCAGGGGAGCAGCAAAGAATAAAGGCAAGAAATGACAATGCGGAATGGCTGCCCATCAATTCGGACGGCGGCGAAGCCTGAACCGGCGCACCGCCTTAAGTAAGACCGGCGCACCGCCTTAAGTAAGAAAGCCCAGTAGTCGGTGGCGTACTGCGCCGCGATATCATGTGCACTTGTGCACAAATCCATGCGATCCATACTGCTCATAGCGACGCCATTGTTCTTTGCGACGCTCGCTTACGGTCAACATGCACCGGCCCCCAAGGTCGAACTGCTCTGGCCGCACGGCGCGCCGGGCGCTCTCGGCAACGAAGACACCGACAAGCCGAGCCTGACCATCTATCTTCCACACACGAACGGCGAGCATAGCGGCGTTGTCGTGTGCCCTGGCGGCGGTTACGGCATGCTGGCGGTGGACCATGAGGGCAAGCAGATTGCCGATTGGCTGAATGCGCGCGGCGTGGCGGCGTTTGTTTTGCGCTATCGCCTGGGGCCGCGCTACCATCACCCCATTGAGCTGGGCGATGCGCAGCGCGCGCTTCGTTTTGCGCGATTCCATGCGGCAGATTACGGAGTCGAGCCGGGCAAGATCGGTATCTGGGGATTTTCGGCCGGCGGGCACCTCGCCTCGACTGCGGGCACGCATTTCGACACGGGCCTGCCATCGAGCGCG
>Ga0247670_1000361_pt1 | contig 10687 bp, 10 predicted proteins | sample CNK11_metaG_FD_183042 | JGI IMG/M metagenome (GOLD analysis project Ga0247670, IMG submission 183042) | Soil microbial communities from Purdue University Martell Research Forest, Indiana, United States - CNK11 | ecosystem: Environmental > Terrestrial > Soil > Temperate forest > Bulk soil...
CCTGGTCGCAGTTGCTGGCGGGAAACTGTAAAACGGCAAAGTTCATGGTCGGTAGTCGGTAGTCAGTAGTTGATAGTCAGTAGTCGGTGGTCGGTAGTCGGTAGTCAGTAGCCTGTGACGTGCGAATCGTTGCTACTAACTATTGACCATTTACTACTGACAATTTCATTCGATTTCCAGCTTGTAATCTTCAATCACCGGATTGCTCAACAACTTGTGGGCCGCGTCGTTCAACGCCTTTTCCGCCGCGGCCTTGTCGGTGCCGGGCGCGAGGTCGATCTCAATGTATTTGCCGATGTGGACGCCGGTGACGCCGGTGTAGCCCATGTGTTCGAGGGCGGTCTGGACGGTTTTGCCCTGCGGATCCAGGACGGCTTTCTTGGGGGTGATGATGATTTTTGCTTTCATGCTCGCGCTGGAAAATTTTGCGGAAAGAAAGCCGGGGAAGCGAGCCAAAAATCCCCCCGTTTGTTGCGGTGATTGAAATCGACGGTTTCCCGCAAGATTCAATTGCGAAGTCACGACGCAAATTCATTGACCGGTCCGAGCAATTAACGCAGCATCCCGTCGAAATGTTCGTGAAACCGACCAAGCCGATGATTGCGATTGCCGCGCCGACGCGCGTCGCATGGCATTTCATTGTGCTCCGGCGGGATTTCTGAACGAATAATTGCAAATACGTTTTTCTGAAACCCGCTGGCATTTCCGGCGGGTTTTTGCTTTTCCCGCTTTATCACGCAGGTTTCCAAGAGAACACCAACTGGAAATGAACACATCAACACAAGCCGCCTCGACGCGGACGCTGCTAATCGCGGCGTTTGCGACGGTCTATATCGTCTGGGGCTCGACGTATCTCGCCATCCGTGTGGCGGTGGAAACCCTGCCGCCGTTTCTGCTGGCCGGGGCCAGATTTTTGATCGCCGGCGTGATGATGTTCGTCTGGCTTCGCCGCAAAGGCCTGCCGATGCCGGACACAAAGCAATGGCTCCATGCGACCATCGCGGGCGTGCTAATGCTGCTCGGCGGCAACGGCCTGGTTGTGTGGGCGGAACAGACGGTGTCGTCCAGCATGACAGCGTTGCTCGTTGCATTGGTGCCGGTGTGGTTTGCCTTGCTGGATTGGGCCCGGCCGACGGGCAAACGTCCGGCGGTTTATACCTTTGCCGGCATCATGGTCGGATTTACGGGCGTGGCGCTGCTCGTGAGCGGACGCAATGATTCCGACGTGGCGGTGTCGCGCAATCCCTGGGGCGTGGCGGCGCTGGTGGTGGCGGGACTTTCGTGGGCGGCAGGCTCGCTCTGGTCGCGTTACAACGCCAAGCCGGAATCGCCGTGGATGAATTCGGCACTGCAGATGATTTGCGGTGGCGCAGCGCTGTTGTTGCTCTCGCTGATGCACGGCGAGCCGGCGCACTTTCACCTGGCGCAAGTATCGACGCACTCATGGCTGGCGTTGCTGTATCTCATCGTGTTCGGTTCATGGATCGCGTTCAGCGCCTACGTCTGGCTGCTGAAAGTCAGCACGCCGGCGCACGTGGCGACTTATGCCTACGTCAACCCGGTGATCGCCGTTGGTCTCGGGCATCTGATGCTGGGCGAAGCGCTCGGCGAACGCGCATTGTGGGCGGCGGCAATCATTCTGGCCGGCGTGATGATCACCACGCTGCCAAAGCGGGAATAGGCTTGCCGGCCGGCAAACCAGAAGCCGTCACGCCCGGGGGGGGTGAATTTTGCTCATCGTCAACCACCGGTTATTTCATGCGATTTTCCCCGCAAATGAATAAGCGGGGTTGAAATCCGCCGTCGTTTGCGCGAAAGTTCCGGCCATGAGAATTTTGAACTCACCGGCGGGCGGCAACGGCGGCAACGGCAACCACAAGAACCTCGAGACCTGCACCATTGTCATCTTTGGCGCGAGCGGCGACCTCACGGCCCGCAAGCTGATCCCCGCGCTCTATCATTTATTCAAGGAACAGCAGATGCCCGCCAAGTTCCGCGTGGTCGGCTTCGCGCGCCGCGAAAAGACCGACGCCACGTGGCGCCAGGAATTGCGCACTGCGCTCGACAGTTTTTCCCGCACCAAATCGGTGGACGATAAAGTCTGGGCCGCCTTCGCAGAGAATATTTTCTACTGCCAGGGTGACCTGACCGATGACGCCGCCTACGGGAAGCTGGGAAAACAATTGGAATCGTTCGGCGACCCGGCGTTGCGCGACAATCTTCTGTTTTACCTCGCCATTTCGCCCAGCCAGTTCGGAGAAGTTGTCGAACAGGTGCATCGTTCCCAGCTGTTGAAAAAGGACGGCCCCGGCTGGCAGCGGCTCGTGGTCGAAAAGCCTTTCGGGCACGACCTCGCCTCGGCGGAAAAACTCAATCTGGAATTGACGCGCTATGCGCATGAGTGCCAGGTATTCCGCATTGACCATTATCTCGGCAAGGAAACGGTGCAAAACATTTTGATGTTCCGCTTTTCGAACTCCATTTTCGAGCGCCTCTGGAACCGCGAATCCGTGGATCACGTCCAGATCACCGTCAGCGAAAAGATCGGCGTGGGCGACCGCGGCGGTTATTACGAGGAGGCCGGCGCGTTGCGCGACATGGTTCAGAACCACATGCTGCAAGTGCTTTCCCTCATCGCGATGGAACCGCCCGTCTCCCTCGAAGCCGAGGCGGTCCGCGATGAAAAAGTGAAGCTCCTCAAATCCATCCGCACCCTGACACCGGAAGAAGTCGCCAAGCAGATCGTGCGCGGCCAATACTTTGCCGGTGCGGTCAACGGCGAGATGCGCCCGGGCTACCGTCAGGAAACCAAGGTGAAGCCGGAATCGAACGTCGAGACCTATGCCGCGTTGAAGCTGTTCATTGACAACTGGCGCTGGTCGGACGTGCCGTTTTATCTGCGCACGGGCAAAAACCTGCCTCAAAGCGCCAGCGAAGTGCGGATCCAGTTCCGCCCCACGCCGAATGTTTTGTTCGCGGCGCAATGCGGTTCGCATCTTGACGCCAACGCGCTGACCTTGCGCCTGCAGCCGAATGAAGGCATTTCATTGCGTTTTAACGGCAAAGTTCCCGGCCCCGCCTTGGGCGTGCGCCCGGTGCGGATGCACTTCAGCTACGACGCCGAGTTCGGCGCCTACACCGCCGAAGCTTACGAGCGCCTGCTGCTGGAAGCCATCGCCGGCGACGCGACGCTGTTCATCCGCCGCGATGAAGTGGAAACCGCGTGGAAGATCGCTGATTCCATCCGCAACGGCTGGGAAGGCAAAGCGCTGACCAACCGCGAATTTTATTCCGCCGGCACGTGGGGCCCGATCGCCGCCGACGATTTGCTCGCGCAGCTCGGCCACGTCTGGCACGAGCCGCTGGTGATAAAATAAAAAATTATCCGTGCATTTCCTCTATCCAAGCGATCCGCTGAGAACGAAGCGATGCGATGATTATTACGCCGATGAATTTGCCGCCGTTGAAGCAGCCGGCTTTGGCGCTTCAGTTTTTTCACTGGAAAATTTTGAAACTGGCTCATTTAGAGCGTTTCCAAACCTTCCTGCCGCCGCCACAGTGATTTATCGTGGTTGGATGTTGTCCCCTGCCAACTACGAAAATCTCGTGTCTGGAATTTCCCAGTCCGGCGCATCGCCACTGACAAACACCAAAACCTACCTTTCAACACATCATCTTCCGGATTGGTATCCTTTGATCACCGAGTTCACTCCAGAAACGCGTATTTTTTCGGCCGACTCGGACCTGGCGGCAGAACTCCGGGCTCTCGGTTGGAACGAATATTTTATCAAGGATTATGTGAAGTCATTGAAAACTTCGATTGGCTCAAAAATTTCCACGCCAGAAGAAGCTGCCACGGTTGCTTCTGAAATGCGCCAGTTTCGCGGAACTATTGAAGGCGGCTTCTGCGTGCGTCGGGTTGAGAATTTTTTACCAGAAACAGAAAAGCGATATTTTGTTCTTAATTCAGTTCCCTGTTCCATGAACGGCGAGATTCCATCCATCGTGTCGGAATGCGCACGGCGCATTAAAAGCCCTTTTTTCTCCGTTGATGTTATTCAACGAACTGACGGCGTGTTGAGGGTTGTTGAAGTCGGAGACGGACAGGTTTCTGATTTGGTTGGCTGGACACCTGCGCGCTTCACGAAAATTCTCTCCGAACATCATGTCTGAATACAAAGCGACGATTAAATGGCAGCGAACCAGCCCGGATTTTCTCAAGGGCAAATATTCGCGGGAACACACGTGGACCTTTGACGGCGGGGTCACCGTCCCAGCCTCGTCCTCACCCTCCGTTGTGCCCGTGCCCTTCTCCAATCCGGCCAACGTGGATCCGGAAGAAGCTTTCGTCGCGGCCATTTCTAGCTGCCACATGCTCACGTTTGTTTATCTGGCGGCCAAACAGGGATTCCAAATGGACAGTTATGAAGACGAGGCTGTCGGCGTGCTGACCAAAAACGAAAAGGGCGTGCCGTGGATCAGTCGGGTGACGCTTCATCCGAAAATCATTTACAGTGGAGCCAAACAGCCCTCACCGGCGGACGAGAAACAGTTGCATCACCTTGCCCACGAGCAATGTTACATCGCGAATTCCATCAAAACCGAGGTCGCAGTTCATTCCTGATGGATTTCAAAGATTTTCAACCTGCTTTGGCAAGTAACCAGGTGGTTAAAAGCCGGTGTACCGGCAAATTGCCTGATAACAATGGGTTTTGCGGGCCAAAAATAAATTTGCTTTTTTTTGAACCTAATACGAGATTGCCCCGTCTGATATTGCGAATGGGTTAGGTTTCGCTGTTCGTTTAGGGTTGGCATAGAGGTTTTGCTCGTGGTGCGGCTCGGACAGCGACCACAAAGTTGGTCGCACCACCCTTCTGAGCGCCCTTGGTGAGGGCGTATTAAACCTCGTCACCTAGAGAGGCCGGACGCAAGTCCGGCCTCTTGCTTTTTCGGGCGAATTCGCATTGATTGAAGGGTGAACAACCTCTAATCTCCTGCACGCATGAAACATCAGCTCGATTTCGAAAAACCGGTCATCGAACTGCAAAACAAGCTGAACGATCTCCGCCTGCACCCGGAAAAACACTCGCTCGGCATCAGTTTTGAGGAGGAAATCCAGATCATCGAGAAAAAGCTGGAGGAAACCCGGCGTCAGATCTTCCTGAATCTCACCCCCTGGCAGCGTGTGCAGCTCGCACGGCATCCCAAGCGGCCTTACTCGCTGGATTACATCAAGCACGCTTTCACCGCTTTTCATGAGCTGCACGGCGACCGTCTGTTCGCCGAAGACCGCGCCATGGTCGGCGGCTTTGCCAAACTGGGTGAGCATCATGTCGTCGTCATCGGCACGCAAAAAGGCCGTGACACCAAGGAAAACATCCTGCGCAATTTCGGTTCCGCCCATCCCGAAGGCTATCGCAAGGCGCTCCGCTTGATGCGGCTGGCGGACAAATTCGGCCTGCCCATCATCACGTTGATTGACACGGCGGGCGCATATCCGGGCGTCGCGGCGGAGGAACGGCACATCGCCGAGGCCATCGCCGTGAATCTCCGTGAAATGACCCTGCTCGAAGTGCCCATCATCGCCGCTGTCATCGGCGAAGGCGGTTCCGGCGGCGCACTCGGCATCGGCGTGGCGGATCGCGTTTTGATTCTGGAGAACGCTTATTATTCCGTCATCAGCCCTGAAGGCTGTGCGGCGATTTTGTGGAAAGACCGGGCCAACGCCGCCAAGGCCGCCGCCGCGCTCAAAATCACCGCGAAGGACCTGTTTAAATTCAAACTGGTGGACGAGGTGGTGCCCGAACCGCTCGGCGGCGCGCACACTGACGCCATCGGGACGACCGCGAACTTGAAGACCTATCTGCTCAAAAACCTTGAAGAAGTTCTCGCGCTGCCCATTGCTGAACGCCTGAAGCAGCGTTACGAAAAATTCCGGGCGCACGGCCATTTCGTCGAAGAAATCGAATCTTCAAAAAACGGCGTCGTTCCCCAGGCCGCTGCTTAACCCAAAATGCTGTATCCGTTAATTTTTCAGCCGGCCTTCAAGGAACGCGTCTGGGGTGGACGCGAACTGGCACGTCTCTACGGCAAGAAACTTCCGCCCGGCGCAATCATCGGCGAGTCCTGGGAAATCAGCGACCGTCCCGGCGACGCCAGCGTGATTTCCAATGGCCCGCTCGCCGGGAAGGATTTGCGCTGGCTGATGGAACATCACCCGGCGGAAATCCTTGGCGGTGCGAAACCGGCGGCGGAAGGCCGCTTTCCCCTGCTCTGCAAAATCCTCGATGCGCGCGACAAACTCTCGCTGCAAGTCCATCCGCCCGCGGGCAAGGCCGCTGAACTCAATGGTGAACCCAAGACCGAGATGTGGTTCATCGCTGATGCCGCGCCCGGCGCGAGCCTGTATGTCGGCCTCAAGCAAGGTGTGACGCGAACGGACTTTGAAAAAAAGATCGCCGACGGCAGTGTGGCCGATTGTTTTCACCGCATCCCGGTTCATGCGGGCGACACGATGTTTCTGCCGAGCGGCCGCGTGCATGCCATCGGTGACGGCCTGGTGATTTTTGAGATCCAGCAAAATTCGGATACGACGTATCGGGTCTTCGACTGGAACCGCATGGGACTGGATGGCAAGCCGCGCGCGATGCACGTCGCCCAATCGCTGGCGAGCATTGATTTCAACGACTTCGAACCGAAGCTGGTGGAAACGAAATTTGTTGCCGATGGAAAAATTCAGAAGCGTTCGCTGGTGAACGACCCGTTGTTTAACGTCGAAGCTTGGAAATTAAATCCCGTCGTGAGCAGTTCGCTAACGCGGAAGAAGCTGCAAATTATTGCCGTGACGACCGGCGAAATTGAAATCAAGAGCAACGCGACGGCGGTGAAATTGTCCGCCGGACAATTTTGTTTGATTCCAGCAAGCCTGGAGCTGACGGAGATTCTGGCGAAGTCAGAAGCGGCAATGCTGCGTGTCGAGGCGAATTGATTTAAACAGGAGCAAACGGAGATCCGTTTTTATTTCTCTGTTTCCTCCGTTTGCTCCTGTTTAAATCCGAGCATTCAATTCAGCGACAGATCATCCGGCATTTGGGAGAGGAGTTTGTTTTTCCAGCCGCCTTTGCTTCGGAGAATCTTCTGCCAGAGCTGGTCCGGCGGCGTTTCAAAGACGAGTTCGAGCGACGCCGGAAACGTGAGCCACGATTTCCGTCTCATTTCGCTCTCCAGCTGCCCCGGACTCCAGCCAGCGTAACCGGCAAACATTTTGACCTTTTTAGCCAGGGAAAAGGATTCGCCGACTTCCACCAGATCGTCCAGCGAATGGCCGAGGTTCAGGTTGGGAAAGACGTTTGCGTCGGGAAGGAAGTTGTCCGCGTGCAAAAAACTCAGCGCGGTCGGCTGCACGGGGCCGCCCAAAAACAGCGGGGAATCCTTCAGCGTCACGGGCAGGTCCGCCACGATCAACTCACCCACTTTGCTGCCGCTGGAACGGTTCAGCACCAGGCCGAAAGCGCCCTCGGCGCTGTGGTCACAGATGAGGACGACGGTGCGGTGAAAAAACGAGCCGGTCAACTCGCCTCCGTCCAGAAGCAATTTGCCTTTGAGAATTTTTTCCGTCCCGCTCATTGCTGCGGCCAATGTGCATCAAGAAAGCGCCGTTGGCAATGGGTAGAAAATCAGGTGGAAAATCAAGCCGCCGGGAGGCAGACGATGCAAAGAAAAACGCGGAGGAAAAATTCCTCCGCGTCGTTGAGATTTCAGGTTTTCCGCGCTTAGAGCGACTTCACTTTTTTCACGATCGCCGCCGCATCGATGCCGAAGTGCGCGAGCAATTCCTCGGCCTTGCCGGAACGCGGGATGCCGACCACGGCGAGTTTGTGGACCTTGACGCCTTCACAGCTCAGTTCGCCCGCGACCGCGTCGCCCAAGCCGCCTTCGGAATAATGATCTTCCACGGTGATGACCGTGTTACCGGTCTTTTTCGCGGCAGCGAGGATCACGTCCTTGCCGAGCGGCTTGATGCTGTAGGCATCAATGACGGTGACGTTGATGCCATCAGCCTTCAAGGCATCCGCCGCCTTCAAGGCTTCGAACAATGTGACACCCGCCGAAACAATCGTCACTTTGGTGCCTTCGCGCAACACTTTCGCGCCGCCGACGGGGAATTTTTCGTCGTTGCCGTAGATGACGGGCGTCTTCGGACGCGAGGTGCGGAGGAAACAGACGCCTTTGATCAGCGCCATCTGCTCGAGCAATTTTTCCGTGCTGACGGCGTCGCTCGGATACAACACCGTGCTGCCGACGACGGAGCGCATCATGGCCAGGTCTTCCAGCGCCATCTGCGACGGGCCGTCTTCGCCGATGCTCACGCCGACGTGCGAACCGACCAGCTTGAGGTTGGATTGCGAAATGCCCGCCACGCGAATCTGATCCGCCGCGCGGGTGAAGAACGTGGCGAACGTGGACGCGAACGGCACTTTGCCGCGCGTGCCGAAACCGATGGCCACCGCGACGAGGTTTTGCTCGGCGATGAAACATTCGGTGGAACGATTCGGAAATTGCTTGAAAAACTTTTCCGCGTAGGTGGAGTTTTTCGTGTCGCCATCAACCGCCACAACACGCTGATCGGCCTCGCCCAAACGGACAAGCGCGGTGCCGTAGGCCTCACGCGTGGCGATCTTGTCACCGAGAGTGTAGTTGATGGAGGGATAGCTGGCGGGCGCCGCATTGTTTGGCGCGGGCAGCTGGGTCGGCGCGGGAATCGCGACCCCGAGACCGGACTTCGCGGAGGGCGCGAGTTCGGCGATTGCTTTCGCGGCCTCTTCCTTGTTCAACGGCTTGCCGTGCCAGCCGTCCTTGTCCTGCAAAAATGAAACACCCGCGCCTTTGTAAGTCTTGGCGATGATGACGAGCGGCTTGTCGTCGAGGCCGACGCCGCCGAGGACTTCCGCGATTTCCTCGATGTCGTGGCCGTCAATTTCTTCCACGCGCCAGCCGAACGCCTTGAAGCGGTCGCGATACACGCCGAGGTTGTGACCGAATGCCGTGGCTTCGCTCTGCCCGAGACGGTTCGCGTCCACGATGGCGATCAAATTATTCAGCTTGTAAACGCCCGCGAGCGATGCGGCTTCCCAGACGGCGCCTTCGGCGATTTCACCGTCGCCCATGAGGACGTAGGTGTTGTAATCCAGATTGTCGAGCCGGGCGGCCAGCGCCATGCCCACGCCGACACCCAGACCCTGGCCGAGCGAGCCCGTGGCCACATCGGCGAACGCGAGGCGCGGGGTCGGATGACCTTCGAGGTCGTTGCCGAACTGGCGGAGCTTGAGCAATTCGGGGATCGGCACAAAACCATTCTCCGCCCACGCGGCATAAAGCAGCGGCGCGGCGTGTCCTTTGGAAAGGATGAAACGGTCGTTGTTGTAAAAGTGGGGGTTTGTGGCGTCGTAACGCATCTGGCCAAAGAACAACGTGGCGACGAGATCCGCCGCCGAGCAGCATGAAGTGGGATGTCCGCTGCCCGCCGCGGTGGTCGCCTCAATGGAATGAATGCGCAGTTGGTTTGCGATGCCCTTCAAAAGTTCGGTGTCAGTGTCAATCATGAAGCGCGAAGTTTAGGGGAGAAACAGGGAAAGCCAAGAATGAAAATCATCCCGTCATGAATTTCATTGGGGCAGCACATGGCCGGGAACGGAACACGACGGCAGTTCGCCCACGGCGTTGAGCGTGTAAGCCCCGCCGGAGGGACAGGCTGGAAGGTTCCCGTTTGCGTCCGGTTTGAGGTAGGGCGTGATGTCCTGCAGGGTGGGGACGGCCTCCGCCGGCTTGTTCTTTTCCAAGGCCCACTGCTGTTTGGCCGCGTCAATCTGCCGGAGATTGTTGATGCAGGCGTTTCGCTCCAACACGGCGTTCGCCTCCTGCGCGGCGGCGCGGGCTTGCTGGTTTTCCGCGGCGACCTGTTCCAGCTGCGCCCGCTGCTGCTGCGCGGCAGTGAGCGTCGTGTTCAACTGCAGGGCTAATTTCTGGTTCTGCGCCTGCAATTGCGTGACCTGGTTCCGCAGACGGGGCAAATCCAGGTTGTCGGCGCGCAGCCGGGCGATTTCCGCCGCCTGCGAACTGGAGTTGGAATTTTGCAGCGCATCCACCTTGGCCTGCAATTGATCCGCCCGTTCCTGTTCGGCGCGGAGCGCGACCAGCGCCTTGTCCTTCTGCCGGCTGGCCGAAAAGAGCATGATTTCGCTGACGAGGAAAACCACAACCACTACCCAGACCACCCAAGTTTTTATTTTCATGGCTGCGCCTGTTTTCCCCCTTTTGCGAACGAAGGTCAAACACCAAATGGTGCGCGCGGCGGGAGTTGAACCCACAACCTTCGGCTTCGGAGACCGACGCTCTATCCAGTTGAGCTACGCGCGCGACGCCGACCACGATACGGGCAAGCGACCGTTTGCTCAATTGGAATCTTGCAGGGCCGTCAGCGATGTCCTGACCCCATGCCTAATACTGCCCCGCCCTTGCTGGCATTCCGGAGCGCCGATCTCCGATCCGGCGTGTTTCCGGACCAAATTCAACGCCGGCCGGGTCGGAGACCGGCGCTCCGCAGGCTGTGTCATGATGCGCCCGTCAACGATTCTGTTCCAGCGCCCGCAGGAACGGCAGCTTGTCCGCCTTCAACTTTTCAAACTTC
>Ga0247670_1000362_pt1 | contig 10682 bp, 9 predicted proteins | sample CNK11_metaG_FD_183042 | JGI IMG/M metagenome (GOLD analysis project Ga0247670, IMG submission 183042) | Soil microbial communities from Purdue University Martell Research Forest, Indiana, United States - CNK11 | ecosystem: Environmental > Terrestrial > Soil > Temperate forest > Bulk soil | place...
AATTATGTTCCCAATGGCCTCACGCACCGATTCATTCTGCCAGTCCCGAATTTCAAAACGCACCGATTCAAACCGCTTACCCAGTGGTTCGAGCCAGATCATTCAAATAACGTCCCAACCGACTGACAGAACCGGCAACACTTCGCCTGCGAGCGCGTCTGAAAATGTAGCGGCCGGCGTCCCGCCTGCCGTAGAGGCCGGCATCTTGCCGCCCGGAAAAACCATCCACTTTGCGGTAAGGCTCCCATTTATAGAAGGCGCACTGCGGGGGCGACGCTTTTTTCTGCCGGGCGGGACGCCCCGGGCTCTACGTCAGGCAAGATGGCCGACGCTACAATTTTCAGACAGGTTCCGCGCAAAATTCCGGGAGCATTTTCCCCGACCCTCCGTCCAATGAAGCGTGACTTGTTATCAACCAAATTTAACAAAAAGGGAAAATATGAAAGCCGGTTTCTGGAAAATATTCACGTTCGTGGTTGCGTTATCGCTCGTTGCGACCGCCGGGGCGAAGGATGAATCGCGATTCAAAACCAAAAAACCGCTCGTGCAGGTCGCCATCCTGCTGGACACGAGCAACAGCATGGACGGCCTGATCAGCCAAGCGAAGAGCCAGTTGTGGAAGATCATCAATGAGTTCAACCATGCGCGGCAGGATGGCGAGATGCCGGAGGTGCAGGTGGCGCTGTTTGAATACGGCAACAACGGCTTGTCCGCCCAGGCGGGCTGGATCCGCAAGGTCTCGGACTTCACCACCGACCTCGATCTGATTTCGGAAAAGCTGTTCGCACTGAGAACCAATGGCGGCGAGGAATATTGTGGCTGGGTCATCAAGGACGCGCTCGAGCGGCTGGAATGGAGCCCCTCGTCACGCGCTTACAAGGCCATCTTCATCGCCGGCAACGAGCCGTTCACCCAGGGCCCGGTGGATTACACCGACCCGTGCAAGTCGGCCAGGGCGCGCGGCATCATTGTGAACACGATCCATTGCGGTGATGAACGCACCGGTGTGGATACGATGTGGCGTGATGGCGCGCGGCTCGGCGACGGAAAATATCTCGTCATTGACCAAGACCGCGCGGTGGCCTACATCGAAGCGCCGCAGGACGGGGAGATTGCGAAGCTGAGCGGTGAATTGAACGGCACCTATCTCGCTTACGGGCGAGCGGGGGGTGCGAGCGCCGTCCGGCAGGAAATGCAGGATCGCAACGCCGCCGCGGTGGCGTCGTCCGGCGCGCTCGTCGCGCGCTCGGTGGCGAAGGCTTCGGCAAATTATAACAACGGCAGCTGGGATCTGGTGGATGCCGCAAAGAACCAGGATTTCAAACTGGATGCGGTGAAGGAGTCCGATCTGCCCGCCGCGATGCAGGCATTGCCGCCCGCCGAGCGCAAAGAGTTCGTTGAAAAGAAGTCGCAGGAGCGCGCCGCGCTGCAGGCGAAGATCAATGAACTGAACGCGGAACGCGAAAAATTCGTTGCTGCGAAAATGAAGAGCGTATCCATCACGAACACGCTCGACAGCGTCGTCATCACCACCGTGCACGAACAGGCACAGACGCGGGCATTCACGTTCGAGTGAAGCGACGGGGGAGGAATGAAGGCTGGCCCGCGAAGGCGGGCAGCCTGACTTCAACGGAACGCCGCAGCAACCGTCGCTGGCGCGTCCGACCGAACCGTTTCACCAGTCGTGAGCGGGCCAAAACGCAGAACGGCTTGCGCGAAACCTTTGTGCCCGATTCCCAGACGCAACGCCACCCGCACTTCCCGGCGGCGCACCGGATCAAAAAATTCCCATGACAGGCCCAGCGCCTGCGCCTGCAAAACCGTCCAAGCCATCGTCTGTCCCGCTTCGAGCCAGCCGTGCTTGTCGTCCGTCTTGGTTTTTACGACAGCCAGAGTCGCCGGGGAATCGGAAGGCGTGGGTTCAACGGTCATATTCCAGGAATCGTCCGCGCGGCCACCCGCCGCGAAAGATGGTTGCGACCCGCGCGAAGCTTGACCGGCTGGCAACGTGATTTTCAGCACATGCCGCCGGCTCCTCTCGCTTTGCAAAAAATCCAGCCAGCCCCGTTCGCCCGCGGATGCGTGACTTAACGCCGCGAGCATGGTTTCAGTGACCGGAGTTGATCCAAGCGGCGAGTGGTTGATGCGACTGCCGTTCATCGCCTCAAAAAGCATTTTTTCCCGCTCGTCCCGTTCGCGACAAAAGCCGAAGTGGACCCTGGCCACCAGGGAAGGTTTGCCGAGGTCGGGAAACAACGCCACCCGGCCGAGACAGCCGAAATGTTTCAACGCCAGTTTCAGATACTGCAATGCCGCCCCGCATCCGATCAACAACTCGCGTCCGTCCGGGTCCACTGTTTCGAGTTCCGGTTTCTGTTTTGCCAGCAGCTCGAGATGCGTGTCTTCCATCCGGTAATGCCAGGGTTGCCAGCCGCTTTCGGTGGGAGCCAGTGCCGCATACTTCAAGGCGAACACCAGCTTTTCGCGCGGCGAACCATTCGCCGGAAATTCAGATTCGGAAACGTTCCATGTGCTGCTCGCGCTCATAGGATAAAGGATTGGAGCATGGACTTTGCCACCCGCGAATTGCTTGAAAACACGACGATGTCCGGCGAAATCCCTGTTCCGATTTGAACAGCATGCGCAGAACGGAACGCGCGCTGCGATGCGAAAGCTCGGAGGAAATTATCGGGTGAATACCTGATGCTGTCGCCTGAGCCGTATCTATGCGGAAAATTTTCAACGCAAAGGCGCAAAGGCGGAAGAGTTTAGAACCCAGAAACGGCCAGTCATGGGAGTCACCATTTCCTGAGCGCAAATTGCCGTAGGCCCGTCTGCGGGTTTCGCTGTATCCACTTTGCGTCTTTGCGCCTTTGCGCCTTTGCGTTGAATTCCCACTGCATGGGTTACGCCTGAGGTGACTCAAGCTGGCGGTTCACTTCACTTTTCGGCCTTGTCCAGTTCCATCCTTCGGTCGCGGCTGAAATCAATCCCCTTCAACGTATCGCCGTCGATTGGCAATCGCAGATCAATCTGCGAACAGACCGCGAGTTCAAGCGTGCCTTCGTCCAGCGTGAATTCCAGCACGTGCCCGCCCGCCTGCCGGTCGGCCGTCAGAAAGTGTGCGTGATAACCCGGCACATTGATACCTTTCACAAAGTCCGGCATGCGGAAACCCACGACCGTTCCGCGACAGCTGCCCAGTTCAAACACCGACTGATGCCGCGTGGCCTCCAACAGCGGCACATAAGGTTTGGACTGCGCCGGAACACTCCGCGTTTTCATCTGCCGGAACGTGCCCGTCAGGCGGAACGCGCAAACGACATTTGTATTTGGCAGCAACGCATCCACCCGCTCCTGAAACTCGCGGAACGTGATGCCACCGTTCAGTTCGCGCGATAACGCGGGGCGGAATTGCGTCACGACGGCGAACGGTGTCGTGGTCTCGGGCACTGGCGAATACACCTTGCCGTCGGCGCGCACCTGATAAAGATGTCCGTCCAGCACGATCATCTCCCCGTCCAGCCGGTCGAACGTGCCCAAGCCGGTGTCCCCCGCGCGCAGTAATGTGCCGCACGCCGTCTGGCCGTCGTATGCCCCCGCAAGCAGGGCATCGATCACGCCGATTTGCGTGACCGAATTTCGGGGCGTGGCGCAGCCGGTGAGCAACGCAAGCGCGACCGCGGGCAACCAGAGACGAACAGCAAAGATTTTCACGCGGCAAAAATTATCCCAAGGACCGTTGAATTGCGACCATCCGTTGCGTCATTCTGCCGCGAACAGTCTGGCGCATCTTGACACCGCCCCGGAGCGCGGGCGGTCCCTCGCCCGCAGCGCTCACGCCAGACAGAAAGTCACAGGTTAATCCGGACGCTCTCTTTGCCAGCCTCACGCTGCGGACGGGGACCGTCCGCGCTCCTTTGGGGGCAGTGTCAAGATCCGCCGCGGACAGTCTGGCTTTCCACTGGAATGTTGAAATGCGATATGGCATCTAATCGTCAGAGGTTGGATGCGGCATGCGACGGGATGAATCACAGCAGGCCCTGACGGAAGTTCGGGCGGTGTATGCGGAACTGGCGAAGCGGCCTTTGGAACGCTCCTGCCAGTCGCTCACCGGTTGCTGCCAGTTCCAACTCACCGGGCTGACGCCGCAACTCACCCAAGGCGAGGCGCTCGTTGCCGCCAAAGGTTTGCGCGCCACCGGCCGCAAGGAACTCCCCGAATCCGCCGATGGCGTCTGTCCGCTGCTCAAGCGCGAGAACGGACGCTGCCTGATCTGCCACGACCGGCCGTTCGGCTGCCGCACGCATTTTTGCGACGCTGCCGGCGGGCCGTATCCGCGCAAACAGTTGCTCGACCTGATCCGTCGGTTGGAGGAAGTGGACCGGCGTCTGGGCGGTGATGGCCCGCGAAAAATCCAGGCCGCCGTTGCGGATGCGTTGGATGGGATCCGATGAAGATCACTGGCGGAGGATTGGAAATGGTTGTGCACGATTTCCAGAACCAGAAATATAATCCGCATTGAAAACTTCCACGGTCCTTTTATCCTGCACTCGTGCCCAAGAAAGATCCGCGCATTGATGCCTACATCGCCAAGTCCGCCGATTTTGCCAAACCGGTCCTTACCCGCATCCGCCGACTCGTCCATGCCGCGTGTCCGGACGTGACCGAAGCCATCAAATGGAGCTCGCCGTTTTACGAGCATAAAGGAATTCTGCTGGCCACGCCGGTTTTCAAAAAACATTGCGCGCTCATTTTCTGGAAAGGCAAATTGATCTTCAAAGGATTCCCGGCAAAGGACAATCCGGCGAAAAGGTTTCGCCGCATCATTTCCAATGCTGATTTGCCGGGCGACAAAATTCTGGCCGGCTACATCAGGAAGGCCGTTGAACTCAATGATGCCGGCGTCAAAACGCCACGTTCCAAGCCGAAGGCCAGAAAGGAAACCGGCCTGCCGGATGATTTTCTGGCCGTGCTCAAGAAAAACAAAAAAGCGCTGACCGCGTTCGAGCATTTCAGTCCCAGCCACAAACGGGAATACGTCGAGTGGATCAGCGAAGCCAAACGCGAGGAAACGCGCACGCGCCGCCTGCGGGTCGCCGTCGAGCAGATTGCCAAGGGGAAATCGCGGTATTGGAAATATCAGTAGGGAATTTATTTCGGCCGGCAGGCTGTGATTGCTCCGGCACCTGAAAGGATAAAAAATGAAGCTTATCAAAATGACCAGTTGTGCCGGATTGCTCTGCGCGATGTTGGATTTGATGGAGGGCGCAAATCCGGCGATGGCCCAGACTTCCAATTCCACCCCGCCAGCAACGACACGTCCGGCGCGTCCAACACCGCCCATCCGTGATCCGCATACGCCCGGCTACGTCGTGGCCATGGAATTGCCCGATGGAACGAATGCGCCGATTGACGCCGAGGGAAATTTCATCATCGGCCCGACGCACAAACCCGCGCCGGAAATGTCCACCAACGCGATGCGGGGAATGGTTTATAACTTCATGATAAACTCGGCGGACAGCAAAATTTATCCCGGCATCGCGCGCGACGCCGGCACATTTGGCACGCCGGATCCCGCCGATCCCGCCAAGCTCATCGTGACCACCAGCCATCCGGCTCCTTACACGCGCAAGGTTTCGGTTTATGTCCCCAAACGATACGTCCCCGGCACGGCGGCGCCTTTCATCGTCGGCGCGGACGGACCCGATCACATGTTGTTCACGGCTCTGGACAATTTAATCGCGGAGAAAAAAGTGCCGGCGATGATCGCCATCTCCATCAGCAACGGCGGCGGCGATGCCCAGGGCAGCGAACGCGGGTTGGAATATGACACCATGTCGGGAAAATACGCGGAGTTCGTGGAGACCGAAGTGCTGCCGCTCGTAGAAAAGCAGGCCAACGTAAAATTGACGAAAGATCCCGATGCGCGGGCGGCCATGGGCGGCAGTTCCGGCGGTTCATGCGCCCTGATCATGGCGTGGTATCATCCCGAACTCTATCATCGCGTGCTGACTTATTCACTCACGGCGGTGAACCAGCAGTGGCCTCATAATCCTGAAACGCCGCATGGCGCGTGGGGATTTCATGAAAGTATCATCGCGAACAGCCCCGCCAAGCCGTTGCGCATCTGGATGGAAGTCGGCGATCGCGATCTCCTAAATCCGAACAGCATGCGTGACAACATGCACGACTGGGTTGTCGCCAATGAAAACATGGCGCGGGTTCTTTCGGACAAGGGCTATCATTACCAGTTTGTCTTCGCCCGCAACGCCGGACACACGGATCGCAACGTGAAACAGCAAACCCTGCCCGAAGCGTTGGAATGGTTGTGGAAAGATTACCCGCCAGCGACGAAGTAACCACGATTGGAGCGTCAGCCCGGAGCAACTGCGCCCGATTTTATTTCGCCACGCGCTCTGGCCGCGACTTGTCCGCCCGCAGTTGGCCGCAACCGGCGGCCACATCAATGCCCCGGCGCTGACGGATCGTGCTGGGAATGCCCGCCGCTTGCAGCACCTGCTTGAATGCTTTCGCGGCGGCGAAGTGGGTCGCCATTCCCGCAAAGCCGCCGGTGGGATTGAGTGGAATCAGATTCACGTGGGCATCCAAACCTTTGAGCAGTGCGACGAGCCGTTCGGCTTGCGCAGGAGAATCATTCGTTCCAGCGATCAACGTCCACTCGAAAAAGATGCGTCGCTGGGTTTGGGCAAAGTAAGTGTGGCAGGCGTCCATCAATTCCGCCAAGGGCCAGCGTTGGCTTATGGGAACGAGCGCCGAACGTTCCTCCTCCGTCGCACCGTGCAGACTGACGGCCAGGTTATACGGTCGCTTTTCCTCCGCCAATCGCAGGATGCCTGGCACCACGCCTACGGTGCTGATGGTGATCCGGCCCGGCCCGAGGTTCAGTCCGCGACGGTCGGTGATGATTTCCAGCGCCGTCATCACCGCGTCATAATTGTGCAACGGTTCGCCCATGCCCATGAGCACCAGATTGCGCAGCCCGTCGTTGCTGGCGGCGCGCAAGGCGAGTTGCGCATGGCGCACCTGCGCGACGATCTCAGCTGGCCGCAAATGCCGCACGAAACCCATCTGGCCCGTGGCGCAAAAGACGCAGCCCATCGCGCAGCCGGCCTGTGTGCTCAGGCAGGCGGTATGGCGCCCTTCATAGCCCATCAACACCGTCTCGATCGTCTGACCGTCGGCGAGTCGGAGCAGAAATTTGCGCGTCAACCCGTCGCTGCTGGCGATGTCGGCGGTCTCGGCCGGTGCGTCGAGGAAGAAACGGTGTCCCAGATTCCCAGCCAGCCAGCGCCGCAACGGAGGAACGAAATCCGTTTCATCTGCCAGATCCGGTTTCAAATCCTGATGCAACGCGCGCCACAGCGACCGCGTGTGGACCGGCGACAGTCCGGACGCGACCAATTCCCGTTCCAACTCCGCAAACGTGAGATCGAGGAGCGAGCGGGGCGCGGCAGGAATGGCGGCAACGGTCGTCATATCACCGCAGAGTGTGGCGTTTGCGGGACCGGCAGGCGACACTGAAATGAACCAGCTCGCTGTGGCCAGATGCAGACAGCTGGAGTTTTTTTGAAGCAACGCATACGGAGATAATTTTGTGGCTTGCTGCGGAAATGATTGATTCAATGTCGTGCAGACAATCATGAATGCTTACCTCTTTAACGCCGGGGTCAGTCAGTCCCAAGTCAAGCCCACTCCCAATCGTTACGGGCAGCTGGTTGATAGCATGCAAGCTTGGGATAGCTGCATAACCGCGATTGTTTACGGCGGTGATGCCTGCCGGGCGCAAAAAAAGTTTGAAGCCTGGTGCTGCACCAATCCGCAAGAAGAAAACCCGGTTCAAACAGAAATCAAAAAAATCACGGCGGCGCAATTCGTTGATCAGTTCCTCACGGAATCCGGTGGTCAACCGCCGGACTGGCCGGAGCTTTCTCGCCAGGCCTACGATGTTTTGCAGACGACCTCGGTGGATGATTTTGAACAAGGCTATTGGGTGGAAGTTAACGAAATCGTGCCGCCGGGAAAAGTTAGCTTCAACATCGAAATGTTAAAACAAGGTTTGCCGGAAGACATCCGCGATGGCTTGAACTGGACGCCGGATAAAAAATCCTTCTTCCTCGTGAGCGTTCTCAGTTCGCGCCCGGCACCGGTTCTCCCTGCCGACATGGACGAATCGGCAATGAACAATCCTGATGACCCCGCGGAAGATTTGGACGGCTATATCGCCGCGTTGCCGGAAATGAAAGACAAAGAAGCGGCGGTGCTGGTAGAGGCGCGTAATTCCGTGGTCGCTGCGTGGCTCTGGCAAAAATTTGCCGCCGCCACCAAACTCGCGGCGAACGAAATTCAAATTAGTCCGTGTTGCGCCTTCGTCCCGGTGGAATAGCGCGTTCAAAAATGGTGATGGCACGAGAGGTGGTCAAATTTTGTTACCGCTTCTTAAATCAAAAAACGGGAGGCAAGCGCCCGGCGGCAACTTCACCTCCCGTGGATATCGCGAACGGGGATCAATGCTTCACTTCGACTGCCTTGCCCATGGGCTGGCCGATTTCCTTGAGCAACTGCACGAACCACTTGGATTTGATGTTGAAAGGTTTGCCGCCTTTGATGCGTTCGAATTCGATCGCGCGGAGCTGCTTGCCGCGCTCTTCGTCTTCACCCACCACACCACCGTTGCCGGCGAAAGCGCATTGCACGGCCTTGACAGCGCAGCGTTTGATGAGCTTGCGGTCGGCGGCATTGGCGGCGGCGGCCCGGCTATAGTAGCCGCTCTTCTGCACGAGCGTCTTTTCCGCGCCGATCATTTCGGCGAACTGTTTGGCGAACCACGCGCCGACATTGACCTTGTCCAGCCGCACGTGGCCGAAGGCATCGCGCGGCACTTCTTCGCCGCGGGCTTCGATCTGCGCAACGATGTCCGACACGCACGCACCTTCGGAGACGAACAGGTTTACGCAATCGTGCTGGTCCATGATCTTGCGCAAGCGGGCGGCTTCGGCCTTGATGTCGAGCGCCATTTCGGGGATGAAAACTCCGTGAACTTCCCGGCGCTCCGGGCTCAAACCGAGATCCGGCAAAAAACTCATCGCGCCCATCATCTTCCGGTATTCCTCCGCCGTGGCGGCGGTGAGCCAGCCGCAATTGCGCCCCATGACTTCATGGATGATGAGCATGCGCGGGTTGGCGTTGTGCTCGGCCACCACGTTGGCGAAGTAATGCGCGCCTTCCTCGGCGGCTGTCCACGCGCCGAGGCTTTGGTGGATCGGGATCACGTCGTTGTCAATCGTCTTGGGCATGCCGACGACGGTGAGATCGTAGCCGTTCGTCTTGAGAAATTTCGCGAGGTCGGCCGCGGCGGTGTTCGTGTCGTCGCCGCCGATGGTGTGCAACACGTCCACGCCGTCCTTGATCAACTGGTCGGCGGCGACTTTCTGCGGGTCCTGGCCTTCCTTCACGAGCCCGCGCTTCACACAATCCTTCACGTTGGTGAGCTTGACGCGGCTGTTGCCGATGGGGCTGCCGCCGTGCTCGACGAGCGCCTTCCAGTTCTTGCGCACGGTGGAAGTCACCTTGAGGCTCTTGCCTTGCAGCAGGCCCATGTAACCGTTCACGTAGCAGATGATCTCCACCTTCGGCGCCTTGCGCGTGTAGGTTTCGATCAGATAGCCGATGGACGCGCTCAAACACGGAGCCAGGCCGCCGGCGGTTAGAATTCCAACTTTCTTCACTTTTTTGTTCATAAAAATTTTAGGAGGGACAAACCTCCAAGCGACGATGATGCTTCAACTGCGTTTTAATCTCAATTTCAAACCTCATTTCAGCCAGAACAATACAGCCCATAGTCCATCGAGTGCTTCGATTGAGTTTTTTGCCGGACGAACTTACACTCCATGAAATGATTTGGATTGGCACATCAGGATTTCAATACCCGGAGTGGAAAGGAAATTTTTATCCGGAAAAAATGCCCGCTTCCGCGATGCTGCCATATTACGCCCGGCACTTTCCAACCACGGAAATCAATTACACCTTCCGCCAGCTCCCGAGCGACAAAACCCTGTCGAATTGGCTGAGGCAAACCCCGGAACACTTCCGGTTCACCCTAAAGGCGCTACAGCGGATAACGGATTTTCAGCGGTTGAAGAATTGCGAGGAACTAATGCAAGCCTTTACTGCCGCGGCCCTGAAACTTGGCTCCAAACGTGGCGCGTTGTTGTTCCAATTGCCACCGTCCTTCAAGCGCGATCTCCCCGTGTTGAATGATTTTCTCTCCCTGCTGCCAAAGTCCGTGACCGCGGCGTTCGAGTTTCGCGATGAATCCTGGTTTTGCGATTCCACCTATGACGCTTTGCGCCGCCACAACGCGACCCTTTGCATCGCTGAAAGCGAAAAGCTCCGGACTCCGGCCGAGTTCACCGGCACGGCGGGCTATTTTCGTCTGCGCCGGGTTGATTACACGACTCCGGAATTACATCACTGGGCCGAGATCATTCGCGAGCAGGCATCCCGACTGGACGACATCTATGTTTATCTTAAATGTCGGAACTCCATGAGAATGTCCCCATGCGAACTCGATAAGAATGTCCCCATGGGCCGGGATGCGGTAGCCACCCGGCTACCACATGGAGACATTAACAATGAGCCGGAAAGAACGGAAACGAATG
>Ga0247670_1000363_pt1 | contig 10678 bp, 15 predicted proteins | sample CNK11_metaG_FD_183042 | JGI IMG/M metagenome (GOLD analysis project Ga0247670, IMG submission 183042) | Soil microbial communities from Purdue University Martell Research Forest, Indiana, United States - CNK11 | ecosystem: Environmental > Terrestrial > Soil > Temperate forest > Bulk soil...
AATACGGGTGGGTAGATGCCGAAATATCGGCACTGGATTGCAAAGCAGTCTGCAAAAGATAGTTCATGAGAAATGGTCAGGATGCGAGAAGACCCCTTGACTATGCGAACACACTGCTGTATATTATCAACAGTGGTGAACGACAGTAACAGGGAGCTGGCCAACGATGTACACTCACGAGATGTTGGTACTTGGAAACGTTGCCTACCGTCTCTGGATTATGGACGGCGAATTCAGTCATATCGAGCTGATGATTGAAGGAAGCGACCCACGCGACCGATAACTGTCCCGCAGTCACCCAACCTTATCGGCAGGTTAAGCCGACCTGGAGAACCGCAATGGCAGACACCGCAACGAAACAGACCACTCCGCAGAAGCCGCAACGCAACGGGCCGGAAGTCACAAGCGTGACAGTAGGGCCGAACAAGCTGACAGAGAATGGTGGGAAAGTGGTGTCCGCACTGGACAAGGCCCGTGCCGCCCGCAAGCCAGCCGACCCCAACGAATCAAAGTCTGACAAGTTCCGCCGGTTGGCCAACATGCGGGTTCCCCGCGTCATCAAGTCACTGGCAGCAGTCGAATCACTGGCCAACCGCTCAGCTTACGAGCGGACAGACGAGCAGTCCGAGAAAATACTACAGGCGATTGAAGAGGCGGTCAAGTCTCTCCGTCGCCGGTTCCAGGGCGCCCCGCAGGCCAAAACCGGATGGAGCCTGTAGTCGCATGTACGCTGTAGCCTACTGGTGCGCCTCTGACAATATGTGGAAAGTGTTCTGCCTATGCGGCAACGTATACACAGCGCGCCGAATGATGCAGACGTATCTAAGGGACGACCCAAAGAACGAGTACGCACTTATCCAGCTAACCTTGTCAGGGTTGACAGAGCCACCAACCAAGTAACAATCATCGGCCGGTATTCCCGCCGCGAGGATGCCGCAGCCGACCAACAGTGGTTCGCGGTTAATGAAACGACCGGACTGTACCTAATAGGGGAGTAAACGAAACATGAAGGCATATCTTCTGTTCGGCAGGGTAACTGAGGGTTCGTTCAATATCCCGTGCACCATGTACGAAACAAAAGAAAAAGCGGTATCCTTTGCCGAGTCTAGACACCTGGCTGGAGGCGCAATGCAGTACGTCGTGCACGAGATAGACATTGACCCTGACGTGGGGATGCAGTCGTGCGACGTAACTCAGCTCGCTCCGAACGGTGAACCGCAAATCTGTGCCGACCGACGGGAGATTGAGGCTAATGCCAAACGCTGAGCTGCCAGCGTGGTACATCGTATGGATACGGTGGGAGGATGGCATAACGCGACCGCATTCCGTCCACGAAACGAGCGGAAAAGCCCACCTGGAATGGGGCAGGCTTTGCCGAGTTGATCCGAAATGCGACTGCGGAGTGTACCGAGTCGAACTTGCACCACACTTACGGAGATAGATAGATGGCAGAGCAATCGACGGAGCTGGCAAAACCAGCTGCCGACCTGATGAGTTTCGGCGGCGGAGCTGGACGGCTTGCTACATCGCTGGACATGCAGTCACAATCCGGCAGGCACCGTATGCTTAAGTGCCTCCAGGACTGCGACGCACGGCTAACCGATGAAGTCAACATCCCGCTCAACATCACTGACTACCTAGTTCATGACGTTGAGCTTACCAACAAGGATACGGGCGAGGTTACTGGCGCAACTCGGATGGTATTGATTGACGACAAGCAATGCACCCACGAGTGCGTCAGTCTAGGACTACTCCGGTCATTCCAGCGGCTTGCATCACTGTTCGGCATCCCTCCGTGGGAACCGGCCAAGAGGCTAACAGTCAAGAGCAAGCGGAAGGCCGAGCGGAATCTGTACTGGCTAGAGTGTGAGTGACCAACGGTCGCCGCCCGGCGGGAGTAGCCGCGTTACGCCGGGCGGTTTTTCTTACGGTGGTGCAATGTCTGACAAGTTTGTTGACGTTGATTCTGAGCCGGTTTTCTTAACCAAGGAAGAAGTCGGCTACGATCCAGAACACAAGATTGACTGGCACGAGGTAAGCCGAATCGCATTGATCCGCGGATTCCTTGAAGCCAAGGAATGGATGGCAATTAACGAGTACACTAATGCTCGTACAGTGTTTAACATACAGGCAAATGAGTACACGTCAGGCAGGTTGCAGTGGGCGAAACACAAGCTGGCCACAATTCGCCTACTGAGAAAAGACGCGATCAACCCTTACAAAACCATCGACCGCTATCGCCGGTTCATCGAAAAACAAGGAGAGTTGCAATGCCAAAAGGAATCGCAAGGCATGCAGCCAGATTCAAAGAATCGCTGCGGGTGATGTGTGAGCACATCTACTGCATTGGGGCGGCGGATGAGAACGAGTACAGGGCCGCACAGATTGACTTTCTGCACAACCTAATATTGCAACTGATATCAGAGCTGACCGAAACCACGATGATACCAGCCAAACGGTGACGTATGCCCATGTCGCTTGAACAGCTATTTGCGGCCGGCGCCCATCGCACCGTAGAATTCCTGGCCGCGACTGAGGGCGAACGGCTGTCGCTAACTCGCGTCGTCGGGGCGCTTGAGGCACGCTACGGTCCAGGCAGCGTTGATTTGCCGACAGCACAAATCCTGTTGGGACGGGCAGAACGTGCCCAGACAATCGGCCGCCAGCTGCAAGCCGGGCTGCCGATAGATGTGCCGAGCTACGCTGTCAATCCGGCGCTATCCGAGCGATACGCGTACACAACCGTCAATGTCCTTCCTGACCCGGACCGCAGAGGACGGACTGTAGAGATACCGTTCACGGTCTACTCTGATACAGAGCTAACGCCCAACGAAATACGTGAGGCAGCACAGGCCGCAGTGCTCAACCCGCAATTTCGGCGTGATTGCGTCCCCGGCGCATTGGGTGCTGACCTTTTGCGAAGGGACGTTAACTTCCGCCGGTCCGCAGAAATTAACGCACCGGCAATTGAGCTGATTGAAACACTGATATCGTCAGTGTACCGTAGAGAGTAGAGGGATAGCTAATGTCCTGGCGTCCCGATTGGTGTGGCCATGCAATAGGCCGCAACCATGCCTGCCAACGTCCGTCCCGATTCGTGTTCGTATCTGTCGAAACTCGGCAGATTGACGTAAAAGGAAAACAGCCGTACACTCGGCATGAGCTATTAAAAGGAGCGGCGTGTTATGTCAGCTGGAAAAAAGGACGACAGCCAAGAGAGCAGTGGCATGAGTTTGCTTCTTCCGAAGAATTCTGGGTATGGATGGCCGGACAACAGAGTGCAAAATCTGTCCTTTGGGTGGTGTCAAGCAACGCGTTGTTTGACTTTACAATTCTCGGATTGTGGAGTCGGATTGAGTGTAAGCATTATGCTGTTGACAGACCGGGTAAGTCGTACAATGATCCCAGAACAGGCAAAGACGTTGTTAGCAAGACTTGGGCTGGACTGCTCGCTATCGACGGACGGCCGTTTCACGTGGAAACACAGGGCGATGTGGGGAGAGTTAACTTTACTGACCTAGGGAATTACTATCCGTCAACGATTGCAGATATAGAAAGGATGGTGTCGAATGCTGGAGCCGAGATGGGACCCGACCAAGGAGACGTGGGAGCAGTTCCGTCCAAAGCTAGACATGTGGCTGAAATCATGCGGCGAGCCTACCTTGGACTCGTCAAACAGTGGGAATCAGAAGATAATGGGAACTGGAAGCTCTCCGCCGCTGGACTTGCATGGAGCAACTACAGACACAAGCATATGCCAACCGCAATCCGAGTCCACCGGCACTCAGAAGCCAGAGACCTTGAATGGAAGTCGTATTTTGGCGGCGAAGTTAGATGTTATTATCGAGGAGCTACAAACTGCACAATTGCACATTATGACGTTAACAGTCTCTATCCATACGTTATGCGTGAATTTGACTTCCCTACGGAACTCGTTGACTACATACTCACCCCAAAGCCGGGCATCGTAGACCACCTGCTGAGCCGCTTTGCGGTTATTGCTGATGTTACTCTTGAGGCTGACAAAGATGATTTCCCGCACAGACATAAGCAAGGCATTGTCTATCCTATTGGAGTCTATCGAACCGCTTTGTGTGGACCAGAGTTATACAGAGCAGTACAGTCAGGTTGCGTCCGTGACTACCATGCAATCGCGTACTACCTTAGAGGGAAGTTGTTTGACGGGTACGTTGACCATTGGTACAACGCGAAAAGGTGTGCGACTGAAGCTGGTGATAGAGCATCTACCCAATTCTGCAAGTTGATGCTGAACAGCCTACAAGGCAAGTTCGCCCAGCGCTCGCCAGTCTGGGAAACCGATCCGAAGATTGACGTTATACGTCCTTGGAAAACCTTCCCCTGGAACGCACCGGATACCAAATGCCTGTACAACGCCCGGTCAATCGGATGGCTGGGACAGAAGATGGTGTCACGAAATGACAAGCAACATGCCTTTCCTGCAATATCTGCGTATATCACTGCCTACGCTCGCTGTTACATGCGTCGTTTTCGCAATAGTATACCGCCATCAGTGGTATTCTACCAAGACACTGACAGCCTCATGCTTGACGCATCTTACGACGTTACTGTTGGTGATAATCCTTTACCTATCAATAATGATTTGGGCGGATTTCGTAAGGTTGCTACTTACTCAGGAGTAACGTTCCGTGGACCGAAGAACTACAGCACCAAAGATAAACGTGTCATTGCGGGCATTAAGACTTCTGACTTGGCAATTGGAGCAGGTCATTACATCGGAAACAGGGTGGAATCAACAGCAGCTATTGTTTCGCGTGAGCCTGATTGCACAATTAGGGAATATCAAAAGCACCTTGACTGCCCTGGAACATGCAACGAGGGCGGATACCTAGATTCCGGCTGGTCCTATCCTCTCATAATTTCTCAAATCTGAGAAAATTCCGCTTGCACTCTCAGGTGAACAGGCTATCATATTGGTAGCGACAGGCTATCATATTGGTAGCGACTGATTCAACTTGCCCCCTGCGGGGGACGCATCGGAGAGTGTTCATATGTTGTCCCCTCAACAGATCGCCGACAAATGGGCCAGTAAGGCTGGTGCTGCCGGTCAGGACTACAAGAATGGCGTGCAAGGCGTTACCACGGCGCCTAGCCAGCTGGCCATTCAGGCTCAACAGCAGATGGTTTCCAACTGGAATAACGCCATCAGCTCTGGCCAATGGGCCAACCGTCTCGGAGCTGTCAGTCTCGGCGCTTGGCAGGCCGCAGCGATGGGCAAGGGCGCCCAGAATTACGGCACCGGCGTGCAGGCTGGCAAGGCCAAGTTTGCGTCGGCCATGCAGTATTACGGCCCGGTCGCTCAGCAAGTCAAGGAAGCTGTCCGCAGCGTGCCACGCGACGGCGGCGCCGGATCTCTGGAGAGGGTGCGGATTTCCATGCAGATGTTCAAGGACGCGAAAGCCGCCCGCAGGGGCTAATCCTGTCTTTCGTCCATAAGTGAGGATTGGCCAATGTGGATCATTAAGAATCGCAATCCGGCCTTCGGTTTCTACAATTTTGAAGGCTGGACGCAGGACCAGGACAAGGCGACACGCTACCCCGATAAGGGGCACGCTGACAACATCATTCAGCTGTACGGTATGTCGGCTGACGCTGTGGAATTGGAAGCACCACCACCACCGGAGTAGCCGTCAATGCCGTTCCACCTGCTTGCGTATACCAAGCTGGACACAGCTGGCGCCACGAATGAGGATATTCCTGGCGTTACCGATAACTTCGCTTCGTTGCAGAACAATCACTACATTCTGCAAAACGATACCAACCTGATGGCCGCGTATGCTCGTAACGCCGGCCTGACGAACGCACGAATCAACACGCCGCACTTCCGGGCCGTGTCGATTCCCAGCGTGAGGCCCGTCAACGTGACTGCGGCCGTGCCAACGTTGCCGCCGTATGAGTGGCTCTACCCGTCCCGACTGTTGGTCCCACGCATTGACGAAGTGGCATTTGAGGCGAGCAACGGCGGCGGCGGCGGTGTCCGAACTGTCGGCGGTATCTGGGTGTCCAGCATTGACCACACGTTGAACATCCCGCCCGGCAACCGTTACAAGCTTCGGTTCACGGTGACGATTGCGGCAACGGCTTTCGTTTGGACTGCCGGCGCATTCACGCTAGACCAGAGCCTTCCTGCTGGCAACTACACCGTCATCGGCATGGATGTGTTCGGCGTCACAACCGAATTCGCTCGTCTGTCGTTCCTTGGGGGCGGGATGCGTCCGGGTGTGCTGACGCAACTAACCGTCGGCGCTTACGACAACCGACTGACATTCCAGGATGGTAACGCTGGTGTCTACGGCACGTTCGCCAATACGGCTCAGCCTAACCTTGAAGTGTTCGCAACTGCAACAGCCAGCATAGCGTACACGGGTTGGCTGGACGTTGTTAAGACAGGCTGACACCAGTGGCAATAGACATTGCTGCAATGGTGTCGGATTGGGAATTCAGCCCCGGACAGGTGTTGTGCCAGGCCGGGGTTGAGACTCCAATACTTACTCCGAATCCAAGGCGATATGGATTCGGCGTTGCGTCACCATTGACAGCAAATCTATTCCTGCGTCCGCTTGGAACGACAGTAAGTGGGCCTGGAATTTACTTTGGTCTCGGCGGATGGAAATGGTTCGACTTCCATAAGCACGCATCGTTAGTGTCTGCGGGCTGGCAGGTACAGAATAGCGACGGTGTTCAGTGGGCAGTGTCAGTGTGGGAAGTTGTGCAGTCGCCAACGGCAGGGCAGGAGTAACGCCGATGTGTATTGAGGATATTCGCATAGGCAATAACGTGTACGCAAAAGTCACGGCCGTTGGTTCGGGAGCTACAGTCAGCATTAATGGAAACGGCAGTAGGATCGGAATAAGGCTGCTGACTTTAGCAAATACGTCAAATACAGGTGCATTTGCAGCTTGTTTTGTGCTCGGTAAATCAACTCTAGAAAGTGTGATGTGGACAAACGCATCACGGATCGCTGATGAGTTATCGTTGCAGAATCATGGTAATCTTGTTAAGGGACAATTTACGTTCACTACATCAGGTGCGGCAGCCAGCGTAACAGAATTCCTGCTAGACGATCAAATGTGTGCTCCAAATCAGCAGCCGTGTCCGCCAACAAGCCTGCCGGGCAAAGAGTTCGATAGACTGAGATAGCATGGACTATTCGCCAATACCAGCTGACGAACAGCCGTTAACTCAGAAAAACTATTCTGAGATTAACGCGGCACTGGCAGGAATCAACCGTGCCCGCCGACTCATTGACCGTGCCAAAGCGGCCGGCATTGATTGCAGCCAGCATGAAATGAACTGCGATTTTAACGAGGAAATGCTGTCCAAACTTAAGGCGGCATACTTCCCACACAAGCCTTAAGGGGCGACACATGTCAGTGATTCTTAAGGCTTCTGGCGTTCAGCCCGTTGGATTCTACCTAACCAACGTTGGGTATCAGTCAGATTACACTCTGGCGACTGATTTTGTCACGTCGGCAGCTGCGGAAGCGTTCCGTGCGGCGCACAATATGTGTGCCACAATTGTCAACACGTCAATTGTCAACACGGTTACTGTTACAACTCCGGGTTCAACCAATCCGCCCGTACCGACGGATATTAGCGTGTTTACGTCTGTCGAATGCTGGGGTGCGGGTGCTGGAGCTGGCGGTGGAGATAGTCTGGCGCTTCCGGGTGGTGGTGGCGGCGGTGGCGCATACGCCAAACGAACTAATGTGGCAGTAGGTGCCGCAACGACATTCATTGTCAACGTCGGATCGGGAGGGCTTGGCGGCGCTGGTGGCGCTGGCGTTGCGGCCGACGGGGGCAACGGTGGTAACTCTCAGCTGATTATAAACTCTGTTACCACAACGGCGGTTGGCGGTCAAAAAGGCATCGGTGGCAGCACTACAGGAGCTGGCGGCGCTGGCGGATTGGCGTCAAGCAGCACTGGCGACACCAAATTCAGCGGCGGCGATGCTGCGGCTGGAGCTGCCGCAGACGGCGGCGGCGGCGGTAGCTCAGCTGGCACGGGAACCAACGGTAACAATGCAGTCGGCATCACTGGTGGAGTAGCTCCGGCTGGTGGTGCTGTTGGCGGAAACGGTGGTACCGCCGCAGCCAACGGATCAAACGGACTTCCCCCAGGTGGTGGCGCTGGTGGCGGCGGCGGAACCAACGGCAACGGTGGTGACGGCGCCGCCGGAAAGGTCATTTACAAGTATTCGCCCGGTCTGTAATGGCCGACACCAACGATACACAGAAATCCCCTGGCGGAACCGACGCGGCAACACTGGGCGCCTCTTCCGGTGTAATCGGTCCGCCAGGGGCTTTTCCTTCACTTCTGCCGACAGCCGATCAGATCAGCACAACTGACACTGGTAACGTTGATAGCGGCATTACTGCTGTTGTCAGCGAATGTCAGTCAGTGTTAGAGTCGGCTAACGCGGCTATCAACAATCACGTTAGCGAATGCCTCAATGACTGCCGCATGGGAGGGGCAACGTGTATCGCCTGCATACTTGGGCAGATCGAAAGAGAGACCGGACTAGGCCAATCAGTCATCGCCAAATGCTGGGAGCGTATTGGCGGAAAGATCAGTGGTGCGTTAAACGATTCGCTGACTCTATCCGCGAAAGCTGGGATGCCAGCTCCAACGGAGGCACAGTGGACAGCATTCCTCAATGGCCAACCGATTCCCCCGAGTGAATCCGTACCTTCCGGCAGCATTTCGACACCATCCTCCGACACCACCAGCAGCACTTCACCAAAGCCTGTCGAATTGCCTACCGGTGTCACCCTGCCGGATGGTGCGGCTTTACCAGTCCAAGACGTAGCTACTGGACAGATTCTATGTCCCGATTCCCCACCGCCGTTCCGCTCACCCAATTCGCCAACTGGCTGGCTTGGCATTCAGTATCAGCCAGTGTACGGCGACAGGGGACAGATTTTGTGGTGTGTGCCAATGACACACATCGCCGAACCGCCATCTGGCACGGCAAGCGGGAATACTGACACCACGCTACCACCACCAGCTGACACACCAACATTGCCGGGCGGTAGCGGCAGTCAGATTCCAACCAGCACACCGCCGCAATGCCCGGAGGGTTGGCAGGTTGGGCTATTTGATACCAGCGTTAATCGCTACATGCTGAACGGTCAGTACATTGACCCTTCGGCAGTTGGGCTTAATCCACACAACACGAACATTCCGACCGTTAGCGGCACGTTCTTCTGGGTGTGCTATGAGCCGGTAAATGAACAGCCGTCGCAACCGCCAGAGGAACAGCCACCAGCTGAACAGCCGCCAGAAGAACCAATCAACTCTCCACCGGCAATAACGACCGACATTGGTTGTTCGCCGGATAGGCTGAGTGCATGGGCTTCTCGACTAGATTCATTTGTCAGCGGTGGCGACGGTCAGTACAGTCAGTTATTCCAGGCTTTTGGTAGCGGCGTAGGACTGATACTTAGCAGCGCAGCCAGCAAGATACTTGGCATTAGTGATATAGGCGGACTTGGCAGGATATTTTCGGCGGCGGCCGGGGCCGGCGCAACCGATTTGCTTAAGAAGCTGATACTTCCAACCGCTCAGCCTGGCCAGTGCAGTAGTGATGCGTTCTTCGCCAGCGTTATTGCCGACGCCGCTAGGACTGCGTTTGGCGGCTGGTTTGGGGTTGTGCCGCGACAAACCATTCAGACAATCGAGTACAACAATAACTATATATGCCAAACGCTACTTCCATCGACTGACCAGTTTGACTTGATGTATCGCAACGGATACATACAAGAAAGCGACTGGACTAACGGCGTAAAGTTCAATGGTCACTGCCCGGACTGGCAGAAGATAATCGTTAACGCTAGCAAGAATCGAATTGGCATCCAAGATGCGTTCCGGTTGTTCAAGCTGGAAAAGCTTAGCGATAGCGAGTTATTGCAAGCGTGGCGAAGGCAGGGAGTTGATATTGACAATGACCTTGCCAAGTGGAATGAGGCGCTAATTCAGTATCCGGGCGTTGCCGATATTATCAGGATGATGGTAAAAGATATTGCTGATACTGACACTGTTGACACACTTGGGTTGAAGTATCAGTTTGGCGACAAGTGGCAAGGATTCTTGAAACAGTGGGGAAATGCTCAGGGAATTAGCGACGACGTTGCACTCGCCCAATGGATGGCACACTGGCAAAACCCGTCGCCCGGACAGGTCTACGACTGGTTGCATCGGCTTAGGCCAGATGATCGTGACCCGGATGACCCGTATAAGACAATCGCGGTTGATAAGGATGTAGCTGCTAAGCTTTTGCAGATTGCCGATTACATACCTGGACTGATTGACAACTACATTGCCACCAGTTACCGGCCATTAACGCGGGTTGACTTGAGGAGGATGTATGCGGCTGGAACCTTCACAACTATTGATCCAGTACGCCGCGGCTATCGTGATCTTGGCTACGATAGCATCAACGCCGAAAGACTGGCCGATTTCACTGAACGTATTACTCGCCCTCAACGTGCGACGTTGGCTGGTGAAATACCTTCTAAGGAAATAGCAAGGGCGTATCAGGCCGATCTACTCGACACTGACGAAGCAAGGGGATTACTAGCACGGAGCGGATTAACTGACGAGCAGATAGATTCGACGGTTAGAGCTACTGATACGCGG
>Ga0247670_1000364_pt1 | contig 10666 bp, 10 predicted proteins | sample CNK11_metaG_FD_183042 | JGI IMG/M metagenome (GOLD analysis project Ga0247670, IMG submission 183042) | Soil microbial communities from Purdue University Martell Research Forest, Indiana, United States - CNK11 | ecosystem: Environmental > Terrestrial > Soil > Temperate forest > Bulk soil...
GGATTTCGACTTTACGATCAAATGAGCGCCGCGCTCTTTAGCGAGCCGCAGCACGAAGTCCGCCACGTCCTGACCGTCTTTGCAGAAAACGACTCTTCCGCCATGTGCTTCGACGTTGCGCGCAAACTCTTCCAGGTAATAGTCGAGATGGTCGATGGTATGCCGCTTCACTGCGTTAGCATGCGTGCGCAGATCCTGGTAATCGGGGCAGCCTTCCGGCGTAATGGCCTTGCGGCGTTTCTCGATCAGGCGGCCGGTGGCCGTGTAGATGGCCAGTTGCAGCTTGCCATCGGCGAGCGTGGTCTGAATTTTCTCGTCAAATACGGCTGACATGGGTCACCGGCTGGCCAGCACTTCGGCCAGATGCAGAGTTCGGATGGGCAGTCCCGCGCGGGAAAGCGCACCCTGAAGCTGCATCAGGCAGCTGGAATCGACCGAAACCACCGCCGACGCGCCCGTGCGCACAATCGAATCGATCTTGCTGCGCGCCATGCCGCCCGAGACTTCGGCGAACTTCACGGAAAACGTGCCGCCGAATCCGCAGCACTCCTCGGCCGCATCCATCTCGCGCAACTCGAGGCCGCGCACATGCGATAGCAGGCGGCGTGGACCGTCCTTCACCTTCAATTCGCGCAGTGCATGGCAGCTATCGTGATAGGTCACAACTTCATCCAGCCGCGCGCCCACGTCTTCCACCCGCGCGACCTCCAAAAGAAACCGTGAGAATTCGAACACCTTGGGCCCGAGCCGCCTCGATTGTTCCAGATATTCCGCCTCATCTTGGAAGATGTCCTCAAAGTGGTGCGCGATCATCGACGTGCACGACCCCGACGGGACGACGATGTACTCGGCGCCGCGAAAGGTATCGAGAAAATGGCGCGCAACCTGCCGCGCCTCCTCGCGATAGCCGCTGTTGAACGCCGGCTGCCCGCAGCAGGTCTGCTGCTCCGGGAAGTCGACTGCAAAACCCAGCCGCTCCAGCACTTCAACCACAGCCATGCCGGCTTTCGGGAACAGCTGATCGACAATGCAGGTGACAAAAAGCGAAACGCGGGCAGCCATGTGGAGAAACAGAGATTGTAGCAGGTGCGCGCAATCCGCCAGAGTGTTCAGCCTGGTTCTGCGGCTTGCCGAGCGCGCGAAGAGGCACTCCTGTCATTCACCCTTGACTTAAAGCCGGCTTCAAGTCTTACCATCGGTCCATGAAATCCCTCGCTGTCTTGTTCATCGCCGCCTGCGCCATGCATGGGCAGGACGCAAACCCGTTCAGCGCCGACGTTCGCCAGGCCTACACCGAAGTGAAAAGCAACATTCTGAAGTCCGCCGAGAAAATGCCCGAGGAGAATTACAGTTTCAAGCCCGCACCACGCGTCCGCACCTTCGGCCAAATTCTGGGCCACCTGGCGGAGGAGCAATATTTGTACTGTGGCACGGCCAAGGGAGAGAAGAAAGCCGCCGACGTCGAGAAGACCAAGACCTCCAAGGCCGACCTGCTGGCCGCACTCCAGGATGCCTTTGCCTACTGTGACGCCGTGTATGCCACGCTCGCCGACGCAACAGCCGCCGAGACGGTCCAGATCGGCCAGAGCCAGCGCACCCGCCTGTACATCCTCTGGGGCAACACCCTCCACGACACATCGCACTACGGCAACCTCGTAACATATTTGCGGATCAAAGGCATTGTGCCGCCGTCGACCGAAGGCCAGTAGCACTCCACTCATTCATCGATTGGGATCGGTAGCGCAAGGTCACGCGCCTTGTGCGGCAACCTGCGGTTTTTGGGTCGCACGTCGCCACACCTGAGCGCTGCTTCTTGCCAATCCGGCGCAGGCCGAACCATGGACTGAAAGGAAACGCTCTTTCAGGACATTGCCGTAAGTATGAAACTGATCGCTTGCATCTCCCTGATAATCGCCGCTCTGGCGCATGCCGATGAAACCGCCGATCGCTCTGCCATCGAGCGCGTCATTCGTCTACTCAGTGACCGCCAGCCCGTTCCGGCTCAGAAACAGATCTCAACTCTCTTCACTGCCGATGCCGACAGCGACCTTGCTCGACTCACAGAATTGAACGGCCAGTGGCTCCAACTATCTCGCGAACCCTCGTCCGAAATGACCACCCCGCGTCTTGCGATCCATTCCATCCGATTCGTGACTCCGGACGTCGCCTTGGTGAATGCCGCGAGCGTGCAGTATGGCTCGAATATTCCGGTGGGGCGCATTCCCATGCTGTTTGTGATGAAAAAGGAAGGTACAGACTGGCGGATAGCCGCGCTACGCGTGCTGGTGGATCTCGCGAATCTACCTTGAAGCCCGATTGAGCCGGCGAAGATGCTAACGCCGTGCGGCCGAAATCCTATCGGGTGAATGCTGAATGCTTTTTTCTGACAAATTCTGCACGCTTACATACGGAGCCCTCGTGAAAAGCACTGTCACCAGACGCGGTCAGACGGTCATGCCTGCCGAACTGCGGCGGCGATACGGCGTACAAGCCGGCACCGCGCTGGAATGGATCGATACCGCCAAGGGCATCTGCGTCGTCCCGCTTCCCGCCGACATCATCCGCGCGTTGCTGGGCAACAGTTCACAAAGATCCCGAGTTTGACGCGCTCGCGGGACAAGTCCGGTTGGAAGCGCTGCCCTACAAAGCCGGCAAACACTGAGCGCGGCCGCCGTCGCGATGCACATTCTTAAATTCGATTTTGTAGTCGTACGTTCGAGATCTTAAAAGAGTATCGTTCTTGTATGGCGCTGCTCCTGCTCTATCTGGCCACGGGGATTGCCACCGCGATACCGGTCGTCTGGGCGCTCGGGTGGGCCGTTTGGGGAGCCGGCACCAGCCTGACCGAGTACATTTCGCTCTTCGGCTCTCTCATCCTCGTGGTCTCGGCTTTCGTAAATCTTTCCAATCGCCGCGCCGCGGCGCGATTGGCGCTGGTTGGAGTTTCGGCCATCTGGTCCCTTTATCTTCCAGGAATTGTCGGCGTCGTCCGGATCCGTCTGACGGATCAGGAACTGGGTCTTTCCGTACTGCTGTGGAAGCCCGCGGTTGCATCTCTGGTGATTCACGACGTGCAGCAGATCCCGAATTTTCCGGATATGACGTTGTCCCCCGTTGAGATTCAGCAGATCAAAAGCACAGGTATCACTGGTGAAGTTTCGACTCACACGGCGAACAATCGTTACGGGACTGGGAAAAAGAGCCACGTCATATTGATCATGCAAAAGCCCGTCGCGAAACCTGTCGAACTCAAGGAGCCAGACGCAGCCAGTGTGATTTATGTACAGTATGCTGGCGGCTGGAAGATGTTTCCGGCAAACGCTCGCACGCTGGAGCGGAAAATCCGGCTTCAGCCGGATGCCCAGGATCCCAACCAGAGTCTCCTGGGGGTGGAACTCGCAACCGGGGCATCGCAAGGATTTGGAATCCTTTGGCCCCGCGCGAGTTCAGGGAATTCTGAGGAATGAACTTGGTGTTGGTGGCTACAGTGCTATTGCTCGCTACGACGCTGTTCGCCGTAGTGGCGGCGTTCGGGCACAAATAAGATCACAGCCGCGGCACCGCAACCTCCCGCCCCATCTCCTCCGCCGAAACATACCCCGCGTAAGCCGCCAGTGTCACGTCCAGCGCCAGCTCCAGGTCGCTCTCCGGCGTTCGCTTCTCGCGCACGCACTCGATGAAGTTGCGCAGCTCGCGCGCATAGCCCAGGCTCCAGCCCTCGTCGGGTGAAGCCGGGATCCAGCCTTCATTCGAGCTCAGCTTTTCCACCAGGTAAATGTCTTTGAACTGCTCGTGCTTAGGATTGTAGACGTCCAGCACGCTTACCGGGCTGATGCGGCAGCGTGTGCGGTGATTGTTGGCGAACACCTCGACGTAGTCGTAAATGCCGCCCATCACCAACTCCGAAGCCGTCACGTCGGCGATGGTACCGTCTTCAAACGTGACGTGGAGCAACGCGTAGTCTTCGGTGTCCTGATATTTCGTGCGCAGAAAACCGCGGTCTTCAAAGTTCGGAATGCGCGTAATCGCATGCGTACGCGCCGAAACCGTCGCCGGCCGCAGCGGGCGCCCCAGGCGCGCCAGGCCTTCCTTGCGTTTCAAGTAAAGGATCGCCCCCAGCGGGTGGCAGCCTTTCGCAATCAGCGACCCGCCGCCCTGCACGCTCCAGATCCCGTACACCGGCGAGTGCGACCCGTTGTGCGATTCCTCGCCCGCCATGCGCAGAATCTGCGCACGCGATTTCTCGATGATCTCGCGTTCTTTCTGCACCGACGGTGCATAGACGAAATTTTCCGCGTAGCCAAGCGTAATGCCGGCTGTGCGCACCGCGTCCAATAGCTCCCGCCCCGAGGCCACCACCGCATCCAGCATGGCCCGCTTGCCCGTTGTTTCGGACGAACCGTAGAAGCCCGTGAGCGGTTTCTCGACGATCACGTGCTTCCCGGCGCGTGCCGCCGCCAGAATGTACTGTTGATGCGAAGAGGGCGGCGTGCAGATGTCCAGCACGTCGATCTCGGGCAGCATCTCTTCCACCGAGGCGAATGCGCGCAATTTGTGGCGCATAGCAAAGGCTTCCCGCGTTTCGGCGCGCGCCGACGTTACGCCCACCACTTCAGCGCCGGATTCGGGGAAATTTTCGAGATGAAACCGGGCGGCGAAACCCGCGCCGGCAATGCCGATTTTCATGAAGCGCGGCGGTCGCGGCTCCCCGCGGCGCCGCCGGTGGAACCCGCCGCGCCCACGGGAGCGGCGGGTTCCAGGGGCGGTGGCGGCGCAGGCTTCTTGCGCGTGTTCAGCCGCGTGACAATCAGCTCTTCTTTCAGCTTGGCGTACTTCGCGGTGCCGGGCTTCGCTCCTGCCTTCTCCACGTCGGCATCGGAGACTTCCTGCGCCGTCGGGTAGTACTTCTGCAAATAGTTGCGAATGCGGTCCTGCACGGTTCTTTGCTGCGAACGGTACAACAGGAAAAGCAGCTCGTCGCCCGGAGCCTTGATCAGCGTCTGATAGACCTGCGAGGGCAGCCGCAGCCGCGGGGATTTAAGCGCGTGCTCCAGTTTCTTGGCGCGCGACTCGAGTTTCTGCCACAAGTCCACTTCCTGCTTACGCATCTCGAGCGTGTGAATCAGATCCGCTCGCTCCTTGGCCGATAGTTTTTCCGCCAGCACGTACAGGAACGGACCCATGCCCGCGGGACGAATGCCGTTGCCCGCCGGCAGCAGCCGCCGCAGCTTTTCCAGCTTGGCGATAGAGGGCACGCTCAGCTTTGGCCCCGCCAGCGCCGTCGAGAAGATCTTCAGCAGGCCCGCATGCTCCAGCTCGCGCATGATCTCGCCCGCGTTGGGTTCCTCGGCGATGTCGCGTAATTCTTCGAATAGCGCGCGGCCCAAAATCAGCTTTTCCAGCTCGGCCTCGCGTGCGTTCTCGTATTGGCGCTGCGTACGCTCTTCCACCGTGAATGTAAAACGCACGCGGAACCGGATCAGCCGCAGCAGGCGCACCGGGTCTTCATAGAACGCATAGGAATGCGTGGCGCGCATCTCCTTCGTGGCCAAATCCGCCAAGCCGTTGGTCGGATCGATGAGTAACCCGCGCGAGCCGCGATTCAAGGAGAGCGCAATGGCGTTGATGGTGAAATCGCGCCGCCGCAGATCGTCCTGAATGAAGGCCGGCGTCACCTGCGGCTTGCTGCCCGGCTTGGAATATTTCTCATGGCGCGACATCCCGATCTCGGCCGGCACCGCGCCCGGAAACATCAGGTGCGCCGTGCGGCGGTTCTCGTCGATGCTGGTAATCCGCGCGCCGCTTTTGTCGGCCACTAATTTGGCCACCTTCAGCGCACTGCCTTCCACTGAGAAGTCCAGGTCGCGGATGGGAAATCCTCCCAGCATGTCCCGCATAGCCCCACCGGTCAGGAACAGGTTCATGTTGAGGTGGCTGGCGGCCGTCTGCACCTCCGCCACCACGCGGTTCTGGTCCGCGTTCAGATGGCTCTCCAACATGAACATGTAATCGCTCATCTAGCGCGCCTCGTGGATTCAATAATTGGCTTGTCGCTCATCATGTACTGTGGAGGTTCAGGCACGCGGGTGATGGTCGTCCAGGGTCTTGCGAAGTCTGGACCGCATGACGTGCGTATAAATCTGGGTCGTGGAGATATCGGCGTGCCCCAGCATGGTTTGCACGCTGCGCAGATCGGCGCCGCCTTCGAGCAGGTGCGTGGCGAAGCTGTGCCGCATCACATGCGGCGTCAGATTGCGGAAAATGCCTACCCGTCGGCCGTGTCCGGCGAGCAGTTTCCAGAAGGCCTGGCGCGTCATCGGGCCGCCACGAGCCGTGACGAACAGATACCGGCTGCCCCGCCCTTTCAATATCCGTCCGCGCGCCGTTTCCAGGTACCGGCGAACCGCCGCCACCGCCGACCGCCCCACCGGCACCAGGCGCTGCTTGTTTCCCTTCCCGGTAGTGCGAAGTACCCCCAGATCCAGGTTCAGATCCGAGATCCCTACCCGGCACAACTCCGATACCCGCAGTCCACTCGCGTATACCACTTCCAGCATGGCGCGGTCGCGGACGCCTGTGGGGGTTGAGTCGTCCGGGGCTTGCAAAAGCTTATTGATCTGGCTCAGATTCAGGAACTTAGGAATATTCTTCCACTGCTTGGGCGTACGGATGTGCTCGGTGGGGTTTGAAGCCACTTTACCCTCGCGAAGCAGGAAGCTATAGAAATTGCGTAACGAAGCCAAATGACGGGCGATTGAACGGCTTTCAAGACCCGACCGGTAGAGCGAGTTCAGGTACCCAAGCACGGTATCTGTATGATTTTCAGTTACTTGATCGTCATTCTGGCCATAAAAATACGCGCCATAGCGTTGCAAGTCCCGGTGGTATGCGTCGAGCGAATTCGCCGCTAAGCCCTTCTCTATCCTACAGAAATTGAGAAAATCGGTAATGTAAGGCGCAAGCGGAGTTTGGCCTGCTTCCGCGAGCCGTTTTCCTGGCTCGGCCTTGCACACCCCAAGCGCGGCACGCGTTGAGCCGTATGACATTGTGCCAATGATACAATAATCGCGAAAATGTTTGGAACACTTTAGTTTTCAGGTGACAGCTTGGCGGGCTCCACAACCAAAAAAGTGCTGGTCCGGCGCTTCGACCGCGAGGCCTTGACGGGCTTCGTCAATCCGCTGAGCTACCTGATGCCGACCGGCGTGGAACTTATGAAGACCGACGGCACTGTGGCCGCGATTCCTTACAGTGAAGTAAAAACCGTTTGTTTTGTTAAGGATTTCGAGGCCGCCGAGGCCGAAACCAGCCAGCAGGTTTTCCGCACCCGGCCCAAAATGGACGGCCTTTGGGTTCGCATGCGCTTTCGTGATGGCGACGTGATGGATGGGATTCTTTCCAACAACCTGCTGCAACTGGAGCCTTACGGGTTCACCTTCATCCCGCCCGAGCCGTACTCCAACAACCAGAAGATCTTCTGTCCGCGAGAAGCGTTGAGCGAGTTTCACGTCCTGGGGGTGGTGGGCAGCCCGCTCACGCGCCGGCGGCGCAAGGAAGTCGCCAAAGAGCAGATCGGCCTGTTCGAGCAGGAGTGAAGGGACTACCCTACGGGGACGCCCGAGAGGCGGATCTCGGCGAGATCCACCCAGGTGCATTCGATTGTGGATTGCACGAAGCAGGCGCGCTCGGCGCGGATAAGGCGTGAGTGGGGGAACGCAGCCCAGCGTTCGCGCGCCAGTTCATAAAGCGACTGCACGCGGTCCTGTGGAAGATTCTGCGCCAGCGTGATGTGCGGGTGGTAAGGGAACGGCTCGCGGAATGCGAGTGGACCCTGGTTGAGCGCCCGGTACATCTCGCGGAGCTCGCGTTCACCACTCTTGATGCCGATGTAGATGACATCGGTAGTGGGGAAAATCTCAACCTCACCGGCCACGATATCGAATGGCGCGAAGCCGCCCGCCACGGTACGTGCCTGCTCGATCGCCGCATCGGTACCCGCTTGTCCCGCCTGGAGCGGCCGCGGCGGAAGGATGGTCACGTGAGCGCGCGGCAAGCAATCGGGTACCAGGTCCTTTCGCAACTCATCGAGAAATTCCGCCAGCGGGTCGGGGATGTAAACTACCAGGGCGAAGAGGTTGATCCTCTGCGCCCCGTCTGTCGCGAAGGCCATTTGATCCACTACCATGGTACAGGTTTGGCGGCAGGGCAACATATGCCCCGCTGGTATACTGAAAGATTCACCCCACCACATCAGCTCAGACAGTAGAGACGCGCGTGCAAGAGTCTATTGAGATCCGCGGGGCGCGGGTCCATAACCTGAAGAACATCTCGCTGGCCATCCCGCACAACCAGTTGACGGTGGTGACGGGCGTATCGGGCTCGGGGAAGTCCTCGCTCGCCTTCGATACGATCTACGCCGAGGGCCAGCGGCGGTATGTGGAATCGCTCTCTGCGTATGCGCGCCAGTTTCTGGAGCGGATGGAGAAGCCGGACGTCGATGAGATCGACGGCATCGCGCCGGCGATTGCGATTCGCCAGAAGAACACGAGCCGCAATCCGCGCTCGACGGTGGCCACCTCGACCGAATGCTACGACTTCCTGCGCCTGCTGTTCGCGCGCGTGGGCCGGACGTATTGCCCGCAGTGCGGCAAGCGCGTGGAGAAAGACACGGTGGACCAGGTGGCCGCGCAGATGCTTACGCAAGCGGCGGACTCGCGCTGGTACGTACTGTTTCCGGCGGTCCCCGGGCAGGCGGAGCCGGCAGCCCCGAGCGCCCGCCCCGACACAAAGAAGCTTCGCGATCATCTTTTCGAGCTGCGGAAGAAGGGATTCAACCGGCTTTTTCAGGAAGGCCGCATGTTCGAGTTCTCGACTCCCGAATCGCTGCTGGATATCGATTTTACAAAGACGCTCTACGTGCTGGCGGACCGCATTTCGATTGCGCCTGATCTGCATCAGCGCGTGACCGATACCACGGAAATCGCCTACCGCGAAGCCGGTGAAGTGATTTTCCAGAGCGCCAGTTCGCCCGAACGGCTGCGCTTCAGCGAGAAATTCGCCTGCAAGCAATGCGTCATCGAGTTCGTCGAACCCGAGCCGGTGTTGTTCAGCTTCAACAGCCCCGCCGGCGCCTGCCCGCGGTGCCAGGGGTTCGGCAACACCATCGATTACGACATGGACCTGGCCATCCCGGACAAAGGACTCTCGCTGGAAAAAGGCGCGGTGGAGCCGTGGACCAAGCCCAAGGGTCGCGAGTGGTTCTGGAAACTGAAGCGGGCCGCGGCGGCGCCGAAAGGCCGCAAGGTGCGCATGACCGTGCCGTTCTGCGACCTCAGCGACGATGAAAAAAATTACGTTATCGAAGGCGGACCGGGTTTCGGCGGGATTCGCGGGTTCTTCAACTATCTGGAGACCAAGAAATACAAACTGCACGTGCGCGTTTTTCTGAGCCGGTACCGTGGGTACGCGCGCTGCCCGGAATGTAACGGCGCCCGGCTGCGCAAAGAAGCGCTATATGTGCGCGTGAGCGGTAAGAATCTGGCCGATGTGGTTCGCATGAACATCGCCGAAGCGCAGGCGTTCTTCGATTCGATGGAACTGGCGCCATCGGAGACCGCGATCGCGGATAAGATTCTGGTCGAAATCCGGCAGCGGCTGAAATTTCTGAACGATGTCGGCCTCGATTACCTGACGCTCGACCGGCTCTCATCCACGCTTTCTGGTGGCGAAGCGCAGCGCATCCAGCTTGCCACTTGCCTGGGCTCGCGGCTGGTGGGCGCGTGCTACGTGCTGGATGAGCCATCGATCGGGCTGCACACACGCGATACCGGGCGGCTGATTCGCATTCTTGAAGAGCTGCGCGAACTCGGGAACACGATCCTGGTGGTCGAGCACGACCCGGAAGTGATGCGCGCGGCCGACCGCATCATCGATTTGGGGCCGGGCGCGGGCGAAAACGGCGGCAAAGTGATCTACGATGGCTCGTATCGCGATCTGATGAGCGGCAGCGACGGGTCGCTCACCGGACGCTACCTGCGGGGCGAATTGCGTGTGACCCTGCCCAAGGAGCGGCGGCGCGTGAATCCGCGGCGCATGCTGCGCATTGCAGGCGCGCGGCTGCACAATTTGAAAAACCTCGATATTGACATTCCGCTGGGCATGCTGACGGCGGTGACGGGCGTCTCGGGCTCCGGAAAATCGACGCTGGTGCACGATGTGATTTACCGGTCGCTCGAAGCGATTCTGAAGAAATCGGAAGCGCTGGAAGAGAATGAAGCGCTGACTGAAGAAGAGACGCTGGAGGCGACGGCGAAAATGTCGTGCCGGCGCGTGGACGGCGCGGAGCGGTTGCGCGAGGTGGTGCTGGTCGACCAATCGCCCATCGGGCGCACGCCGCGCTCGAATCCGGTGACCTACATCAAGGCATTCGACCTGATTCGCGCGCTGTTCGCCTCGACCAAGGAAGCCGATAAACGCGGATACACCGCCGGGCATTTTTCATTCAACATTCCAGGCGGTCGCTGCGAAACCTGCCAGGGCGATGGCACGGTGACGGTGGAGATGCAGTTTCTGGCCGATGTCGAGCTGGTGTGCGACGAGTGCAAGGGCACGCGCTTTAAGAGCAGCACGCTGGACATTCGCTATCAGGGCCTGAACATTCACGAGG
>Ga0247670_1000365_pt1 | contig 10665 bp, 11 predicted proteins | sample CNK11_metaG_FD_183042 | JGI IMG/M metagenome (GOLD analysis project Ga0247670, IMG submission 183042) | Soil microbial communities from Purdue University Martell Research Forest, Indiana, United States - CNK11 | ecosystem: Environmental > Terrestrial > Soil > Temperate forest > Bulk soil...
GATCGCTTCGGATGGACCGAGCCAGAGGGTCATGTATTTCAGATCGCGGCGGACAATCTCGAAAGACTGAAGGACGAGATCTATCGGGTTTGTTACCTCATGGTGCAAGCCGGCGGAACCGGTTCCTCGAATGTCAGCCAGTCCGGACTCAGCAAGCAGCGCGATTTCGGCGTTACCCAGGAAGTCTTGCGGGCTTATGGAGACGCCGTCAAGCACACGATGAAGCAGGTGCTCCGGGCGATCGAAGCGGCCCGGCAGGATGGTCTGGCCATTGATGTATCGGGTTTAGACGAGTTTGACATTGGCGACTTCAGCGTTGAGTTGGACGATGCCAAGAAGCTGCTCGACATTGGGATTCAGTCCGAGACGTTCAAGGCACAACTGTTCAAGAAATTGGCATTCAAGTATTTCTGTGACGCGAGCCAGGACATCAAGTCTCAGATTGCCAACGAAATAGATGATTCGTTCTGGCCTCCGCCCGGAGTAAAGGAGGACCGTGGAAGAACAGACGCCGAACGGCGCCCCATCAACGCCGCCTGAGCAACTGGATGTAGCGTCGCTAGTACGGCAAGTTGTCGAGGAAGTTACGCGGGCCCAGCAGGCGAAGGCCGAAACGGCTCACAAAGTCGAACTGGACGACGAGCGAAAACGCCGCGAACACCTGGAGCGGCGCTTGAATGACCTAGTCGAAGAGAACAGGCAGAGCCGGATGTTAGCGGAGGAGGCCGATCGCAGCGCGACGATCCGGGCGGAACTACATCGCCTGGGTGTAGGGAAAGTGGACCTGGCTTTCAAGGCAATTAAAGACGACATCGCAAGGTCGGCGGACGGCCGCCTGGTGGGCAAGACGGAAACGGGTGAAGTCGCGTTGAGAGATTACCTGACGGCTTTTGTCCACACCAATCCCGAGTTCTTGCCGGCGCGCATCTCCGGCGGTTCCGGGATTTCCTCTACCCAAAGGACAGTCTTGGGAGTTGGACCGCCGATTGACCTGGAACACATCCGGCCGGGAATGAGCTCGGAAGACAAGGAGCGCGCTCGACACGAGATCGCGCGAATTGCCGCTCAAGCGTTACGTGGATCATGAGTACGAAAGTGCAATACACATCAAACGACACAACAGGAGAAAGTAATGCCAGCGATTACATCAGCTAATGTGGCCAGTGCAATTGTCAAGCTTGTGGCAGCGGACGCCTTACCCGCTCTCGTCGGAAACCTTATTATGGGCAACCTCGTAAACCGCGATTATGAGCCGACACTCGCACAGGCCGGAGATACAGTCAACGTTCCGATTCCGCCGACACTCGTCGCGAACAATATCGCTGAGGGTGGAACGGTCAGCACACAGAATCCCAATCTGGGGAACGCACAAATCGTGCTCAACACGCACGCCGAGGCGACATTTCAAATACCGGACGTCACCAAAGTTTTGGCCGTGCCCGACCTGCTGCGAGTCTATATGCAGCCTGCAGTGATTGCCATTGCCGAGCGCATAGAGGCCGACCTATTGGCTTCATACGCCGGTTTCACCGCCAATACACCCGTGGGCATTGCGGCCACGCCCATCACTGAAGCCGTGATCGACGCGGCGGAAACCGCGCTATTTCAGGCCAAGGTTCCAGCGACGCAGCCGAAGCATTTGGTGGTCGACGCGAACACCTACTCACAGATGAGGCAGATTCCGCGCTTCAGCGAATTTCAGACGGCTGGCGACGCAGGCTTACGAGCGCTGATCGAGGGCACTGTCGGCAAGATCAAGGACTTTTTCGTCTTTCGCTCTCAATTTGTCGCAAAGACCGGCAGTTCGCCAGTGACGACGCACAACCTCGCCTTCGTGAAGGACGCGGTCGGTCTGGTCATCCGGCGCCTGCCGCAACCGCTGCCCGGAACCGGGGCCATCGCCGAGTACGCAGATCTTGGCAATTTCGGCATGCGGGTCATCATGAGTTACCAGCCTAATACGCTCTCGCAGCAGTTCACGGTTGATGTGCTGTACGGTACAGCCGCCCTGCGAAATAACTTCGCCGTGCAAGTCAATTCGTGATACGGAGCGTTGGTGAAATGCCGGTTTAACGCGGGCCAGCTATGAACTTGAAAACTTACTATCAAAAAATCCGTGACATCGAACAGGCTCTCGTTGAGCCCTTTGTCGTTCTCGAAAGTAACGAGACCGCCGATGGGGGCAAGGAGGGCCTGTTGACGGAAGTGCCCAGGCAGTTGGCGGCTAAGATGATAGCGGACGGCCGCGCCCGTCTCGCCGGGGAACAAGCGATTCGTGAGTTTCATCAAAACAAGGCAGAGGCGAAGCGCGCAGCCGATCAAGATGCGATTACCAACAAAATGCAAATGATGCTCGTTCCTGCCGCGGAACTAATGAAGACGAAGCGCTCCGCGAAAGACTGACACGGCCTATAGCGATGGCACTATTTACGGATGCACCGATCTCGACGCTCGACCAACTGGCGGCCCAGGATAGCGCCGCCCTGGATGTAGCCAGCACGGAAGGCATCGATGCAACGGCGAAGATTTCGCTCGCTCAGGATGAGTTGGGTATTGAGATTGTGGCTGCTGCCTCACGTTCGCCGTTTTCGCCGGCTACCCCGTCAGTCTGGTGGCCTGGGATGATGCTGACCACAACATTGCAACTCTCCAGCATCGTCGTGACACCGCCGCTCAGGCTCTGGCATACATTTCACACGCTCGAGCTCCTGTATCGGGATGCGTATAACAATCAGCTCAATGACCGATACCTTGGCAAGTGGCATGCATACACCGATCTTTCCAAGTGGGCGACGTCGATGCTCATGCAGACCGGTGTCGGTGTCGTATCGGATCCAGTGGCGGTTGCGCAGAGCCCACAGGTTGTGGTGACAAGCGGTATCTTTCAGGCCACGACGTACTTCGCGCAGGCAGCATGGTTGAATTCGCAGGGAGAAGAGGGCATGGCCAGCGCGGTAGCATCGGCGTCTGCGTTGGACCAGAATTCAATCCAGGTCACGGCCGCAAACCCACCTGTGAATGGTATGAGCTGGAATCTTTATGCCGGCACATCGATCGACTCGATTACGCTCCAAAATCCCGTGCCGATCAGTGCGGGACAGGCTTGGTTGTTACCTGTCTCCGGTTTGGTCTCCGGCCGTAGTCCGGGCACGGGGCAGGCACCGAGCTACTATCGCGTGCTGCCGCGATACTTGCAGAGAGGATAAAGCGCATGGTTAGCATGGCGCGACGAGCGACGTCGAAGCTGGTACAAATCATGAACGCCCCGGGCGGTCTGAACACTAACGTGGCGGCCTTGGCCCAAGCCGAAAGCGTGACGCTGCCACCCGTGCCGGCAACGCGTTTTTTTACCGACAACGTCGCGAGCGACGTGGCCGAAAAGAGCGCAGAGCTCAAGTACACCGCGGTTTATGTTTATTGCGGCAAGATTGTGAACGATCTCAAGGAAAAATTCAGAACCTTTTCCGGAAGTCTTCAGATGGAGATTGATGTCCGGATATCGCAAGACAGGCTGGACGGAATGGACCGCACATCGCAATTGTATATGGACGCCGTCACGCAGATTCTCGATCAGAATCGCGGGGACTGGGGACAGGGGCTATTCTACCCAGGCGGATATGAAGTTTCCTTCGGCCCTGTAAAGCACGGCGGACGCAACTTCATTAAGAGCGCCATAGTTTCATTCCAAGTAAACGCGAGCGTTGACTAAGTATGCCAGTCTATATTTCGTCCAACGCGAACCGCTTCTATTGCGCCACTGAGAACACATACGGCCAGGTGGCGGCCATTACGGCGAACAACCGGATTCCATCACTCAGGTTAACAGCCAAGCAGCAATTGGAAGTTTCAAGCCGCAAGGATAAAACCGGGAGCCGAACATTCGCGGGATTGCCTCCAGGCGGGCGGCGCAAGACAACGTTTGATTTGACCACGCTCTTGACCACGTGGAATGGTGGAGCGAGCCCACCCAGTTATGGACCGCTTTTCCAGGCAGCGCTCGGCAGCGCCGCGGCGATGTTCCCGGGCGGCACGGTTGCGCCCGGATCTTCAACTACGACGCTGAACTTTACTACGCCCCACGGGCTTGCACCTGGCCAGGCGGTTACTTATCTCGGAGAGCTTCGGTTCGTCGCCGCGGTAGTTGACAACACGTCGGTGCAATTGAATGCGCCACTATCGGTTGTGCCGACCGCAAGCGCTGCGATCGGGCCGACCGCCACGTATTTGCCAGCGACTGAACTATCCAGCGTCAGCGTGTTCGACTATTGGGCCCCGAGCTCCGCGGTACACAGGATTTTGTGCGGAGCGGGTATCGATCAGATGAATATCAAGGTCAACGGAGACTATCACGAATTCACATTCAGCGGCTCGGCGCAGGAACTCGCTGACAGTACCAGCTTCGCGAGCGGGATAGGACAGCTCAGCTCGTTTCCGGCGGAGCCGGCGCTGGGAGGCTTTGACTACTCGATTGTGCCCGGACATCTTGGCCAGGTATGGCTGGGAAATGAGCCGGACCGCTTTTTCACGCTTACTGACGCTCAAATCACGCTGAACAATAACTTAGATTTGCGAGGCCAAGAGTTTGGATCGAGCGTTCCGAGAGCTATTTCGCCGGGCCCTCGGGATGTGTCGATCGATTTTCAATTGTTTCAGCAGGACGATGGACCGACGCAGGGGTTATATCAGGCTGCCAAGCAACAGTCGCCGATCACCGCGATGTTACAGCTAGGCCAACAACCGAATCAGTTATTCGGCGTGTATCTGAAGAGCATGTCACCCGAGGTGCCTGAGTACGATGATACCGGCGCGCGACTGCAATGGCATTTCCGGAGCTCGCGGGCGCAAGGCACAGTTGACGATGAAATTATGGTCGCATTCGGTTAGATCATGAAATACGAAAGTTGCGCTCGAATCGACTCGAAGGTGCGGCCGGGAGTCACTTTTGTGATTTCGAAGATGTCGTTCGGCCGCAGGATGGAGCTGATCCGCGGCATTCGCGAATTGTCACTCAAGTGCGAGTTCCTGAATGCCGGCGAATCTTCGGTGGAGAAGTTGGAAGCGGCGCTGCTCGCAGCCGAGATCGACCGGCTCTACGTCACTTGGGGCTTGCAGGATTTGAGCGGGCTCGAAGTGGATGGCGCGGCGGCGACGCCTGAGCTGCTGGCGTCCCGGGGCCCCGAAGATCTGTTCCGCGAGGCCGTATCGCTCATCAAGGCTGAATGCGGTTTATCGGAGGAAGAAAGAAAAAACTAATTGTCGCCTTCCACTTTCAACTCTCCAATGCCGCCGGGTGGAAGTGCGACGCTTGCCGGAAGTCCGGACTGGAACTCAAACGGCGATGTGGGTGGCTGCCGGCGGCACTCGAAGGGCCGGTTCAAATTGTCTGGGCTCGAAACCAAGTGGCGACTGATGTCTGCCCGAAGTCGCTGATCACAGCCGAAAGCCTGGGCTGGATCGAGGAATTCCTAGTTAGGAAACGGCTACGGCTGGATCTCCGATCCAATTTGAGCGCACGCCAAGCAGAGGCATTTTTGATTCTCGAGGAACAGCTAGCGTTGGAGGAGCACGGTGGCTCAAAATAAAATTCCGCACAATGTCTTGCAGCGCGCGATAGGCCCCGCGCCGAGATCTTCGCATGCCGCAGATCTTTCCGGTCTGTTGCCGCCGGGGTCGAGCGCGTTTGCGGAGACGATGACACAGGTGTCACAAGGACTCGGAACCTTAGTGCCAGCCAGCCAACTTCAAGCACAAGCGCTTATTGCGAACACGCAGGCAGTGACTCAGAATACGTCGGCGCATGACTCGAGCAGCGTACTGGCGACACTCGGAAAAGTAGCTTCGGGGCTAACAGGAGGCGCGCTGTCGCTGTCTCCGATCTTGTCCGGGTTATTGCGTCTTTTTGGAGGTGGGACGTCGAACACGCCCGCGCCGCTGGTCAAATTCGCCCTTTCACCGGCCGTCGCATTCCAAGCCGCTAATGTCCCTGGGACGCAAACGTCGGGCTTAGATTTCGGCCAGAGCGGCACTCCGCGCGTGATTCGGAGTGCGGCGCCGCCAGCAGCGCCACCAATAGCTCAGCAAATCACGGTACAGGTGCAGGCGATGGATAGCCGGTCTTTTTTAGACCATAGTCAAGACATTGCCACGGCAGTGCGCGAAGCCATGTTGAACATGCACGCACTCAATGATGTAGTTAGCGATCTATAAATGCCGGCCATCTTTCCAACACTTAAAACCGGGGCGATCACACAGTATCCAGCCACGAAGACGATGCAATACTCCTGTGTCGTCGCGAGGTTTCTAGACGGCAGCGACCAACGATGCCGCGATTACTCGGCACCGCTGCGACGCTGGACCATCCAATTGAACATGCTGGACGACGCGGAGCTCAGCGCGCTGGATCACTTTCTTATCACGCAGCAAGGGCGTTTCGGGACATTTTCATTTGTTGACCCTTGGACACAGTCCACTATTTCAAACTGCACTCTTGAGCAGGACGTCCTGGATTACCAGCTGTCGGGGGATATGCGGGGAAGTACCAGCTTAGTCGTAGTCGAAAACAGGGTCTAGATGCTTGCCTTTCCTCAACTCGCGTCGGGGGCTGTGGCACAATATCCAATCAACAAACGCTGTGTACAGCGGACCATTGTTAATACACTCACCGACGGCCACATGGTGACATTGGCGGACCCGGGAGCGGCACTCTGGCAATGGCTGTTGGCGTATGAGAACCTGGACGACACAGAACTCGCCATGCTGCAGGCGTTCTTTGCTACGTGTGAAGGCCAGCTCAATGCGTTTACGTTCCTTGATCCGTTGAGTAACCTGCTGGCGTGGAGCGAGGCGCCGAGCCAATCTGTGTGGGAAGCGAGCAGTCTTTTGCAAATGACTCCCGGCATCTCGGACCCCATGGGTGGTACGGCAGCCACCCGGATAGCAAACCCGACAGCGACCGATTTGACGCTGCAACAAACGATCAATGCCCCAGGGTGGTTTTCTTATTGTCTCAGCGCCTATGTGAAAAGCCAAAACAGCCCGAGTGCCTCTTTATTTCTTCAAGCGGGAGCAGCATCCGTCGGCACTCCTTATAGTTTGCAAGCGAACTGGGCGCGCATCCAACTCAGTGCATCCCTCAATACGACGGCAGGAGCGCTGAGCGCCGGACTCGTGATACCCGCGGGGCGGTCGGCAGATGTGTTTGGATTTCAGCTTGAACCGCAGCCTGTTCCTTCTATTTACAGGCGAAGCCTTTCGGCAGGTGGCGTGTATTCAACAGCGCACTTCGGCAATGATACATTCGCGTGCACGACATCAGCGCCGAACAACCATTCCTGCAATTTGACGATCACGGCCCACTAACGCATGCCCACTGCGTTCCAAGTTAAAGAGCAAGCCATTACGGATACGCCGCTTCTGCTTTTCGCCTGCCAATTCCAGGGCGGGCCGGCGGAGAACTGGTCAACGCATCAGGTGACGATGGCGGGCACGATTTACCAGGCGAGGGTGCTGCAGCACAATCTCTATGAGATCCAAACTTCATCCGATCTGGGCGTAGACGCGATTCCAAAGATCTCCGTGTCGCTAGCTAACGCAGATTCTCACTTTTCGGAGATCGAGCGAGGCACTGGTTTCAAAGGGGCGTTGCTCACAGTTAGCTTTGTCTTCTTTGACCTTATACAAGGGGTTCCGACAACATCGCCAATCACCTTATTCAAGGGCATTCTCAACCCACCGGACGAAATTACCGAATCCACCTTTCGCGTCACGGCGATAAACCGCATGAATATGCAGCGGGTACTGATGCCGCAGGTGCGAGTGCAGCGGCGGTGTCCCTGGGACTTTCCATCGAGCGTCGCGCAGCGCCAAGAGGCAGTAAGTGGGGGCGCGAAGGGACGGTATTCAAGATTCTACCGGTGTGGTTACTCGCCGGATATTGTGGGAGGCCGGGGTAATCTCAACGGGTTGACGCCATTTGTCTCGTGCGGGCTCACAAGAATGGATTGCCAAGCGCGAGGAATGTTTCATCAGGACAACGCGCTGAATGTAACACAAAGGTTCGGAGGAATCGAATTTGTTCCTTCGGCGACATTAGTCCGCAGCTTTGGCGAGCAGGGCCGACACTGGTCACCGCTGATCGATAATTCAGCGCGGTACAACGATTTTGTTCCACTGGTCTATGGAACGGTGTGGTATTCGCCGAGCGTGGTCTTTGCCCGGAACGACGGCAACCTGACGAGGATGGAAGTTCTGCTGGGAATGGGCGAACTCACGAGCGTGATCAAGGTGCTGGTGAACGATATCGACATTCCGCTCGGGCGGGCGGGCGTCAGTATGACGGGAACGGGCTGGTTCAACCTAGTCAGCAACGGCGCGCGCACCGGCGGGTTCAACGCGGATTTCAGCGACGCCAATGGCAACCCGCTGGGCGATCCCTATGGCAGCATGGCGACACTTTCGGTGGTGGTTCCAAACCAGATCAATGCCGGGCAGAACCTGCCTGCGATCAAGGTACTGTTACAGGGTTCTACATTACCGGTCTACAACCCGGATGGCTCGCTTGCAGGCAATCAATTTACCAGTAATCCTGCGTGGATCTTACTCGACGTACTGCAACGTTGCGACTGGCAGACCGGGGAAATCGACATCGGGAGTTTCGCCAACGCGGCGGCTTATGCCGACGAACAGGTGACGACACAAGATCTGCATGGAAACCCGATTACGGTACCCCGGTTTGCCTGCAACTTGGCGGTAGTCAACCGGCGCACGGCTGGCGATCTGATTCGTGGGATCCGAAATGCGTGCCGGCTGTACCTCACGTATGGCACGAGCGGGCTTCTCCAACTCAACGTGGAAAACACTTTCGCGTTGCAGCAGCCGACGAAACCGGACTGGAGTAACAGCACTTCACAGCTGAATGGGGGGTGGCCGAGTTATGAGTTCGGAGACGGATCATCGGGCATTTCGGGCATTGTGCGACGCACCAACGGCGAGTCGAGCGTGCGGCTGTGGTCTCGAGGGATCACGGACACGCCCAACCGGCTGGCGGTGGAATTTCAAGATTCGTTGAATGAGTATCAGCAGGATAGTTACGCGCTGATTGACGTGGATGACGTCGAGAGAGCCGGACAAGAAATAACTGCGCCGATCACGGCACTTGGCATACCTAACTACGATCAAGCGGCGCGAATTTTGAAATTCAACTTAGACCGTTCCATCCGCGGAAACACATACGTTGAGTTGGAGACCAGTGTCAAGGCCTTGGGAATCCAGGCAGGCGATTTGATTTCCCTGACCTATCTGAAGGAAGGCTTCAACCGGCAGGCGTTTCGCGTGTTGAAGATCGCCCCGGGACTCAATTACCGGTCGGCAGTGATTACGGGGCAGATCCACGATGACGCCTGGTATGACGATACGAACGGGCAAGTGACAGGAAATTCGGGAGCGCGTCGCCAGCCGGGATCTGAAATGCGGCTGCCACGGCCATTGATCGGAACGATAGTAGATGCCAATGGCAACGTACAATTCGGGGTAACGGAATCCTCGTCACAGGCATCGGATGGAAGCTCGCTGGTGGAAGCGACGGTGACATTTTCGCCGCCGGCTTCGATACCGGCGGGAGCACCGGCGGTACCGCTGCTGAGCCTGGCGCCGCAGATTGCGAGCACGGGCGGGACACTCGGCGCGGGGCAGAGCCTTTATTACGCGGTGAGCGCGGTTGACGCGGGCGGAGCGGAGGGCAGCCTTTCGTTCATCGTGCGGGCCACGATCCCACCGGGGCCGAATACAAATAGTGTGACGCTGACCGGCCTCAGCTTTCCACCGGTAGCGACGGCATTCGACGTATACCGCGGACTCAGCCCGACACAGCTTTTCCGGATCGCAACGCATCAAACGATGGCGGCGCAGTTTACAGATGCGGGTCTCGCCAACCAAGTGACGCCGCCGCCCGATGCGAATTTCGATCACGCGAATTTCTACTGGCGGCTGGAGCTACAACCTGAATACGCCGCGACACTGCATTCGGCAACCATAGTGGGGAACGATACGCTGCAAATGGGCTCGAGCGCGTATCAAGGAACGATCGTACGGATTACGCGCGGGACAGGCGCGGGGCAAGAGCGTACGGTGGTATCGAACGACACGACGACGCTGCAACTTAGTTTGCCGTGGGGCACGGAACCGGATGCGACCAGCTTTTTCGTAGTGGCGGAAACGGGCTGGCATGCGGTGGCGAACGCGCACGCGAGTCCCGTCAAATTTGAAATTCCGAACCGGACAGGGGCAACGATTCATATTTCCGGAAGGGCCGCGAATGTGGGTAATGGCGAGTCTCCGCTCGAACTGTGCACAGTGACGCGATGGGTGATTGGCGGGGCAGGAGCGTTGGACGGTGATGTTCCGCCGGCGCCATCATTCGGGCTCGGGCTGACGCCGGGGAGCGGCGGGTCGGTGGAACTCGCGGGAGTGAGTTTCACGGACTTGACAAACACGCACACCATCACGGCGGGCACGTTCGTTTTGTACTACTGGCCCGAGTTGACCGGCGTACCGCAAGTGCTGGCAGCAGGGATTGGCGCGCCGGATGCGTTCTTGGATCTGACAACGGCGGGTACCGCGCAAGCGGGATCGTATATACAACTCGAGGCGGAAATCGCGCAGGTGACG
>Ga0247670_1000367_pt1 | contig 10638 bp, 14 predicted proteins | sample CNK11_metaG_FD_183042 | JGI IMG/M metagenome (GOLD analysis project Ga0247670, IMG submission 183042) | Soil microbial communities from Purdue University Martell Research Forest, Indiana, United States - CNK11 | ecosystem: Environmental > Terrestrial > Soil > Temperate forest > Bulk soil...
CGCACCGGGTTTCTTGTCGAAGCCCGTACCCGTAAACCCCGTCATCTGTTTGACAGGATCGACGCCTGTGATCGCACCGACAGGGTTAATAACGTCGTCCAGAAAGCCCATTTAAAGCACCTTTGTGTAGACCCGCTCCAGTTCCGAAAAGCCAAGGCGTTCCAGCAGGCGGTAGAATGGGTTGCGCGTCGTCGCCGTCGTGATGAACCGATTAACGCCGGCCTCGCGAAGCGCGCTTTCCGTAAATTTCAGGAATTTTACGCCGTTAAACCCTTTTCGGGCACTGCGCTTCAGGTACAGCATGCAGGTTATGCCGACCAGGGTGTTTTTCTGCTTCCATGATCGGGTAAGCCTGACGCAGTGGTAGCCAACCAGCGCTCCGTTTTCACGCGCTACGGTCACGTGGAGAGACGGCGCCGCCTGCTCAAACGCCGCATAATCAACATCAAGCCCGTCTTCGTGCCCCGTTTCAGCCCAGTTGGCGCCGTACAGAAGTTGCATCTCGTCAACCACGTCCAGATACGCCTCTACCGAGAATTCCAGACTCACAACGGACCTTCCGCGAGGTTGGGCAACTCCAGCTGGTAGAAACGAACCTGAAACCCGCCGATGTAAAGCAGCGAGAACGACCGGCGCCGCGCTGCCGCGCACCGCTTGAGCATGGATCGGGGCGCCCCCAGCGCGACAGGCCGGAAGGAACCGAAACTCACGAAATCGTTATCCGAATAGCCGACGTAGGCGGTGTCCTGCACCTTGTCCGCGATGACTTCCAGGTGAGGGAAAAACTTCTCCTTATTGGAACCGAAATCCCCCGCATTGGTGCGCAGCAGCCCGTAAATGAACATGCCGTTGTCGCTCGACACGCCTTGCTGCATCTGGTACGTAGTACCGCTAGTGGCATCCAGGAGAAAGTCCGTATTGTTCGCGAATGCGTAGAACGACGGGCTGAAAAAGTTCTGGATGTACGGCGTGATCGTCAGGTTGCCAAGTCCCGTTTGCGAGCCGGTTCCCGCCCGTTCGTTGTTGATGATGAACGAATTGATTGGCGCACTGTTTATGCCGCCCGCGAGCACTGCCGAACCCACCGAATAGGTGATCGTGTTCGAATCGATTACGTTTATCAGAAACGAGCCCAAAAACATGCTGGCCGAATTCGTGCTCGTAACCTTGACGATGGTCGGGTTGCGCAACCCGTGATTGGGGAGCGTAACGGTGACAATACCGTCTGTAATAGTGGCGGAAGTCGCCGCCTGAGAAGCACCCAATGCAGTGCTCGACCAGCGGGACCACATGCCCGCCTGAGCGTTGTAGACAAGCGTGCAGTTGCTCGTTCCGAGCGTCAGGACGTAGAACGTGCCCCCGTTCACCTCGATGTAGTAGGCGTAGACCGTCGCCAGGTTGTCGGCGTTCAGGATCTTTTCGATAAACTCATCGGAAATCGCCTGTGGCGAGAGGCCGTTCATCATGTAGACCTTGCGGCCCTTCTGATGCGTCTGGCCAACCCAGAATATCGTGTTCTCGGTCGCTACCAGCGAGTTACCGGATGCGCAGCCAACGTTCACAACAGCCGAAATGTTCGGCAGAAGGGGGGAGCCCGGAGGCGTGTTGCCAGCGTCGTAGAAGAACGTAGCCGAGAACTGACCGAACGAAGCGACATAGTTGTACAGACGCGCGACTGCCGCGCCGGGGTCCGGCGAGAGGCTACCATTGATCGTGTTGAGCGCGTTCCACGTCGCAGGAGTGTTCAGATTGCTGTTGGTCAGGATTCCGCCTGGCGTCAGCACGAACACATACCCGTCCAGCCACGCCACGCCGGGCACCGTGGTAGCGGGGTAGTTCGGATCGGTGACAGCGGTCAGCGTAACGCCATTCCACGTGTAGGCGTTCGTGTTGTTCTTCAGGAATACGGCTGTGCCGCCCTGACCCGTAAGCGTGAACTGGTATTGGCTGTTTCCGTTCACCGTGCCTTGCGAAACGCCGTTCACGTAAAACGTCGTGCCGATAATCGTCAGCAGCGTTGCGCCGAAAGCGAACGCGCCGAGTCCCGCTGCGGGAGTGACCTGATACACCGACTGGACGCCAAACCGCCGTTCGGAAAACACCCGACCGTCTGAGTTTTTCGTTGCGTAATAGTTGTACATGATGGCGTCTGCCGCCATCGTGGAATCACGCGTCGAGATGGTTTGCGCCCAGGGGATGCGCGGCGTATCAGCCATCAGTAGCGCCCCGACATACGGGTTCCGCCCCGGTAATCCGGCGCGAAGAAGGTGGAGGCATCCTCTTGATCCCAGTTCAGCATATCTTCCAGATAGCGGTTCGCGTTACGCTCAACACGGGCCGCAACGGGTTCAGGGACGAAGTATTCCGGGATCAGTTGCTCCGCAAGACCCCATTTCAGGGCGTTCAGCCACTCAATGGGGAAATCGAAGCTATCCGTCGAGTTAATGACATCCGCAATAGGCCGCTGGCACGTCAGGATAACCACGTTCGGAATCGCATTCGGCGCGAGATACAGACTCAACACGCCGTTATTGAGTTGCGGATCGTAATAGTACGAATTGGGCGTGCCCTGCGCGGACTTTTGCCCTAACTGGTCGTATTCCTGCCTCGACATCTGGATCAGCGGCACTTCAAGCGGAAAAGGACCACTGTCCGCGTACTGGACGCGTGCCATCGGGATGCGCAGCACGCGATATGCCTGCAAACCGGGCGTGGGTGACGTTGGGCCGATCAGATACTGGATCTGATCTTGTACTACCGTGAAACTCAGATCCGTCACGCACCAGAGTGGGTAATTCTTGCTCATCCAGTACTTGATCATCAGATTCAGCGCCTGCGCGGCGTTCTGAAGATCCGTTTGCGGGGGCGGCGTGTCGTCATTGAACTGCCCGATCAGGCGGAACGCCGCCTGAATCAGGGTTTGCTGATTGACCGAGTATGTGTAGGTTGCCATTAGCTGTACTCGTAGATGATACAGACGCCGGGGGCACCCGCGCCGCCGGGGCGCGCTGGCGAGCTTGCGCCGTTGTTGGCGCCGCTACCGCCTGCACCGAAACCGCTGGCCGGATTACCGACGTTGAAGGGTGCCGCAGCGGCCCCGCCCGCACCGAAGTAGCCATCGCCCCCCGGTCCAGACACGGAAGGTATGGTCAGATTGGCTGCATTGAAGCTGGGGCCGGGGATGCCTACAAGATTCAGGAACCCACCCGTTGCTGTGCCGCCCGCGCCGCCGCCCAATACATAGTTCACTGTGGATGGGCCGACGGGGGAAATCGTGCCCGGTTGACCGCCGCCAGCGGTTGCCGTAAGAAAGGTGCTGTTGCCGCCTGCTGTACCCACCGTTCCGGCTACACCCGTGCCGCCGGCGCCGATTGTCGCTGTAGCGCCGGAGAAACCCGTGGTGAAGCGCGCCCGCACCCACCCGCCCGATCCGCCCCCGGACCCTTGGCCAATCTGGTTTGAGAGCGTAGCCGCGCCGCCCCCACCGCCCCCACCACCTCCCACAAGGTCAACGATAATGCTGTTCGTGCCGACAGTCGGCGTGTAGACGCCCGTGGCCGTAATCACCTGAACACCGATCAGCGTTCCGGGGGGCGTGGTTGCAGCCTGAAACAGACGCAGTTCGGCAGCGACGACGCATTGTTCGAAGAAATCACCCGCGTTCCAGGACTGCGCCAGCGTCCCGTCTTGCGCGCGAGTAATCGAGACGATGTTGCCGGCCACGGCTGTCGCCAGAACGATTTCTTTCAGCGTTTGCGTTGCGGCATCGGTCAACGTAGCGTAAAACGCCTGACCCGGACCCGGATTCGGGAACAGCGCGGCTTGGCCTACGTTCAGCGTCAGAGACGTAGACGCATTTGTAATCGGCGCGGCCAGTGTTCCGACTGCGTTGTTGGCGTACAGGAGTTGGGTTGCCATTATGCGTACTCGTAGACAATGCAGACGCCGGGGCGGCCTGCGGCGCCCGCCTGCGCGGCCTGCGAATTGCTGTTGACAGCAGACGAAGCGCCCGCACCAAAGCCGCTACCCTGAGTCGCTGCGCCGGTAACAGTGTTCTGGTTTGAACCGCCTACCCCAAGCATGGAGTTAGCGCCAGGGAAGGACAAAGCCTGCGCTGAACTTAGCACGATGCTTGGCGTCGTCCCTGCGCCTGCGACTGACGCAAGCGTTGTGCCTCCGCTGATCGTCGGCGCGGCTGTCTGCGCCGCGCCTGCCACGATGCCGCCCCCGGCGCCTGTCGCCGGGCTGCCACCGGAAGGGTTACCGCCGGGGCAAGAGATGAGAGCGCCAAAACTGGAGGTTGCGCCCGCCGTGCCGGTGTTCGCGCCTGCCGCGCCTCCGTTGCCTACCGCGCCGATAGTCACCGTGACACCGGAGAAGCCCGTTGTGAAGCGTACCTTTGCATAGGCGCCAGCGCCCGAACCGGTAGAGGCCGAAACCGTGGCCGCCGCCGTGGCCGCGATACCTCCTGAACCGCCGCCAGCGGCTTGCAGTTCAACGATTACGCTGTTTGTACCTGTGGTCGGAGTGTACGTACCTGTCGCGGATATAACCTGCACGCCGATCAGGCGCCCCGGAAACCCGACCAGGGTTGCGCCTGTTGCGGTGACCGTTCCCGTGAACGTCGGATTGTTGCTCGTTGCCGCCCCGATCCCCAACGGTGTTTCCGCCAACCACACGTCCGTAGAGCCGTCCGTCAGCAGCGTGACAGCGGTCGAGTTGTTCGTACCTTGGGGCAGCACAACGCCCGTTCCCGTTGAGCCGCCAGCGCCGTTACTGATCTTGACCGTGACGGTAAAAGCGCCCGTCGTGTTGTTCACGAACTCCGGACGACGGGACGCGTTGTTGAAATTGCCGTTCGCGAGGATATACGTGACGTTGCTGGTCAGTATGCCCGTCATGGTGATCGTGCGCTGCCCCGGTGGTACGTCCACGGCCTGCACCGTAGCGCCCGTTGTGTACCCCGTGCCGCCGTACAGAACTTCGATGCCGCCCGACTGTACAACCCCACCGATTACGTTTGTGATGCGGACGCGCGCGTCAAAATTTCCACCCGACACTAGCAGCATGTCGCCCACGGCGTAGCCTGTACCGCCGGAAATAACCGACACTACGCTACTGATTACGCCGCCAATCGTGAAAATAACGAACTGGACGCCAGTCCCCGTCACCGCCTGGTTGTACGTGCCGCCGGTGATGTGAAGCGGGACGTTTGCGGAAAAGCGGATAATCTGCTGATTGACGAAAGCATCCGTTGCCAGCTGCGTGCTGTTCTCTACGCCGTTACCCGTTACGCCCGTCACCGTAGCTGCAACAGTTGTTGTCGCAATGGTGCTACCAGTGATCGCGCCGCCAGTGTACGAAACACCAGACAGACTGCCCGATGTCGCATGCACTGCGCTGACGGTCGGATTCGGGTAAGTGCCGGAGAGGTCCCCGCCAGCGGGACCGCTGGGCGGAAGCGTGCCGATAAGTGGCCCGAGCACGCCGGCCAGTTGCAGCATCGAGTATTGGGCGAGCGTCGGGACGCTATTGACGATCTGGTAACCGACGACAATATCCCCGCTCTGCAAAGGCAGTCGGGGAGTGGGAAATTGTCCGAAGTTGATTGACACCGGCGATTCCTATGGAATGAGTGGGCCGCCTTCCGTATAGAACACAGTCTGCTGGTCCTGAATCTCCAGTTCCTGACCAGGAAGCCCCGGCTGTACCGATGCGAAGACGCCCTGCGGCAACACACTGGTCGGAAACGCAACCATAATATCGTTGACGAAGTCTATCAGAAACTCACCGTAGAAATCGGTGATAGCGTCCGTGACCGGGTTGACCACGAACTGGGGCGCCACGTCCGGACGACTCCACGGCACGGCTTGCGGGTCGGGGATGCCGCGAACAAAATCCTGCGGCTGGCGAATGTTCCAGTCCTGCCGGCACGTCATCACGCCATCCCATCGGAGTTTCAGATCCGTGGAGTGGTACTTCATGCCGCACACGTCGCATATGGCTAACCAGCTGCCTTTCTTCCAGAAGTCTGCGCGGCCCATCGCGCCTCCTTAGGCCGGTTTCAGCAGTTTCTTAAGTTTTAGGATCACGGTCCATGCGGCGTAGGTAGCAGGCGAACCGCTAGTGGACATCCCCAGCCCGCCCGTCGCGCCCGCCAAACCCGCCGGCGAATACATACCACCGAAGAACTCGAAAAACTTGTTCGCACGGCCAATCATGCTGTACGCGATGGAAGGCGTAGTCGCGTCCCAGAACAGGTCCACGCGCATCTGTGATTCCGTCTGCACATCCCACTCGATCCGCTCAATAGTGAAGCCAGTCGGGCGCTGCCCGGTTGCCTGATTCACGAATCCCACATTAGCCGGAAGAATGATCTGGGTGTACGCCAGATCCGTACCGCCCGTACCCGGACTCGCGCCTGTCGCACCGTTGTTACCTTCGATCCAGAGGATCGTATTGCGCGGCCCATCTTCCATCTGGCGCACTACAACGCTTGCTGCCATGATCTTTCCTTTAGACGCCCAGCGTCACGTTAATCCGCAGTTGGACGAGATCCGCCGGCGCAACCGCGAACGTGCTTACCAGCGACTGGCCTTGCAGTTCGGCGCTTACCGCGCTGCCATCGCTCATCGCGATCTGCACGATGCGAACCGGCATGGTAGAACCCGGCAACCCCTGCGCAATGAACAACGGCGCAAGCGCCGCCGTAAGCGAAGTGGTCTCACCGTCTCCGATCAGCGGAATGTTAAGCACAACCGGAGACGTGATCGCCATGATTAACGTTCGCGGAACGCGCCAACGAAGTCTACCGAGGCCGTCTTGATCGTTGTCGTACCCGCCTGCAACGCGACCACGGGGGCCAGAACCGTGGCCTGAAGCGTCGTGATAAGCGGCGCCGTGCTGATGATGTTCGGCGCACGGTTCGTCGAATTGGCTGCGCCCGTTCCGCTTTGCGGAATGTAGCTGACCAGCGACGGCGCAACCGAACCCGTGATCGTGACGCCTTGGAGCGTGTTACTCGCCCCGCCCGTCACATGGATGCCAACTTCGAAGAAGACGTTGTTCGCGAGCGTAATCGCAGAGACGGGAAACAGCGTAGTGGTCGTCACGCCGTTGTTCGCAACGTTCAGTGCGAGTTGCGTGCTGCCTGACGCCTTCGAAATCCACATGCCGTTAGCGGGGGCCGTGAACGGCGTCGCGGTGATCGGCATGAGGCCGGCGACGAACGCCGAATTCAGAACGTCCGACAGCGAAAGGCGCGCGACGAAATACGTTTTCTTGCCCGCCACAGGCGTGAAGCCAACTTGCGTACCTTGAATCTCTTCGAATTCAGCAGCTACGGCAGTGGTCGTCAATACGACCGTACCGCCGTCCGCAGAGCCGGCGGTAGCCGTGCCTGTACCTGTTACCGTCCAGCCGGAGGTAGCGGCAGGCAGGATATCGAAATCATCGAAACGCCGATGATAATAGAACGGATTGGGCAAACCCATGCCGCCAAAGAACTGCCACGGGGCACTTACCGAAAGACCTTGAGGGAAACGCGAGGGTGCGGCCATTATTTAACTCCGTCGAATCGCTTTTTACCAGCGCCTGAAAGGTAGGCGTGACAGGCGGCATCTGTGCCCGGCACGCTGGAAGGATTCTTCACCACGCCTTTCGGAGTGGAGATGACTTTACTGCGATCAGAACCGCCGACGATGCGTGCGGCGTCCTGAAGTACATCGGGGCGGTTCTTTTTGTTGCTCATGTCAGTACACCGTTTTGCGATGCTTGATACGAGACGCCGGCGACGTTTTCTTCGCTGCGCCGCGCGCGGGCTTTGATACCGAAAGAAGCTTTTCCGGGCCGTCCATGCTGATCGACCCCTTCGCTTTCATCTTCTTTTTCGGCTTGTGGTCAGTCGGCGTGTTGATGTTCGCCTTGCGAGATTTCATTCGTGTTCTCCGAATGGTGCTTCAGGTATTCTATCGCGGCACGCAAGATAGAGGGGTCATCTTTTGCTTGCCCGATCATCGTATTACACGCCGAACAAAGAAGCGATCTTACTTTGCCGGTGGCGTGGCAGTGATCAACAGCGAGATTTTTGGGTCTGCCTTTTCCACTTGCCGTTTCAGGCTTTTTGCAAATATTACAGCAACCATTCTGCCTCGCTAGCATCGCCTCGTACTCGCCTTCAGGAAGACCGAACCGACGCTTCATTTCATACTTCAATGCTCTTTCAGGGTGAAGCAAGCGGTATTCCCTTTGGTATCTCGCATAGTATTCTCTACGCGATTCACCGCCTTCTATCACAGAAATCTTTTCACGCCAGTAGAAATTGTCTGGGCCGAAAGGCTTCGTGTCATCCCGCCGGGACAGCCCGTGACGCTCTGAGGGCCTCTCTCCTACGTCGGACACAAATTTCCAAAAGTCATCCCAAACAGCGGATCTGGACTTTTGTTTTTTCCGTACCAACTCGCGCCACGCGTTGTACAGAGGGTGCTCACTTCTTCGGCCCCAGTCTTTCGCCCTGGAAGCGTCTAAGTTGCCGTGCCGGCGCAAACGGCTGTAGTGCATGTTGCACAGCCCGTTACCGAACACGGGCTTGCCACAATCTTTAACTGAACACTCAGACATGATTAAGTCTCCTGGTTGGGGAGACTCAATCATGGCTGACTTGTGTTAAGTTGTCAAGGGCCTTGAACTCCAAAAACACCCCGCCAGTCGGCCATTCCGACCGAATATCGTTCGTACGCCTTATACTTCATATTGCCACTGTCGAAGTCCCCGTCGTCGGCGTAACGAATTGGGTTGCGCTGAAATAGGATTGGACCTTGCTTGGCCATGATGTTCGTGCGCACGAAGAACGAATGCGGCGCCGTGAGATAACGATTCATCTTGATGCCCTCGGGGAACATATTGAGGTACTTCAAGGCGTTGATATCGTTATTCGCGGTTCCGGATTGGAAAGTGCTCTTCAGAATCCGCTGCGCGTTGAACATTTCCTGTGCCGGCACGATCAGCGAACGAGGCATCAGCGAGATGCGATTGCCACGGTCATCCGTCGTCAGCCACATCTGGATCGTCAGATCTTCGAGCGCTGCTTCCGAGAGGTCAGCTGCAACCGTCAACGTGTTCGAACCCGTACCGCCGCCCTGAAGCGGATGCGCGGTATTGACAAGCGAAACGCCGTCCGAACCCGCGTTCGTGAACATGTTGTTGTAGAAGTTCGCGACAATCGTTTCCTTCGTTTGACGGAAGGAGAAGCCGAGAGCCTCCGCACGCTCAGCAGCCACCTGCGGATACAGGTTGTCGTCGATTTCTTCCTGCGTGACGATGTAGCCCAGGCCGTACGCGATGTGGATGAAGCGGGTGATGAAACCCTGCCATTCCGAATCGTAAGTCGTGGGCGTGCCTTCGGGCTTTGCGGGCGCCGGGGCATAACCTACGATCTGCACGATTTCTTCGTACGCTTTCTTCGACGAGAATACGTCTACGAGCGCCTTCCATTCCTGGTTGGTCTCGTTGTAGCCCCGGCCAAAGGTTGCGAACAACCCCGGCCAGAGTAGTTTCGGCTCGCTGCCGGTTGTAATTCCACCGCCTGCCATAGTATTTCTCCCTGATGGCCTGTGTTAGTTAAACGCCGGCAATGCCTGCGCCGCACAATTCGTGAAGGTTGAACTTCACAACCCAAATCGCATTAACGCCGTACGAGTTGCCCGCTGCGGGTGCGTACTGCTGGTACAGACCCATGATCTTGAGCGGAAGCGTCGCGCCGACCGCAACCGAAGCCGTCGTCAACACCGTGGCCGAGATCTGGATCTGGGCGTTGGCGTTGTTGGCCGGCGTGAACGAGGCGTTCTTGCTGGTGGCGGCTGCTGTCAGCGCTGCGAGGCCGTCATCCTGAATCTGGAACAGTGCGTTCGGATCGTCCAGGACTTCGACGTAGTAACCGCGCGTCTTCGTCGCCGGAATGTTGATGACTTCCAGCGCCAGCGGCGTACCGATGAGCGAAGGGCTCTGGCCGACAGCCGTAACCGGCAGCACGCCGACGATCACGCCTCGCTGGGCTTCAGCTGCTGCGCCCGTTGACTTGATGACCGTCGGGAAACCCAGCGGATCGCTGCCAACAGCAGACTTCACCGCATCACCGATGTTGTACTGGTTGGGGTCCGACGCCGGAATGAAGTAAATATTTGTCTGCCCGGTGTACATGCCGACATTCTTAATCGGCTGAAAACCGTGCGGAGCGATCACGTTTGCCATGCTAATACTCCAGGGTTAATTAAGACGCCCCTCTTTCGAAGGTATCCCGTTTCACTGTCAGCGCGGCCTTGCGCTGGTCTGGCAAATACTTCTCGCCAATTCGATCCGCGTTCAGACCGCCGTTGCGGATCATTTCCTTCTCGCTTTCGCGAATCTTGCTCGTTGCGTCGTCGCGGTCCTCTTCGAACCACTCTTTCTTGATCTTCAGCAGATAAGCGTAGAGCGGTTCGTTCTGGTCCGTCGTGCCGACAATCGCGCGCACCGTGTTACCGATGTCCGAATTGCGGTCAATCACGCGATTCGTATCAGCCAGTGCAATTTCATCCTGTTGCACGAACTCCCAACCCGCTCGCCCGACTGCCGTATCGATGCGACCCGGCGTGTCGTTGA
>Ga0247670_1000370_pt1 | contig 10593 bp, 8 predicted proteins | sample CNK11_metaG_FD_183042 | JGI IMG/M metagenome (GOLD analysis project Ga0247670, IMG submission 183042) | Soil microbial communities from Purdue University Martell Research Forest, Indiana, United States - CNK11 | ecosystem: Environmental > Terrestrial > Soil > Temperate forest > Bulk soil | place...
GGCTTTAGACACCGGTAGGCCCAGATGGCGTATATGGCTCCTGCGAGTCCAACACCGGCAGCCACAATTATGGGCCAGCCCGCCTGAATAGTATCTGATTCGGAACCCGCGATCGGGGCCTCGCTATTTCGCCGCGGATCTGTCAAAGCCCTTGCAGATACTGCGCTGGCTTCGAGCTCTTGCGGATCATCCGGTGAACTTAACTCAGTGGGTGCCGTTTGTTTCCTATTTCCTTGCTGGACTATATGGGTTAGCTCGTGGGCGATCAGTAGCTGACCTGCAAAGGTTCGCGGTTCATATTGTCCGGAGGCAAATACCATCTCTGATCCAAAAGTGTATGCAAGCGCCCCCACTGCTCTTGACGACTCGGCTGCCTTCGAGTCGGTATGCACCCGCACATGACCAAAGTCGTGGCCAAAGCGCGGTTCCATGAAGGCACGTGCCGCTGAATCGAGAGGCTGGCCGGGCGAGCGCAGCACGTCGTGGACGATGGGCGGCACGCTAGAGCCGTTCTGGGTTCCCAGTTCCGAGTTCCAGGCTTTGCGTTGCAGCTTTTTCTGGTGGCACTCTTCGCACTCGCCACCAGAGCCAGCCTTGCCACCGCACGCACACTCGCGCTGCAACAGGCCGCTGCGCACCGGTGTGAAAGTCGGCGTGGCGAGTGTCGGCGGTTTAACCGTGGTGGTGTGATGCGCGCGCATCAGTGGGTTCCTCCATTGCGTTGTCTCGTGCTCGCAGGCTGATTGGCCACGCTGATGGTCCCGTGAACGGCTTGTGCAATTTGTTTACCAAATTGAGCCGGACCGGTTTGAGGTGCGACCTGGATGTTGCGCGCGGGCAGGCTTGGAATGTGGGTGTCTGAATGTGGAATCAGGCCCCGCCCGGCAAGCAATTGCGCCAACTCGGTTTCGATGGCAGCCTGCAACCCGACGCTCCGCCCGCCAGCAAGGAGCGACTCGTCCACCACCAGCCGCTCAATGTGCAATCGAACCGAAGGCTGAGGGTTGTGCTTTGAGGGTTGAAAATTCATGCCCAACCTCCGATTTCGGATTCGGTCAGTGGCTTTTCGAGCTTGGCATATTCGCCGCGCGCCGCGTGCAGGAGGTGATTCATGCGCACCGGCTGGCCGGCATCGGCGGCCAAAAACGCGGCGTTCATGGCCACGTTGCGGATGTTGCCGCCGGCGACGTTCAGCCGGGAAAGTTTCAGCGGGTCCAGCCCTTCGGTGGGCGTGCCGGCCGGGAAGATGCGCCGCCAGATTTCTGCGCGCTGCGCGGCGTCGGGAAACGGAAACTGCACGACAAAGCGGATCCGGCGCAGGAAGGCGGTGTCGAGCGAGTCTTTCAAGTTGGTCGTGAGGATGGCCAGTCCCCGGTAGGTTTCCATGCGTTGGAGCAGATAGCTGACCTCGATGTTGGCGTAGCGGTCATGGCTGTCCTTCACTTCGCTGCGCTTGCCGAACAACGCATCGGCTTCGTCGAAAAGGAGGATTGCCCCGCCCTCCTCCGCAGCGTCGAACACGCGCCGCAGATTTTTTTCGGTTTCGCCGATGTATTTGCTGACCACGGAACTGAGATCAATCCGATGGAGGTCAAGCCGGAGCTCGTTGGCCAGCACCTCCGCCGCCATCGTCTTGCCCGTGCCGCTGATGCCGGCGAACAGCGCGCTGATGCCCAGGCCGCGAGCCCCTTTTCCGGCAAAACCCCAGGCTTCGTAAACCTTCGCCCGTTGCCGGACGTGGGCGGAAATCTCCCGCAGAATCTGGCGCTGGACCTCGGGCAGGACCAAATCTGCCCAAGTGGCATAAGGCTCGATGCGTTGGGCCAAATTATCCAGACTTGACCTGGCCTGAGTGCGGCAGGCTTCCCAAAGCCTGGCTCCGAGGGTGGCCGCGTCGCCCGTCCCCGTTTTCAGCTCGGCACAAGCCGCCTCGATGCCTCGCGGCGAAAGGCTGAATTGGGTCACCACCCTGGCGACCTGGCCGTTGAGCTGTTCAGAGAGTTCCCCGAGCGACCGCTGCCAGAGAATCTCTTGCTCCCCCGGACCCGGCGGGTTTACTTCCAGGCGAACAAACGATTTGAGGCGTGACCGGATCGGTTCGCGGCGGCTCACCATCACAACACCGCGGAGGCTCTCCAAAAATGGAAGCAGGGTCCGCGCACAGTCAGCGGCGTCGGTCTCCTCGGCATCCACCAGCAAAGCGCCATTGCTCAAGATGGTCTCCCGTTCCCAGAGCCGGGCCAACGATTCACGTTCGGCGGCGTTCGCGGGGATGTCCGCGTGGCGGAGCACATACACGCGCAATCCTAATCTCTGGCCGGCACCCGCAGCAACCGCGCGCCGTCCAGCCCCGTCAAGGCCGCAGAGTTGCACGACGGGCAAATCCCCTTCACGTTTGGACCTGGTCCAGAGTTCACTGATTTGCCGGGCCAGGTTCATCTGTGAGCGGGGCAGATCAGCGGCCACCGACAACGGTTCGACCAGTCCATGCAACCGGGCATCCAGGCCGTTTACACCCGTCAAAAAATGCAGCACTCGTTCGTCTATCTGGATCGGGGTGGCAACCAAACCTTCGCCAGCTGGCATCTCAATGAGCCGCCAGCGTCGCAACGGCGCGCCCGGCGTCAATGCACTCCAGTGGGCTTCCGGCAGGGCTGCCAGGGCGAGACTGAAAGTTGGGCTGGTGCGACGCGGATCGCGGTGCGCGGCGGCAAGCAGCGCCGGGACGTTCGAGTCCAGCTCCACCCCGGCGCACAACAAAAGCACATCCCGTTCGAACAGCGAAAGACGAAAGGCCGCGCACAACACATCCAATGCCGAAGGTGCGGGCATTGCCTCCGTCGCAGCCTGCAAGTCCTGCCGGCGTGAAACCAGCGGGTCTTCGGCGGGCGCATCGCCACGCGCACACGCCGCGTGCCGCTCCAATGCCCCGCGCACGACCGCCAGCGCCGCCATCAGGTGGCGCTGGTTGGCTTCGGGCCAGGAAATGGTGGCTGGGTCGCTCATTTGACGTGGCTTTGGCTCAACGTGCTGTGCTGCTGATCGAAGGCAAAATCCTTCTTGGTGATGTCGTTGATGGCCAGGACGTAAGTTCCCGCGCCGTCGATGGTGCTGAATGTTGCCGCGCCGTCGTTATCCGTTTGCTTGGTGTCGTCTTGAGTCGTGCCATCCGGCAAGGTCCAGGTGGCGCTGACCTCGGCGTCCGACATGACGGCGGCGGTTTCATCTTCAACGACCACCACGGCGGCCACGCCGGTGCTGATGTCGTTGAACGAGGCGAAATGGCAGCGCAGACATTTGCTGTTGCAAACCACCAGCACCTTCGGCCCGGTGTAGCGGGCCGCTAGGTCGCCGAGCGGCTTGGTTGGATCCAACACCAGTTTGCTTTGCGCGCCGTCCACCTGCACGCGCACAAGAAATTCGCCCGTCGGAAAATCAGGCGGGATGGGGAACTTCAGGCTGGTGGTGGCGGGCGGATCGGCCGGCTTCCGCGAGGGCAGTTCGATGGTGCGATTCCCCACCAGCAACTGGACATCTTGCGCGCGTCCAACCGGTGGGGAAACCGTCACGGAGAAATCAGCGCCACGCGGCACCACGCCCAAGACCGGTTCCAGCGGCGGCGGTTGAGTGGTTTTGATTTTGGGCACGAGCATGAAGGCGGACAAATTTGACTCGAAGCCCCGGCGAAGGTCAGGCGGCGGGGCGGTGTTGAAATCCATGAGTTGGATCACTTGAATCGTGTTCACCCCGGCCTGCAGGCCAGCCGGCACAGTGACGTCGACGGTTTGGCCGGTGCTGGAATCCGGCGCAACGGCGGTCGCGCCAAATTTGACCTGGATGCTTCCGACCCTGAAATTATGCCCGCGCAGGGTCAGCGTTTGGCCCGCTTCAACCATTTGCGCCGGTGCGTTGCCGATCATCACTTCATCAATCACCGGTCGCTGGAAGGGCTGCACATGAATTCTTCGCTCGCGCACGGGCAAGGCAACCCGGGTCGGACGCTGGCCTTCGATGAGCACCACCGAAGCCTGATAAGCCATGGAGATATGGTAGCCCACCTGCATGGCGGTCCAGAGTTTGGACATTTCTTCCGTGCTCAAGAACTCAGCGGTGACCTTGATCTGCTCAATCTGGTCGGCAAGGTCGGAAGCCAGCAATTTATCCATCGGCGAGGGCAGCAGATTTCCGGTCACCGGCGAAGGCGAAGTGAGCGTCGTGCGGATCGCGTCGCGCGTAAGGACGGGCGTTTCGTGCAAAACATGCATGGCGTAACCCAGCAAAATCTCCGCGTCAAAATCCTTGGTACCGTAAGCCGTGAGCAGATAATGCAGGTTCAAGGCGAGCGGCGGATTGGTCAAACGCTCGCCGCGATCGTTGCGCGAAGGCAGGCCGGCGTTGCGCCAACCCGGATTGGACGTGACTTGGTAGAGGTAGAGGTTGAGTTGGGACGTTTCGCCGGCATCGGTGTTGATCCGGTTCGGCGCCAGCAATGTCACTTTTACCGAACCGCTCGCCGAACTCAAAGAGTCGTCCGCCACTGCGTTGTCGAGCAGGTTTTTCAAGACCGCGCTGACGGCCGCGATGGCCATGGGGCTGCTCATACACCGCCTCCGTTGCGCGTTTTCAAATAGTCATCGAGTGACAATTTTGGCACCGACAGCGCCGGAGGAGGCGTGGCATTCGTTGCGGGCAAGATCGCGCGCACTTCGACACGCCCGATGGTGACGTGGATTATGGGTGCCGGAGAGGATTCAGCTTCAGTGGCGAACGCGGTTTTCGCGCTTGCACGCTCGCGGCTCGCAATTGGCGCACTCGGAACGGGCGTAATCGCCGGAATCAGGAAAGGCACCGCTGGTGCTACGGTAGCCGGACTCGGTGCCGCACGATGTGTGGCAGGCGTTGGTTCGGCGTTGACGAGCAGATGGGAAGTGGGCATCGCATCTCCGACGATCGATTGTTTTTGCGCCAATTCAGCGGCTTGATCTGTGCGCGGCCAAACCGCCGGCTGTTTGCGGGGCGATTCGGCAGTCGGCTCTACAACGACATTTGATTCCGCCGCAAATACTCCCACTGTCGGCTCAGCAATCGGGCTGCGGACATTATCAGCGGATGTCCGTTTCGTTGCCGGTTCACTCATCGGTGGCGATGGCGAAGTGGAGGCCGTGGTCAAGATCGTTTGGATTGATGCCACGCGATCATGAATTGACCGGCTCTTGTCACTGGCTTCGCACACCGGCTGCAAATGATGTTCTATTTCAAATATCGGTTCCGTTCCGCGCGCCATTGATGCCACAGCAAAGCCACCCTCTGTTTTCACTGGCTCAAAGAGCGATGGCAGCGCGGGGCGCACTGCTGCAGGCGCAGAGCCTGCGCGTTCGGCGATGTGACTTAAATAATCGCTCATGGCTGGACTAGCTCCATGTATGCTTGCCGACGTTTTGGGCTCATTGATAGAATGTCCGCTTCACGCCAGCCGTAAGCCGATGCCAGCACATGCACGTCGTGCAGCAGCCGGATCGCCCATGCGTTAATCTCGCTCCAAAAAAACGATAGGATGTCGAGTGGCACCTGCCACCGATGGGCACATTTCGGACAAGCCAGCGCAAGTTGCAAGTCCGCCTGCGGATCGGCTTTCGCCATTCGTTCAGCGACCGCAGCGACCACTTCGGGCGGCAACTCGGCTGATGTGATTTCCGCGCCGGCACGCCGCGCAAAAAGAACGCATCGTGTTAACAAACATTGCCTGTTTTTTTGATTGTCTGCCTTCGGATCAAGGCTCGTCATGTCGAGACTGTTTGGCAGCCGGAAGCGCACCTCGTAATCGGTATGCGACAGATCCATCGTCTCAGTCGGCTCCACAGCCGGCGTCGCGCGAATTTCGGCAGCTTTTATTCCGAATTCCAACAACTCGTCGCAGACAGGACAAGGTGCCACGGCCGCCAATTGAGGTCCGAACATCCTTTCCCGCAAAGTCAACAAACACGCGTCGCGCTGGCCAATGCTAAGTTGTGCGAGCTGCTCTGGCTTCTCGTCACCAGCACATGCAACCGCAAGCAACGCCAGTGCCCGCTGATCCCACGGCTGAGACGCTCCGAGTTCCCAGACCATCATAAGTTCTGCCGTTGATAATGCACGCATGGCCAGTCATGATGTGAGGGTCGGTTCGCTTGGTTCAGGTGTCTCGGCATCACGTTGAAAGCCTTCGTTTTCCAGTTTGATGTGCTGGATGAGAACGGCATTCGCGTTGGAGTCGAGGTCGGCAGCTGCCTGGAATTCCGAGACCCAGCAGCGGAATACCTTGTAGGCGATGGCAAGTTGCCCAGCCTCATTGTAGATTTCGATGATAATGTCTTTGCGGAAATCTTTCAGCGAAACCTCCGCTCCCAATCCCGATTGGAAGTTCCAGACTTTGTTCGCCCATTTTTCAAATTCGAGATCGTGTGTCACGCCACGGTCAAGCGTGATGGCATCATACTCGGTGCGACCGGGCGATTTGCGGCTACTACTGGGGTCGCCGCCTTCACGGTGCTTAACCACTTCCGTCGTGCGCTTTAGCGTGCCGACTTTGCTGACACCAGCCACGTATTTTCCGTCCCACTTGACACGGAACTTGAAGTTCTTGTAAGGGTCGAACCGCTGCGGATTGACGGTGAATTGAGCCATATTAATTTAGGGTTGAGGACGCTTAAACTGCAATTTGTCCGGCGATTTGTTGTAGCTTGATAACCACGAACTCCGCCGGCTTGAGCGGGGCGAAGCCGACGACGATGTTCACAATTCCCAAATCAATGTCGTTTTGGGTGGTGGTTTCCTTGTCACATTTTACAAAATAAGCGTCACGAGGGGTAGTCCCTTGAAAGGCACCCTGACGGAACAAGTTGTGCATGAAGGCCCCGACATTAAGCCTGATCTGAGCCCAGAGTGGCTCATCATTCGGTTCAAAAACAACCCACTGGCTGCCGCGATACAGGCTCTCTTCAATGAACAACGCCGTGCGGCGGACGGGAATGTATTTATATTCGTCAGCAAGCTGGTCAGCCCCGCGTAACGTGCGCGAACCCCAAACCACGCTGCCGGAAATAGGGAATGTGCGCAGGCAATTGATTCCCATTTGGTTTAGGATTCCGTTGTCACCGTCACTCAAAAGCGCGTCCAACCCTTGGATGCCAGCCAAGCTTGCATCCAGTCCAGCCGGTGCCTTCCAGACCCCGCGCGTCGAATCGGTGCGAGCCATGACGCCGGCAACGATCCCGCAGGGAACGAATGTGTCGGGCTGTCCGTCGCGCGCGGGATCGGATTGGATGACGCGCGGGAAAAATAGCGCCGCGTTCCGCGCGGCTTCGCCATTGAGATTCAGGGCGGCAAGATCCGCTTTCGCTGTGGCGGCGGCGGTATCCTTATTTACGCTCCACTCCGCAGGAGAATCGACGATCAGCATGGCCCGCCGTTGCACGCAGTAGGGGAGCGCATCCTGGTAGATTGCAGGATCCGTGCTCGCATCGCGGAGCTGTGGCGGCAGGCACAGCAGGTTGAAGAGATCGGCTTTGTCAAGGGCGTAGATACCGCGCTTGTTATCCTGAAGATTCGGCCCGCTGGAAATGTCATTGCGATCCAGCGGCCCGCCGTCCGCGACAAAATCCGCCTGAACGATGCCTGCCGTGCGGGGTTCGGCACGTTTCAAATCGTCGGCCGAAAACGGGCTGATATTCCGCGCGTCGGCTTTGGCCTTGGCCTTGTCCGTGGCCGCAATGGTCGCGTCGGCGTCGATGGCCGCATCCATGATGATATCGGATTCTCGAGGCAAAACCGTGGGCGGTGCGGTCTCCTGTCGGACGAGATTCGATTGATTCTCCAGCACGCGATCGATTCGCCTCGGACTGTCCTTCACTGAGAGATTGAGAAAGCGCTCGGTTACCCCCGTCGCCATGTCGCGCACCGTCAGATTAAAGAGGTCGGCGGAGGTGAGTGGTTTGAAACGATCGCCCACGCTGGCGAGGCCATCGTAATCGACCCGCGCACGCAGATTGTTTCCCCACGCACCTTCGCTCGCCGCCTCGATAACCAGTGGCTCTGTGGCGGGGGGAGACGCCGTATCTGTCGGTAAATTCAATTTCGCTTTGCTGGGGACCGCGCCCGCCGCCGCCGCCTGTGCCTCGGTTACGAGACCCAGCACAGTTGCGCCGGTCGCCGCAGGGTCAACAGCATCCGCAACGGCCTGTGCTGCGGTTTTATCCGCAGGAGTTCCGGCTACCGCGACCGCATTGTCTGCCGCTGTCTTGGCAGCAGTCATCACGGTCAGGTCTCCGGTCGCATCGGTGACAGTTTTTAATGCGGTGAGAATCTTCGCGCGAACGTCATTGGCGGCTTGTTGAACATCAGATAAATTTGCGCCGGCTACTCCTGCGGCAGCATCGACGGCATCAGCAACCGCTTTGGCGGCGGCCTTCTCGGCTGGAGTTCCGGCACCGCCAGCGATTGTCGCATTTGCAGTGTCAGCCGCTGTCTTGGCTGCAGGAACGTTGGCAGAACCGGTGATCGCACTCACCACGCTATCGGCCGCAGCCAAAACGCCGGCAGCAACGCCGTTTGCCGCTTTTGAAATATCTGGGAATGCTGCGCCGGCTACTACAGCGGCAGCATCGACGGCATCGGCAACCGCTTTGGCGGCGGCCTTCTCGGCTGGAGTTCCGGCACCGCCAGCGATTGTCGCATTTGCAGTGTCAGCCGCTGTCTTGGCTGCAGCCACTACACTTGGACCCACCGTGGCATCGACGACCGCTTTGGCGGCGGCTCGAGCATTGTCTCTCACTCCGTCATTTGCAAAATTCGGATGAAGCAGGCGAACGACGATAGCTTGGCTGCCACCGTTCAAGTAAAAATCCCGGACTGCATAGCTTAACAAAAAGTCCTGTTGCAGCCCTCCGAAAGTGCGCTCAAAATCAGCAAAGCTATTGAGGACGACAGGCTCATTCACCAAGCCGCGTGCCGCCCGGCCAATGAACGCTGTAATTGAAGTGGCTACGCCCGTAATCGTTCGAACACCGCTCGAAATTTCTTCGATGTAAACACCCGGATAGGTTAACGCACTTGGCATAATTATTACCTCAGTTTGTTGTTTCCAATATTCTTTTCTCCAAGGCCCGACGAAGCATTTGCAGACTGCTTCCGTTCGCCAAAAACTTCGACCCGAACCTACTCAGAGCGTCCTTGCTAATGGTGCAACCGAACCTCAAAGTTCCTTCAGTTACCGTTTTCATCGTCGTCAATTCCAGTAGGATCCTGCGGATTCGTTTTCGCATCAGCCAAGGAATAATAAACGCGCCCGTCTGGCCCGTGCTCCGCAATCACCGATCCTCGCGCCACTAATTTGTCCAGTCCCATTTTCACCTCAATTAAGGTTGGGCCGCCTTCCTTGCCCAACAACCACCAAGACATTATTCCGTCCAGTGTGTCTTTCGCATCCGGATGTTGCTTCAGGTAATCGAGTATTTGGTCATCGGCATGCACATTTTGCTCTCCGGCCGAGGATTCAGGTCAAAGCTTGTTATGATAAACATTAGCAACGCGCGTGCCGCGTCGAAAACGCCGGTGTTTCACGCGATCCAGAAGCACAAACCGGACAAGTTTGCCCTGCGGTCAGATGGAGAGAATCAAGTTTCCCGCGGCGACAGATGATTTTTTGCGTGGACATTTTTGTCCGCACGCATGCCAACATTGCCCATGTCTGTCTTGCGACGGGGCGCGGGAGTGGGAAGGTGCAATTTGTGTTTGCGCAGTAATTGCCAGAAGGCGCGGCGGTCTTTGCCGGCCGCTTTGGCCGCGCGCGAGATGTTGCCCTGTTGTTCGCCCAAGAGTCGTTGGAGGTAGGCCGTTTCAAAATTTATGACGACGTGGGCCTTCAGGGTCTTGAACGACGAAGTTTCCGGGAAGTCCTGTTCCGTCGGCAAAACAATGTCCTCGCTATGAATTGTGGGTTGCTCGGAGAGAACCACGGCGCGTTGGATCACGTTTTCCAGTTCGCGCACGTTGCCTGGCCAATCGTAGCACATGAGTTTTTGCAGGGCGGCATGTGAAATTCCCAAGACCGGCCCGCTCGATTCATGCCTGTATTTGGCAATGAGATGCCGGGTGAGCAACGGAATGTCATCTTTCCGGGCACGCAGCGGCGGCAGCTTGAGCGTGAGGACATTGATTCGATAAAACAAGTCGGACCGAAATTTGCCGACGCGGACGGCTTCCTCGATCAGGGCGTTCGACGCGGCCATAACCCGAACATTCGCGTCGCAGACCGTGCGCGCCCCCAGAGCACGGTAGGTCCGATCCTGGAGGAACCGCAGGAGTTTGACCTGCGTCTGAAGCGGCAGTGAATCAATTTCGTCGAGAAAGAGCGTCCCTCCGTCCGCATCATGAATCAACCCGCGCACGGACGTTGTCGCCCCGGTGAAGGCACCACGCTCGTGCCCGAACAATTCGTTCTCCACCAGTTCCGCCGGGATCGCCCCACAGTTGACCGGGATGAACGGGTGGCCAGATCGAAAGCTGAGATAATGGAGCGCCCGCGCGAACATCTCCTTGCCCGTGCCGGTTTCACCG
>Ga0247670_1000371_pt1 | contig 10575 bp, 15 predicted proteins | sample CNK11_metaG_FD_183042 | JGI IMG/M metagenome (GOLD analysis project Ga0247670, IMG submission 183042) | Soil microbial communities from Purdue University Martell Research Forest, Indiana, United States - CNK11 | ecosystem: Environmental > Terrestrial > Soil > Temperate forest > Bulk soil...
GACTTCGCGGACCTGATCAAGTGGTGCGAGAAGCACGGCAAGAACCTGGTATCAAAGGCGGAGTCGATCGACCTGCGCACCGCGGCCGGCCGGCTCATGGCACAGATCATCGTGATCTTCGCGGAGTTCGAGCGGGCCCGCATCGCGGAGCGGCACCAGCAGAGCAAGCAGGCTCGCCGGCAGGCCGGGGCCTGGAACGCCGGGCAGGTCCCGTTCGGCATGACCGTGACCCGCTCCGGGGCCTACCGCTACCTCGCGCCCGGCGACGACGCCCCGGTGTACCGGGAAGCCGTGGCGATGATCATGCGGGGCGAGTCGGCGAACGGCGTAGGCCGCTGGCTTACGAGCGAGGGTCACGGGAAGTGGGACGCCAACCGCGTGCTCGCCATGCTGCGCTGCCCGCTCTACGCCGGCTGGCTGGTCACCCGCGAGGTAACCGGCACCAGCGACGACGGGAAGAGGGTGCACGGCAAGACCTGGGAGTACGTCCGCGACGCTGACGGCGAGCGAGTCCGCCACGATGCCCAGCTGATCGGCCAGGGCGAATGGGACGACCTGCAAGAGCGGCTGGACGCGAGCAAGGTACGGCGGGCGGCCCCGGGCAAGGTAACCCGGCTGCTGACGTCCGTCGCGCAGTGCCAGGCGTGCGGCCAGACGCTGCTCTACCACGTAGCGAACGGCCGTAAGGCCCGTATCCGGCACGCGCACGGCGCGCAGTGCCCGGCGGGCGGCCCGGCCGGCTACGGCGCCCAGGATGCCGAGCAGGAGTTCCAGGGGCAGTTCCTGGCCGGCCAGGGCGCGCGGCGGCTGACGATCACGGAAACCCGGGGCGAGGACCTGACGGACGTCATCGCCCAGCTGGAGGCACGGCTGGCCGACGTGGAGTCCGAGGTCGCCAGCGGGAACATGCCCGCCGGGCCTGGCGCGCGGATCATGGCCGTGATCGAGGCGGACCTGTCAGCGGCCCGCGAGCGCCACTCGACCGAGGTCACCACGCGGGAGATCGACCGGACGTTCGCGGAGGCGTGGGCCGCGGCGACCGTGGAACACCGCAACCGGTTCATGGTGACGCACGGAATCCGGGTGATCGTCGGGCCGGCGGGCGTCACCACCAACGATGACGGCGACCTGCCGACGCTGGCCAAGTTCTGGGCACAGCCGGAGGAGTAAGCCCTGGCCGATAAGCCCCGGTAGCCGAATAGGTTGCCGGGGCTTTTGCACGTGCAAAATCAGACTCTAAGACGGCTAATTCACGACTCCAGAAGACCGCGTAATACTTTATTCGATTTATTTGACAGACCTGCATTTACCGTACAGACTGAGCCGTATGAATGTTAGTGAACTCGGAGTTCTTGCCCGGCGGCATAACATCCTGTGCCGCTGGTACGGCAAGGACTCCGTGGAGGCTACTGAGGCCAGGCGGGAGCTGGCGTCAGCGAAGCTAGCGGCCCGGCAGGCTGAGGCTGTAGCGCTTGCCCGCGACCTGGCCCAGTTCGACGGGGTCGAATTGCTGGACCGGCTAATCGAGAGCCAGGTTCCCGCCAGGTAAAACGCGATCGGGCCGGGTCCTCGTCAAAGGACCCGGCCCGGCAACCAAGATCACCGCAACGCCCGCGGTGGAGCACCTTCGCTTAAAGGAGTACTCATGTCCCAGAATACAGCAACAGACGTCAGTCTCACCCGGCAGCAGCGTGAGCTACTGGACCGGCTCAGGACGCCAACGCCCCGCATCGAGCTTCCCAGCCAGGCAGCGGGAATCCAGGCGGCCCGGCTAGCCGACCGCGCAGACGCGGAAATGCACAAGGCACTCGATGACGAGGACTACCGCGGGGCGGACGGCATCATGGCCGCGCTGCTGGCGGTGGCGGCGGAGCTCAGGGCGCTGCGCTACACCATGCTGGAGGGCGGCCGGTGAGCGACGTCGTCGCGGCGGCCCTGGAGTGGCTGGCATCGGGAGGTTGCCCGGTGCCAGCCCGTGAGGACGGCTCCAAGAGGCCACTGGGGCTGTGGAAGGACCGGCAGGCGCAGCGACCCTCTGAGGCTGACGTGCGGGCCTGGAACGGCGCCCGGGGCTACGGCATCGTCTGCGGGTCGGTGTCCGGCAACCTGGACATGCTCGAATTTGAAGGACGGGCCATCGCTGAGGGCTTCCTGGACGAGTTCACCCGGCGGGTCCGCGCGGCCGGGCTAACGGACCTGTGGCACCGGGTCATCGCCGGGTACAGCGAGCAGACCCCGTCCGGCGGGCTGCACCTGTGCTACCGGCTGGACGGCGAGGTGCCCGGGAACACCCAGCTGGCGCGGCGCCCGGAGACCCAGGCGGAGATGGATGCCCGGGAGATGGACGCCTGGGAGATCAGGAAGGGCGCTAAGAAGCCCCGGCCGGTGGTGCTCATCGAGACCCGCGGCGAAGGCGGCTTCACCGTCACGGCGCCATCCAACGGCAGCACGCACGCCACCGGGAGGCCCTGGGTGCTGCTGGCCGGAGGCCCGCGGTTCCTGGCCACGATCACCATCGCCGAACGGGACGCGCTGCACGCTGTCGCGAAGTCGCTGGACACCATGCCCGTGCGGGTCCCGGCCACCGGTAGCCATCAGGCTACCGTAGTGGCCGCCGCGGGCACTGGCGGGCGCTACTGGGCTGACATCCTCATCCCGGCCGGGTGGGAGCATGAGGGCTACGACCCGAAGTACGGCGACTTGTGGACCCGGCCGGGCAAGAGCGAGGGCGTCTCGGCCAGCAGCAAGGAAGACGCCGGGCTGTACGTGTACTCCACGTCCACCGAGTTCGAGGCAGAGGTGCCCTACAGCAAGGCCGCGGTCATCGCGGTCTATGAGGAGGGCCTGGACCCCGCGGACGCGCTGGCGAGGCACGGCACACCCGCGCAGGCCAGGGCAGCGGCGGATGAGGCCATGCTGGCAAGCCTGGGCACGTCATCGGCGGGGCTGGCCGCGCGCAGGCAGGCCGTGATGACGGACGCGGTCATGATCCCGCCGGCACCGGCCCTGTCAGCCCCGGCGACAGTCATCCCCCGCTTCACCCGGGTGAAGGCCAGCATGCGGACAGCGGAGCCGGTGCCGTGGCTGTGGGAGCCGTACCTGGTGCGCGGGGCTCTCAACCTGCTGGCCGGCTACGAAGGCGCCGGGAAGTCCATGGTGTCCACGTGGATGATCTCCCAGGTAACGCGCGGCGGCTGGGGCATGCCCGCGGCTGTCGCGCTGGTGGTGGCCACCGAGGATCACTGGAACACCACCATCCAGCCCAGGCTGATAGCCGCTGGCGCGGACCTGGACCTGGTGGAGCAGCTGGTAGTGCCGGAGGGCGCGCCAGAGCTGACCTTCCCCGACGACTGCATGGCGCTGGAGCAGGAGATCCGGGAATCCGGGGCGTCCGTGGTCGTGCTGGACCCGCTGCTGTCCCGGGTGGCTGAGCGGTTCGACACCCACAAGGACGCGGAGGTCCGCCAGGCGCTGGAGCCGCTGAAGAAGGTCCTGGAGCGTACCGGGTGCGCGGCGCTGGGACTGATGCACTGGTCCAAGAACACGACGGCGCACAACCCGCTGGACCGGCTGATGGGGTCCCGGGCGTTCTCCGCGGTCACCCGGTCAACGCTCGTGGTCGCGCCGCACCCGGAGAACCTGGACGCCAAGGTGCTGGCGCACGCCAAGTCGAACGTCGGCAGGCACGGCCATGCGATGACGTTCGAGATCTGCTCCTGGGCGGACCCTGGCAACGCCGCGATCACCGCCGGGTACGTCCGCTTCCTGGACAAGCTTGAGGAGTTCTGCCTGGAGGACTCGTTCGAGGTAAAGCGCCGGGAGAAGCCGGACGTTGTCGTGGTGGCCGCGGAGTTCGTGCGGGACATGCTCGCCAGGAACGACGGCGCGGTGCGGACCGACGACATGACGCGCGCGGCGGTGAAGGCCGGCGTGGCCATGCGGACCCTGAAGATGGCGGAGGTCAAGGTGCTGGCTGACGCGGACGTCTGCGCGGTGCTGGGCGAGAAGTCCTCGTTCGCGTGGTGCCGGAAGGGCATGGAGCCGGCGGAGATGATGCGAGCTCTCGCGCGCACGCGCGCGGGGGGCCAGATCCTGTGTGTTGGGGGGACTGACCTTTCGGAGAGTAACGAAAAAGAAGAGAATCAGTCACTCTCCGGAGGGTCAGTCATGCCAACACACGAGATCCGGCCCCCCGCGCGCGAGAGCTCCGCTCGCCCGGGACTCTCGCCGGCGCAGCAGCGGCTATTCGATCAGCTGATGTGCGAGGACTGTAAGTCCGCGGGCAAGCGCTGCGAACGACACTCCCAGGAAGGGACTACGGCATGAGCCACTTCGAGCACCACCGCGACGGCGTGTACTGGGTCGATGATCTGTACTGCTACACCCTGGTCACGGAGATGACTGCCACGGACTGGCGGGAAGCGCTGGGCAAGGACGACGGCGCGTTCTGGGCACGCCCGCTGAGTACCCAGGAGCTGATGGAGCGATGACCAGTAGCAGGCACTGGCAAGGCGGGTCGACCAGGGCCTGGCGCAAAGTGCGGCTAGCCTGATCGTTAGCACAGCTAATAAGTTCGGAGGGAAGATGAGGTTCTTTTCCCGGCCGCCCCGGGTGTGGGAGATCAAGATCACCAGCCCCGAGGGTGAGCTGCTGCACGTCACGACGGACCACCTGGACGCGCTCTGGCGGGACGGCGACCGGTCCACGGACGGCTACGCCGAGATCCTGCGCATGCCGCGGGTCCACCTGTGGGCAAGGCCGCGGGGCTGGACCGAGCCGGACAGCCGCCTGGCCCAGCTCGACGGCACCGCGGCAGTACTGCCCGGGAAGCGCTGACCATGGACGAGCGCGCACTGACCGGCAAGGTCATCCGCGAGTGCGGGCGGCACGGCCTGCTCGTGCATCACTGCCCTGACAGCAGGCGGTGCACGGGCACGCCAGGGCTGCCTGACCTGATCGTCCTCGGGGGCCGGGAAATCCTGCTGGCCGAGCTGAAGGGCCGGGACGGCGAGACCTCCAGCGTGCAAGACCTCTGGCTGTACCACCTCCACCAGGCCGGCGTGCCCTACTACGTGTGGCGCCCCCAGGACTGGGAGGCCGGCACGATCCAGGAAGCGCTGGAGAAGCTGGCAGCCTGACCCGCGCTCACGTTAAGTAGTCGAGTATGGTCGTCTAGCCACGACGGCGCAAGTTGGCGGACGGAAAGTTCCGCCGCCGGGCCTATAGTGCCTGCTCAGAGGCTATATCTATCAAGTCGGCAGGAAACAGGCGCTATCGCTTGTACCGGTCCAGCGTCTTGATACCGAGCGACCTGGCGAACTCGGCCATCATCTGCTGATGCGCGGTCCGGGTCAGCGGCCTGATGACGTCACGGACCGCGCCGGGGCGCTGGACGTCGCGGGGGTCGGGCATCACGTTCATCCCGGCGTCGTAGCGCATCCTGTTGAAGCGCAGGTACGACTCGGACTCGCACAGCGTCATCCACTGGCGCGGTATCCGCAGGTAGGCGTACTCGTGCTCGTGCGGCCACATCGCGCCCACGGCGTCGGACTGGTGGTCGTAGACCGTCTGCTCAACCGAGCCGTCCTCCAGCTTGACGCACAGCCACTTGCCGATGACCTCGGTCCCCCTGGCGGCGATGGCCAGGTTCACGCCGTCCGCGCAGCGCTTGGCAGCGTCGGTGTGCTGGCCGTTCGGCAGCCGGTTACGGGGCGGGCAGTTCGACACGCAGGCCGAGGCGCTGGCCTCACCCGCGGTGTTCGCTGCCGTCATCCCCACCACCCCCTGGACTTCTTCTCTGCCCTCGGCGGGGCTGGCTTGTCCTCGGGCGGCGGCGGGCCGTCATCGATGACCTCGGCGGCCGGGGCGGGCCCGGGCGCTGGCGGCGGCTCGGCCGGGGGTGCGGTCAGCCGCTCGACGATCTCTCGCATGCCGGACACCTGCCCCTCCAGCTCGACAATGCGCGCTTCCTGCCAGCCCTGCTCAACCTTCGCGTTGATCTTCGCCAGCTCAACCGCGGCGTCCGCCTCAATCTCGGCAACGCGGACGCCAGCGTGCGCCTCGTGCTCGGCGGCACCCTCGGCACCCTCGGCGATGACCTCGGCGGCCTGGACCTCGGGCGCTTCCTCGTGCGGGTGGTGGTCTAGACCACAGTCGGGGCAAAGTGCCATGGGCCTGTCTCCTAACTCGACTTCTTGCGGCGCGCGAAGTACGGCCACTTGTTGGGGTCCGGGCCGTACTTCTGCACGACGGCCCGCATAGCCTCCCGCTTGTCCATCACGCGGAACTGGACGCGCAGGAAGCCGTCAGCGTCGCGTACCGCCTCGGCCTGGACGGATAGCCGCCGCCCGCCGCGCGGGCAGCCGCCGCCCGGGTTATTCGAGTTCTGGCCGGGCACGTTGCCGTACTTGCGCGTGCAGTGCATCGCGTCGCACGAGCAGAAGTAGCGGGCCGAGCGGTACAGCCCTTGCTTCACCTCGCGCGCCCGTTCCTCGGACTGGACGACCGGGGACAGCAGGTAGCGGTCCAGCCAGCCGTTGGCGAGTACCGCCTCCAGCACGGGGCGGTACTCGTCATGGCGCTCAGGCGCTTGTGCCCGGCCGCCAGGCCCGATCGCGATTACCCTGCCCATTCCGGCTCCATAATCGTTAGCAACGCTAAAATCATGTTAGCCTGACAATTAGCGTTGCTAACAGTCGGAGGGCGGATGTTCCGCAGCAAGGCGACCGAGGTCGCCGACAAGATCAAGGCCGAGGTGGGCAAGGCCGGCCAGTACGTCGCCGCCGCCATCTGCATCGCGGCGCTGGCCCTGGTGGTCGCCGTGGCGGCGCTCGTGATGGGAGTGAGGACCCGTGCCTGTGAAGGACGCTGACCCCTCGGCCGTCTCGCTGGACGCGGCGTTCGCGAAGGCGATGGACACCCCGGGCACGCCGCGCGAGCCCGGCCCGCCGCCGGAAATCGACAACGACGCCCCGCACGGCCGGGCCGAGGATGGCACCCCGCTGGCCCCGTACGGGCTGACGAAGGACGGCAAGCCCAAGCGCTCGGCAGCTGGCCGCAAGCCCGCCGCCGAGGACAAGGCGCGGGTGGCCCCGGACGGCCCGCAGGGCAACGCTGAGGCCCCTAAGGGCAAAGGCCAGGGCAACAAGGCCGAGCCGGCGGCCCGCAAGTACGCCCCCGCCATCGCGGAGACGCTGGAGACGATGTGGCTCGGCGGCACGATGATCGGCACGGCCGGACCGGACCTGCCCGTGGTCGGCAAGCTCATCCCCGGCGTCCAGGTCCAGGCGCAGGCAGCCGTGATCCTGCTCTACAAGGACAACATGGCCAGCGCGCTGGACCTGTGCGCGCAGCACAACGCCAGCGCGCGGAAGCTGGCGGAGAAGTGCGCCAGCGGGGACGTGGGCTGGGCGCTGAACGCCATGTTCATGATGCTGCCCGTGGTCTCCACGTCGCTCCAGGTCTGGGGCAAGCAGGAGCGCGAGTACGACCCCGCGACGCGCGAGCCGGTTCCGACCCTGGCCGAGCAACTGGCCGAGACCAACCGCCAGGCGTTCGAGCAGTACATGAAGAAGCTGGCCGCGCAGGCCGAGGAGCTGGCGCAGGAGAAGGCATTCGCCGAGGCCCAGCAGGCGGCGTGATGCCCGAGCACTACGCCCTGGACGAGTTCAAGGCCCGCCGGTTCCAGTACAAGGCGGGCCACCACGCGGCGTTCTTCGGCCCGACGCAGATCGCCGGGAAGACCACCCTCGGGTTCTCGCTGCTCGATTCCGTGGCCTCTCAGGAGATGCCCGCGACGGTGCTGTGCATGAAGCACCGGGACCGCACCGTGGCCACGTTCACGCAGCGGCTCGGATTCCGGGAAACCCCGAGGTGGCCGCCGGACCCGCTCGTCAAGGAACTGTTCGGCAACAAGCCCCGCGGCTACACGCTGTGGCCACCGCAGAGCCTGACCAACGTGGAGGCCGACAACGCGCGGCTGGCTGCGGAGTTCCGCAAGGCCCTGGTCCACAACCGGCTGCACACGCCGTCCGTCACCTTCGCCGACGAGATTTACGGCCTCATGGCCGAGCTGGAGCTGCGCAAGCTGCTGACCGCGATCGTCACCCGCGACTCCGGCGCGGGCCACGGGCTGTGGTACGCGACGCAGAAGCCGAGCGGCACGCAATCCGTGTCAATTCCCGGATTCTTCTTCAATTCCGCCGAGCATATGTTCCTGTCGAATGACGGCGACGAGCGGAATCGCGCCCGGTACTCGGAATTCGCCTGCGGAATCTCCCCGACGTCGATTGAGCGCGAGGTACTCCGGCTGGAGCCGTTCTCCTGGCTGTACATTCGCCGGACCGGCCCGCACTGGGCGGTAATCGACGCCTACGACCCTCGCCTGGCCGTGTGACCTGCGGGAAAAGCGACCGCGGATAGTCGCTAGTTAGCGTCGCTAAAGGTTATACTCGGATTGTCGGAGGGACCGCCACGGGCGGTTCAGGGTTCTCCTGACCCCTCCGACAAGCCGCGCGCTGGCGGTCCTTCCTCCTATCCGGCAGGGAATGGCCCGAGGGAGACCCATCAATGCCAGTGCAGGCCCCGGCAAAGCCCGGAACCCAGGGGAAGGCCACCGCGCCCCCAGTACGCCGCCAGCCGTTCCCGGTCGGCGTCCTGAAGGTCGAGAACCCCGACTACGACGTCACGCAGACGCAGACGACCGGCGTCCAGCAGTACCCGAACCACAGTTTCGAGCCCACGGGCTGGCTGCGGGGCCTCTGGTACCAGTTCGACATGACCGTCTCCGGTCAGTCCACGAACTCCGTCTCGTTCGCCGGCGACAACCCGTTCAGCGTGATCAACAAGTTCACGCTCAAGGACGTCGGCAACCGCGAGGTATTCGGCCCGATGGGCGGATACGACTGGATGACCATCAACAAGTTCGGCGGCTACTGGGACATGGGCGACCCTCGCTCTGACCTGGCGTTCTCCACGGTGGTCGGCACGGGCGGCACGGGCGGCACCTTCACCTTCGTGCTGTACGTCCCCCTGGAGCTGGTGGCCCGCGACGCGCTCGGCGCGGTCGAGAACAAGGCCACCTCCAGCGCGTGGAAGGCCGAGCTGTTCATTGACAGCCAGGCCAACACCTACAACCAGGTCCCCTCTGTCCAGGGCAGCCTGCGCGTGCGGGTCACCGAGGACGGCTACACCGAGCCGGCCGCGGCTGACGAGCACGGGCGCCCCCTCTCGCAGACCCCCCCGGCGGTCGGCACCCTCCAGTACTGGGTGACCGAGAACTCGGGCGGCATCGGCGGGGCCAGCGGCACGCTGAACTACAACCTGGACAACGGGATCGGCTACAGCATCCGCAACATCATCTGGAGCCTTCGCCGGTCGGGCACCTCGCGCGCCAACGGCGATGCCGACTGGCCGGACCCCGTGACCGTCACCTACGGCAAGGTCCAGCTGTTCCAGCGGTACAAGACCACGTGGATCACCAAGATGGCCCGCGCCTACGCCTTCACCGTCAACAACGGCACCGTGGCATCCGGCGCGCTGGCGGGCACCCCCGACTCGGCCATGCAGCGGGAGAACGGCGTGTTCCCGCAGTGGTTCACCGACGACTTCAGCGGCGTCGCGGGCGGCGAGCTGCGCAACGGCTACCTGAACACCAAGACCGGCACGGTCCTGAAGTGGAAGGGCACCCTCGGCGGCTCGGCCTCGGCTGACCAGCTCAACGCCCTGATCAACTACGTCATCCCGCCGAACAACGACCCCGGCCGCCTGCGGGCGCGCTGAGGAAGGGGACACACGGTGAAGAAGGAACACCTCATCTACGTGGGCATCTTCCTGCTCGGCGTGGCCCTGTCGGGCAAGGTGCGCCAGCTGCCCGTGCTCAGCAAGCTGCCGGTCTTCTGAAGGCTCCCGCCAATGGCCAGGTCAACGGGCATCATCCTCGCGGCCGGGGCGATCACCCTGGCGAATGAGGCCGTGTTCGCGCCACTGGCCAGCGGCGGGGCCATCACGGCGCACTTCAACTGGCGCATCATCCCGGCCACCGCCGGGGCTGCGCTGGCGCTGGCGGGCCTGGAGCACGTCAGCGAGCAGTTCGCCGTGGGAGTGGCGTGGATAGCGCTGGTCACGGTGCTGTTCGCCAAGCTCGGCAATGCCCAGCCCCCGCTGGTCAACGCCGCGAACATGCTCGGATACAAGGTAGGGAAGGTCTGAATGGACGTCCTCAAGGCCCTCATTGCCGGGGCGGTGGCGATCGGGCTGGCCACGGCTGTCCTGCTGCCTGACCGGCAGACCGTCCCGGTCATCAAGGCCGGCACCGGCTTCGTCACCGGCACGCTCGGCACCGCGATCAAGGGCTGAGCCATGGCCCTGACGGGACTCACCGGCCTGTACGGGCAGCGGTCCGCCGGGTACACGGGCGCGGCCCGTCCCGAGGCGTACGGCACCACCGCCGACCCCTCCCACGGGGAGTGGGGAACCACCAGCGGCCCTGTCTGGGCTGCCCCGGGGTGGAACGCCACCCTGGTCCGTGAGGCGCAGGACGCCTACACCGGGGACTGGGCGCTGGAATCCGATACG
>Ga0247670_1000373_pt1 | contig 10516 bp, 18 predicted proteins | sample CNK11_metaG_FD_183042 | JGI IMG/M metagenome (GOLD analysis project Ga0247670, IMG submission 183042) | Soil microbial communities from Purdue University Martell Research Forest, Indiana, United States - CNK11 | ecosystem: Environmental > Terrestrial > Soil > Temperate forest > Bulk soil...
AGCGAAAAGCTTTGATGTCACGCGCCTCTTGTCAAAGGCCTGTATGCTTTCGGTCATCCATAAGACTTCCAGGAAGGGGAAGACGTATGCTGAGATCTCAAGCGTGGCCGCACTTCCTAAAGGCTTTGAATGTCCTGCGCAGGTGACGCCATCCAAAGTCCTTTCGTACGACGACTGGGACCAGGTGGTGTTCGACTCTCTCCCTGACTTCCTGAAGAACAAGATCAAAGGCTCGCAGCAGTACGGGGCAATGATGAATCCTGCACTGACGGAAGCCGAAGCTTCCCAGGTGTCTACACACGATGATGATCTACCATTCTGACGCCATGGAAACAATTCAATCAATACATGAAGGACCGACCACAGTGATCAGCGTCCTTGAACAATTCTCCACTAGTGCGGAAGGCATCGCCAAATTCTCGCACCTGGTGATCAGCGAGGTGGAGGAGGGGAGAGTGGATCCTCTCAAGATCGCCCTCTTCATGAAGACGATGGAGAAGATCATGAAGCAGGTGAACGACCGCCTCACCGAGTATTATGTGCGGGAAGCTGAGAAGCATTCACAGAAAACATTCTCGCACCTGGGAGCGGAGATATGCATCGCTGAGCACGGGACCAAATACGACTATTCGAGCTGCGGCCATCCGGGATGGACTGACCTGACAAAGATCATCGACGAAGCTGTCAAGCAACGGAAGGAGATCGAAGATCTGCTAAAGGTTCTCAAGACTGCGACCGACCTAATTATCGAAGGGGAGGGGATCACGGTCCGTCCTCCGGTGAAGTCTTCAAAGACAGGCATCAACATTTCAATCAAATAACATTTCCATCATGACCACCGCTATTTTCAAAACATGGACCGAGTTCTACGAAAGAGAGAACAAGGAAGTCAACGGAGTTTCTCCGGAATTCGCTGCCCTCTATCCTGACTATGAAAAGCAGAACGAGAGTAACAAAGCTTGCTGGAATTGCTCCGATTGCTCCGATTGCTCCGATTGCTCCCGTTGCTCCGATTGCTCCGGTTGCTCCGATTGCTCCGGTTGCTCCCGTTGCTCCGATTGCTCCCGTTGCTCCGGTTGCTCCCGTTGCTCCCGTTGCTCCGATTGCTCAAACATTGCTTATGTGTCTGAAAAAAACGAGCAGGGGGCTGGCGACGCCGGTCGTCCCGCGTTTGTTGTTCCCGTCATTGAGAACATCCACACGAAAGTTCTTGAAGCTGTTAAGGCAAAGCCTGAACTGTTTAACATGGAATCATGGCATGAAGAGATTGAAAATACTGAAGGCAATGTTTGTGGTACCACTCACTGCCGCGCTGGCTGGGTAGTAACTCTTGCAGGTGAGGCGGGTAAGGCGCTTGAAGAAAAGACAAGCACACCATTCGCAGCGATGCAGATCTATTTCAAATCATGTCCTGCCGTTCCTGTTTCTCCGGTCCGCTTCTACGAGAACAACGAAGTGGCGATGGCGGACATCGAACGCTGCGCAAAAGAAGAATCAGCCCTTTAACGCAATGCCCAAAAACACCTTCTTATCGCCAAAGGAAAAGATGGAGATCGCCCGGCAACATGGGGTGAGATCCTGGCGTCAGATCTACAACATCACAAGGATGATCAGTAGGAATGATGCGGTCGTGGCGGCGTGGGTACAGAGGGCAGAAGAAAATAAAAAACTCTATGAAAGAGCAAACGAACTCGGCGTTACCGCCGTCCGGACTTGACTTGTTCGGAAATGCGCCGCCTCCTCCACAAGTAAAGCAAGTTGTTGAAGAGGAGAAGAAGCAGGCCGGTCTCCGCGTGAGAATCCTGGAATACTTCAAGGACCGCAAATATCAATCCTTCACAACGAAGGAAGTGGTTGAGGCCTTCAGTACCTCGAAGCTGATCGCTGTCGAGCGTGCTGTTGCCCAGCTGCGGAAGTCACGGCACATCATAGGCACCGGCGCAAATCGTGGTAGCGGTGTCGACAATCAATGTCTCACCCTTAACCTACACAGACGATGAAAGAAAACAACGTGTGGCTGCTTCCTGCCGGCAAGGTAGAGGACGCCGATGATCTGAAGGCTCAGCTGGATATCGAGAATCACTGGTCTACCGGACTACTCGCAATCACTGCCGCCGGGTTCGTGTTCATGCTAACCATTGTAGTAATCATCGGGTTAACATATCCCCGGTGGAAACATCTTTTTAATTAATCATAAATGGAAATTCAAAAAACTAAGGACTACTCACTTTTCAAGTTCATCTTGTCGAATCGTGAGGTCGATCACAATCACATCAAGCGCTTGGCAAAATCCATCCAGCGGAACAACCTCCTTTACATCCGGCCATTGATCGTCAATGACAAGATGGAGCTGATCGATGGGCAACATCGCCTTGAAGCAGCAAAACAGATAGGGGCAGAGGTCTACTTCATGAAGGTGCCAAAGCTGACAAAGTCTGATATCGCCGTTCTCAATTCAGCGCAGAAGAACTGGACCAGGTCAGACTTCATAAACTTCTACGCGATGGAGGGTAATGAGGATTACAAGAAACTCGCGCAACTGATTGATCAGTTTTATTGGCTCCAGGTTTCAGTGGTTGTGGCGATCGCCTGTGGGGGCACTCACGATATAAAAGAGGGCAAGATCAAAATCAAGGACTACAAAAGAGCAGTAACCACTTTTGGCCAGCTTCGTGAACTGGAACCAAAATTCCCTTTTGTAACAAAAGCTGCCTGCTCGGTCGCTGTGCACCACGCGGATCTTACCCCCCCCCAGTTCAAAAAGTTATTAATGACCGCCACTGCAAAATCGTTCCGCGAATGCAATAAGGTCGACGACTACAAACGAATGATTCTCGATCACTTAAAATAAAACTCTCATGTCAACAGAAACAAAATCCACCCAGGCGGAGATCCTCCTGGCAGATATCACCACCTCCTCCACGAACGAAATGTTCCGGGATCCCTTCGACTTCACCAAGGATGCGCTCGCTGAGCTCATTGAAAGCATCAAAGCGCAAGGCCTGATCCAGCCGATCCTGCTTCGTCCTGACAAGACCAAAGGAAAGTATATCCTGGTGGCAGGTGAACGCCGGTTCCATGCTTCCAAATTCCTGGACACAAAGAAGATCCCTGCTTACATCCGTGAAATGACGGACGAAGATGCCTTTGATCTTCAGTTGACTGAAAACATCCAGAGGAAGGATGTTCATCCGATGCGCGAGGGGCGAGCCTATAAACTTCTTCATGATGAAAAGAAGTGGACCACAGGAGAGATCGCGCTCAGATTCGGTAAAAGCGAGACCTACATACTGCAGCGATTGAAGTTGTGCTCCCTGATAAAGAAGGCTGAAGCAGCATTCGTGAAAGGTGAGATCACCTTGGCTCATGCCATACTACTCGCCAGGCTGACCGCAGAAGATCAGGAAGAAACCCTCAGCGATTGCAGCGACGGAACTTATAATGGTAAGACGATCTACCGGACCGCCAGTGACATGGAGGAGTTCATCAAAGACAATATCATCCGGGATCTGAAGGAGGCTCCGTTTGATACCAAGGATCCCAATTTGGTACCGAAGGCCGGATCTTGTTTGACCTGCCCGAAGCGGTCCGGGGCTTCATTGCTTTTTGCTGATGTGAAAGAAAAGGATCGCTGTTTCGATGGTGCCTGTTTTGGAGCCAAGAAAAATATTGGGGTCTTCGCGAAAATTAAAGCAACCATTGAGGAAAAGCCTGATACCATTTTCCTTGAAGCGTATGCCTATCACAACGAGGACAAAACTCCGCAGCAAATAGGCAGTCTTCTAGCAAGTCAGAAAATTAAAGTCCTGGGTCACAGCTCGTGGCAGAAATCTTCCTCCAGCTGGGACAACATGACAAAGAAGATCTCAGGCATGGTGGTGAATGGTGACCAGGCAGGAAAAATAATCACGGCTTATGTGAAGAGCACCAGTAAATTACAAGCGACCTCCAGCACACCTGTCAAGCCAGCAGATCTGGGCGCAGCTGACAAGAAGGAAGCAATCGCACGTATCAAGGAGCGCAACAAGCGGAACGTCGAGCTCGATCACGAAAAAGTGTATGCGCGAGTCATGCGCCTGATGACGGATGAAACTGCTGTGGACGAAAGTCCTAATGACAGCGGCAAAGTCTACAAAGCGAAGGAAATCAAAGCTCCAACAGGCAAAGCAACCGCGGCCGAACTAGCCATGATCCGATACCAGATTGTGAGGAAAGCTGACGAGGCCTACGACAAGATCCAGGACAAGTTCGGTTATGACACCGGCGTAGAAAATGCGAGGAAGGAAGCGGACTTGTTTTGGAGGATGTCTGATGAGGACATGATCAAAGCTGTGCGGGAGATTGCCAGACAGCATGAATGGTGTGGACAGGCTACACATGTAACTGACGTAGAAGGTCAGCTGTGGCTCGACATAGCAAGATCCTGGGGAGTACCGGTGGCTCAGTTTGAAAAAGAACAGGCAGAGATACGCACCAAGCGTGAGGAGCGTGCTGCTGCTCGCATCGCTGAATTGTCGAAGTCGCCAGTGAAAGCGAAGAAGAGTACGCCAATCGAGGATCTTCCACACACAAAGGTCAAGGCAAAGAAGTAATGCAGACCGAGCTCAACTTCTCAGCGAAAGATAAAGGCATCCAGCAAGCGGTGGATCATGCGGATGCCGTATATCCCAGCTGGAGTGAGAAGGCCTACAAATTCCTGACGGACTTCATCGATAAGAATGCCTGCAGCTTCATGGCGGAAGACGTCCGCATGGAATCAGCTGCAGTAATCCCTGAGCCGCCATCGAAGCGTGCCTGGGGAGCGATTATCCTGAGGGCAGCGAAGTCGGGCCTGATCAGGAAGGTTGGATATCAGAAAGTAACAAATGCAAAAGCACACGCCACGCCGGCGAGTGTGTGGCAAAGAATTCATCTCACTTAACATCCCAATTTATGTCAAAGAAAAAGAAGTCCCAGGAGGAAAGACCCTCCATCCCTCACAAAGCAACACGCGAGTTTCTGAAGTACATCTTCAGCCACGACGAGATCCACGAGAAGGGATCAGAACTCGCCCGGTTAAACTCGGAAGCAGCCAAGATCTCTGACGAGAAGAAGTCCGTCACCTCCAGCTTCAAGGCGCAGCTGGACGAAAAGAACGCGCAGATCGGTGTGATCGGCCAGCACATCAACAACGGCTACGAACACCGGTATGTCGAGTGCGAGATCCACTACAACGATCCGAACACCGGCATGAAAACGATCTACCGGAAAGACACTGGTGAGGTCGTGAAGAAGGAGACGATGACTGCCGAGGAAATGCAGCTTGAACTGGAATTGATTCAGAATGGCCAAGGATCCTCGATTTAATTTCTACCCCGACAACTGGGATGGTGGTACGGAAGACTTCAGCCTCGAGCAGGAGGGAGCTTACCTGCGCATCATAATCATGCAGTCCAGGAAGGGAAGATTCACCGCCCAGCAGGCTGTCGACTGCCTCATGCGCAAGACTCGCGGTAATGCCGCGGCATGTACCGGACTGTGGAATTTTTTGATGCCGAAATTTTTTACCGACGGGAAGTTTTTTTGGAGCGAACGGCTGGAGAAAGAAATACTCAAATCAAAAACCCACTCAGAACATCAAAAAGAGCGTGCTGACAAAAGGTGGGGCAATTCCGGTAATGCCGGGGCAATGCCTGTTGGAACTGGTACTGGAAATAGAAGTGGAAAGAAAAAAGAAAAAGGAGTGGAGGCAGACCAGGAAGACTTGGCCGCCTTCTCCGACTGGACAGATTCTGTCCTGATGGAAGCCGACTTCAAGTTCACCGAGATGGAGATGCACGAGCGATGGCCCGAAAACTTTCCCAGGGAGGACCTGATCCGTGATCACCTTGGGCTACTCCACCGGTACCCGAACATGCGACCGGAGAACCAGCAATCATTCCGATACAGCCTTCTGAAGCACCTGAGAGAAAACAAGAAAAAAACAACCAATGGAAACATTACCCCAAAAGGAAAAGAACATCCAAGCGTCGCTCTCGCTCGTCAACACGAAGCTAAGTGGGGCCGTGAATCTTCTGAAGGCTAAGAACTTCAGTGCCCTGTACAAAACACTTCCAACGAAGATGGAGTTGATCCTGGAAGAGCCGAAGATATGTGAGCTGCTGTTGGGTGTTGGTGTTGAAACGCTGAAGAACTTCCTGGAGAAACAAATCCTCTGGCTTTCCGGTCAGATGAATCTTGCGCATAACCTTCAGCCATGGCAGGTCGATTTTATTTCCTCTCACCTGTTGGAAAATTATCCCACCGAAAGTCTCGCTGACTTCGTGCTGGTGTTTAAACGAATGGCCACCGGCTTCTACGGTCCGGACTACCACAAGCTTGACGCTGCCTCGATCGGCGCATGCATTCAGAAGCACATCGAGGAGAAAGCGTATCTGCTCGAGCAAGGTCACGCCAAGCGAATGAAGGAAGAGGAGGATACGATCGTTGACTACGAAGCTTTCAAGATTCGCCTGGAGAAGGAGAGAGCTGAGCGCCAGCAGTCAGATGCGCAGAAGATGCGATCGGAAGCAGCTGAGATGCGCAAGCAGCTGCAGGGAGATCCATTGTATAAGCCGACAACTCCGGAGGAGGCAAGGAAGCGAGCGCTCCATTCCCAGTGGATCAGAGAAAGCTACGACCAGTTTGGAAAAAGAAAGCCCGGTTTTATGGATGAGAGCGTGTGGCTCAAAGAGCTTGAAGTACGAGAACAGTTGAACAAGGAATAAAAACTATTAACCCCTAACCAATGACAAAGCAAGGAATTGTAAAAATCATCGCCACAAAGACAGGCCTCGACGCCAGTGACGTGATAGCTGTTGTGGAAGGATTTATGACAACGGTGAAAGACAACGTCCGGGACAGGAAAAAGGTGGAGCTCCGCGGCTTCGGAACTTTTAAAACTATCCATCGGAAACAGAAGGTGGCGCGCAACATCAGTGCTGGTACCAGGTGCATCGTACCAGCGCGTGAGGTGCTGAGTTTTAAGCCGAGCAAGTATTTCACCATAAACCAACCGCAATGAAAAAGACAAAACTCATGTTCATCGTCACCCTGATCCTGGGACTAGGAATGTCCATCGGGATATCCATCGTCGACCAGAAGTTCACCTGGTGGCCGGCGCTTGCCTTCGTGCTGTTCCCGCAGCTGGTGATTCTTGTTGTTTCACTTGTCAGGAAGGAGTCACAATGGTAAGCCTCATCGCCTTCATGCTCGCCTCGATGATCTGGGCCGTCATGAACACTCACACATTCCATCACTCAGCCTCGATCTTCGCGAGCGTCGGACAAGATTCTTTCTGGGGAGTGAATTCCTGGGTGCGTAAGTATGACTCAACACTGCCGATTATTAGGACGAACTGGTACTACCGTACGTTCAAAATTATCTACAAAGAACACTTCCCCGGATCTGCCACCATCTTCGTCTGGCTCACCGATGGATATCACCTGACACAATTCTTTTTCCTATGGGCGATCACAATCAGCGTTGTCACCTGTCCCTATGAATGGCCAATGGAATGGCATGCCATCCTGGTCCGGGCGCTACTCCTACGCGGTGTCTGGTGGATCGGCTTCAATGCAATCTTCACTTTACTTAAAAAATAACTAAACCAAACAACCCATGAGAAACAGAATCGCTTTGATTGCAATATTATTACTAACCAGCATCGCCACTTTCGCGCAGACCGCCCAGGTGAAAGTAGCTGCGAAGGCCTGCGGATGCTCCCACATAATTCCGATCAACGGCGCCACATGGGACATCGACGGACGGACCTACAAAAGCATCGATGGGATTGTCGGCATCGCTCCAGGAAGTAAAGTGTGCTTTGAGTCAGGAAGCCGGACCAATGCGCTATGGATCCACAACATCGCCGGCACAGGCGAGAAGCCGGTCCTGATCACCAACATGTGCGATGGCGTTGTCTCGATCAAGGTTGCCATCACGGCCTCCGGAGTGATAGGCATTGACCGGAGCAGCTTCTTCACTTTGTCAGGATCCGGCAATGCCAATGTGCTACGCGGAATCACATTGACCGGAGGAGATATGTCCCTAAATGTCAAAGATCTTTCCACGGACTTCACGATCAACAACCTGGTGATCGATAAGCCTGGTTATGCCGGTATCGTCGCGAAGACGGATCCCACCTGCGACCCGGCCACATGGCGGGAGAACTTCACAATGAAGAACGTGAAGATCCTGTACAACGATGTCACGACCGGGGCCGGGGAAGGTCTCTATATCGGCAACTCACACTATGAAACGACTGTATCGAAGACATGCTCCGGGGTGTCAAAGAAGATCTTTGAGCATGCGATCGTCGGTCTTGAGGTGACAGGAAACATTGTTCACGACACAGGCTCGGACGGGATTCAGGTAGGTGGAGCAATATCCAATGCGCTTATCACTGACAATGTCGTCACCAACTTCGGGACCAAGAACAGCAGTGGCCAGAGGAGCGGCATCCAGATCAACCCGGGATCTGTGGTGATTTGTACTGGCAACTTTATATCGAAAGGGACTGGGTTCGGGATCTTCGCCGGGGGAGCTGGTGACAGCTACATTGCCAACAACTACATCGAATACGCCGACGAGGGCGGGATGCTGATCACCCAGGATGTGTGCCCGGGCGGATGTCCTTATCCACTAAATCCCTTCACCATTGACCAGAACGTCATGCTGAACAATAGGGGCGCGGCATTTTATGTCTTCTGTCCTGGAACAGCTGCCCGGAACGTGATCACCTCAGACCTCCCGACTTACCAGTACACACGCCTGAACAACTCCACAGTCAAGTGGACCGAGACCGGCACGACGAAATACTTTGGGGTATTGATCAGAAAATGATTGCCGCTCGCATTAAAGGAATTTGTGATTGTGGAACATTCACAAATTTCTTTAGATAATATTGCGCTTTTACTAATTGAGGTAAATGATTGATGGCTATGGTGTTGAGCCTCATAGCAGAATAAAATTTGTAAGTCCTACAGGATTTTATGTTTTGTTTTTCGTACCTGATTACAGAGCTTTACCAGTAAGCAAAAGGGGACTCCCATGTGGAAGTCCCCGAATGTGAATTTGTTTTGGTTAAGTAGGCCACGTAGCTCAACTGAATAGAGCCCTCGATTTGCGGTCTTGGTGATGTGGGTTTGAATCCCACCGGGGCCTCTTAACTGAATCAAATGTAGAAACTGCCTATTTAATTGCAAACCCTGCAGTGGAGTTTTAATGGCTCCCCAAAAGCACTCCCAAAACACCCACCAAAACCAGACCACCCACCGTGAGCTTAGAATTTCGTGTCAGTTTGGCCCTCGTTTCCCGCTCACGCTTTTGAGAGTCCGCCAGTGCGCTCCGGAGCACGTCAATTTCCTGACGCCTCAGATCGCCTTCCTGAGCGTTTTCAAAAAGTAAAGATTTTTGAAAAATATTTTCCTTCATGTATAAAGTATTGGTGGAATCCAGGGCGCGAACGGCTTTTGCACACGCGCGTCCGGAAAGGACCTCGTTGACCATCTTGTCGAAGACCTCAGTTTTTACCGTATAATTCTGAGAGAATGCTGTCCCGCTGAGCATCAGTGTGAAAGACAACAGGATGACGAAGGATATTTTCATATAGTTTTTTGTATTTGTTGGCGAGTGTTTGGGATCCGGCGATCGTGTCGGCCATGGCCTGGATCCGAGCCTCAAGCTCTTGACCTTTTTTCTGGTGCACGTCAGCCTGGTATTGCAGAGAGTCAATGGTCCGCATCCGGCGGGCTTCTTTCAGCTCGAGTTCCAGGAGCTTCCCTGAATCTGGCGCGGTGAATCTTCCGACCAGGAAGACGGCGATGATCACCACGAAGGCGATGATACTAAGATGGCTTGTTTTCATCAGTCTTGGTTTCCTTCTTGGTTAGTTCAATGGTTGTGGAGCTGACGGTAGTGCCACCATTCTTAAAGGCAAGCAACCACTCCAGACCGAATCGGCCGGTGAGACCGAATGCCAGGAGTGCTATCTGGAAGTACCACACCCAGTCGCTTGCCTTCAGTCCAAGGAACTGGTCCGCCATGATGGAGTGAGGGAAGATCCATGTGAAAATGTAGATGCAGATCTCCGGCGACTCCCAGTGGTTGTTTGGACCGCGTAGGCCTATCCTCCATTCCTTCATATTAATGAAGTGAATGGTGGTGATGGAGATCGTTCCAAAAACATATAGCATCATTCCCTCGAAGTGTCCTTCGGTCAGGTGATTCACAAAATGGTTGTAGATTTTTTCCATTAGATCATTCCTGGCTTCCAATCAGTGAACGGGATGTACTTGTCCTTCAACTTCACCAGCCGCTGCTTGCGGTTGTGAGTTTTCGTCAGTGAACAGTGGACCCAGGAGAACTTGCCGGAAGCATCCGGATATTCCCCGATCAGCTGGTCGAACTCGAGGTTCTTGCTGATGAAGTCGAATATCTCGTTGTTGTTGCCGAATCCGAATGTGTCCGCATCGATGTCGATCGCTTCACCCTTCAT
>Ga0247670_1000374_pt1 | contig 10508 bp, 7 predicted proteins | sample CNK11_metaG_FD_183042 | JGI IMG/M metagenome (GOLD analysis project Ga0247670, IMG submission 183042) | Soil microbial communities from Purdue University Martell Research Forest, Indiana, United States - CNK11 | ecosystem: Environmental > Terrestrial > Soil > Temperate forest > Bulk soil | place...
TCCGATCAAGCAGAAGAAGATCGAGCGCCGTCTCGTTGACCTGGTTAATAAGTTCGAACAGGAAACGGATATCGTTCGCAAGTGGAACGTCCGGCGCTACCTGGAAGCGGAGCAGTTCTGGAAGGGCAATCAAGACCTGATTTGGAACAATACCGCTTTCAATTACTTCTCTCCTGAGCAGTGGTCGCAGATGCAGGGGCAGGCTGAACCTGGCGGCGGTCGACGGCGCTACATCACGAACTATTTCCAAAGGTTCGGACTCTCGGTTATCGCTGCGTGCGCCGAGCGGCGCCCGAAGGTTCGCTTCATGCCCAAGAGCGCGTGGCGCGAAGAAGATTTGGCGACGGCTAAGGCGGCTTCGGATATTTGCGATCTGATCGAGAGCAATAACAAGCTGAAGCTGTTGGCGATCCGCGAGGCGTACCTTGGATGGACTCAGGGCATGTGGGGCGGCTACGTCCGGTACCTCGTGGACAAGAAGTTCGGCACCCACAAAGAGCCGATTATGGAAATGTCCACCGTCAAGGTGGAAGACGATTACTTCGAATGTCCACAGTGCCACGCGAAGACGCCTGAAGAGGCGGTCGTCGGCAGCGGGCAGTTAGCTTGCCCGCAGTGCAGTACGCCGTTAGATCAGGCCGACTTCCATGAAGGGGAAACGGCTGAGGTCCCGGTAGTCAGTGGGTCCAAGACCTACCCGGATGGACAAGAAGTCATATCGATTTACGGGGCGTTGAACCTGAAAGTGATGCCCCAAGCGAACAGCCAAGACGAAACGCTGTATCTCGTCTGCGTCGAAGAGAAACACCGAGCGGCTCTCCGTGCCGCCTTTCCTGAGAAGGCCAAGGAAATCGACTTCTCGGAAGGATCCGCGGAAGATACGTACGAACGGCGCGCGCGGCTTCAGTTGTTTGGCGGTGTTGGCGGTCAGGGTAGAACGACGAGCGGCTATACGATGCCGTTTAGCTCGCTTCTGACCTACAAACGAGCTTGGCTGCGTCCTGAGGCGTTCTGGGACATCGACGACGAGGAAGTCAGAGACGAGCTTCTCGCGAAACTGCCAGATGGCGCGCGGATCGACATCGCCGGGAAGGTTTGCCTACGGGTCACTCCGGAAGACATGGATACCTGCTGGTGTCTGTGCATGCCGATGCCCGGGCAAGGGGCCTATCGCGAGCCTTGGGGCTGGTCATGCCTTGACTCTCAGAAGCAGTTCAACAACGTCGATAACCTGATTGCTGAGTACATGGAACGGGCGGCGTTTACGCCGATCGCGTTCAACTCCGAGCTTGTCAACGGGGAAGCGCTTCAAGGCAAGATTGCTGAGCCCGGGTCGTTCATTCCTGTGAAGCTGGAAAAGGGCGGCCGTCAATACAAGTTGGACGAACTGTTCCACGAATTCAAGTCCACGATGAGCGAGAACGTCATGTCCCGTCGCAAGGACATGGTAGAAGCGATGCAATCGGTCAGCGGAGCGCAGCCGGCACTCTGGGGCGGCGGTATCCAGCACATCGACACGGCAAGCGGGTACCAGCAGGCTTTGAATCAAACGCTGGGGCAATACATGCTCTTGTGGGCCGCTGTGACGGAGTTCCATTCTTCGCTGATGCTCTTGGCGGTCGAATGTTTCAGGCGCAATCGAGATCAGGACACAGACCTGACGGTCGTAGAAAAGAGCGGAGAATTCGCCGCGAAGTACATCCGACTGGATCAATTGAAGGGGAACATCCTCGCGGAGCCGGAAGCCGACGATGGATTCCCGTCTACGTGGTCAGAGACGGTCGATCGGCTCGTGGGACTCGCTAAAAACCCGCAGATTGCGGAGCAATTGCAGCAACTCTTTGCGCTTCCTTCGAATGCGCCACTGGCGCGGCGTTTTATCGGCATCCCGGAACTGGTTTTCCCGCTGGAACAGTCGCGAGAGAAGCAATGGCGCGAGATTGACGCACTGTTGGACGGTCAATCGACGCCTGATCCACTGAACCTGAACCCTTACGGCATCCCATCGCAGCCGGTTCACATCTGGACCGACAATCACGAAGTGGAAATGGCCACGATTCAAGAGTGGTGCGACGACGATAAGGGCATTACAGCATCGAAAGAGAACCCGCTAGGGTTTAACAACGTCATGGCTCACTTTTTGGCGCACAAGATCGGTCAAATCACGGTCCAAGCGCAAGTTCAGAAGCTAGGAATGGAGATTCAGGCGGGTATTCTACCGCCGCCGTCTCCGCAGACGATTCCCGGATTGAAGCAGCCTTCGGGTAAGTCACCGTCTGGCCAGCAATCAGCAACCCAGCAACAAGCAACACCCGCCTCGGCTTAGGCTAAAAAGGCCAGGAGATTGAATTTATGGACCCAGTTGTAGACGCGGCAGGCCCTGAAGTTCCAGCAAGCGAAGTAGCGGCAGCGGTTGAATCTGCTCCGGTAATTGAAAGTGCGTCAGTTGTCGATGCGCCGCCTGAGATTGAAGAGTTTGTCCCGCCGGAGTCTGAGCAACCTGCGCCTCCGGCAGAAGCGCCCGCAGCAGAACCTCCAAAACCGGCAGCCGCGCCAGCGAAAGCGCCCGAACCTCCGGCTGAAGACGAACCTGTGTCGCGGAAATTACTCAATCAGAAACTCAATGCCAATCCTCAATTGAAGGGCATTGTTGAGGCTGATCCGAAGCTCAAGAATTTTCTACACGCTCTGACATCGAGAGCAGAGGAGGTAACGAAGTATCGCGACTTGTTCCCTACGGTTCAGATCGCGGAGTTCGCAGCAGAACAAGCCAAGGATTTTGGAACGTTGAGCGATTTGTTCCAGGGCGATGGGTTCAACCAATCCACAGGACAGCCGTTCAAAGACGGAATGGAAAGCGCCTATGCGTTTCTGACGGCGCTACGTGATCGAACTGCAGTACTCGGAGAAGACGGCAAGCCGGTGGTCAAGGACGGTCAACCGCAATACTCCGGGCGGTTTATAGAGATTTGCAAGGCGGTGCGCGAGGATCTCTTTGCTACGCTTCGCTCACATGCCGAGAAGGGCCAGCGCACCGATGTCTTGGAAACGCTGGATGCACTAAAGCAGTACATTGATGAAGTGGCCGGAGTCCCGGCTGCCACAGATCCGAGCACCCTACCTGCCGACGTTCGTCGAAAATTGGAGGAAGCAGAAGCCGCCAACCTCCAGCGGCAAGAGACGAGCAAGGCCGAGATGGTGCGCTACAACAATGACCGTGCCGCAAGCACCAAGACGGAGATTCGTAGCCGCCTCGGTGGATATCTGGAAAAGATCACGCCGACACTGAAACCTGAGGAACGGGATGCGCTCTTCGAAGGCGCGTATGCCAAGTTCTCAAAGGCTGTGTTGTCGAATCCAATGTTCACGCAGAACTATCGTGCCTTGATGCGCCAAACCGGGCCTACCGGTATCGCGAACATGGCGAACTACTGCGCGAACGTCGCCAAGAATCTGATGGGCAACATCTTGAAAGAGATGGCGGCAGAAAAGAATCAGGCGGCGGTCCAGAAGAACCAAGCAACGCATCAGCAGCTTGGGGCACGTGTTGACAAACAGAAAGCGCAAGCGGAACCTCGCGGTGGTGGCGGCGCACCTAGCCCCACGACGCCGGGTCCGCAGGCCCGTCTCGCCGAAGCCAAGAAGTTGAAGGCTCAACTCAAGGCCGCAGGCGTCAACGGATTCAATTCGGACGAACTTACGACCCAGGAGAAGCTAGCAGCAACCACCGGAGAAATCATCGAAGAGTGGACCATGAAGCTAGCGGCTGCTAACAGGGCCAGTTAAAACCCAAGACCTTCGAAAGAAAAGGACACTACTATGCCATCCAATGCCGATTATCTCGGTGTGCAAAAAGAAGAGTACCGCAAAATCGTTCCGAACCTGATGAACGAAGGGGACATGGTGTATCAGCTCATCATGACCCGCGGTGACGTTGTGAAATCATCGACGCGCGCGGTCAACGGACCCTTGCGCGTTAGCCCTCCGGCGGCGTATCGTGCGAACGGGTTTGACGGTCAAGGTTTGGGCCGTGGAACCTCTTCGATCTACGACCGCTTTCAGATCACTCCTCTGGGACGTCTGCTGGCCGTCGAGACGACCGCTCTGCAGGAGTTCGCTACGGACTCGGATCAGAAGGCTGTCAAGAAGGCGTTTGAAGCCGAAAGCGCATACGGAATCGAAGAGTTCCGCAACGCGATTGATCGTGAGTTGCTGACCGCTGGCAACGGCGTGGAAGGTACGGTGTCTTCGGTGGCCGGTAACACGATCACTCTGACATCGACGCCCTTTGGCGCGCGTCTGCTTCGCAAGACGGCTCCGTATCAAATCTACAATGCGGCGCTGACCGTTAACCGCGGTTCTTTCAATGTGGTTGACGTCAATGCGCGTCTCGGGCAGACGCAGACCATTTTGGTCGATGCGGTTCCGGCCGGAACGATCGCAACCGACGTCGTAGTCATCGCCGGATTGTCCGGAGCGAACCCGGTTGGACTCTACGGTATTCCGTATTTCGCGACGAATAGCTCAGTCGGAACCGTAATGGGCATCAGCCGCGGAAACAACTACATGCAGGCCAACATCTTCAACGCTGGAAACCAGGCGCTTGCCTTGGGCCACTTCCGGCAGTTGTGGGGAGCGGTCAAGCAGGCGGTTGGCGTCGAGACGGCCAAGAAGCAGAAAGCTCTTCGCTGGCTCATGCACGAAGCCCAGTTCGCCGCTTATGCGGAAATCGAACAGGCCATCACGCGCATCATGAAGCAGAAGGGCGCAGGCCGCGAAAACATCGATCTCATCACCGACGATGAAGACGGCCAGATTCTCGGAATCCCGGTAAAGTGCCATATTTACCAGGACATCACCCGCGTCGACTTGCTCAACCTCGATACCTGGGGCCGTGCGGAGTGGAAGGCGGTCGATTACTACACCTTGAAGGACGGCACTTGGCTGTTCTCGGCGTATGCTCCTGACGGCGCGCCGGAATCCTCGAGCCTCTTCTACTTCGCCTGCGGCATTCAGTTCTTCGTGGATAACCCGCTGGCAATCGGCGCCATCACCTCGTTGGCCGTGCCGACTGGCTGGGTCTAAACTCTATGGACGGTCGCACACTGTACGTCGGTGTTAATGCCTTGGACGCTCCTGCGCATATCGCTCGCACGTTGGAGCGTCCCTCAAACCCCTACGGGGAGCCTCTGTATCGCCTTGTCTGGGCCGAGGGGCGATTCGTTGAATCCGGCGGGGAATGGCTCGACTGGGACGAAAACCTTTCGATAACCGAGAGGAACCCAGTTGGGCGCGAGGTATCTTTTGCCGATACCGATGGCTGTACAGTGTGCGGCGGTTCGTTGATCGTAGGAAAGTCCAAGCCCAAACCGTGCCCGAAATGCTGCTCTGCCGACCGGATCTCTTCGGTTGCCGAAGGTGGCCGGCAGTGGGGCGGGAATGTCCCGATACGGAGCGTTGTGGAAGTCCGCGCGATCCCGATTTACTGGGAACTGCGCGGACGCTGGGTTCTTGAGCGCTGGCGTGGAGCCGAAGCATGGGGCACTCCTGAGCTTTGGGCGATGCCGCAGGAATTTGGCGGAACGATGGTTACGAGGCAGGGTAAGACCGTTCCTGCTTTGGGAGCCTATCCACATCGCGGAGACTGGGTCACTACGGGATTCAGTTTCTCTCCGACGCAACTCAGTGAAGACTGGGTTCTTCGGATCGTCGGCATGATTGAGCAAGGGCTAGCGGAGATTCCACAAGACCCCAATGCGCGCATCGCTCTGGCTGTTCAACAAGCCGAAGCGGAAGACGTTCAAAAATCCGAAAAGAGAATGGCGGCGACCCGCGAGGCGCTCGCTAACACCTACAACCCATTCGACGCCAAGTCTCTAGGAGGGCAGGCGCAAGCCAGCCGAGAACTAGAAGCCTTGGGTTATCGAAGTCACGCATTTTAAGAACAGGAGATTCAGCATGAAAAACTTCAAATCTAAGGCGTACAGCCTGGGGTTATTGTGCCTCGTGATTGCCGCTGTGGTGATCGCGCAAGGCCCTACGAGTTCGCGCTTGCCTTCTCACGAAGCTGGTAACGACATCGCCTACGTTCCCGCGTTCAACGCCTGGCAATTGCAGGTGACGGGAACCAACTCAACCGGAACATCGACGCTCGCGGTTGCGAGCGGGAACGTGACGCTGGCCGATGGCACGAATCTGAGTCCGCTGTCGACCAACGCGCCGATCACGATCTTGGACGCGAACAGCGAAACCGTGACACCTTCTGCGATAGGATCGGCTTGCAGCCAGGGTCCGAATCAACAGCCTTCCAGTTGCACCTTCACGGCATCGTTCACCTATGTCCACGGTTCCGGTTCACGCATCGTATCCGGCACTTATGGATTGCAAGAGGCCATCAACTACGCTCACGGCGGTGCTGGCGGCAACGTCATCGTGCACTCTGGATTCCCCGGATCGGTGAGCACGATTACTGCGGCTGCTGGGTTTGTGGATACGCAGATTACCTACAACCACAGCGGATACCCGATTAACTACGTCTGGAACGGGTCTAATTACGTCTCGAACCCGAGCGGCAGTCTCGCTACGGTGCTGCTGCTCAATCCGATCACGACACCCACGAGCATGATGACGCAGACTCAGGTGGCGGGTCAGCAGAACTTCGCTGGACGCAAACTGAGTTACGACGGCGTTGGATACGCGACGGCCGGCACGGGCGGTACGGCAACGGTCCGCTTCTATCTGCTTGTCGGCACCGTTCCGGTGTGTGATATCACGAGCGCAGCGCTGGCGAATTCCGCGGCTAACTATCCGTGGAAGTTCCACGCGGACCTGATCACGGCAACCACAGGCGCGACGGGCACACTGGAATCCCACTGTACTGCGGACCTTGCCTCTGCGGTGAGCGGGACTACAGCAACATCGGCCTACTACGATGACAACAACGTCGCGACTCAAACCGTCGACCTGACGGCCGCAAACACGATCGCTCTACAAACCATGTTCAGCGCGTCGGTCGCTACGAGTCGAATGGCTCAGCGTGTTCAATTGATCAAGTACGTCAACTAACGTGCGTTTTCCTGCGCTGGCGGCGATCTGTGCCATTGCTTGGTCTGTGGTGCGGATCGCCGATGCGGTCATAGCCGTCAATATCAAAGAGTGCCGCGAGTGGTCCTCTCTTCCATTGATTTTGTGGGCGGGTGTGAATTGTGTTGTATTTAACGGCGGAAAGTCGGCGCGTGTTCCTGAGTTGCTTCACTGGGAATTGGTAACAGCAGTCCTGATTGTCATCGCGGTTGCTTCTGCGTCTCTGGTAGCGCCGGTGATCGAAAGGGCAAAGTGGATTCTCGGGGCTTTGATGGCTGAGTGCGTCTATTGGTTCGGAATGCATCAGTTTGGCGGGTATGACTTCGCAGTGACGGTGGAGTCGGCTTACCGAGTGCTTCAGGGGCAGATTCCATATCGCGACTTCTTCTGCAGCTTGCCTCCGCTGTTCTTCCTTCCGGCTGCGATGGCCTTTCGGCTGTTTGGAGTTCACTGGTACGCTCTTCAAATCCTCGCTGCGGTTTTCGCTTTCGTAACGTTCTACTGGCTAGCCTGGCTCTTTAGAAAGTCGGGCTGTGAGCATCCTGTCTTGGCGGCTCTGGCAATCGAAGTCGGTTCGATGGTTTCGCTCTCGTTCTGGTGGTACAACAATGTCACGGCAATTGTGGCGGCGATCTTCGCGCTTTCCTGTTTCGCGTGGGAACGCGCTAAAGACCCTCACTGGACCGTGCGGGCTTCGTTCTGCGCTTCGATGGCTATGCTGGCACTAGCGAAGCCGAATACTGCGGCTCTGATCCTGCTGGCCGGATTCATCTACGTGCTACGGGTTGACCGAACCGTCATAGTTGAAACTGTTCTCGCTGCTGTCATTGCGGTGTCGGCGCTCTCTCTTCACGGTATTTCCGTGGGCAATCTATTCGCGGATTATCTGATGGTGGCAACTGCACGCGGCACTTCCGATCCTTGGATTGGTTGGCGGATCAACGGTCTTGACGATAACCTCCGGGCGTTCGTGCAGGTGAGCATATTTCTCACGGCGTTGATTGCCGGCTGGAAGTCGGTGCGCTGGCTCTCATGGGTATGCGTTGCTGTCGCGCTATTGGCGATGACAACGAACGGGGAAATGAAAGAAGTGGACTGCGCGTTGCTGGTGGTCGCGGTGGCCGTTAGTTGCCATGATGGGAAAGCCAAACGATTCGCTGCGATGGCGCTCACCGTTCTGATCTTCTGCGGATTCTACATGGGCCTTTCTCGTTACCGCGTGGCGACGATTGGGGAGCATCGCTTTCACGAATACAGTCAAGACGAAGTGCAGCCGCCTACGGCGTTCTTCAAGGGCTTCTACGGCAGTGGGACACTGAAGCGAACCATCGAGCAAGCGGAGTTAGCTGCTCATGTGGGCCCTAAGTTCTGCAACAAGCAGGGCCTCTGCGTTGACATGGACGCGCCGAACGTCTTCTACGGTCCACGTCTGGAATGGATGTACGCGGCCACAGGCCGAAAGTCTCCGGCTGGCTTGCCGATCTGGTGGGATCCGGTTAGCGCATTTCCGAAAGAAACTACCGATAGCATCATCCAGCGCTGGCAGGACATGCAGTTCGATACGCTGATCTTTTGCCGTTGGGATGCGCCGTTCTATGAAGTGACGTTTGGCCGTGCGATCCTCGACGGCTATTACCTCGATAACCGCTATTCCGAATTAACCGTCTTTCGACGGAAAACGAAAGGAAGTTTATGAACACTGCTGTATTGACTCCAGTTCTTGACGCGCCTGTGAATGGCGCTGTAGCCGCCGACCGAGACGGATTCGGAGAGGCGTTTGACATCCGCCGCGACGGGAAAGGTAACCTGGTGATGGGCGGGGCCGCGGACCGTCGGCGCAATCAGAACGCGATGGAAGAGTTGAATTCAGTGACGCGGGTTGGTATTCAGCCCGTCGTTATCTTCAACATGCTTCCGTGGCCGATTCGTCGCGAGATGGGCTATATCGGGATGAAAGAGATTCCCGCGCCGGATTCCCCCGAAGGACGCGCCAGTCTGGAGCAACTTGGACTGCCCGAGTTCACCAAGGAATACTCTGGCAAGGTCGCGCTCTTGATCGTGCGCGGTGCCGGAATCGACACTCCGATGGATCCGGGCGATCAGGGAGACGCGAAGTACATCATCAAGGCCGTTGCGCCTTCCGACATCGGCGCGGACTTCGACAAGGAATACGGGCCGTTTGGAGGCGTCTGTTATCAGCGCTTCGTGCAGAATGCCGACGAGCAGTATACGGCTCCTCTGGATCGCATCAAGGAAAAGCTCGCCAAGGCGAAAGAAGCGATGAAGCCTTACATGCTGTTCCTGCATCGCGAAGCGGAAAGCCAGTGGCGCAAGAGCGAGGGAAACCCGAAGGTGATTTCCGATCCGCACGTAGCAGCGGCGAAACACCTCTTCGATATCGGCGAGATTCGCGTGATGCCGGATTGGGCCAGCGCAACGCGCTCGGTGACGGCGCAGTATAAGGAGTGCTTCTATTGCGCTTCGAACATCTTGCATCGTGCGCGTATCTGCGCCACTTGCCAGAAGGTTCAACCGGGATTTGAGGCGGAAGTGGCCGAGGCAATGGCGGCAGCCCGCGAGCCTCAGGTAAAAGCTATCCGAGAGAAGCAAAAGACTCGGGAATCCGAGTAATCAATGCCCACGGCTGCGGACGTATTCAGCATCGTACCGTCCATGCTGGACGATGACGAGCAGCAGTATGTCACTGATGACGCGATGCGTCCGCGCCTGCAACTTGTTCTTGATGACTTGATCGAAACGGTTCTAACAAACCCAAACATCGACAAGTTCAAATCCTACGTGGTGGTTCCTGCGGTCCCGGCTGGAACGACTTCACTTGCGGCGGAGGGGTATTTTGCTCCCGGTGGACCGTTGGAGATGCTGGAGGAAGTTCAGTTCCTCTGGGAGAAACAAGTCGGAGCGCAGCCGCAGTACTACTCTCGGATGAATCGGGCCAACATCATCTGGCCGTGCATTCCATCGCTCTTCAATGGCGTTTATCAAGCAACAAGCGATGTGAACGGGACTCAGGATATCCGATTGCCTGGGGCTACGCAGGCGCTTGACATGATGTTCTTTGCGAGCTGGAACGTTCAGAAGATCACCGACGGGGCTAGTCCGATTCCGCCTCAGACCAAGACGGTGTTACGGTTCGGGACGGCTGCGGCGTTTGCCTTCGCCCATGGCAACCCAACGCTAGCGCAGGGGTACGAAGCAAAGCATCAGGCGGCTAAGGATTCGCTTGTTTCTCAGATCATCATGGCCCAGCAGTTGATTCGGATACGGCAGGGCGCTTTCGTCACAAACACAGATCAAAACTGGCAGGATGGATTCTTCCTGCCTTAAGACGGGAAAACTTCAGGGTCTCCCACAGGATGGGTAAAACGCAAAGGCGAAGAAGATAGTTTCCCTTTCGTCCATATACG
>Ga0247670_1000376_pt1 | contig 10479 bp, 18 predicted proteins | sample CNK11_metaG_FD_183042 | JGI IMG/M metagenome (GOLD analysis project Ga0247670, IMG submission 183042) | Soil microbial communities from Purdue University Martell Research Forest, Indiana, United States - CNK11 | ecosystem: Environmental > Terrestrial > Soil > Temperate forest > Bulk soil...
ACATTCGGTCGTAGCCGAAAAAGAGTTCGTCGGTTCCATTCGCTGATATCGCAACCTTCGCGATCTTGGACACTTCCTTCGAAACGATGTAAGGAACAATCGCCGCCATCGAGCAATCACCTGACTGCATCGCGTAATCTTCAAGACATTCCTGGGCATTGTATTCTCCAGGATCCACGGTGATCAGCTTGTTGTCATACTTCGCCGCTACTTCAGCAGCAAACTTCTGCTCCGGTCCAGCCAGGTGGATCGCATCCATCTTCGGACATTGTGAAGCGACGACACTTGAGTCTATTCCGCCAGACAGGAACATAACCACCGGCACGTCGGCAACTGTCACACTCTTGATTGAATCTTTGACAACCTGAAGAACGTCGGCTTCAGTGTGTTGGAAAGATGGTCCGCGGAAAGGTGGATTATGCGTGAGTGTGAAGCCGTTTTTTGTCTGACGTCTCATGAGGGAGCCCGGCATTAGTTTCTTTATTCCTTTGAACAGACTTTCACGCGTGGCACCGAGTGCCAGGTAGTCGTTTAGTGCATTTTCATCGAGTTCCCACTGGTCCTTGCAGTGGGTGAGGGCACCTGGTGAAGAAGCAAAAGCGAAAAAGCGAGCGTCAGAATAATGGTATAGCGGCTTGATGCCCATTGGATCAGTGGCCAGCCACAGCATGTCTTCCTTTTTGTCGTAAGCCGCAAAGGCAAACATGCCTTCGACTGCCTTCAACGTATCCTCAACCCCGTACTGATCTATCATGAACAGTAGTGTCTCGGTATCTCCACCAGATCTCCACCTCATCGGATCAATGACCGACGCGAGTTTATCCTGCAAACTCTTGTAGTTGTAGATCTCGCCGTTGTAAGTAAGCACCCACCGGTCCGTTTCCATCGGCTGAGCACCACAGGAGCTCGTGTCAATGATAGCAAGACGCTGATGTCCTAATAGGTATTTACTGCGCAGGTTGACGCCGGCGGAATCTGGTCCGCGATTATGCTGATGGCGATGCATGGCGAAGAAGATATCGTCCATCTCCGCAGACACCTCACCCCTGGGAATAATTCCGTGAATTCCACACATATTACTTCGCCAGGTCGTCGTGAGGACCTTTGTCGTAGTTGCTCAGATTCGGATTGGAAATGCTGCTCCCCGTCGCACTGATGCGATATGTCTTCGCATAGTGATCGAAGTATGCCTTCACCTGGTCTATGCCGATGAAAGGAACCTGTGATTTCTCACAATGCGACACGATTGAATCTTTCACGTCGGAGAAAGCTCGTTCCACTGCTGAGACAATCGCCTCGATAGCGACCTTCTGATCGTCGGTCAATTCTTTGTTTTCCATTGATTTATTGTTTTTTGTATTTCCAGATTGAATAGGTGGCGCCATCGCCCTCAACAGAGGTCCATGTGTCTTGAAGTCGCACGAAGCCATAACTCTCGTAATCGTGCGGGTAATAGAATTCAGCCGGTGTGTCATTGGTCTCCAGGAGGAAGACCGATTTGTTGCAGATCCTCTTCAGCTCGCCGATGATGCCGTCAACATCCTCGATATGGTCCAACACAGACACCGTGAACACGCAATCGAAGTTGACCAGGTGGCGCAGGTAAGATTCGTCACCCAGGGCAATTCCATCCATTTCACTTTGCGCCCGGATGCAGTTGAGAATAGAAATATCGATCCCGAACGTGGCAATGCCCTTCGCGCGAAGTCTCCTGAGGTGCTTGCCCGATCCCATCCCAAACTCGAACGCGTGGACCGCATCCTCCTGGTTGATCAGTGTCAACAAGGTTTCCGCGAGCTCGCTCACGTTGTCGTCGGCCTGGTATGTTTTATAAAATTGCTTCGGGGTCATAGTTGGATCCTAATAGTTTACAGTTCGGGTGATTCTTCATTTTTTCATACGGGTTGAGCATAGACCAATCTCCTTTGATCGACACAACATTGAGCCCGGCCGCCATTACATCCTCGATGATCTCGATCTTCAGACCGGATCGCTTTGCTTCGTGAAAGCCATAATCATCCAGCAGGCGATCACGCTTGTGATCAAACAAATGCCACTGCAGCTGCTCGAGCATCGCCCGCGAATACACGCGTGTACCCAGTGGAATGATCGGCATGTACTGGTACAGATGAAGGACCTCTTCATGGAAGATGAACCATTGCTTCAGTCCGATGAAGTCAGCGCCGTCCGTCACCAACTGGCAGGCATTCTTGACAAAGTCTTTTCCCAGGATATCATCGCTGCCAGTGATGATCAGAAGGTCCGGATTGCCGCCGCGGGATGCACGCACACCAAATTGAAACTTGGCGCCGAGCGGACGGTTCGGATGAAGACCAACGATCACTTTGTTTCCATACTTCAGCCGGTAGAACTTCCGCTCAGTATCATTGGACACAACCAGCACCACCGTGGGCACAACACTTTGCGCCAGCAAACTATCAATGTTGCTGCAGGTCATCGCCATGCGTTCATGTGAGCAGATAAGGACTACGGGTTTCATAGTGGGCCCGGGTTTTCGTGAATATTTCCGATTACCAAACCTTCCAACTCTTCAAGTTCTTCGGACAGTAATTCTTCTGCGTGTCCTTCAAGTTGAGAAGTCCAGAAGCCGCCAGCACTAAATCGAACTACTCCGTCCTCTGTTTGATCGTCAATTAAAAAGCGCAGCATATCCCCCTCATAAATTTCCTTTCCGTTCTTGTCTTTGAGTCCTGTAAACTGCATCACAGCTACACCATCATCCTCTAAGTCTATCGAAGTATCATCATTATAGTTGCCATAAATGAAATTTCCGTCTACACTTCCAAAGCCGAAATATTTCATTAGTTGCTGTGGGGCAGACCACGCTCTGAATTTGAATTCTCTCATATCACCAGCTTTCAATTAGTTGATCATCTTGTTTCGGCTCAGCTTCCACCGTCTTGTACTGTGCCATGGCATTGATCGTCGCGGAGATCCCCGCCACTCTTCCGTTCTGGCGCTGCACACGGATATCATTTTCTTTGCGGATGATGAAGCAGTTCGAGTTCATCCACTGGAACACGGGGTTGTTGAAGTGCTCGATCCTGCCGGCGGTCAACATCTCTTCCCAGGCGAGCGATGGTTCGGACACGCCGCGGTAACCTTGTGATATCGGGTTGCACGTCACGCGCGCTTTGTCGAGTCCCTGGAGAATCTCATGGTGCTGCAGGTTGACGTTGTACGCCAGGCTGTCCATGTTGTAATCCTTCAGGGACTCCAGTATCCACGCGTAAATGATCTCGTTGTCGATCACGTCGCCATCGGTCGTCTTGATGAATCCGCGCTCCACCCATTTGGAGCAATCCACCTTCATCTTGTTGTGAATCACTTTACCCTTCGCCATCCAGAAGAACGGTTTCACCGCATCGAGGTCCGCTTCCTTCTTCTTTCCTGATTCCTTGTCGACGATCGTCACCTTTCCAATTTTGGGGAAGTACAAACTGAATGCATTCAGATCCAGACCGGAAACAATTTCCAGCCCGCCATAACACAACCGGCCTTCCAGATCTTTCTCCTTCGTGCCGCGGTTATTCATCTTCCATGTCTCCGAAGAGATCCACACCACCGGCGAATCCACCCACATGTTGAAGTTGTAGATCTTAACGTCGACCTCCTTGGATCCTCCTTCGTTCTTGGCTTCCCGCAGTTGGGCCTTCAGGAACTCCACCTGCACGCTGATACCAAGATTTGGATTCGACTTTTGCCAGGTCTTCGGATTGTAGATATCATCGTTCTCGTCAGGCTCGTAGATGAATGAAAGCGTCGAATCATTCTCAATGATTCCGTCCAGGATCTCCATACCACCCTTGCGGAGTTTCTGGAAGCATGGTCCGCTTTGCTTGTAGCCGGATGTGGTGATCACAAACGTCAGCGGTTCGCTCCGTGCCGCCTGGGCAGACTCCATCGTATTGATGAAGGAGTCGCTGTCGGCCATGGCATACTCGTCCACCACCACCAGGGAGCAGTTTATCCCGTGCTTTACTCCGGAAGTCTTCGACTCCGAGTTGCCGGACTCCTTCGCCATCGCCTTGATGAATCCGTTACGTCCGCGATGGACGATCCTTTTATAAACCTCCTCCTCGGCGAAGAGCTTGATAGTCTCACTGTCCACCAACGCCTTCAGTTTCGGCGAGGCGTTGATCAGCTTGCCGGCGATGTTGGTGGTGATCAGCGCCTGCTCCCGGCTGTTGGCACCGACATACACGTTCGGGGTCTTTACTCTTTTGTCCGCGATCAGGTGGAAAAGGGTAACGATCGCGGCGAGCGTCGACTTCGCATTCTTCTTTGCCACCTCCACGAACACCTTGCGGATCCGGCGCTTGCCGTCCGACTTGCGGATCCAGCCATACATCTGCTGCAGGATGAACGCCATCCAGGGTTCAATCTTCACCGGCTGACCTTCCCACTGGTCCTCCGCCAGATTGATGTAGCGCTCAGCGAAATTGATGATCCGCATCGACTCCACTTCGTCCCAGTAGATATCGGTCCGCTTCAGATCTGCGAGAAACCGCTTCGCCGCCTTGATCACATACTCACCGGCCACGATCTTCCCGGAGACTACGCCACGGGCATACTGCTCACACCTGGACATCGGCTTTGCTGCCTTCCACTTCGTTCCTTTTATCGCTGGCCTGGTCTTAGTCTGTTTCAAAATCGGTTTCTTCTATTTCCTTTTTCTTTTTTCCTCCGTGGCCTTCGCTCTTTCCGTTGGCTTTGAACTCCGGCTTCAGCTCCAGGATCCTGTCGAGCATATCGTTCATCACCGTGTACTGAGGCCTCACTTGTTCATATCCGGTCTTCTTCGACTTCTGCACACATCCATTCTTCGCGCAGTCGGCCGCCGCCTTTTCATAAATCAGAAAGAGAGTTGCCAGGATCCTGCTTTTCGTTTGATCATCGCTGACCCCCGTCTTCTCTTTCGTCATACCTGGTACTTCAAATTCAAAACCCCCTTAAAAAGTTATACGCACAAAAAATCTTGGAAAGCGCGGTTTCGCCGCCGTCCCTCGATAGACTTTGACCCCCACCCCCCTCATGCCTCCACACGTGATGGGCGCATGATATACTAATGATGATGCGTATTGAATGATCTGTTGTGTGTGCATGGTGCGTGGTGGTGGGGTAGGTAGTGTGTGTAATGGGCTTAGTTACTGTTCTTATTAGCCATAGCTGCTATGCGTGCGGGTGCTGCCTTACTGTAGGTGCGCAAGCATACGTTACATACATAGTCCTGCCAGTCAGCCACCGATGCCATGTACACCAGGGTGAGGGTAGTCTTTACTACTATCTTACCGAGAGGACTGTTGTAGCGGACGTAGATTGCCCGCTTGTCCGTGTTCTTTTCGGGTTTATCCTTTACCGGCGTGACTACAATCATGAAGTCAATGTCCTGGTAGCGATGTACTATGATATCGTTGGTAATCATGGTTTTACTTTCTTCTTAGCTGCATTCGCTTCCCTTGCGCTCTTCTGATCATGGCAGCGCTTACATAATGACTGCATGTTGGCATGGTCGGTCATACTACCACCTTCAATGATCTGCTTGACGTGGTCCACTGCATACATGGGTACCAGCTGACCGGTAGTGGTGAAGTGGTTATGGCACATGGTATTCAGCAACCATTGTTCAATTCCTGTTTTCCCGTTCCTGAGAAAGGTCCTTCCTGCGATGAAGGCACGACGGGTGCGCTTCCAAAGCTGTGTTTGGTAAAACGAATTGTCATTGAGTCGCGGTCCTTGCGATAAGGTCCGTGGCATCCATGGGCGCTTTACTCTTTTGATGATCATGCTACTTTGGAGATCTCCTTTGCTTTTACCGGATCGACGTTCATTTGATTGGGAAACGCTTCGAGGCGTTTCTTCTCCCTGGAGAGAACTTCGGTCATGCCGAATGTTTGAGTGATAACCTTATAGGTCGAATTGTTGTAGGTGAATTCGTCACCGACGGAGAGACGCCAGAGTTGTATCATTCTATTTCCTTAATTGTTACTATGCCGTTGAGCGATTCGACAATCTTGAACTTCATGCCGACGCTCTTCCGTAAATGCCGGATCATGCTTCCTGAAATCTTCAATCCTTCGATTTCGTAGGCATCCCGCAGAGCGTTGTAATAGCAATGGGATGTTTGCTCGAATCGCTATCCAATGAAGAGGGAAAAGGATGTAGTAAATAACGCCAAGCCACGGAACAACTTCTCCTTCGTCGTGTTTGCTGAGCTTCCGGAGTTTGCGGACTATTGAAAGTCTAAACTCTATCCACCAATGTTCTTTCATAATTTTATAATTGAGTACCCTGTGAAAAGCCAGATCAGAGCGTAGATGATTATCGCCAGGACGATGGCATTGCCGATCCCGCGAATAAAGTCGTTGTTGTAGGGGTTCAGTTTAAACATAACACGAAGCCCTCCAGGCGTAGACGGAATATTGCGTTCCAGAGAAGCTCTTTCTTCTCATCCATTACCTCCTCGCACTTGCCACCGTAGGATCTTTTCTTAATCCGGGCGCGGAAGACTTCTATCGGCAGTGATTCGTGCAGCTCACTGGGGTAAGGGCCATAGTGGTGCGGGATGTAGTGATCCGCGAATGGTCCTTCGTCCTGTGGCGTCTTGAACTTCATAACCCTTGGAACCATTTGAGGAAGCTTTCAAAATCGCGGGCACAGAACCAGCGTCCGCCGGCACGCTCAACGCTTGCCTGGACATCCAGCTGGAAAGGGGAGAGTCGGTCTTTTCCTACTTTCACCTCCACGAAGAGTGCGAGGGCTTTATAGACGCCGACGATGTCGGTCATGCCTTTGACGGTGTGACCAGTGCGCATTACTTTGCGGGAAGGATCCCACTGACCTTGTGTGTTGATGCGGGTGGCGAATCCTCCGCTCATAGAAATTTCGCGTATGATTTGCGCAGTCAATCCGTTCGCCGTTGGGGGGAACTGTTTCTTGAACTCAGCGGCCGAAAGGGGAGTAGCCATAATGAGCGCGAAATGAGCGGATGTATTGAAAATGCCGTTCTCAGCTTAAAAAGCTCGATTATAGAGTGTGAAGAAATAACTCATAATCAAGGGGTCGCTGGATCATGCCCAGCAGGGCCCACTTCAAATCACGTTAAAAAGCGAGTTCCCTTCAAAGGAATCTCGCTTTTATTTTTATATTTCCGGTAGCGTTTCCGGTTTCATTTCCGGGTTTACTTCCGAACGATCACGAGCAAATCATGAGCAAAGGACTCTCACCCTCTGTCAGCCTCTATCACGATACCAGGCGTATCCTCGATAATGGTAAGTTCCCCATCTATGTACGGGTGAACTTTCGTGTGGGTGAACAATGGAAGCAGCGTTTGTATTCGACCGGCGTTTCTCTTAGTCGCCTCGAGTGGGAGCAGATGCACAAGTCAAACGTCAGGCTCAGTGATGAATTGAAGAAATCACGCAAGGACATCTTTGCCAAGGAGGCATTTGCCAACGAGATCCTGGAAGACACTCCGTTCATAAAACCTGAAATCTTTGCCGCTGTGTTCTCTGGTAAGCAGACCAGGAGCGCGATGGTGAAGCAGCTATATCGTGAAGTGATCGAGCTGATGAAGGCTTCGGACCAGGTCGGCAGCGCTGACGCCTATCTTCATTCCATGAATGCCCTGATTGAATATGCTGGTGAAGGAGTGACACTAAATGTCATCGATGAAGACTTTCTTGCCGGGTTCGAAGCCTGGATGAAGAAGCCACGCACAGCCGTTGTTTATGGGAAAGAGAGAATTAGGAAAGGTAGATCTGTTACCACGATCGGTTTTTACCTCCGCCCGCTGCGGGCCGTGTTCAATATTGCCATTGATAGGAAGATCATTCCTGCCGAGCTCTACCCGTTCGGACGAAAGCGATACAAGATCCCATCAAAGCGAAATAAAAAGCTGGCATTGACAGAAAATGACAAAATCATGTTTGTCAAATATCGACCAACTGATCCTCGGGAGATCCGGGCCCTGGAAGACTGGAAGTTCTCCTACTATTGCAATGGGATGAACTTTGCCGACATGGCCTATTTGAAGAAGCCTGATAACTTCCAGCGCGATATCATAATCTATATCAGGCGCAAGACGATGAACACTGAAAGGGAAAATGATCCACTCGCTGTGTCATTGCGAAAAGAAGCCAAGGACATCCTGTCGCGCAGATCTGCGAAGGGCTTTGTGTTTGGGATTATTGACGAGACAATGGATGCAACGGAGCGGAAGCAGAAGGTCCATCAATGGGTGAAGCAGACCAACAAGTACCTGAAACGAATTTCAGAGCGCCTGGATATTCCGCGGGTGACGACATATACCGCTCGTCATACTGCCGCAACACTGTTATATCGCGCCGGGGCCAATTTGATTGATATCAAAGATGCACTCGGTCACGCTTCCGTGACTACGACTGAGGAATATTTGGCTTCGCTGGACGTGGAGAAGATGAAGAAGATGTCAGAGAGCTTATGAGTGACCTATGTGTGAATGAATTACTTCAATCATCGAGGCAAGCACCGCCTCAACCTCGGAGACATCCTTAAAATGCAGGCCAGTTGGCAACCAGACATCTTCGAGTTCGGGCCAACGCCAAGGAGGCATCACTATTTCAGCGTGAGCGTCAATAATTTTGACGCCTGTAAGGTTTCCGTGCTTCATTAGGCTTGCAATAATTTCGGCTTCCATGGACCGTGGATAGGCGACATCATTCACGTAAAACACATCTTCACCCATTGCATTGTAATTGAAAAAGAAGAAAGCCTGGATACGTTAGTACAGCGCACCAGACTTTCTGGCTTAAAGACTCTCACATCTCTATGTTGGGAGTCAAATGTAATTATTTTTTGAATCGCAAATGACGACCAGCGCTCCAGTCGATCACAAATCCAGCGGTAAAGAGTACTCCGCCGGCAATGTATAAAGCTTTGTAATCCGTCTTCCCATTCGTGTCATTTGCCTGTAACACAGCACCTATGCCAGTGACAAGAATGCCGGCGAACATCGTTCCTTTTCCGAGATCCCGCTGCTGACGAAATTTTTCTATTCCATCGACTAATTGATCAATATTTGCCTCTTGGTACGTCTTCTTTGGAATTGGTCTACCGTATAGGTCATCCATGATGCTGTCGCTCTTAGTAGGTACTTTCTGGGCAATTACCTCAACTGCGCATAAAGCCAGAAGCCCCAGTAAAAGGACAGTTTTCATAATTGCCGCTCAGATAGATGCTTCGAGTTCGATTTTCCCTAGGACCATATACAATCGTTTTATTTTGATGATTGGAAGTTCGATTGTATCGTAAATATAACTTTCGCTTTTATTGTAACTGACAGCCAGGATCTTCATCGGGTCTTTACCTTTTTCAATTCGTTTGATAATGCGACGGTCGGAAAGCTCGATCACATAATCTTCTCCCCAGATGATCACATCTATGTCAGCATCTTTGAATGCCACAATACATCCGGCTGGATATTTTGGAAACATTGAGTGGCCGTAGATACGAAGGGATCCGGATGCGGAGCGTAAGAATGTTCCAGGTTCTATCATTTCTGTCGGCGAACCGACTGCTGTTTGATCTGCCATAACTGAATATCCTCCGACGGCAACCGTGTCATAGAATGGGATTTTGTGATGAGCACCCTCGGTAGGATTCTTTACTAATGTACCTTTTTCCGATTCCTCGTCGGAATACAAGTGAGAAACTTTCACTTCGAGAACGGTGGCAAGCAAGGCAAGCTTGTCTTTACCAGGTACGCTCTCGTCATTCTCATATTGGTAAATCATCTGCTTGGAAACACCTATCTCCTTGCCCAAATCAGCCGCTGACAGCTTTTTTTTCTTCCTGAATGCCAATAAGTTAGAACCTAAACTCACGTTTTGTCAATTTATAGTTGCCAATCACTTGCCTTTTAGTAAACCTTTGCTTTACTTCGCCATATCAAACAGTAATATAAAGCAATGAAAAGCAAAAGCAAAACACTCCAAAAGGAGGCAGCACATACCATCAGGCTTGGCGAGTTCCGGAGCAGACGGATTTCAAAGTTTCAGGCAAAAAGAGAGCTGGCCGGGGAAGAGCGACCTACGATCGAACAGGCTGTTAATACCCTGGTCGATCGCGCATTGGATTTGGAAGCTATACCAGCATAAAACCATTAGTCGCCATGCAAACATTTACAATTATAGAATCACATCGCATGAGTGCTTGGGAAGAATACAGAGTTCGTATCCTGGAGTTTCATGTCGCCTTGAGAGCTTTCGGCTTCAAATGTAAAGCGCTCATACCATCTACTACCGACGACTGGTTCGGTGAATCAAATGGATGGAAATGTTATATCTGGTTTCAACCCGATGATCTTCTTTGCACCCTCTTCGCATTGAAGGAGGGGGAAGAAAACAAGACGATCTATTTCGCTACTCCAGAAAACTTCTTGCAAACAATCAAAACCATCTGACCTATGGGAAATACACT
>Ga0247670_1000378_pt1 | contig 10452 bp, 9 predicted proteins | sample CNK11_metaG_FD_183042 | JGI IMG/M metagenome (GOLD analysis project Ga0247670, IMG submission 183042) | Soil microbial communities from Purdue University Martell Research Forest, Indiana, United States - CNK11 | ecosystem: Environmental > Terrestrial > Soil > Temperate forest > Bulk soil | place...
AGAGCGTCACCTACGCCCAACAGTAACCCTTCGAGGAGTGGGCGCACGTTCACGCGTCCACTCAATGGGTCCCAGACAGGAAGCAAGCTGCCTCTAACCATTGGCCGCGCATGGAATGAGCAACATGGCGTGAAGGTGTGAACCCTCATGTGCAGCGCCCCATTCCGGTCGTGCGAGCCAAATTGCATTGCGGCAGGGCAGCGGCCTACGACGCCGTCATGCTCTGCGGATCCCAGTTACAGATGCGCTTGTCGAAGTAAGCCCTGTTGGTGAGCAGCGCTGGACCGGCGGCGCGGAGGCCGAACACTCCGTCTTCGATCGACGGCTTGCGTTGCCGCACGGACTCTAGGAAGGCACGATGGTGTTCGCGGTGTGCGTCGTGGTCTTCGGGTGGTACATACTTGTCTTCCTTTTGCGGGCGCAGAGCATCGGCACTGATGTTGGTCTTCGGATACTTCTTGCGATACTCGGCGAGAAACTGGTCCTGTGTTGCTTTCGTGAATGTGCTGATGGTGTAACCGGGCTCGGCCTCCGGCGGCACGGTGCTGAGGGTTACGCCGGCAGGGCTGGTATGCATGACGCCTTCGCTGCCCACGAAGCGGAATCCGAATTGCTCCTCGGCCACACCGCTCTTGAAATTGACGCGCAGAGCGAGCGTGAAATCCGGGTGCGTCTCGGTCTTGGGGTAGTCGAGCAGCGCGAGCATCACGTCGGGCACATCGCGCCCGTCTTTCCAATAGCGCAGGCCACCGGTCGCCATTACGCGAGTGGGGCCAGTCGAACGCGTCGCGTAGTGCAGGCCGCTCAACAGGTGTACGAACAAGTCGCCGGCAACACCAGTGCCGTAATCGCGGTAATTGCGCCAGCGGAAAAGACGCACCGGCTCGAAAGGCACCTTGGGCGCGTTGCCAAGGAAGCGGTCCCAGTCAATATTGGCCGGCGAGGCGTCGGGTGGAATCGAATATTGCCAGGCGCCGATGGCCGTGTTGCGATCGAGCCAGGCTTCCACCATGTTAAGCTGCCCAATTGCGCCGACCTGCAGCAGTTCCCGCGCCTTTTGATATACGAGCGAGCTGACGTACTGGCTGCCAACTTGGAGAATCCTTCCATTGCGCTGCTGCGCGGTGATCACGTCCCTGCCTTCTTCGACGAAGTGCACCATAGGCTTTTCGCAGTAGACATCTTTGCCCGCATCGAGCGCCGCGGTCGTGATGCGCGAGTGCCAGTGGTCGGGTGTGGCGATGATCACGGCGTCGACATCCTTGCGCGCCAGCACCTCGCGATAGTCGCGAGTCGTGAATAGCTGATTGCCCCAGACCTCTTTCGCGCGCGCGAGGCGGCCATCATAGATGTCGCACACCGCGACCAGCGCGACGCCCGGGAAACCCAGTTGATAGCGCGTATCGCCCGATCCCATACCGCCCGCGCCGATAAGAGCGATTTGGAGACGGTCGTTGGCTGAAACCTTCTGAGCGGCCATGATGCCCACGGCGGCAGTGGACTTCAGAAAATGACGCCTGCTTGTACTCATAATTTCTCCCGTAAACATGATACGAAATGCCACCGATCGATGAGGCGTTATCCGGATAGCTTTTCAACGCCGACTCGGCGAGAGGCCGAAGAAAGCGAACCTCATTGCATTCGCGCACCTCGGGCCTCGTGGGAGTACACTGGGCAAAGTTCATATCGAAACGATGATGGGTTTCCGCTTAGCCGCCATGTTTGCCTGCATGCTGCTCCTGCCTTGTGCGAGAGCCGACGACGGCGCTGTCCAGTTCAACCGCGACATTCGCCCCATCTTCTCCGACAAGTGCTACACCTGCCACGGCCCCGATGCCGCGAATCGTAAAAGCAAACTGCGATTTGACACGGAAGACGGCGCGAAGATCGACTTGAGCAATGGCCGCAAAGCCATAGTCGCAGGCAACCCGGAGCACAGCGAAGTCTACCGGCGTGTGGCTTCGAATGATGCCGCGCTGCGCATGCCGCCGGCTTATATGGGTCGCGACAAGCTGACGGATCGTGAGATCGGCCTGATTCGCCGCTGGATTGAACAGGGTGCGCCGTGGGAGCGCCACTGGTCGTTTATTCCGCCGAAGAAGCCGCCGCTTCCGGAGGTGCGCGAAAAGAATTGGGTGCGCAATTCGATCGACGCTTTTGTGCTCGAACGTCTGGAGCACGAGGGGCTGCAGCATTCTCCCGAAGCCGACCGGCGCACGTTGATCCGGCGTGTCACGCTCGATCTGACCGGTCTGCCGCCCACGCCGGTCGAAGTGCATGCGTTCCTGAACGACGAATCCCCGGGCGCGTACGAGAAAGTCGTCGACCGGCTGCTGGCGTCGCCGCGATATGCCGAGCGCATGGCCTTCCGCTGGATGGAAGCAGCGCGCTATGGCGATACCAATGGGTATCAAACCGACGGCGTCCGTGAAATGTGGCGGTGGCGCGACTGGGTCATCCACGCGTTCGATCGCAACATGCCGTTCGATGAGTTCACCATCGAGCAGATTGCCGGCGACCTTCTCCCCAATGCCACGCTGGACCAGCGCATCGCCACCGCCTTCCATCGCAACCATCGCACCAGCGCCGAGGGCGGCATTGTGCCGGAGGAGTTTCGCGTCGAGTATGTCGCTGATCGCGCCGAAACGACGTCCACCGTCTGGCTCGGTCTCACTGTCGGCTGCGCGCGATGCCACGACCACAAGTACGATCCCATTAAGCAAAAAGAGTTCTATCAGCTCTTCGCCTACTTCAATAACGTTCCGGAAAAAGGTCTGGTCTACAACTTCGGCAACGAAGAGCCGCTGATCAAAGCGCCCACGCTCGCGCAGCAGCAGCGGCTGGCCGAGATCGACCGCGACGTCGCCCAGGCCGATGAACAATGGCGATCGCTTGCGCCAAAGCTGGCCGATGCCCAGCGGAAATGGGAGACCAAGATCGCGCGTTCGAAATCCAAAGACTGGACACTGACCGAAGGTTTGACGTTTCACGGGCCTCTGGCTGGACGGCATTCGCCGGTCGACGTGGCCGGGTGCAAAGACGACGACGCAGCCTGTGATCTGCCGGTGATCGACGGCCCCGTCGGGAAAGCGCGCCAGTTCGACGGAAAACGATTCCTCGAATCCGACGGCTCCGTCGCCAATTTCGACTACCTCGAGCCGTTCACTTTCGCTGCGTGGATCAAACCGGAATCGGAAAATGGCGCCATCGTGTCCCATTACGAAGATTATTTCGAAGGCCAGGGGCACGGCCTCTATCTGATGGATGGAAAGATCCGGCTGCATATCGTCTTCCGCTGGACCGATATCGGACTGCGCGTGGAGACCGCGAATCCAGTAAAACAGCGCGAATGGCAGCACGTGTTGGTCACCTACGACGGTAAACGTAAAGCTTCAGGTGTGCACATCTACGTGAATGGCCAGCCACAGGAATTGAAAGTCCTGTTCGACGACCTGAGCTGGCCCATGGACTTCAAGCTCCCATTGCGCATCGGCGCGGGCGGCGGCCTGCGCTTCACCGGTGCCATCGACGACGTACGCGTCTATAGGATCGCGCTTACCCCCGAGCAGGCCGCGGTGATTCCACTGCGGAAGTCCATCCACGAGATCGCCGCCACCACGCCCGATGCGCGCAGTAAAGCTGAGTCCGACAAGCTGGGCTTCGCGTTTCTCGATAGCGCCGCGCCCAAAGAAATTCGACAGGCACGGTCCCAGCTGCTGGCCGCTCAACGGCAGCGCCAGCAGTACTGGAATTCTATTCCCACGGTGATGGTGATGGCGGAGGGTCCGCCCCGCGATGCTTTCGTTCTTAAGCGCGGCGCTTACGACAATCACGGCGACAAGGTCTCGCCCGGCGTGCCTGCCGTTCTGCCGCCTCTCCGTCCGGAGTGGCCCAACAACCGCCTCGGCCTGGCGCGCTGGCTTATCGATCGCGGGAACCCGCTCACCGCGCGCGTCACCGTAAACCGTTTCTGGCAAATGTACTTCGGCACGGGCCTCGTCAAGACCGTGCAGGATTTCGGATCGCAGGGAGAATGGCCCACGCATCTGGATCTTCTAGACTGGCTGGCCACTACATTCATGGATAGCGGCTGGAACGTCAAAGCGCTGCAGAAAAGCATCGTGATGAGCGCGACCTATCGCCAGTCGTCCGCGGACACGCCCGAGCTATTCCAGAAAGATCCGGAGAATCGCTTGCTTGCGCGTGGGCCGCGGCTCCGTCTGGGTCCGGAAGTGATTCGGGACCAGGCCCTCGATGTATCGGGTCTGCTGGTCGAAAAGATCGGCGGGCCGTCGGTCAAGCCCTATCAGCCGCCCGGACTTTGGCGCGAACTGGCCGGCGGCAAGGATTACGAGCGCGACAAAGGCGATGGTCTCTACCGTCGGAGCCTGTACACCTATTGGAAGCGCACGATTGCACCGCCTTTCATGGTCAATTTCGATTCGCCGAACCGCGAAACCTGCACCGTTCGCGAAACCCGAACCAACACTCCGCTGCAGGCTCTGGATTTGATGAACGATGTCGCCTTCGTCGAAGCCGCGCGCAAACTGGCCGAGCGCATGATTGAGGAAGGCGGCAAGACGCCGCTCGATCGCATCGACTACGCGTATGAGTTGGTCCTAGCGCGTCCGCCGAAGCCGGCCGAGATGCAGGTGGTTCTCGACACGCTGGCTGAGTTCGAGTCGCGGTATCACGCCGACAAGAAATCAGCCAAGAGTCTTGTCGCGCACGGCGATTCTCCCTGGAATCATAAGCTCGACTCGCGTGAACTGGCCGCCTACACCAGCATTGCTAGCCTGCTCCTGAACTTGGATGAAGCCATTACAAAACAATAAGATGAGGCATTGGAATGAAACTATTTGATGATTCTGGGCTGACGCTGACACGCCGGCATTTCTTCGGCAGAGGCTCGACCGGGATCGGCGTCGCTGCACTCGCGGGTCTCTTCGGAAAGCAACTGCCCGCCGAGAACGCGCCCGGCGCCAAAGCGCATGGCGGATTGCCTGGTCTGCCGCATTTTCCGCCGAAAGCGAAGCGCGTCATCTACCTATTTCAGTCGGGCGGTCCATCGCAAATGGAACTGTTCGATTACAAGCCGCGCCTCACGGAATTCCAAGGCCAGGACTTGCCCGACTCCGTGCGCAAGGGCCAGCGGCTCACGGGCATGTCCGCCTCACAGTCGAGCTTCCCGGTGGTGCCCTCGAAATTTCAATTCGCGCAGCATGGAAATTCCGGCGCCTGGGTCAGTGAGCTGCTGCCGTACACCGCCAAGGCCGCGGACCAGCTCACGTTCATCAAAAGCCTTCATACAGAAGCCATCAACCACGACCCCGCCGTCACATTCATTCAAACCGGTGCGCAAATCGCCGGCCGCCCAAGCATCGGCTCATGGCTGGCTTACGGCATCGGCGCCGAAACCGAAGATCTGCCGGCCTTTGTGGTCATGATTTCACCCGGCAAAGGCACAGGAGGCCAGCCCCTCTACGACCGGCTCTGGGGCAGCGGCTTCCTGCCCAGCCGCTATCAAGGGGTCAAGTTTCGCTCCGTCGGCGACCCGGTGCTCTATCTTTCAAATCCGTCTGGCTTCAATAGAACGGACCGGCGCCATTTCCTCGACGCGCTCGACAAGCTCAACCAGATGAACGCCAATAGCTTTGGCGATCCCGAGATCACCACGCGCATCGCTCAATATGAAATGGCATTCCGGATGCAAACGTCGGTGCCGGAGCTCACCGACCTTTCGAAAGAATCGGCGCACACCTTCGAGATCTATGGCGAAGACGCGAAAACGCCCGGAACCTTCGCCGCGAACTGTTTGCTCGCGCGGCGCCTGGCGGAGCGTGGTGTGCGCTTCATCCAATTGTTCCATCGCGACTGGGATCATCACGGCAACCTGCCGAAGGATCTTCCGAAGCGCTGCCAGGAAGTCGATCAAGCGTCGGCCGCGCTGGTCCACGATCTTAAAGAGCGCGGCATGCTGGATGAAACACTCGTCATCTGGGGCGGGGAATTCGGGCGCACAGTGTATTGCCAGGGCCGCCTCACGCCCACCGATTACGGCCGCGACCATCATCCACGCTGCTTCACCACGTGGCTGGCGGGCGGCGGCATCAAGCCCGGCATCTCGCTCGGCGAGACTGACGATTACTGCTACAACATCACAAAAGATGCGGTCGACGTCTACGATCTGCAGGCCACCATTCTGCACTGCCTCGGAATTGACCACACACGCTTGACCTACCAGTTTCAAGGCCGCCATTTCCGGTTGACGGACATAGCAGGCAACGTGGTGAAGTCTATCCTGGCGTAGGCCCTTCGGCTCTCTAACACTCGCATTTGCTGGGCGATTGCACCGAAACTAACAAATCTGCCACCCTAGGGAATAGACCCGCCGTTCTGCGTCATCATAGGGATAGAAGGCTATGCTCATCAAAGCGGTACCGGATATTCGTAGCTCCGAAATCACTCCCAAACAGTTGTACCTGAACCGCCGCAGATTCCTGTCCGGTCTGCCGGTTGCCGGCACGGCGCTGTTTGCGGGTCGCGTCCTTGGTGGCGCAAAGTTAAATGGAATCGCCAAAAGTCCACTCAGCACCAGCGAAAAGCAGACGCCATTCAACGACGTCACGCATTACAACAACTACTACGAGTTTGGCACCAGCAAGGACCAGCCCGCCGAACTGGCAAGAACGCTGAAAACTTCACCGTGGACCGTCTCGGTCGAAGGCGCTGTGAACAAGCCTCAAGTATTCGACATCGACACGATCATGAAAATGGCGCCGCTCGAGGAGCGCATCTACCGTCACCGTTGTGTGGAAGCCTGGTCGATCGTCGTTCCCTGGATCGGATTCCCCCTGAGCGCGCTTATCAAACTGGTCGAGCCCACATCGAAAGCCAAATTCGTAGCCTTCCAGACGCTCTACGATCCGAAGCAGATGCCCGCCGGGCGTTTTGCCGGCATCCCGCTTCCTTACATCGAAGGCCTGCGCATCGACGAAGCCATGCACCCACTGGCAATCTTGTGTGTGGGAATGTATGGCGAGGTCCTGCCCAACCAGAACGGCGCGCCGCTACGGCTGGTGGTTCCGTGGAAATACGGATTCAAAAGCATCAAGTCGATCGTGAAGATCCGCTTCGTCGAGAAGCAGCCGCCAACCACCTGGAATATATCTGGCCCCAGCGAGTACGGTTTCTATTCCAACGTGAATCCCGAGGTGGACCATCCGCGCTGGAGCCAGGCATCGGAGCGGCGCCTCGGCGAATTCCTCAAGCGCAAAACGCTGCCCTTCAACGGCTATGCGGATCAGGTGGCCCAGCTGTATACGGGCATGGACTTAAAGAAAAACTTCTAGATATGCAATTCAGACGAATGTTAAGTAGCAAGTGGATGAAATTACCTGTATTCGTGCTTTGCCTGTCACCGGCGCTCTTCCTTGTGTGGAAAGGGTTCAACGGAGGATTGGGCGCGAACCCGATCGAGTTCATCACGCATGCTACCGGCGACTGGACCCTGCGCTTTCTGGCGATCACGCTCGCCGTTACACCGCTGCGCAAACTGCTGCGCCTGCCCGAACTCGTGCGGTTCCGCCGCATGCTCGGATTGTTCGCGTTCTTTTATGTCTGCCTGCATTTGATGACCTACCTCTGGTTGGACAAATTTTTCAGCTGGTCGGAAATCGTCAAAGACGTCGTGAAACGGCCCTTCATCACGGCCGGCTTCACCGCGTTCGTGCTGCTCATTCCGCTCGCCGTCACGTCCACCGCGGGTTGGATTCGCCGCCTGGGAGGCAAGCGATGGCAGTTGCTCCACCGTCTGATTTATGTGAGCGCGGTGGCTGGCGTCATCCATTACTACTGGCTGGTAAAGTCCGATATCAGGCTGCCGGTCTTTTATGGGGTAATCGTCGGCCTTCTGCTCGCGTACCGCGCAGCCGTCAATTTAGCGGGAAGCCTGCGCGCGAGGTCATCGCCGAAATCCGTCAGATCTCTGACAGTCAAGGAAACGCGGCTAACGCTTCCGGGTTAACGCGGACTTCGAGATGATCCCAAGCTGTGCCTGCGCTTTCTTCGTCAGCTTCGCCGCCACCATCCCGTACGAATCCTTGATCAGACGCTTCAGCTCCGCGCGTGTTAGAACGTCGAGGCTTTCAAGGAAGACCCAGTGATTGCGCGCCATATAGGGCGCCGGAATGATGCCCTCGCGTTCGATCAGCTCCGCGAATTCTTCAGGCGTGCACTTAAACGCGATGCTGATCGGCGTCCGCTCCAGTGCCACCACGGCGAATATCTTGCCCCCGATTCGGAATAGCAGGTCGCTTCCCCACTGAATGCCCTCGGTCGCGTGTGGCAACGAGAGGCAATAACGGCGCAGCGTCTCGATATCCATGGCGGGACGTTTTGGAGTCTACCAGAACCGGCGCAACCGCAGCATTTCGGCAAACGAGATGTAGAGATTGACGACGCCAAGTCCGCTCACCGCGCCGCGAAAATAGGCATTGTCCCAGTAGCCGTGGCGCAGGAGCGATGAGAAGAAGTTGTGATCCCAGGCTTCACCCAGCCACGGAAAGACCAGAAGAAAGCAGCCAATCTCGAGGCAAAAAATGATCAGCAAAAACGCCGAGAACTTCCGGTACCAGGGATATTTTTGTGGCGCTTCGGCGCGCTCCGGCTCGGTCGCGGCTGGAACTTGCGGCTCTAGCGGCATGCGCTCGCTTCCATCTCGAACAGATCGAGCTGCCCGTCGTCATCCACGGGAAATAAAGATACGAGGCGCACCGGCTCGAAGCTGAGGCGGTGCAGCGGCGTCGGCCCGTGCTGCTCGAGCGCGCGCACATGCTCCGGCGTATTGTACCCCTTGTGCCGCGCTAGGCCGTATTGCGGATACGCTTGGTCCCAGACGCGCATGCACGCGTCACGTTCGACTTTCGCGACAATAGAAGCCGCGGCGATCGCATGGCATTGCTCGTCGCCGTGAAACATGGGGTGTTGCGGAATGGCGAGATCGAGTGGCACGGCGTCGATGAGCAGAAAATCCGCGGCGGGCGTCAGTTTCTCAACGGCCAGCCGCATGGCCAGCCGTGAAGCCTGATAGATATTGATGCGATCGATCGCCGCCGCATCCACTGCCGCCACGGCCCATGCCACGGCCCGTTCGCGAATGCGTCCGGCCAGCACCTCGCGGCGCTCGGGTTCGAGCTGCTTGCTATCATTGAGGCCGCGTATGGGACGATCCGGTGAAAGAATCACCGCGGCGGCGAACACCGCGCCAAACAACGATCCGCGCCCCACTTCATCTACGCCCGCAATGGCGCAGAAACCCCGGGCCCGCAACGCGCGCTCTATCGTTGCTTCGCAACGAAGTTTCTGACCCGCATTTTTTGTCGCGTTTGCCGATGCCACCTGGGCGCCCCCGGCCTCGCAACCGCTACTCGCGCTCCCGCAGCCGCGCGGCCTTGCCCTTGAGGTCGCGCAGATAATACAACTTGGCGCGCCGCACCCGGCCCGTGCGGATCACGTCGATATGATCGATCACTCGCGCGTGCAGCGGAAAAATGCGCTCCACGCCCTGTCCGAAACTGACCTTGCGGACCGTGATGCTCTCGCCCATGCCGGTGTTCTTGCGCGCGATCACCGTGCCCTCAAACGCCTGTAGCCGCTCCTTGTCGCCTTCTTTGATCTTCACGTGAACGCGAATCGTGTCGCCCGGCCGGAAGGATGGAATCTCGGCGCGGTGATTCTTCTGAATGAACTTGGTCAACAACGGGTGATTCATAATCGGTATCCCTTCAATTTTTTCTATCGTACTTGAAATCCGGCGCCGCTGCTTCACCAGGGCCGTCTTCCGGACTTACGCCGCGCAGATCCGGCCGCAACCGCGCCGTTTTCCCCAGCGCCGCTTCCTGCCGCCAGCGCCGGATCTGCTCGTGATTTCCGCTCAACAAAACCTCCGGCACGCGCCATCCGCGAAACTCCGCCGGTCGGGTATACTGCGGGCAATCCAGAACGCCCGCATTCCGCTCGAACGATTCGAACACCGCAGAATCGGCATTGCCCAGCACTCCCGGTACCAGCCGCGCGATCACATCGATTACCACAGCCGCCGCCAGCTCGCCACCGCTCAGTACGTAATCGCCGATGGCCACTTCGTCATCCGCCAGGTGCTCGGCCACGCGCTCATCCACACCCTCGTAGCGACCGCAAATGAGCAGCAATTCCGCTGCATCGCCCAGCCTCCGGGCCGCGGCCTGATCGAACTTTCGACCCTGCGCCGAAAGCAAGACCACGCGCCGACTGGGGTCGCGTTCCCCGCGCGCGCGTCCGGCGAAAATTGTTTCCACCGCCGCGAACACCGGCTCGGGCTTGAGCAGCATCCCTTCGCCGCCGCCAAACGGCCGGTCGTCCACCGTCTTATGCCGGTCGTGCGTCCAGTCCCGCAGGTTGTGGATCCGGATC
>Ga0247670_1000379_pt1 | contig 10442 bp, 9 predicted proteins | sample CNK11_metaG_FD_183042 | JGI IMG/M metagenome (GOLD analysis project Ga0247670, IMG submission 183042) | Soil microbial communities from Purdue University Martell Research Forest, Indiana, United States - CNK11 | ecosystem: Environmental > Terrestrial > Soil > Temperate forest > Bulk soil | place...
CAAGGCGCTCGACTTGCTGCAGTCGGGCCCGGTGCAAGGCTACGACGTTACCGTGACCGGCTCGAACGACTACGCGCCCACCGCAAATTCCGACCTTGTGATCGTGACAGCGGGCTTTCCCCGCAAGCCCGGGATGAGCCGCGACGATCTGCTGCTGGCGAATTTCGACGTCGTGCGCACCGCCACCGAGCAATGCGTCAAGTATTCGCCGAACTGCATTCTGGTCATTGTGACCAACCCGCTCGACGCCATGTGCCAAGCGGCGTTGATGGTTTCCAAGTTCCCCAAGCACCGAGTGGTCGGCATGGCCGGCGTGCTGGATTCGGCGCGTTTCCGCACGTTCATCGCTCAGGAGCTCAAGGTTTCAGTCGAGAACGTGACGGCGGTCGTCATGGGCGGCCACGGCGACACCATGGTGCCCTTGGTGCGGTTGAGCAACGTGTCCGGCATTCCATTGACCGAGTTGATGGACGCGGCCACACTCCAGCGGGTGGTCGAGCGCACGCAGAACGGCGGCGCCGAAATCGTGAAATATCTCAAGACCGGCAGCGCCTACTACGCGCCATCCGCCGCGGCGGTCGAAATGGCCGAATCGATTCTCAAAGACAAGAACAAAGTCCTGCCCTGCGCCGCATACCTGGAAGGCGAGTACGGCATCAACGGCCTGTTCGTCGGCGTGCCCGTGAAATTGTGCGCCCGCGGTATCGAGCAGATCTACCAGATCAACCTAACGCCTGAAGAGCAAGCCATGTTGAACAAGAGCGCCGCCGCCGTGAAGGAACTCGTGGATGTGATCAAGACCAAGATGTAACGGGTTTCGAGGATCGCTGGTAAAGCGGACCGGATCGGCGTTGCATCGCGGAGCCAGCAAGGCGCCCTGAGAGAATTCTTCTTGGCCCAAAGAATGTTCCGGCCCGTCGGGCTTACTCCTCGTGGTATGTTACGCTCCGCCGTTGGTCCAACGGCGCATTACATCTGGGCCTAGCGGCCGAATCGAACGCCTCAAGCAGCGCTATTCTCTGATCTTGACGCGCTCCGGCTACCCCCAAAGGATTTTATTGGCCGGCATTTTCAGTACCAAGAACCAAGTTAATGAAAACATTTCTGGATCCGTTGAAAGAACTCGACCTCATGGGCGCAATCCTCAAGTTCGCCAGATTCCGAGTGTGCCGGAGCGTTTTGGGAACTGATGAGTGCGCGCTCACCAGATGTAATCTTTCGCAATCTCCCGCTTGTCGTACCCGTCCAGCACGTGCACAACGCGCACTTTTTTCAGCGTGACTGGCGATAGCTGGCCTATGGGGATGTAAACGATGGTGCGTCCGAAGCGCGCGGCGATGTTGCGGAAAACCGAGCGCGGCGGCTTCGCGGCCACGTACACCACATACTTCTGGAGCGAGTAGTCGAGCCCGGCCAGCAGCAGCCGCTCCGGCTTGTTTTCGGCGAAGTCGTAATCGGGGTCCTGCCAGACGTCGAACATGCGCCGCGCCGGCAGACTCATGAGGAACCCGCCGTATTCGCCACGGCCTATGCCCGGGCCCACCAGGTTGTCGAACGGATAGGTGGAATAGAACGCCATGTCGGATTCGTTCTGGTGCTCGCCCAACCACGTGGTCATGTAGGAGTAGCGGTCGTCGCGGTCTTCATCGAAAATCACGATCACGGCGCCCACCTCGCCGTGGAGTTTTTGGAAATTGCGGACGTAGATGCGGCCGTCGTGCCAGTTGCGAATCGTTTCGCGGATATCGATGCCATCCAGGAGTGACGTGGTGAACGGCTCGCTGCGCGAGCGCTCCTCAGACAGAATGCTCTTGCCCTTTTTTTTGAGAAAACGACCGTAGTCTTCGATGACCAGATCCTCTGGCGGATAGGAGCAGATGCTCGCCCCATTGAGCTGGCTGGCCCACTCGCCGGGCGTTTTCTCTTTCTTTCGCTGCTTGAGGCCAACCGGCCGCAAGCGGCGTTTCTTACTCGGCAGGCGCCGGCGCAGACGCATCCGCTTCGTATCGAGCCAGACCTCTTCGCCCGAAATCTTGACGGTCATCAGATCCGTCGCGATTTTCTGCGCGGGATAACGGTTGGCGGCTTCCCAAACCTCCCAGCCGTAGTTGTCATCCACGATCGAGCGCGCGGCGACAGTGATGTCGAAGATGCGCGCCGCGAGTTCCTGGTTCACAAGAGCGAGATTGCGCGTATAGCGTCCTAGAATCCGCCGCTGCCAGTGCGCCACGCGCTCGCCGGTGTTGGTTTCGTACGTCTTTTCCGCTTCTCGAAACACGGCGAATTGCACGTGACGCCGCTCCACTGCATGGACATCGTCCATCTTGGCGCGGAACTGCTCGTAGCGGTCCTGCAAGTACGGATACTCGATGGTGATTTCCGCCAGACACTCGGGATGCGGGTTGAGAACCTGCACGCCGTGCCGCCGGAGACGCGCCATGGGCTGCGCCTGTGGCGATTCCATGGCATCCAGCACCGGATCGAGCAGATTGAGCGAGATCACCACCATCACGCGGGCCAGCGGATCGCATCCTTGCAACTTCCATGCGATGCCAGAAGCGTGCGCGGCAATCTGCTCCGAACGCGCCTGCGGCCACAGCCGGTAAGCTTCCACGTATTTCTCGAGCGGAATATGACCGAGCGCATAGCTATCGGGGTATTGATCCGGCAAGTGCGGCCGCTCGCCGGCATCGGGATCGGCGAACACGATCTCCGCGCCGATCTCGCGGCCTGAGCGAATGGCCTCGGTGAACGGATCGGCTGGCTCGACGGGCACGTAAACCGCGCGGTCTTCCTCCTGCTCGTCGTTGTAGAGGATGACTGACATCTCCGGCAGCCGCTCGACCGCGCGCAGATAAGCGTCGCGCAAGGTGGCGGGCAGCTCAATGGCAATCACTTGCGGCTTGTCGCGCAATATCGCGCGCCGCACCTCGATGGCGAACTCGAGTTTTCCCGGAACCACCGGGAAGTATGTGAACCGTCCGCGCTGGAGGCTGCCCGGATCAGGTAACGATGGGTCGAGGTCTTCGGGCATAGCGCAGGGCTTCTTCGCCGAGCGTTTCCACGATCGCGGTCTCGAGCGCGGCCGTCTCGTGGCTGCGATCGGTGGCCAGGCTTTTCAGCTTAATGGCGAAACGGCCGATGTTGATGCCGTCGCGCACCGTGTAGCGCTCGTCGGCGGCGTGCGCCTGTTGCAGGAATTCGGTCACGTAGGTGAGGATGCGATCTTCGGCGAACGGCAGATTCTCCTTGAGGATCTGATACTCTTCGTCGCGCTCCGGGAAGTCGATGAAAATCTGCGGCTGCAGGCGCGAGTGGATATATTCGGGGAGCTCGAAGGTGGATGCGTCGTCGTTCATCGTGGTGACAAGCCGGAATTGAGGGTGCGCCTTGATCTTAAGACCGGCCACAATGGACTCAACGTATCGCCGGTTGTCGAGCAGCGGCGCCAGCGACGCCCAGCTCTTCTCGCTCATGCGGTTGCCTTCGTCCAGAATGACGATGCCGCCGCGCAGCATGGCCGTCACCAGGGGCGACGCCACATACCGCAGTTGCCCTTCGCCTTCGATAACGGGCGTGATGAGCAGATCTTCGGGGCGAGTATCGAGCGTAGCCTGCAGGATGTAAACCTCGCGCCCCATGCGCTTGGCGGCGGCATAGGCCAGCGTGGTTTTACCCACGCCCGGCTTGCCGAGCAGCCGGGGATTCATCGGCAGGTCCTGGTCGTTCACCACCAGCCAGGCGGCCAGCAGCTGGCGCATCAACTCTTCCTGCCCGACCCAGCGCACCGGCAGCTCGTCCGGATGGGCGAGGTGCAGCGTGACGCCTTCTATCTCGACCGTCATACCATCAGTGTCTTACGAAACCGGCCGGAACGGAACTGCGTTTTGTCCTTTGAAACGCTTAGATTATTGCTCGCCAACGCGATCGCCGATCAACTGGGCGCGCATGAAATTGTCCACATCGTCCTGCTGGCTGGGCGCTAAAGCGTTATAGGCCTGCACAGAGGCTACCGAATGCGAAAAAACCGGCATCATCATGGATAGCCAGGTTGTATTGCAGCGGGGCGCTCACGGGGTTGTTGAATTGCCCCCACAATTGGGCGGTTCCGTTTGCCGGAATAGCCTGGGTGATGTGCCAGAACGCACCCTGGCGGAAAGTGCCATCCGCGCGGCTCCCGCGTTGAAAGCCGTCATGCCTGGCGTCATCGGTCCCGTGAGCGAGTTGGGCAACTATGCCGAAGCCGGCAGTACGAGGAGGGCAGATGACATCAATGCACCGAGGTATGTCGGGATGCGCATGAGCACCTCCCTCTCAGGAAACGGTCCTGAAACGTGCTTATCATGCGCTCTCACCCGAGCGGGCAGATGTTAAAACTGGTTTGGATTCTGGTCAGGCCGCCTCAGGTCCTTCGTACGGAAACCGGTGGATCTCCTTGATGCATTCAGCCAGCGCGTCGAGCAGGGTGCGCCCCCATCCGCTCGGCGTAAAGGGCGCGACTGTCTGGTTCGTTTGCTTGTCGGCCTGTGCAAAGAAGGACATTTCGGGATCGCGCGGCTTCACATATTCCCAAACGGTGATGCGGAACTCGACTTCACCCAATCCGCAGGGCTTCTTCATGGAATAGAAATGCAGTTCCGCCAGGTTGTCGCTGGGTTTCTGTTGGGCGAAGCCCCACTCTTTCATGAACGCTCTCCTGTCGTTGCGCGCGTCCGCCGCTCAGGCAGGCAATCGTGTACACCGGAGCCTCCTTCGGCGGCGCACTTCTAATCAGCCGCTATGGATTCTTCACGCAGCGGAAGCCGATGTTCTTGGCGTGATAGCGCGCCGGGGCAGGAGCGTAATCCCACAAATAGTCGGCTCCCAGCGGATCCTGAAATGAAGCCCCGCGCATCGCGTACCAGGGTTCAACCGCGGAGGGCGAAGGCGAGAGGATTCGTGCGAAGTGCTTGACCGCTTCCGGGCTCGGCGTCTTCCGGTCGTCCACCCATTCCCAGACGTTGCCCAGCATGTTAACCGCGCCATACGGGCTGATACCTGCAGGATAGCTGCCGACCTGCATCACACCTCTCGGATTGGCCAAATTGGCGGGCGGAGGCGTGGGCGCGTTTTCTCCCCACGGATACACGCGGCCGTCGGTTCCTCGGGCCGCTTTTTCCCATTCCTGCGAGGTTGGCAGGCGCTTGCCCGCCCACTTGGCAAATTCCTGGGCATCGAGGAAGCTCACGTCGACAATCGGATCCTCGGGCCGCTCGCCGGCGGCCCCTGCGGGCATGGGCAATCCCGTCGCCTTAGAGAACCGCTCATAGGCTTCGTAGGACACTTCGGTCTTGTCGATATAGAACCCCGGCAGCGTCGCTGCCTGCTTGTCCTTGCCGAACTGGAACGATCCCTCGGGCACCAATACCATTCTCCCGGTCGCAGTGTTGATGGTTACCTTCAGCTCGGCTCTGGCGGCCGGCCCGCTGCCCACAGGAGTCACCACCGCCGCGTCTGGCGCGCGTAGAGCTCGCACGCCGAAATATACGCCGGCCAGAACGACGGCCAGCGCGCCCACAATCGCCGGCGCCAGCCACGGTTTGCGACCGGCCGGCGCAGCCGGCCTGGCGGCCGCCGCTGCAGCCGCCCCGCCCCGCGGCGCCACGCTGGGTTGCGTCGGCATCTCCCAGCTCTGAATCATGCGCTGAATTTCCGCGCAAACTTCACCGAAGTCCTGCGGCCGCTGCGCTGGATCTTTTTCCGTACACCGCCGCACCAGGCTGATGACGGGCTCCGGAACGCCGGCCTGCTTCATCGGTTCGACATTCAGCGGCTCTTGCAGAATCTGGTAGAAGATCCGCTCGACCGTGTCGCCCACAATGGGCTTCGTGCCGGTCATCAGCTCGAACATCAGCACGCCGAACGCGTACACATCGACGAGCGGTGTGACGCTCTTTCCCAAAACCTGCTCCGGCGCCATGTAGTATGGCGTCCCCATCACCACGCCGGTCGTGGTGCGCGTCGAATTCTGCATCTTGGAGATGCCAAAATCCATTAGCTTTACGGCGCCGGTGGTTGTGATATGAACGTTATCCGGCTTGATGTCGCGATGAATAATGCTCTGGGTGTGGATATGCTCAAGGGACCGTGCGATGTGGAGGGCGATGCGCAGCTTGTTGCGGATGTCGCCCGTCGCGCCGTCCTTAATTGCATGCTTCAGGTCCTGACCCTTCAGAAACTCCATCACCATGAAGGGTCGCCCATCGGCGTCCTCGCCGAAATCGTAAATGCTGATGATGTTGTCGTGCGTGACGTTGCCCGCCAGACGTGCCTCCTGCAGGAAACGCGATTTGGCCTCTTCGTCGGCGCAGCCCTCTTCAGTCAGGATTTTCACCGCCACGGTGCGCCCGATCACAGTGTCGAGCGCTTTATAGACGCGCGCCATTCCGCCGCCTAACAATTCCTGCAGCTCGTATTTGCCTATGCGCGCGGGGAGTTGCATGACGGCTCAAGGCAGCGGTGCCGCCGCGTTCAGGTCCGCGGCAATAAACTTGATTTGTTGGTCCGCAACCCGGTCCGTGCTGTCCGGCCGAGAGAGCGCAAGAAACGGCGAGCGGGAAACAAAGTAAATGGAATCTTTAGGATACAGACAGTTTACCTTGTGGCGGCGCGGATTTGGCTCCGTGTTCTGGAACCAAACGCCACATGAGTGATGCCTCACAAGTCGCTAATGTAGCATACACCTGTCTGCGGTGTTAGTGGCCGTTACTTTCGCTATTCGCCTACTAAGATTGCCGGACCAGATCCAGCGGGATCACCGTTAGACAAGTCGTGCGCGGGGATGACATCATGAAACTAGGGACGCGGCCCTTATGAACGCCAGCAATGAATATCCGAAGCCCGCCGAGCCGGTGAAGAGCAAGCAGGCGGCACGAGGGATCGAGACTCCATCTCAGGCCACCCAGCAACAGAGTCCCCTTCTAATGTCAAATGAGCAGACACCGACGCAGTCCGCTCCTCCGACGCCTCCGCCACCCATGCACGGTATGCCCGCTCCCCCCGCCACACCAATGATCCCTCTTCTATCCGGGATGTCCACTCAGCCAGCCGTGCCTATGCCCCCGCCGGCCTATGGGATTCCCGGGCAAGGTCAGCCCGCCGCGCCGATGGCGCCGCCTATGTATCAGATACCCGCACAGCCCGCTCGTCCGGCGATGTCTTACGTGCCCGTAACGCCGGCGCCACCTGCCCCGGCTCTGCACATGCCCGCGACTGCGGTCCCGGCCGCTCCGCGAGTGCGCTCAAAGGCGGCCCTCTATGTAGTCCTGAGCTCTCTTTTTCTAGTCGCGTTTTTCTTGGTGCTATTGTTCGCCATGAGAAGCTGATTCATCCGCTTAAATCGCGAAGCGCGGGTGCGAGCTCTGGAAATGCGAACCGGTATCCGGCCGATTCCGCGGCTTTTGGCAGCACGTGCTGGCTGGCGAGCAGCACTTCCGACATCTCGCCGAACAGAATCTTCAGCGCTACCGACGGCACGGGGAATATCGCCGGCCGGTGCAGCGCGTGTCCCAGTTCACGCGTAAAATCGCGATTGCGGAGTGGGTTGGGAGCCGTGGCATTCACCGCGCCGCTTAACGGATTATCGATGGCGTAGCGGATCAGTGCAACGATATCGGCGATATGGATCCACGACATCCACTGGCTGCCCGATCCCAGGCGACCGCCGACGAACGCACGGAATGGCGGCAGCATTTTCTCCAGCGCTCCGCCCTTTCTGCCAAGCGCGATTCCGAAACGGAGCTTCACCACGCGCACGCCCAGCGCCTCGGCCAGATCGGCCTCGTGTTCCCAATCGCGGCACACCTCCGGCAGAAAACCTTTTCCCACGGGCGAAGCCTCCGTCAACACTTCATCGCCGCGGTCGCCATAGATGCCGATAGCCGACGCACAGACCAGCACTTCGGGACGCTGCGCGAGAGTAGAGAGCGCCGTCACTAGGTGGTGCGTCCCCTCGACGCGGCTGCCGCGTATCTTCTCCTTGTTGCCGCGGGTCCAACGCTGCGCGACGGGAACGCCAGCCAGGTGCACCACGGCGTCCGCACCCGTGAGACTCTCCGCTGGCGGCTCGCCACCAAAAACATTCCACGCCGCGCGGCTGAGAGCGCGAACGGAATGGCCATCCTTGGCGAGTGATTGAACCAGATATCGTCCGATGAAACCGGTTGCGCCTGTTACCGTGATGTTCATGCCGTCCTCTCCAACCGCTCCATCTCCCTGATGCCGTCAAGCCTTGTTTTGCGACTCGCCCCCTCAAAGGACATGCAGAGTATCATGTTCGCGGCGATCGAGCGCAGAACAGTCATGAATTTCGACTATCGTATCGAAAGCGTCGTAGTAAGTGGGAGACCATTCGGATAAATTATCGGTCAGTATGCCGTTCGTTGGAGGTTGGCAATTATTTGCGCCGGACGTGGCTCGATCCTAAACGGCGACGGCGCCGGCAGCGATTCATGCTCGTGGAGTTCGGGCTGAAGGAAATTTGGAACGGACTGTCTATCCTACCGAGACCACAACCAGCGTGGCATCGTCCTGAGCGCGGCCGCCGGTGAAGCTGGCAATGGCTTGCAGAATGCGGTTTTTGAGCTCGTGCGCGCCGCGGTCGCGCAGCGCGCAGGCCAGTTCGATCAGCCGCTCTTCGCCGAACTCTTCGTCCTGTGCGTTGGCGGCTTCCGTGATGCCATCGGTGAAAAGCAAGAGGCGGTCGCCTGACGCGAGCGCGACTTCTCCCTGCTCGTAAGGCCACTCTGGAAACACGCCGAGGACCGCGCCGCCGGCTTCCAGGCGCACAACCTCCCCGTTCGCGCGCAGCAGGACGGGCGCGCAGTGCCCGGCGTTTGAATACCTCGCGTTGCGCGCCTGCACGTCCACTTCGCAATAGCAGAACGTCACAAACTTGCCCGGCGTGGTGTTACGGCACACGCTGCGATTTAGGCGGCGGGCCAGGTCGACCGGGGCGATCGGCTCCTCCGCCAGCGCGCGTACGCTGGCCTGCACGTTGGACATTAACAGCGCTGCTGGCACGCCCTTGCCGATCACGTCCGCGATGCAGATGCCAAGTTTGTTTTCGCCAAGATGGAGCACATCGAAATAGTCGCCGCTCAGCAGGCGAAAGGCTTGCGTTGTGGTCGCGATCTCGATCCCCGCGACTTCCGGGACGCTGTGCGGCAGCAGCGCCTGGCCGATGGCGCGCGCCTCTTCAAATTCTTCCCGTTCGATGCGCAATTCGTTGCGTTTCTGCTGGCCTTGCCGGATCTGATCGCGCAGTGTGCGCAGCAGGCGCGAATTTTCCCACGGCTTCAAGACGAAGTCGCGCACGCCGCGCTGCATCGCTTCCACAGCCAGCTCCACCGAGCCCCACGCCGTCATCGCGACCACCGGCAGAGTCTTGTCGATCGCCTGAATGCGCGCCAACAGATCGAGACCCTCCTGCCCGGAAGTGGTATCGCGCGTGTAATTCAGGTCCATCAACAGCAGGTCGTACGGCTCGCGATTGAGCCTCTCGAGCACGGCCGCGGGCGACTGCACGGCTTCAATTTGAAAACCTTCGTTCTTCAGCAGCAGGCGGAGCGCTTCCAGCACGTCGGGCTGATCGTCGGCGATCAAGGTTCGCGGTGCGCTGGTCATGCCCACAGTTACGCACGCACGGGGCCATCGGTTCCCGGAGGTAAGTCGCTGATAGGCTAGCGTCACCAGAATTAACAAGCGCGCCGCGCGTCCAGTTCCGAGACCCGGGATTCCCACAAGCGGACAGTCAGGATGAAGACTTAACGAGCGATGGCAGGCCCGTTCAATGAAGCCCGAACGCTTGCACGCGGTCGGTACCAGCGAACAGCACGCCATGCGCGATCAGCGGTGTGTTGTACTTGCCGCCCACATGCAACTGGGCCGGCCCGCTGTGCCAGAGGGGCGACATGGTAGTGGCGTCGATCGCGTAAAGCACCGGATGGACGGTGGTGTCATCGACCAGGACTTGCGAGCGAAACTGGTTCGCATCGAGTACCCAGACGATGGCATCGCGGGCCCCGTTGCTCGAAACTACTGGCGATCCGGGACTCAGAAAGCGGATGTTGTTGTCCGCGCCGTCGATCGACAGGTATGCTGGCGCAGCAGGGCCGGACAGCAGGATTGCGCGCGCCGAGCGGCTGCCGGGCGGCACGAGAAAAGGGCCGCCGCCAGGCGGGGGTCGCGTCACAATCTTGAGGCGCGTGAGCGACGGGGGAATCACATCCGGCTGGTTCGCCACCGCCTTCGTCGATCCGGCGACAAAGAGGTAGCTAGTTCCACTGGCGCCCTGAAAATATGCTGGCGTGCTGCGCATCTTAGCCAGGTCGATGCTGCCAAAGAGCTCCGAATACGGGCGGAAGACTTGCAACGGGCCGCGCGCGCCGAACTGCGGCTGTGGA
>Ga0247670_1000380_pt1 | contig 10428 bp, 19 predicted proteins | sample CNK11_metaG_FD_183042 | JGI IMG/M metagenome (GOLD analysis project Ga0247670, IMG submission 183042) | Soil microbial communities from Purdue University Martell Research Forest, Indiana, United States - CNK11 | ecosystem: Environmental > Terrestrial > Soil > Temperate forest > Bulk soil...
CAGCGCCTTTCGCCGCGCGACAGAATCTCCTGCGTTAACTACCTGCATGAACGCCCGCCACGCCTCCTCCTCGCTCATACGTAATCCCCTGCCGTGAGGTCCATGCGCATCGCGCGGTTGTCGTGCAAGCCCGAGGTCATGCCACTGGCTATGCCCAACCCCTGCTCGGCGAACGTCAGGTTCAGCGCATCCGCCGCATCGGGTGACGCCAGCCCGCGCGCCCGCATCAGGTTCTTGCTCTCCACCTGCAACCGCCCATCGCTCAGGAATGAATACCGGGGCGCCACCAGGTCAGCACGCAACTCGTCATCGCGTGGCAACCGCACCGCGCGCGTCTCCAGCCATTCCCGGCACCTGACCCACAACTCATCTCTGAGCCGCGCATATCTACCCGTCGTGCTCGCCACCTCGGCCACGTTCACACCAAGGATGGGTAGGTTCTGCTCGTGGAGGCGGTCCACCACACCAGCGCCGATGCCGATCACGTCGATGACAATCAGCGCCGGGCGGTTGTGCCCGGCCGCGTCATACTCGGCCTTGACGGCACCGGCGAGTTGCATGGTGTCGATGTTGCGCCACCGCCGCGGCATCTCAGTGACCACGTTGCCACGGCGCTTGACCAGCACACTCGCATCATTGCCAAACCGCGCCACGTCCACGCCCCAGATCTCAACCGCGGTCATGTCCAGCGCCACATCGCGCACCATGGCGTCATCGACCAGGCTCGCGGCAATCAGCGTATCGGCATCGGCAACCGGGAACTCACCGAGCACCCTCACCCGGAAGGCATTGCTGTCGGTGCCGTAGCGCTGCTCGATTTCCTTGACGTAGTTCGGCGTCACCCGCCGGCTGTCGGCGCTGCTCACCCGCATGGTGAACCAGCGATCCCGCTCCATCACATGACAGCGCCAGAAGAAGCCGCTGGACCGCGTGGGGTTGCCGATTAGCAGCGTGATCGCACCCGGTGACGACATCGAGCCGCCAGCCGCCTCATACACCGCCTCATCGATGCCCGACGCCTCATCAGCAACCAACAGAACATGCGTTGAATGCAACCCCGCCATGGCCTCGGGCTTATCCGGCCGGCTGGTCCGCGCCGTGATGAAACACTCCTGATCGGCCTTCAGCGTGATGTGGTCAGAGGTGATATCCCACAACTGCCGCCAGCCCGGTGGCAGGCTGTTGAACCATTTCACCAGCTCCGGCCAGAGCGCATCGAACAGCTGCGGTGCGGTGGGTGCTGTCACCGCGACCTTGAACGGCGCCCGCGTGTTGGCGAACCATACCATGCACCACGCCGCCAGCGCCGACTTGCCCACGCCGTGACCTGATCGGATAGCCAGCCGCGTATGACCGCGCGCCACCGCCCGCAGCGCCTCGACCTGCCATGGGTCGGGATCGACATGCAGCACCTCACGCACGAACGCGATGGGCGCCCGCGCATACCGCGACATCGCCACATCGAACGGGTTGGCCGCCCTGGCAATGGCATCGGCCCAGTCCGGCGGCAGGGTTTCAGCGTGGCTCACGGACGCGGGATCATCTCCATACGGTCGATTGCGGATGCGTGATGACTTGGTATGATGTTAGCGACGCGGAATAACGTGGTTTCAGATGAAACCGGGGTTATTCGGTTGGCGTCGTAGGCTCATCTGGTCGATAAACGACGTAATTGGGTTCAACCGGCACCAGAGCGCCATCGGGACCGCTGCGACACGCATTGCAGAAAAAGTGAGCATCCAGCACTGTGCGCCGCTCTGGCCGCAAGCAACGAATACACAATGAAAACTCGGTCATTCCGTCGGCACCGGCGCATCGAGCAGGTTGGTTTCCTGCTGCGGCGCAGGCTCAACCTGTCCATCGATGAGCTGCGCTGACATAGCGCGCGCGGCGTTCAGATGCATCAGGATCACCGACGTTCCTGTAGTGCCGGCAATCTCCTGGCGGTCGGTCTGGCCGAGGTAATTCTTACCGAGCCAGATCAGCATCGACGTGTTGCCCTGCGCGGCCTGCTGCCATTGGTAGCGGCGTAGCGTGGCGCAGCCCTTGCCGCGGGCTTCCTCGATGGCGGTGGCTAGCGGCTCGTCGCGTTCGAGGCGCGCATGCAGGCCGCTGGTGGACATACCGACGAGCGCGGCGATCTCGGTGATGGTGCAGCCGATGGACGCGGCGCGGGTGACGACATCCATGTCGAGCTTGAACGGATGCTTGCCGCCCTCGCCCTTGGGTGGTCCGCGCTTGCCCTTGCCCATCAGGCGGCCACAGGAACGCGCTGTGCGGCCGTCTCGGCGAACGTGGCGCCTGTGGTGGCGTGCGTCGCCTGCTGGCCTGTGAACGCCTGCCAGCGCAGCACGGCTACATCCACGTAGGCGGGGCTGATCTCGATGGCGTGGCAGGCGCGTCCGGTCATCTCGGCGGCGATGATGGTGGTGCCGGAGCCGACGAACGGGTCATAGACCGCCTGGCCGGCGCTGGAGTTGTTCTCGATCGGGCGCTTCATGCACTCGACTGGCTTCTGGGTGCCATGACCCGTTTCAGATGCCCGCTGCTTATCGATGTCCCACACGGTGGATTGCTTATGACCACCATGCCATGACGCGGTCGATCCCTTGCGCACTGCGTACCAGCACGGCTCGTGCTGGAAATGATAGTGGCCCCGCGAGATGACGATGTGGCCTTTGTTCCAGATGATCTGCGCCCGCATCTCAAAGCCGGCAGCTTCAAGACTTTCAACTACCTGTCTGGCATGCAGACCTGCATGCCAGACGTATGCGATCTCGCTTGGAGATATCAGCCAAGCGTCCCGCCAATCGCTGCGGCCATCGTTGGTGACCGAGCCACGGCGCGCTTGCGATAATCCTCGGTCGACACGCCACGTCGGCTCGTAATCCACCCCATACGGCGGATCGGTGACCATCAGGTGCGGCTTCACGCCGGCCAGCGCGAGCGACACGTCCACCTCGCTCGTGGCATCGCCGCAGCACAGCCGATGGCGCCCGAGCAGCCACACATCGCCCAGCATGGACACCGGCTCAGCCGGCGTTTCGGGAACGTCGTCTGGATCGGTGAGGCCCTCGGTGCGATCGGCGAGGATCGCAGCCAGTTCGTCGTCGCTGAACCCGATCAGCCCGACATCGAACCCCGCCGCGCCAAGCTCGCCGAGTTCGAGCGCCAGCAGTTCCGCGTCCCAGCCGGCATTGAGCGCGAGTTGGTTATCGGCGATGACCAGCGCGCGCTTTTGGTCGGCGCTGAGGCCGGTGAGCGTAATGGTTGGCACCTCGGCCATGCCGAGCTTGCGCGCGGCCTCGAGGCGGCCGTGACCGGCGATAATGACGCCGGCCTCATCGACAAGTAGCGGATTGGTCCAGCCGAATGCGGTAATAGAGCGCGCAATTTGCTCGATCTGCGCCGGAGAGTGGGTTCGCGGGTTGCGAGTAGCGCCAGTCATATCAGTGACTTGGCGGTAGTTTATCACCAATTGGTTTAGAATATCCACTTTATATAACAATGTTAGTTAGTTTACATCACTCTCGTGGCCTGAGACAATCCACACCTATCCTGACCTCTCTCAACTGCCCAAACAGCATAAGCACGACCGTGGCCATATCGCCGTTGACGGAGACGACAGCGCCGGTCAGCCCGCAACCAGCCCCGCGCGCGACCACACAGGCCGCTCCAGGCGTCCACAGAGCGCCGGATGGGATGTTGGTGCGGCGAGAGGCTTCACCGGCCTGCAGACCTTCCACAGCGCCCTCAGCGAGCATGTGTGGTTTCAGCCCTGCCATGAGCAGCCGAGCCACGCCGGCTGTGGAGCGGATTGGCGCCCAGAGCGAGCCTGGGACCACGAACAGGTAGCCGCTGAACAGCGGCACTGAGACGCGATGGCGCAGCGTCGGCGTTGCGCGATCGCGGCGAAGCGCTGTGGTCATTGGCAGGTAGGCTGTGAAGCCCTGGCGTGTGAGGTTTGCGAGTGCCCATCGTTCGGCCTGGGGATGTGTTTGGCAGACGGCCCAACGGCTACCGCACGCGGCGATGTCGTCGCGGTTGTGGGCATCTAGCGACACTGCAACCGTGGCGTCAAGCATCAGTGCAGCAGCGGACCTGCGCGACCGAACAGCTCGGCGGCGATCCAGAACGCGATGGCGGCCCAGCCGAGGTGTGGTCTGGACAATGCCACTGGCCATGCGGAAGCGGCCAGGACAGCGCAGACGAACGCGAACACGAGCAGGATGAGCGAGATCACCACGCACCTCCGCGGAACACGAGGAAGACCAGGATCACGATCAGCACGAGGCCGAGGCCGCCGCCGTAGCCCCAGCCTGGGCCATAGGCGCCGAGGTAGTAACCGCCGCCACCGCCGAACAGCAAGAGCAGCACGACCAGGAGCACGATCAGGCCCATCAGGCGGTCCTCCTGCTTTGCGCCACATGCGCCACAAACTGCGCCACAAACCACCTCTGGGCGGTTGGGGTGCGCCACAAAACCCCCCCTGAAAGGGGGGTTGTGGCGCAACCGCCCTCCGGTGCGCCACAACGCGCCACAAAACGCGCCACAAAGGAGAGATAGGATCTATCTGTCATAGGCGTGCTCCGGGGCGTTTGGCATCGACCACGATGAGGCCGGAACGCTCCTTGCGCTGTGCCCCATCGAGGTACGTTGTGCGCTGCAACACGCCATTCCGGACCCAGGTGTTGATGACGTTGGCCGCCTGCTCGGCGGAGTAGTCCAACACCTCGACCACGAGGTTGCCGGCCCAGCGGGTGGCGGGATGGCGGCGGCTATCGGTGTATTGGCCGCCACCTGGCGTGCCGGCGCAGATCCGGTCGAGGATGGTGTTGGCGTCGAGATCCGTCATGTTGGCCCACACGTCGGGCGGCTCCCACGCCTCGACCACGCCGACCTCGTCGCCGCGCTGGTAGGGTGGCTGGGCGTTGTCGAGAGTTACGTCGGAGAGTTGGAACCAGCGGGCCTTGCCGGCGCGTTTGGCGAGGTTAGCCTTGGCGTCGTCCAGGCGGACGTAGCGGAGCCGCTCGTCGGCGGCGATGCCGAGGGGCTCGGCCTCGGCCTCGGTCATGGTGGAAAGCAGCAGGCCGATGCGGGCACTGTCCGACAACGCTTTGGCGCCGCGGGCGGCATCGATGCTGTCCACCGGGCCTTTGCGCACATGGTGGGCCAGGATCACCGCGCAGTTGCCGTCGCGGGCAACGCGGCGCCAGGCGGCGGCGGCTTTGACCATGGCGGGGTTGGAGTTCTCCTCCAGCGCGTGCGTCTCGGCGAATGGATCGACCGCCAGCACATCGATGTGGTTGCGACGGACCTCGGCGATGATGGCTTCCTCGTCCGGGTAGATGACTGAGAACCCGTCCGGGCCGGCCTCGGCGATGCGCACACCGCGATCGGGTGGCGAGATGAACAGCCGGTCCTCGGTGTCTGCGTCATGGACGTTGTAGTGGATAGCCAGCGCGGTGAGCCGGCGATCAATCTCGTGTTGCGGGTCCTCTAGGTTGAGCAGCGCCACGCGGCATTGCTGGTGGATGTGGGTTTTCAGCAGCTTGCGGTTGGTGGTGAGCGCCAGCGCCATAGCCAGGATCAGCGACGATTTGCCGGTGCCGCCCGGCGCCACCAGCAGAGTAACAAATCCTCTAATCAAATCAGTGCCATAGAGCCACTGACGATGCGGGATGTCGTGCTGGTCACGGATGTGCAGGCGACGCAGCGCAAATGGGTCGTTAGGTCGTGGGTCGTTGTCCACAGCCAGGGTCGGGCGGAACTTCGCGGTATGAGCGTCAACCTCCGCCACCATGTCCAGGGCAGCCTTCAGGTCGAAGTCGGCAGGCTTGGGATCATCTATCCAGCCGTCCGAGCCTGGCGGCCGGTAGGCATTGGGCGCGGGATCGTCAGCCATGACGGCGCCTCCTGAGCCATTCCTGCTGCTCGGCAATGGCGTGCGCTATCTCCAACTGGCGGAGATGCTGAAAGAACAGGTGGCGCTGTAGCTTGAACACCTCGAACGGGTCATAGCCTTCGAGTTGCTTGCGTCGGTCGGCGGCGAGGGTGCCAGCCAGCATTCCGCTGAGGGCGTCGGTGCGCGAGAGGGTGCCGTCCGCCACTGGCCGGGCCAGTTCGGCGGGCAAGGCATAGTGATGGGCCATGGACAAAGCTCCGGTTGACGGCCCCGGAGCATTCTGCGATGAAGAGGGTGCAGTTTCCCTTGTCTTCATCGCCTGATCTCCAGGCCCGTGGTTACAGCTTCAGACCGCCCCGTGTTTCCAGCACGGGGCTGTTCTGTTTCTAGACCATTGCGCAGAGAGTCGGAAGCGGTCATGCGGACCCTCCGTGCACGTCGTCATGGCATGCGATGCAGACGGCCCGCAGGTCGAACAGCTTCTCTTTGGCAATCCAGTCCGCCGAGCCAGGCCAGCAATCTGTCGGATACTTGAGATGATGGACCTGTATGGCTCCCTTATCCCCGCATCCCTCACATATGCCGCCGGCTCGCTTGAGCACGAGCGCGCGCTTGCGGCGCCACTCCGGCGAGATCAGATAGGCGTTGTATCGTTGCCACCAGAGTTTGCGTGATTCTTCCCGCTCGCGATCCTGTCGTGCCCACTCGGTAATACGCGCTTGGTAGTTCGCCTTAGCCTCAATCGAGCGCAGGCATGACTTGCAGGTTATCTCCGACGCCGCGCCCTGGTATCTGTCGCCTGGGCAATTGGCAGGCGTTTTGCCGCACATAAGCTGGTCGCGCTCGTCATCGATCCTATGCACCAGACCGACGCCCCAGCGGTGCGGATCAGCGCGCAATAATGGCACTGTAGCCGGCTTAATGCCGTGAACGGCATCAGACCACCGGCTCATGCCGCATCTCCGTCGATCGCCGGCTGGCGGTACGGCTCGATCGGCTCGGCACCATCGAACACGATGACCTCGACGCAATCGCCCACGCACCGGCATTCGACTTCGTAGCTGAACCCCCAGACCGTGATGCTGCCCTGATAGGCGCCATCGTCGCCGCGCTTGAGCAGCCGCCGCGTGTGGATCAGCCGCCCAGGTGGCGCAGGGGGCTTGCGCGCGGTCATGACAGCCGCGCCTTCAGTGGCACGCAGGCTTCGAGCAGCGCCGCCTCGACCTCGCCCAGCGAGCGGCACAGACACACCGCCGCCCCGCAATAGATCAGCCGCCGGTGCATCTCACGCTGATCCGCGCTGACCACGCCACGCCGACTCTTCAACTCGATGAACAGTGCCCGGCCGCGGTGGACAATCGCCAGATCCGGAACTCCGGGCACCACACCCATGCCCGACAGACGCTGTGCCACCTTGCGTGATCGCAGGCCGCCATTGGCTGGGTGGTAGAACGTCGCGTCGTCCGGCAGCGCTAGGCGCAGGAACTTCACCACATCGCGCTGCAGATCGTCCTCATCGTGCCGCCGCGCCACCACGGGACGCTCCGGCAATAGTCCCGCCTCATAGCGATCAACGATGTCCCTCATGGCCACAACCCAGCCGGCCAGGACCGCAATAGCGGCGCTGTGGCGCGTTCGGAACGGGCAACGGCCAACTCCCACGCCAACGCCTCGCGGGCCAGCCGCGCCTCCTCGCGCAGCCACTCAGACTGTGGGATCGCTTCACGCATCATCCGCACGCCCGCCTTGCACAGCTTCACCGCCACCGCGTTCACACTGCGACCCAGCGCCGCGGCGATCTCGGCGCGCGACATGCCCGCATGCCGCCACGCCACCGCGCGTTTCACCTCGGCACCGGTCCATGGGCGGCTCATCGCCGTGCCCGCCAGTGCCAGCGCAGCCGTTCGGCGATCATGCGGCACATTTTTGCCAGTCTCTCGCGCCAGCGCATGGCTGCTCCAGTGGGAGCCTAGGCTGCTCCTCCCGGTGTCTCTTGGCGGCAGCAATGGAACGCAGGGCCGTTGCCTTGCGTTCTAGTTCAGTCGCAATCCCATCGAGGAAATCCGCCGCGCGAAATGCCAGCAGCCGGCGGCGCTCAGCGCCCATGCCAACCGGGCCGTCGCGGTAGAACAGCCGGTGCATCCACCGCCGGGAGGTGCCGATCATCTCGCCGATCTGGTCCAGCGCCCTGAGCGTGCCGCGCCCCGTCCAGTTGGACGCCATCACGCAATCGCGCACGTCGGCCAGCGCCACCTCGATGTTGCGTTCGGTCTCAGCTTGGTGGCGAGCACGCTTACCTTTCGTCACTGCGAGTCCCCCAATTATCGGTGCTGCGTCAGGAGGTGTAATAAGTGCGAAACAGTGTGCGGTTTGGTACATTCCTCCGTCTAGGTGAGGGTGTGCGAGGTCATGCGGCCTCGCACTCGATGGATCGCGTTGCGGCGCCACTATAGGAACGCGGTCGTTGAACAATCCCCAACAAGTCGTCGGCAGAAATGCCGAACACCGCACTGATCTGCGGCACTCGGTTGCCGGGGATCGTCTTAGTGCGCCGCCAGTCGAGAACAGTCGTGCGCGCAACGCCAAGCATCTGGCCCAGCTTGGCGGGGCCTCCAGCGCGCTCGATCAGCGCATCGACGGTGATGGCTCGCCTGGCGTTCATGGCCCGGATGGTCGGACATTCCGACGGGTCGTGTCAAGGGCGCTTGTCGGGTTCGCCGACACATTAAAATCATTGACTGTTCAGACTGCGCCCATGGGCGATTCTAAGACCAGCGGGCGGCGCGTGCGGGAACTCCGAGAGGCCGAAGGGCTGGTTCAGGAGGGGCTTGCGGCGATCATTGGCGTATCGCGGTCAACAATCGCAGGGATCGAGACGGGCGGAGATCGTGGTGGGATCGTCACGATGGTCGCGATTGCTGACCATTACAAGGTGCCGCTTGACTGGCTTCTTGGCCGGAAGGTGCCGCCAGGCGGCCCACCGGTCGGTCAGTTCGTGGATAGCCCGGACAAACTCGCCTGGCTCCAATTCTGGGATAGCCTGGACGCCGCGGATCGCCGGGCGGTGCTTCGCATGCTTCGGATTCCGTTCCCCAACGAAGTCGCTTGACGGCCGGCCATGAATATCTGAACATTTTGTCGGACTAGCCGACTCTATCTGTTGACAACCGCTGTCGGAATGCCCGACAATGCCTCCGTCACCCCGGAGGCCCTTATGTCTATGCCGCCCAGCAGCCTCGTTGCCGATACCGTCGTCAGCCACCGCGCCGGCTGCCATTTTACCGATCTCCCACTTACGTTCGTTGCGCGCCCATGGGTCGGCGGCGACGCAGGGAGTCATGAGGGTGTAACCCATTCCGGCGACCGCGCAACCAAAGACACGGTTCCGCAACGTGACAGCGGCGTGAATGCGCCGCAGCCGCCTCAATATCCAAGATTCCCGGTGCCGCTCCCGCCCGGCTACCTGCCAGGGGTGGTGTGATGCGCGCCCAGCTACTGCGCGACATGCTCGCCGCCATCGAGGAGCACCGCCACGCCACCGGCAGTGACCGCGACTACTGGCGCGGCATCGCACTGAACCGCATCGCCGAGTTCCGCCGCCGCTACCTCCGGCCGGAAAGGCTGGCATTCGAGGCGGCAGTCGCTCGTTCGCAAATCAGGAGGGCAGCATGATCGATGCCGCGAGGATCGTAGCCGAACTACGCGCGCAGGAGTTGCTGACCGCACTCCAAGCCGCCGTCAACGGCGACAGCCACTGGCGCTACCGTGCGAGCGCGCTGCTGCGCTCGATCGCCGATCTCGAACTGCCTGAGCAGGTAACCGACGCCATGCGCGCGATCGACGCTCGCAAGCGCGCCGCCGAGGTGATGCAAGATGTGATGTGGAGCGACTGCAGTGGCTGACATATCCCCGTACAAGCTCGAACGCGCCATGAGCGCCGTATCGCGCCTCAAGGCGGAACTCGCCGAGCAGGACAGCGACATGATTCTGGCCAGCATCGAGAGCGAGACCAACGCGCTCGAACTGATGGACAAGGTGCTTGAGGCGGTCGTTGCCGACGAACTGCTGGTTGAGCAGGGATCCGCCCGCCTGAAACGCATCGAGGCCCGCGCCAATCGGCACCGCCTGATCCTGCGCGCGATGCTAGAGCAGATCGGCGAGAAGGTCGAACGACCGCTTGGCACGCTGTCGATCAGCTATCGCACGAAGCCCATCGTCACCGACGCGGGCCAGATCCCCGAGGCGCTGATGCGCCGCGCGCCGGACATGGCGTTGATTGCCAAGGCGCTGAAGGTCGGCCCGGTGGCTGGCGTTGAGGCGTCCAACCCGGCGCCGGTGCTCACTCTGAGGACAAACTGACATGAACGAGATCGCCACCATCGCACGCGCAGCCAATGCGCTGGTGCCTGCGAACATCACCGACGCCATGCACCTCGCGGAGTTCATGAGCCGCGCCCGCACGGTGCCAAAGCACCTTCAGGACAGCCCAGGCGATTGCCTGATGGTAATCGAGCAGGCGATGC
>Ga0247670_1000381_pt1 | contig 10411 bp, 11 predicted proteins | sample CNK11_metaG_FD_183042 | JGI IMG/M metagenome (GOLD analysis project Ga0247670, IMG submission 183042) | Soil microbial communities from Purdue University Martell Research Forest, Indiana, United States - CNK11 | ecosystem: Environmental > Terrestrial > Soil > Temperate forest > Bulk soil...
GCGGTCTGTAGGATCTGGGCGAAGTTGCGATAACCAAACGGGGCGAACTCGTCCAGTACGACCGAGAAGATGGGGCGATTCTGACGCCGGCGGTCCGCCTTGTCCTCGTAACGTTTGCCGACCGTGAGCTGGATGTTTTGAAGCAGCATCTTCCCGAGCGAGCGCACCGGCTCGATGTTCTTGTTTGAGTTCAGGCTCACGAACAGGATCAACTCCTGGTCGATCACGTCTTCGATCGACAGCAAGTCGTCGTACTGCCCCGTTACCGCCGACAGTTCGTCGTCCAGGAACGTCATGCACTCGTTAATCAAGCCTTGGATTTTGGGCACACGCTCCCGATCCTCAAGCGATTGCGTTAGGTTCTTCACGCTCATTTCAAAGTTCAACCGCTGCTGGGCGGTGACACTGCTGTCGCGATCGAGCCGGTGGACAGCCTTGTCGATTTGCTCCTTCAGGACGTCCTGGTCGAGCAGCATGACAATCACGTCGTAGAAGTTGTAGCGGGCGCCGGTATAGAACAGGACGCGCACGATGTCGCCGAGGTAGTTCAACTGGTGCTTGGCGAAGAACTCGTCGTGTAGGTTAAAGCTGCCGAAGATCATGTTCACCTGCGCCATATAGTTGTCGTCGCGCGTGAAGAACGGGTTGTAAAGGGCCGAGAACTCGGGACGCGATGGATTGAGCAACCGCAATTGGTGCAGCCGTCCGGCGCGGTGAATGCGTGGCAGCAGTTGTTCGAAGAATTCGAGATCCCCCTTTCCGTCGAAGATGACCATCGGGATGTGGTGACGATCCTCCGGCGGCCCAACGAAACGCGCAATGTCCTGGGTGATGATGTTTTTGAGGAGTGTGGTCTTCCCCGATCCGGTCATGCCGAGCACAATGCCCTGCATGACGCGCACTTCATCCGGCCAAAGCCAGGGCGTTTCGTCCATGTCGTAGCCGAGGAGCACGGCATTTTGGTTCCAAGCGGATTCGATTGCACGCTCATCCTTGCGAGCCGGGATGACAAACGGCGGGCGTTTGTTCCGCTTGCCTCTTGTGGTGAATTTCCGTAAGACCGGCGCAATTACTGCCCCGGCAATGACGAAGAGATAGAGGCCAGCTTCGACCAACTGTTCTTTGCGGATGTGGTACCGAGCGACTGCAAGGTACAGCAGCAGGGCGATAAGCCCGAAACCGAGCACCGCGCCAACGACGCCGGCCTCGGCATTGGTTATCTCACGCCGGGAGTTTTCAGAGTGTTGGATCATATATGCACCTCACGCACGGCCCAGGACCGTGCCGCTTGTGGCCGCTCTACATCGGCGAGAGATAGACTTCGACCAACTTGCTGCAGCCCATGACAGCGACCAGGCTGGCGGCCGTTATGAGCGTCTTCCAGGTCCGCTGTCCTCGTAAGGCGCACCAAACCGCATGTCCGAGAGATCCGACGACGCCGATCGGCGCCAGCGGCAATATCAGCCACGGAGGTGTGGTGATGCCCCACGGATCGTTCGCCGGCGCGGCGTATGGTCCCGGATGGGTGAGCCACCAATGAATCAGGTATGCGCCAACGATGGCCAGAAGGAAGATAGTTGTCCAGTAACAGACCGAAGTGACCAGTGCTGAGAACAGCACGTCCTGAAGCTGGACATCAGGCTGCCGTTCCTCCACCGTGCCTTCCGGTTCGTTTGCCATTTTGGTTGCGCTTGACGCCATAATGCTCAGCTCCTCTTGCTTCTATATCTCGTTCCAGTTCCGTCTATCTCGCGTGATGGAAGCTGAAATAGAGAAAGATTAGTGCCAGGACGAGTACGAGGATGAGGGTGATGGCGACACCCGATTTGGGCCGTCGTTTGTTTGCAGGTTCGAACGGGTTGCGCGGCTCCAAGACAGCATCTGTCACGGCGAGCCGGAATCCCGTGTCGTTGCGTTGACGAATCATCAGCCGCAGACGCTCGTACATCTGCCCGACTGTCTGGTACTCGGATTCCATGGCTTCGACTCCAGAGAATCTACAGCACCAGTGTGGCGGTGAGATTTCCCGTGCGATCGATGGGAAACAGAATCTTTAGTACGGTTGGCTGGGTCTTCTTCGCGTCCGGCTTCACCGGCGGAAGCTGCAGCGCGATCAGGCCGATGCGCGCTTCGCCTGGACCCACTTCCGCAACTCCTGGATCGCATTGCCTGATCTTGACCGGAATCGGTGCGTCGTAAGTCTTCAAACGGCCGGCGTATTCCATCCCTAACTGCGCGTTCTGGAAGGCCCACAGCGACCGATCAAACTTCAGTCCAGTTAGGGATACGACCGCAGGAGGGCCCGCGCGCAACGTCTGGCTTGAGCGGTTCTCGATTGAAAAACGGACAAAGACCTCATCCTGCTTGCGGTAAATGTCCCGGATCAGCACACCCAGGCCAGCCTTCGCGGCCGCTGCTCCGCCAACCAGCCGCACTGGCGTGCTGTTCAGGAGCATTTCGCTCGGCACGGTGGGCGCCACCACTGTCGGCTCTGGGGGTTTCAGTGGCATTAGTTGCGCCTGCGGCTGGCGGTAATCGATTGCAAGGTCCATTTGCCCGGCGTCGCTGATGGCCGGTACCAGCTCATAGTTCAGGCGAGTCGAAGCGGTCCAGATGAAAAGGTTTGTGGCCACATTCTCTTGAAGCGGTTGGATGAATACCTTGTTCTCACGTCGCTCAACCTTGAAAGCCTGGGGAGAACCGACCGCAACCGTGGTTACTGGCTCCGCGACTTCAATCACGGTCAGATGGTTCATAGCAGTTTGCACCCGTACCACGCGGTCGCGTGACGCGGTTTCGGTGTCGATTTTCTGCGCCGGCAGCGTGGGGAACGTCAGTGCCAGTGCGAGAGTTCCTATCAGAAGGCGTCTCATATTCTTGATCTCCTTTGTCCAACTAGCCCAGCGGCCGCTCTTTCGAGCGGCCCCGGGTGCTTGTTTACTGCTCTACTCGCGCTCCCTGAAACGGCCGGGATTCCCAAGGGCGAACCGGCGCGTGTTCGAGGAACGTTTGCTTCTTGGCATCGGTGTCGAGTTGCCGGATGCTCCCTGGATCGCCGTCCACGAACACCGAAAAGCTCGAACCGAGGGTTTTTTCGCAGGTTGCCAGAAACTCACGCCGCTCCTCGCGACTGCGCAGAACTCTGGCCTTACGGGTGCGAACAGCGGGGTGCTGCGGCAGGTTCGAGAACGTCACCACGCCATTCCGGATCTCTCCAGATCCTTCCTGGATGGCGAAGGGTTGTACCGAATCCACACGCACACCGTCGAGAATGATGTTTCCGTGCTCCGTGATCTGGAACAGAAAAATACGCCGCTCCTGGGTCTGCCCGCCTTCGAGCCGGATTCGCTCCACCCGGTACACGTTCCCCGAGTTGTCGAACACAATCTCTCCATCAGGCAATTCAGGCAAATGAAGTTGAACGGGACGTCCGCCGGTCTCTTCGAGCAGCTTGTCGAGAGCTTCCTGCGGGAAGGCGTGAAAGACGATGGCGCCGGTGGCTTTGCCCTCTTGCGCGCTTCTTGTACTCGTCGCGATCGAGTGCAATGCCTGACACCAGCCTCTCCGGTTCTCCCGCTTGCCGTTTCCCCAATCGGCCAGGAAACGGTGAAAGTTTCGCATCTCTTCCCGGCAGCGCTCTTCGTTGTTACGCAGAGCATCCTTAGCCCGATAGAGTGCCTTCGAAGCCTTCTTGCGAACGTCGGCGTTTTTGTGGTCTCTTACGGCTTCGAACTTCGCTTGCGCTTCGGCAACCGCAGCCTCACACTTCTCAGTTCGTTTCCGTAGCTCGCCCACCAGGGTGCCGAAGGTCTTGTTGATCTTCCGGCATTCCTCGTATATCTCCCGGTCGAAGGTCTCTCCCCGGATCATTCCGCCGAAGTCGCGTAGCGGAAGAACATCCTGGAAGAGAATGCCGATCTCTTTGCGGGCGTGGTTATAAAGCTGCCCAACGATATCCGAGTTGCTAATGGATACTTCCATCGGCATGTCGGAAATGCGCCGGGCCTCTTTTGTCGCCAGCCATGGCGCCTTGGGGACTTCAGTGCGGATCCGCTTGATCACATCCTGATCCACCTGGACGTTGTGCTTCAGCGAGTCCAGTGCGTTTTGCAACTGATCTACCAGTTCGTAAGCGTAGTCGCTCCGCCCAGCCGCGATGCAGTCACTGATCAGGTTCGTAATCCTGCCGATTTGATTGCCACGAGCCTTCATGGCAACATCCGCCAAGTTCCACCAAGGGGATTTGGACTTGGTTTTCTTATCCTTCTTCTTCTGAAAGCCCTCGCGCATGTCGAAACGGCTTTGCACGAAGCGCGGGAAATCAGAGTCTTGGAGGACTGCAACCAGGTCGAAGTCGAAATCGCCACCATTGCGTTCCGCGGTCTTCGAGTGCAGTGAGAACGTGCCGGGAAGGCGAAGCTGGCGCTCGACCAAGTCGGGAATCTGCGCCGAATCGATCCTGCAGCCGGTTCCACGGAGAACCTGCTCCAAGAGGCGAGCGGTATCTTCGAACGACAGCATCTGGACGGGCAACAGGTCTTCCTTCATCCGGATGGGATAACGAATCACCAGTCCCCGCTTCGTTGAAAGCGAGCTGATGCTCCAGTCTTCCGGAATCCAGTCCGACCCAGCGAAAACCTGTCCGTTGTGGCTGAACAGATATCCGTCGTCTGCAAGGGCAAATGCCGGCATCCGAAAACCACCGCCGGTCGATACCTTGAAGGCCCATTTCGCCAGCAACTGTTGTAATTTGTTGTTGATGAATGGGTGTTTGAACAATATGCCGCTGCCGTCCGCTTTTAGTACGGCTTCGACGATGCTGTTCTCGTAGGATGTGAACTCCTCGTCTTCGGAGTCCTCCACCTTTGGCTGCGCCGGAGACGTCCCAATTGCTTCGAGAAGCTTCTGGTAGTCGCCGCTTAGGGCAGAGGAGACCACGCTGCGGACCTCCTCAAGAGCGCGAGGGATGATCTCGGTCCTGAGAGAGTCGAGCGGCGCGCGTTCGGTCAGAGTGTAGCTCGACTTGAACTGCAGCTCGCGAGAATAGTCCCGAATCCCCAGAACAATGGGAGACCGAAATCGCATCCCCTGGATCCCGCTCGTGAGCCCCGAAAACCACTTCTGGCACTCATCGAGGAAACCCAGCTCGAGCTTTGGTTTAACCGAGCTTTCCGGAAGAATGATGTCGGCCTTCAAGAGATCAGCAACGTCGTCTTGCATGAGCTTGAATGAGCCTTTTGCCTGCGTCCGGTCGAAGGCGAGACGGAACTGGTAGAAGCGATGACCGGGCAGGTTGAGTTTCCCGAACAGCCTCTCCGAAATCCACCCGCGACAGTCGTTGGTTCCCAGCGCATGATCTTCGACCACCAACACGTCGACGTCCGGCTCCTTGATCACGACCTTGCAGTCGGAAACCAGAATGCCAAAGTACGTGATGGCAGCCTGCGGCCACTTCTGGAACCGTTCGGCGATCAGTTTCTCGTGTTGGGCATCGACGGCATAGAACTTTCCGTCTTTAGCCGAACCGCTGGCGCCGACGAGACAATACTCCCGGCCTTCGTAGCGCACGCGCATCAGGACCTGGCTGATCCTTGCCTGTTCGTATGCATCCAATAGGCCGCCCGGCACTTGCATCGAGAGGACGCAGATCTCCGGATGAATCGCGAACAGCAGCGTATTTTTCAGCTGCCCTTCCGCGTCGATCCGGGGGAATCGCTTTGCCACGTTGCCTTCCTCGTCGATTACGATCTGTTTCACGCGCAGAATGTCTGTCGCATGGTTCATGTTAGGCATCTCAAGTTCTCCTTTTCTCTGATCTGATTGGTTATGACAGAACAGAGAAAGGAGCCGCGCTCCTCTTCTGCCCTGCCGAAAACGTGAACGTTCCCGGCCTGGCCCCGAAAGAGCCCGACCACTTGCTGATGCGATTCAGTTGTCTATTTGGTGAGGCTGGGTCGCTCGAAAACGAACCAACTTGGCCAAACTCATCACTACCCCTAAGAGGCCCTAACGGTTGTTACGCCTCCGCGGTACTCCCGAACCGAAGGCCGTCTCTGTACGAACGAGAACAGCTTCCGGATACACTCGAAGACCACTGGCTGGTTCTGCAATGTCCACAGCAGAACGACTCCAGCGACTATCTTCAGTGCCGTGCTCCGGTCGATTAACGCCCCGAGAAAGAGCGCCACGATCAAGACCACGACAATCTGGTTCTTCTCTGACATCGGCTTCTCCTTTTTGACTGCAAGTGAAGTTGTGCTGCACCCTACGGAACAGCAGAGTCCCAGAAAGTCTGGGTGCTTCCGGAGACCGAAGTCTCCTCTATTTAAGAAGCCGGATTATTCTTCTTCAACGTCTCCTTCCTTAAGATCGGTTCCCCGGACCGGCCGATATCAGCACGGGTTTGAAACTCGGTAACTTTATAGAGGTTCACCTTCTCGCGAAACGCTTCGATGATGGCTTCCGCCTCGGTTGCACACTCGCGTCCCAAAGTCGGCACGTCTCCGTTGCGATTCGCGCTGGCCAAGAAGAACCGCTCTTCTCCGCTTGTCTGGGAGCTCTCTTGCCGGTCGCGCCGGCGTCGTGTTGCCGCACTTCGCCCAACGGCCGGTTTAGCGTCCCTTGTTGCCCGTACGCTTCTTCCTTCGCTAGCGACGGGTTGAGAAGTTTTCAAATCTGCGATCGTTTCTGGTCCGTTCACTGGCATCGCTCAACCGTTTCCTTTCTGGCGATCTCCTGTTTTTCGCCGGCATCCACGCGTGATCTCCCCTCGTGGGTTTCGGCTTTCCGATCCTTCCGGCGCTTTTCGATGAACTGGACGGCGCGCGGCTTCAGCAGGATTCCCGCCGCAAACAGGATGAGCGGCAAGATACCTACGGTGCCTTCGGACAACCCTGCACGCCGCAATAATCCAGACATGCTGCTGTAAATAATGATCACGGTGAGAATCATGAGAACGTCGTACCTGTCGAACCATTTCGCCTTCGCATTGGTTGAACCCTCGGGTCCTTCCTTTGCCTGTGAGCGCGCCTGAATTCGCAGCCGCGCCCGCGCTGCCAGAGCGCATCCGATGAAGAATAACCCCAGGAGGATTTCCAGCAAAACAATGCCAACTCGCGGGATTACCAGGATCAAAGCGGCGCTAACAAAAGTGCTGCAGCCAGCGCTCATCAGCACATCCGCTCGGTCATACGTAGAAGGAACCAACGAACGCATCTTTGCCTCTCTATTCATCGCGGGTGTCTTTGGCCCGATCTCGGCGGCTTGCGACCACTTCGGTAATCTTCCGGCGCACTTTATAGCCGAACGCCATCAGAAGGAACGGAGATACCCATTCCAGGAGCCAATCGGGTAGATCCAGAAAATGATGTTGTTTGGCGATGGTTCCGAGCAGAACAGAAGCCAGGATCATAAGCCAGTCAAGTCGATCCAAACCTCCGAATCTTGCAAATCCCGACATGGCTGCGGATTCACGCTTCTGGTTTACCTCTGGATCAAGCATTGGTTCGTACCTCCTGCGTCTCTATCGCTCCTTGCAATTAGTTCTTTTTCCGTGTCGCCTCGCGCGAAAGCTCGTCCGCTTGTGAGAGCCCGGTATTCTTGTCCCCGACCATCTGTTGCTCCCAGTAATCGGCCACCAAGAGTCCGCTTGGGTTGTACTCCGTTCGCCTGTCCAGCGCCAGTCGCACGTTGTACCGGCCGACAATCTGGTCCGTCGTCTCCTGCTTGTTCTTCAGCCGGTGAATCTCTTTAACGCCGAACGCGGTGAAGGTCAGCGGTGAACCCTGAACGGCGCTGATGGTCCGGATTGTGAAATTTGTGATGATCTGGTCGTCCTGAATTTTGTTGACGGTGTCGTCTTCCCGGAGGCGGCTGAGGACGAGCGCTTTGAAGTTGCCGGTCATCATGTTCAGCGCGTCTGCCATTTGGCGATCGACCGTCGCCGGTGTGTAATTCAAATAATGATCGAGAAAGCGGCGCACAACAGCCTTTGCCTCCACATCTGTGGGAGCGGCATCGGCAGCAGACGCCGTGAACGTCAGCCCGCGAGTATGTCCGGGACTTGGCGTTCCGCAGACAATCGCTGCCTCACCCTCGCTGTCCACGCGGATCACCGTCGGCGGCTGAAGGCGTACGTAGACGGCGAAAGCGAAGGAGCTCAAGGCGATAACGCCAAAAACCATCGCTAGCACCATCGAGCGGTTCGCATACGCTCGCAACATGCCATCGTGTTCGTAATAGCGCGTGTAGCCAACTTTCTCCGGCACACTCTGCCCACCGTTACCATTCTTCATTTCCGCCTCCAAGTGTGGCTTCGGTTTTCCTTCACGCTGCGGCGGCCGCGCCGCCACCTCCACCGGCTCCACTACCTCCGGTGCTTGCACCACCGCCCCCACCGCCACCTCCTCCTCCGCCGCCTCCACCGCCCTTGAACAGCGACCCGACACCTCTGGCAGTAAGAACCGTCGTACTGATCACCATGCCGATGGTCTGTCCAACGTCCCCCTCTACAACTCGTTTGGCGAGATAAGGGATGAGCGCGATGCAGAGCGATAACAGGATGCTGGCCAAGCCAAGGAGCAGCGATCCCGTTACGCCGTTGAAAGCGCCGATGAAGTTCCCGCTATTGAGGACGGTGTTCACCGAGTTCATGTTGATAGCGGCCATCAGCGCTCCGAAAATCGAGTACAACAATCCCCAGGCGTTGAAGATCATCAGATTCACCAGATACTTTCTTGCCATCACGCCAAAACCGAACGCGGGATACAGCGCCAGCACGAATGGCCCGACTACGTATAGGATCGAGCCATAGAGCGTGTAAAACAGGGAGAACAGCGCGTACGTAATTGGGAAGAGGATGTATCCAACCAGAAGCAAGAGTGATTCCAGCACCCCGGAGAATGCACCGGTGATCAGGCCCCACAGTGCCTGGATTCCGTTGTTGTTGTTCCAGTAGGTGGATAGGTCTGCCATCCACTTGCCAAAGACATCACCACCGCCCGCGGTACTGGTATTGATGAAGTTCGCAACGTTGTTAAACATGCCGTTGACATCACGGAATGCGGTCCCGTAGTTGACCATTACGAGACCCACCGCGAAGAAGCGCACCGCCGTCGCTCCCAGAAAGTGTGTGTCTCCGCCGCGCGCCCAGGCCTCATAGATACCGAACAGCAAACTAGCCAATAGAATGTACTGCGCAACTTGAACTGCACCTGCGGTGGCACCACCCGAATCGATTCCGCCCATGGCCGTATTGAAGAGTTGCTGAAAGTAAAACATGGCTATTTGTGTTGTAGCGTTGTACTTACGTTCTGCTGTGTGGTGACCGCCCAGGCACTGCCGAGTTTCAGATGGGCGCCATTGTTTGCTAGATCGATCGCTCGAACCCTCATTAGATCCGCCAAGGCCGATTGCGTGTAGGCGTGTGCTCTCACAAGCCACGCGTCCGCCTGTGCTTCGATGATCGGTGCACTTCCTGGCGTGGCACTCTGCACGTTGGTGTTGATTTGATCGGCCGCAGCGAGCTCCTGGTCCGCGATCGCGTCGATGGCGATTGCCCGTTCCATGGCATCCTGAGCTACAGCGTCAGTCATGTCGATCATGTCCCTTACGGGTGGTGGAGCATTCTGTGGAGTGGGCACAACACCGTAAACGGCCGCATAACCGCCTGTCGTGTTCGGAATCTGGCCGGCGCTTCGTGAGAGCAGAATGGTCTCAAGTTGCCTCGGGTTCTGCAGTGTTGCCGTGGCGATTGGGATTTGGAAAATGGCACGAATCTGTGTGTAGAACCCCTGAATTTGTCCTGCCAAGCCAAGAGCTTGGGCGATGGCTTGCTTGGGCCACACGACCGTTTGTTCAAAGTTGCTGATATCTGACAGGACCGTGTTGATCGCCTGCAGGCCGCCACCAATCACGCTACCCAACGTGCTATTGATCGTTCCCAGACCCGCTGCAAGGATTGCGCAACATGGACTCGGAAGCTGTCCCTGGACGGTCTTCGGCGAAATGAGCACTGTCAGGAGCAAGGCTACGGCGGCCAATACTGTGTGACGGCGTATCCACCGGGCCACGTGGATACTTCCGGTCTTCAGTTTGCCTCTCCATTGGTTGAATTGATCTCGCATGTTCGATTTCTCCTCATTTGTGCTGAAGAACGTTGGTCATGTTGTTTTGCAGTTGGCCGGCGAACGTAGCAGTCCGCTTGCGTATGGCGTTGTCGTGCGCCACGCGTCCGGCCTCCTGTCGCAGCATCGCGGCCATCATCTTTTGCATGATGGCCTGGCTCTTGATCTCTGCGGACACGGCCGCCGCCGTAATCAGAGACGACGAACCCGGTGCGGATACGTTGATATTCGGATTTCCCACCAGGCTCTCGATCTGGTCAGCCGCCTGTAATTCCAGGTCTTGCGCT
>Ga0247670_1000386_pt1 | contig 10353 bp, 8 predicted proteins | sample CNK11_metaG_FD_183042 | JGI IMG/M metagenome (GOLD analysis project Ga0247670, IMG submission 183042) | Soil microbial communities from Purdue University Martell Research Forest, Indiana, United States - CNK11 | ecosystem: Environmental > Terrestrial > Soil > Temperate forest > Bulk soil | place...
TGACGTGCTTTTCCAGGCAGAGCCGCAATCGTGAACTGGGCGAGCGGCTGGGGCGCGGTGAAAGCATCGAAGCCATTCAAGCCTCACACCCGAAACTGGCGGAAGGTTATCCCACGACGCGTTCCGCCCATCGTCTGGCGCGGCAAAAAAATGTGGCGACGCCGATCATTGATGAAGTCCATGCGATGCTCTACGAAGCAAAAGATTCCAAGAAAGCGGTGCGGGATTTGATTACGCGGGCGTTTAAAGCGGAAGATTGATGCTGTTCGTCCTCGTCGTCGTCCTCGTTCTCGTAATCGAAAATAAAACCCGAGGACGAGGACGAGCAGGAGAACGAGGACGATTTCTAAACCAAATTCGCGCTCAAACGTCCGCACTGGTTCGCCATTCACCGATCGGGCGTGCTTCACCACAATCGAGGCATTGCGTCACATTGAATTGCGCTCCGCAGTGGGGGCAGGTGGCGTGCGTGAGGAATATATCGAACTGCTTGCCGCATGGTCCGCAGCGCCAGAGTTCACCGAGCGGTGGGGCGGTTTTACAAGATGGACAAGCAAAGCCTGGCCGACGCGGAATTTTGGCCAGCCGGGACAGTGCCTGCGCCTGTTTCCAACCGCCCCAACAATTCATGGCAATGAAAGCGGCAATGAAGCCGAGCCACATGTCTTGCTGAAAGACCGCCAGCCCGATCAATCCCGCCACGCCGATGAACCCAATGACGCTCGCCACCAGCAAGCTGTTGGCGCGACCGAAAATAAACCAAAGCAACGAGCGCAGGATTTGTCCCCCGTCGAGTGGATAGATCGGCAGCATGTTGAAGATGAGCAGCACAAAATTGATGGTCCAAATATTATGGATCAGCTCATACCCGTTCGGATAGGCGTCATACCAATGAAGATGCGAACTCAGCGACACCAGCACGGACAGGATGGGGACGAGAATCACGTTCACCAGCGGTCCGGCGGCGATGCTCCAGAGTTGTGCGCCGGGTCGTTGCGGCGGCGAGACGTAAGCCACGCCGCCCAGCGGCCAGAGAACAATGTCGTGCGTTTTTCCGCCGACTTGGCGGCAGGCCAGTTGATGGCCAAATTCGTGGATCAAGACGATCAAGAACAACGACAGGATCTCGAGCGCGTTCCAGCCGTAATTGGAATATTGATGCGGCCGGCTGGCCAAATACCAGAACGCGAGAAACCAGGCCCAGTGGATATAGACGTCAATGCCGGCCAGCCGAAAAATCTTGAATGAACCTTTGTTCGTCGGCATTACAAGGCCCCCTTGATCAATTCCATCAGGTCAGCGTAGCTGTCCACCGCTTTCAAGTCCGGGAACTGCTGCTTCACATTCTCCGGCGCATGGAACAGGAAACCATCGTGCGCCTCGATCAGCATGGCGGTGTCGTTGAACGAATCACCGGCGGCGATGACGTGGTAATTCAGTTGTTTGAGCGCCATCACGGCTTTTTTCTTCTGGTCGGGAATGCGAAGCTGATAATCCGTGATGCGGTCGTTCTCAATGATGAGCGTGTGGCAGAGGAGCGTGGGCCAGTTCAATTGCTTGATCAGCGGCTTGGCAAATTGTTCAAACGTGTCGGAAAGGATGATGACCTGCGTCAGGGTTCGGAGTTCGTCGAGAAAACGTTTCGCACCGTCGAGCAGCGTGAGCGAGCCGATGACGGCCTGGATGTCGGAAAGCCGGATGCCGTTCTCGGCGAGGATCGCCAGGCGGTAGCGCATCAGCTTGTCATAATCCGGCTCGTCGCGCGTGGTCCGGCGCAGTTCTGGAATTTTGGTGGTTTCGGCGACGGCGATCCAGATTTCCGGCGTCAGCACGCCTTCCATGTCCAAAGTGACGATTGATTGTTTCACGCGCGGAAAGTTTTCCAGAATGAACGGGTCGTGTCGAGCTTCGGCCGGTGTTACCAAACTGATTTCAATGTAATTCCGGATGGTCGGTGAGAACCTGTTGCAGCTGTTTTTGGGCGCGTGGAAAATCCGGACGCGCCTGAAGCGCATGCTGGTAGCAGCTCAAGGCATTCGTCCAGCTTCCGGTCAGCACAAAAACATTGCCAAGGTCGCACTGAATGTCGGGGTCGTGCTGTGTCAGGGTGGCGGCGATCTCCAGATGTTTCAAGCCTTCCGCTTTTTGGCCAAAGGCGATGAGGCACATGCCGTAGTTATACTGGCTTTCCGGAAAGCGCGAGCGGGATTCCACGGATGCGCGGTAAAAGAAAAGTGCCCGCGTGTGGTCGCCAATTTTGTCGTAGGCTATGCCAAGGCAGTTGGCGGCGATGTAATTGTCCTGGGTCACTTCCAGCGCGTGCCGGAAAAGGCGGACATTGTCGCGCCAGTAGGTAATCTGGACGGACGTCACCAGCAGGCAGCCGGCCAGCGCTCCGCCGGCCGTGATCAGGGAAATATTCTTCCAACGCGGCTGAGCCATTACCAAATCCGCCGCGCCCCACACCAGCACGACGAACAGGCCGATGCTGGGGATGTAAGTGTAGCGGTCGGCCATGTATTGTCCGCCGACTTGAATGATGCCAATCGTCGGAACCAGCGTGCCGAGAAACCAGAACCAGCCCACGGCCAGATACGGTTTTTGGCGCCATTGACGCACGCATAAAACGGTCCACGCCGCCAGCACCAGGGTGGCGCCGAGCGACATGGCCGCCGGCCAGTGCTCGGGATGGGCGTAAATGATGGCCAGATCGTCTGGCCAGAATGTTTTCGCCACGTAACGCGCGTAGGCGATGGCGGCGTTGGCGAAGCGCCCCATTAGCGACGTGTGCCAGAGGGCGCCGCCACTGCTTTGAACCAGCAAGGTCACCGCGCTCCCGGCGGCTGCCAGGACGAAGAACGGGACTTTCTCCCACAGTAAAGTTGAGAGTTGGGAATGAGTTGAGAGTTGAGAGTCGGGAGTTGATGGTTGTTTAACTGGCGTGTTTGAACCCTCAACTCTCAGCCAAAAACTCTCAATACGTTTCAGCGGCCAGAAATCCAGCAGCAACAGGACGCATGGCATCGTGACGACCATGGGTTTGCTCATTAGTCCGCAGGCAAAGAAAAACAAAGCCAGTAAATAGTTGAGAGTTGAGAGTTGAGAGTTGAGGGACGACCGGCTCCGCGCATAGCGGACATAAGCCATCAAGGTCAGCAGCCAGAAAAAGGTGCTCAACACATCCTTGCGCTCGGAGACCCAGGCGACCGATTCGACGTGGAGCGGGTGCCAGGCGAACAAGGCTGCCACGAGCGCGCTGCGCCAGATCGCACCGGTCCCGGTCCGCAAAAAAGCGAAGAGCAGCAGGGTGTTCACCACGTGAAAAAGCAGGTTGCCAAAGTGATGCCAGCCCGCCTTCAACCCGAACAAGGTGCAATCCGCCTGATGCGAAAGCCATGTGAGGGGATGCCAGTTTGCCGCCTCGCCGCTGGTGAATGCCCAGACGAGATTCGTTCCGCTCAGTCCGGTGGTGACGTGGGTGTTGCCCGTGACGTATGCCTCATCGTCATAAAGAATGAAGGGGTGCTGGGTGATTGGCCAGTAAAGCGCGGCGGTTCCCAAGGCGAGGACGAGGCAGATGAGCAGCAACACCGGCCCTGGCTTCCAATTTTGAAAAGGCAAATTCACGCTGTTATTAAAAAATCAGGCATCTTCCCGTGCTCGCGAAGTTTTCCAAAATCAATGCCCGGTGTCGAGCGGTTCGCGGCCGGATCACCGGGTTTTAAGCGTTCGAACTCCCTGGTCGAGGCCGGTCAAAATGGAACCAGCGCCCGGTTCCGCTTTGAAAATCGGAGGCATTGCTCATAACCGGCTTCACGCGCGAGTTGGACGGCTTCGGCGAAATTCATGCCGACTTCCCCCGGGGCATGGGCGTCCGAACCGAACGTGATGGGCACGCCTTTTTGAAATGCGATTTCAAGAATCTGCCGGCTGGGATAGATTTCCTTGCAATCCTTCCTCAGACCGGCGGTGTTCAGTTCGATGGCACAACCGGATTTGGCGGCGGTGTTCAGGAATTTTTCGTAAAGCGGCGTGCAATCCTGCGCCGGACGGATGCCGAATTTTTTCGGCAAATCCGCGTGGCCGATGATTTCAAACAACTTTGATTCCGCCGCCAGGGTGAGCCGTTCAAAATATGCCGACCATACTTCGTAAGCATCGCGTTTCTTCCATTCGGAAAGCTTGGCGGGATTGTCAATGTCCCACGAATCGGAAACGTAATGGACGGAGCCGATGAAATAATCCCAGGGATGGCGCGCGGCGAGGTCGCGGATCCAATCCTCATGACCGGGCAGGTAATCCACTTCCAGCGCCAGGCGGATGGTGAGCTGCGGAAATTCCCGTTGCGCGAGCCGGACTTTGGCGACGTATTCATCCAGCTGGCCATTGAGCATCCGCCAGTTGTCAAAATCATCCTGCCGCATGGGCGAATGATCGGAGAAGCCGATTTCCGTGAGGCCGAGTTCGACGGCGCGGCGGGCATATTCCACCGGCTCGCCCACCGCGTGACGACAGAGCGGCGTGTGCATGTGATAATCAGCGGGCAGCGACATGCGCCAGTGTTGAGAGTTGAGCGTGGAGAGTCGAATCAAAAATTTATTGCCTGGCGTGAAACTTATGCCGGGAACGTTGCGTCTTTAATCTCGTATGCTTCAACCACTGTCAGCCAGCCGTTGGGACAATGCGACGGCGGCGCATCTGCTGAACCGTGCCGGATTCGGCGGTCCGCCGGCCGACATTCAAAACCTGGCCGATCTCGGCCCGGACAAGGCGGTTGCCTTCCTGCTGGATTACGAAAAGATTCCCGATGCCACCACCAATCCCGTGTGGGCCAAACCCGACCCGGAGCGGACGCGGAAAATCCGTGACGTGAACCAGCACGGCACCCCGGAAGAAAAAAAACAGCTGCAAAAAGAGGAGCAACAACTCCAGCGTGAGCACATGATGGAATTGCGCGGCTGGTGGCTCAACCGCATGGCCAAAGGTCCGCGGCCGCTGCAGGAAAAGATGACGCTCTTCTGGCACGGACATTTCGCCACGAGCGTGGATAAGGTCCGCAGCGCTTATTTCATGTGGCGGCAGAATGAATTGTTCCGCCGCCTCGCCACCGGCAACTGGCAGCAACTGCTGCTGGAGGCGGGCAAGGACCCGGCGATGCTCATCTGGCTCGACCAGGCCCAAAGCAATAAACAACACCCAAATGAAAATTTCGCGCGCGAAGTGATGGAATTGTTCGCGCTGGGTGAAGGGCATTACACGGAAAAGGACATCACCGAGGGGGCGCGCGCCCTGACCGGCTGGTCGCTCGAGCGCCTGGACGAAAAATTTGTCTATCGCCCGCGCATCCATGACGAGGGCGAAAAAACTTTTCTCGGCCGCACCGGCAATCTCGACGGCGATGACGTGATCTCCCAGATTATTGCGCAGCCGCAGGCGGCGCGGTTCATCACCGCCAAGTTGTGGGATTATTTTGCCGGCCAATATCCGACGGACGAACTGAACACCGCGCTCGCCACGGTCTTCCGCGCCAATGGAAATAATTTCAAACCGTTCCTGCGCGTCATGTTCCGCAGCGAAGAGTTTTACAGCGCGACGGTCATCCGCAACCAGGTGAAAAGCCCGGTGCAATGGCTGGTGGGCAGCGTGCGGGTGCTGGAATGCGACCTGCCGCCCACGCTCATCAGCTGGGGCATGACCCGTCAACTGGGGCAGGATCTGTTTGCCCCACCGAACGTCAAGGGCTGGGATGGCGGCGTGACTTGGATCACGACGAACACGCTGTTGACCCGTTACAACGATGCCGAATCGCTGGTGCAAGGCACCTTGCCGCCGCTGGCCGCTGGAGATTTTGCGCGCAAAGCGGGTGGCGGCGGCGGTGACAAGGCCATGAAGGCCATGCAGCGCGTCCGCATGGGCGGTGTAGATGTGGATAAAATCCTCACACCGGCGGATCGCGCCGACAAGGCCACCATCGTGGCGTCGCTGGAACAGCGGTTGTTGCAAGCGCCGCTCAAGGGCGAACAGGAACAGGCGCTGCGTGAATTTCTCGGCTCCAAGACCAAATTGAACAACGCGGACATCCTCACCGCCATCCGGCTCATGATGTCCACCCCGGCCTATCAAGTAACATGAACCGAAAATGTAACATGTGGCGGGTGACGAGTGACGGGAAAAATGCGGCGTGCGTGCGCCGACATGAGCCTGTCACCTGCCACTTGCCACCGGTCGCCTCAAAGTTATGAAAAACGAAATCACACTCCAGACGCGGCGCGAATTCCTCCGGACCACCGTGCTCGGCAGCGCGCTGTCGTGGACGGTCCCGGCGTTTCTCGCCAACACCCTGACCGCCTTGCAAAGCGAGGCGGCGGATTCCGCCACGCAGATCGTCACCGGCAAGGACTCGACCATTCTCGTTGTGCTCCAGATGGCCGGCGGCAATGACGGCATCAACACCGTTGTGCCTTATTCGAGCGATTATTATCACAAGGCGCGCCCGAAAATCGGCCTCTCCGGCGATAAAATCATCAAGCTCAACGACGACATCGCCTTTAACTCGGCGCTGACCGGGTTCAAAAATCTTTACGACGCCGGCAATCTCGCCGTGGTGCAGGGGGTCGGTTATCCGAACCCGAACCGCTCGCATTTCCGCTCGACGGAAATCTGGCAGACGGCCAGCGCCTCGGACCGGATCGAAAAATACGGCTGGCTCGGCCGCTATTTTGACAACGCCTGTGCCGGCTGTGATCCGACGGTGGGCGTGGCGATCGGGAGCCAGTTGCCGCAGGCGTTTTTCGCCAGGAAGCCCGAGGGCATCTGCCTCAACAACCCGCAGAATTATCGCTTCATGTCCAATGGCAGTGCGACGGAGGAATCCTACAAAAAGTTGAACGAACTGGAGATGTCAAGTCCTGCGCCCGACGGCGGGCCGGGCATGACACCCGATGAAAATTCCGGCGGCAGCATCGGCTCACTCGCGGCGGGTATGCCGATGCAGGGTGGCTCGGCGGTGGATTTCATTTCGCGCACTGCGCTGGACGCGCAGATGAGTTCCGACAAGGTCCGCGACATCGCGGCGAAGGTGCAGAATCAGGCGATCTATCCGGGCTCGCAGCTGGGCACGTCGCTCAAGCTGGTCGCCAAGCTCATCGGCGGCGGTCTGCCCACGCGCGTCTATTACGTTTCGCAGGGCGGTTACGACACCCACACGAACCAGATCAATTCACAGGCGCGTTTGCTGCAGGACCTCGGCGATTCCACCAAGTCGTTCGTGGAAGACATGAAAGCGCAGGGCAACATGCAGCGCGTGCTCGTGATGACCTTCAGCGAATTCGGCCGGCGCGTTTCGGAGAATGCCAATGGCGGCACGGATCACGGCGCGGCGGCGCCGATGTTCATCGTCGGCGACAAGGTGAAGGCCGGATTGCTCGGCAAATACCCCAGCCTCGCGCCGTCGGACCTCTATCAGGGCGACATCAAATACAACGTGGACTTCCGCAACGTCTATGCCGCCGTGCTGGAAAACTGGTTGAAGACCAGGAGCGTGCCGATTCTCGGCAAACAATTCGAGCCGCTGGCGCTGACTTGATCAATTCGTAACCTTCTTGTCACAGAAATTTCGGTTTATGGCGCGTGCTGGGAGATGTATTCTGGCTGCCGAATGATGAAACAATCCCGTCGTGAATTTGTCCGCACGCTATTTGTCGCCACGCAGGCTGTCATGGTCGGCCAGCTTTTGCCCGGCACCTTGCATGCCGCGGCCGCGCTGGCATCGGAGGTAAAGCCGGATGGATTGAATTTCCTCATCTTTGGCGATTGGGGCCGCAACGGTCAGAAAGATCAAGTGGAGGTCGCCGCACAGATGGCGACGGCGGCACAGGCGGTGGGTGCAAAATTCATAGTTTCCGTCGGGGACAATTTTTACAACAAAGGCGTGGCGTCGGTGGACGATCCGCAATGGCAGACTTCATTTGAGAAGGTTTATAGCGCGCCGTCCTTGCAAGTCCCGTGGCAGGTCATCCTGGGCAATCACGATTATTGCGGGAACTGTGATGCGCAGGTCGCCTACGGCAAGACCAGTCCGCGCTGGAAAATGCCGGCGCGCTATTACGTCCAGTCGGAGAAGATTGACGCGGCCACCACGGTTGACTTTTTCTATCTCGACACCTCGCCGCTGATCAAAAGCTATCGCACCAACGCCAGCCTCCAGCAGCAGCTCGCCTCGCAGGACCGGGAAAAACAGCTCGCCTGGTTCAAGGCCGCGCTCGCTGCTTCCAGGGCGCAATGGAAAATCGTGGTCGCCCATCATCCCATTTATTCCGGCGGTGAACATGGCGACATGCCGGATCTGATCGAGTCGGTCCTGCCGCTGCTGCATGAACACAAGGTGCAGGCATATTTCAACGGCCACGATCATGACCTCCAGCATCTGCAGGCCGGCGAGGTGAACCTGTTTTGTTCCGGCGCGGGATCCTTGGTCCGCCCCACGAGGAGCGAGGACCACACAAAATTTGCGATGTCCTGTCCCGGTTTCACCACCGTGAACCTGCAGGCCGGCCGGATGAATGTTCAGATGATTGACAGCCACGGCGCCCGGGTTTACGCCACGACCGTGCCGCGCGTTTCTTGAACTGATGCGACGGAAGTGTTGCGGGATTGAACACTTGTCACGGTGCATTTTCCGTTTTAGCATCCGGCGCATGAAACTTCCAAAGCCGGTGAACTTCATTCGGCTTGGATTGTTCATCACCGCATGTCTCGCACTGACTTCCTGTGGTAAAAGAATTTCCCCGCCAGAAACCAAACAGTCGCAGCTGGATTGGAATCTGAAAACACTCGTCACTGCTTACGACGATGCCGGGAACACTGATGCGAAGTGGGACGAGCCAGCCAAACGCGCATTGACCGAACTGGCTCGTGCGCGATCCAAGACCCTCGATCCAAACGACGATTGGACGGCTGTTGTCGCCACCAACTGTGCTGCCGCCGTTGCTGCCGGCTGCGACGATCCGCTGATCCGCTATCTTTATATCCGCTTTTGCATGAGCCAGACGAACAGTCCGAAAGCTTTTGCCGATGCGTTTTGCAAGACGGCGGAGGAGATGCAGCAAAGCACTTATCCCGTCATCCGCAAGTTCTACGTGTCCATGCGGGCGCTGGAGCAAGTCTACTACGCCAACCGCATTGACAATCAACAGCGACCGACCGGGCAATGGGCGCAAAATCTGGTTGAAGAGTTGACCAAGGTGGTTGCGGACAAAAACACGCCGCCTCAGGAGATTTACGATGCCTGCAGTCAGGGACTTTATCAATTGAGTGGAGACAAGGACGGGTATGAGTTTTGTTACAATCAAATTGAAAAGCCGCTCTTTGCCAACTGGCCGAAAGAATCCATTTCATGGCTGTTGAAAGGCAGCGCCCATATCGAAATGGCGTGGTTTGCGCGCGGCACGGGCTGGGCGAATTCTGTTAGCGATAATCAGTGGAAAATATTTCGCGACAACCTGGCTTTGGCCGGGGAGTCGCTGAGCAAGGCTTGGAAATTGAATCCTCATGACCCGATCATCCCGCGTGAAATGATGCGGGTTGAACTCGGGCAAGGCAAAGGCAGGGACACTTTGGAGCTTTGGTTTCAGCGCGCCATGCTGATAGACACCAACAATTACGACGCCTGTTCTTCAAAACTTAATTATCTCAAGCCGAAATGGTATGGCTCAATTGACGCCATGCTCGAATTCGGACGCGAGTGTGTCCGCAATGAGAAATGGGGCGGCCATGTCCCCCTGATTTTACTGGATGCGCACAGGTCCATGAGCCAGAATTTCACCAACGAAACAGACCGGCTGAATTATTGGAAGGATCCTGCTGTCTGGGCCGACCTCAAGTCTGCGTTTGACCGTTTCTTTGAACTCAATCCCGATGCCACCGGCTGGTATCATGATTACGCTTGGTATGCCTATCACGCCGGGCAATGGGATACGCTCAACGAAATCATTCCAAAACTCGGGCCGATCAATTATGATTTTTTCGGCGGCAAAGAAGAATTCGACAAGATGGTCCGGCTTGCCAAGGAGCGCGCCAAACCGCCCGCGGCTTCGCAATAATTCGCTTCACGAACTCGCGCTGGTGTAGCGGCGCACGGAGATCCGCCAGAACCATTCCGAGATCAGCGCCCAGACCACGCCCAGGCCGAGCAACACCAGGAGGCTTCCCAGCGAAGTCACCTTGTCCGCCAGCACGCGCACCGGCACGTTGGACACCAGCAGCACCGGCAGCGCGAAGGTGAACATCGCCTTGAACGCGCCGCGAAACGCGTCGTCCGGCATCCGCGCGATGTTGAACAGGTTGTAGTAGCCA
>Ga0247670_1000388_pt1 | contig 10345 bp, 8 predicted proteins | sample CNK11_metaG_FD_183042 | JGI IMG/M metagenome (GOLD analysis project Ga0247670, IMG submission 183042) | Soil microbial communities from Purdue University Martell Research Forest, Indiana, United States - CNK11 | ecosystem: Environmental > Terrestrial > Soil > Temperate forest > Bulk soil | place...
CGCGTCGCGACCGAGAGCCGATGGCGTCGCAACTTCGCACTGATTAATGATCATTCCACACATGGCCAGAAGTCTTAGGTCTGTATCAGAAGTGATCCGGTGTCATTTTGACATTGCTATCTCGACAGCGCACCCCCATGTTACGCTGCTCTCTGAATGCCTCCCTGGTCCCCAGGTTCGTGGCGCTCGAAACCGGCGACACAGCAGGTGTCTTATGCCTCCGAAACCGCGCTATCTCTCGCCGTCAGCCAGCTTGCCAGCCTGCCGCCGCTGGTGACTTCATGGGAAGTCGAGTCACTTAAGCGCCAGCTCGCCGAGGCGGCGCAAGGCAAGCGGTTCCTGTTGCAGGGCGGCGACTGCGCCGAGCAGTTCGACGACTGCACCGCCGGCACGATCACCAACAAACTGAAAATTCTGTTGCAAATGAGCTTAGTGCTGGTGCAAGGCAGCGGTAAGCCCGTCATCCGTGTGGGACGCTTTGCAGGCCAGTACGCGAAACCGCGTTCGGAAGACAGCGAGACCCGGAACGGCACTACCCTTCCGAGCTATCGCGGAGATCTGGTGAACCGCGCCGGCTTCACCGAAGCCGCGCGCAAGCCGGATCCTCAGCTACTGCTACGCGCCTATGAACGTTCGGCTCTGACGCTCAATTTCATTCGGTCCCTCGTCAAAGGGGGATTCGCCGACCTTCATCACCCGGAATACTGGGACCTCGATTTCGCGCGGCACTCGCCGTTAGCCGGGGAATATCACGCGATGGCGCACCGCGTGGTCGAGGCGCTCCAGTTTATGGAGAACGTCGGTGGCGTGCGCGCCGGGGAAACTGGATGGGTCGATTTCTTCACCAGTCACGAGGGCCTGCATCTGGTTTATGAGGAGGCGCAAACCCGCCAAGCCCCGCGCCGAGAGGGTTGGTATAACCTCTCCACTCATTTTCCATGGATCGGTATGCGAACGGCCGATCCCGCCGGAGCGCATGCGGAATACTTCCGCGGCATCGCGAACCCGATCGGCGTGAAAATTGGCTCGGACATGACGCCCGAGGGCCTGGTCCGGCTGCTCGATATTCTGCACCCGCATGACGAGGCCGGCCGGCTCACGCTGATTCACCGTTTCGGCCACGCCCGCATTGGCGATTGCCTGCCCCAGCTGATCGAGGCCGTGCGCGCAAGCGGAAAAATCGTGCTTTGGTGCTGCGATCCCATGCACGGCAACACGCGCCACACCTCCGATGGCGTCAAAACGCGACACTTCGATGACATCTTGCGCGAACTGGAGCAGGCTTTCTCGATTCACCGCGCATGCGGCAGCTGCCTGGGCGGGGTGCACTTTGAGCTGACCGGAGACGACGTTACAGAATGCCTTGGAGGCGCGCGTAATCTGAGCGACAACGATCTGAAACGCGCCTACCGCTCCGAAGTCGACCCGCGGCTGAACTACGAGCAGTCACTCGAGATGGCAATGCTGATCGCGCGCATGCTCCGACAGGGCGCGACACCGGTAGACCCTGTGACAGCTAAATGAGAAGGTTCACCGAGCGCTGGTCACGCTGCGTGCGAATCAAGGGATGTTGTTATGCCGCGGAGCATAGCCGTGTACCGCCGGTTTCCTGATCGCGGCCGTCGGGCCGTGGGCAGAAGGTTCGCGGAGTTCAAAAGGCACGCTCGCCAATCTGGCATCGTGAGCCGCCCGCGCAACGGGTAGCGCGGGGCGGCGCGTTGACTGTTGCTGCATCTGCCGTTCTCGCAAGCGGCGCCGAACGCAGGTCGCACTCAGTATTGCAAGAGTTAGGCCAGTTCTAAGTGCATGGGCCGCTTGAAAGACGTTACCAAAGGCTAACGCCAGATTCGCGTGATTTGATTGGATAACCGATCGGCGGCTGTGGCACTAGACCCAGCGCTCAAAATACTCCATGTGCTTGGTCACAAAAATGCCTGCAATAGCCTTTTCTGCACGTTCTTCAAACTCGAATGCGCGGTGTCCAACTCGGAAACTTTTTCGCGCAGCTCGCGCAGCAGTTTGCTCCGCTCGATGCCATTCTGAATGATCAACAGCAGCTGCGCGTTCTCCCACGGTTTCTCCACGTATTGATACAGCCCCACCTCGTTGATCGCCTGGATGGCGCTCTGCTTGTCGGCGTGCCCGGTCAGTAGCACGCGGCTGGCTTCGGGTTGGATCTGCTTGGCGCGCGTGAGGAATTGGATGCCGCTCATCCTCGGCATCAGGTAGTCGGAAACGGCGATGTCCACCAGATGGCTCTCCATGTGCTTAACCGCCGGCTCGGGTTCGGTGAAGCCGTGGATTTCGAACTCGGTCTCGAGCTGCAGGTAGGCTCTCACGCTCGTGATCACCATCTCTTCGTCGTCGACTATTACTACGCTGGCCTTTTGATTCGTACCCAATTGTGTCCTCCCGAACTCTAACCTGCCGCCTTCTTTTTTTGCTCAACCGGAATGCGAATGTGAAACGTAGTACCGACGCCTACTTCGCTTTCAAAATCGATGGACCCGCCATGGGTCTCTTCCACAATCCTTTTCGAGAGCGAAAGTCCCAGACCCGTTCCCACGCCCACGGGCTTAGTGGTAAAACCGCCGGCGAAAACCCTGGGCCGGTCCTCGGGCTTGATGCCGGCGCCGGTGTCTGCGATCGAGATATGTACCGCACCGCCGTCCGGGCGCGTGCGCACCGTGATCTTGCCCGGCCCCTCGATCGCTTGTCCGGCGTTCACCAGAATATTCAGAAATACCTGGCCCAGCATGCTGGCATGGCACTCGACGGGCGGCAACTCACCGAAATCCGTCTCTACCGTAATACGGCCCTTGAACTGACCGTGCGTTAGCTTCAACGTGCTCGCAATCTGCTGGTTCAGATCCGCTTTGCGCAGCTCGACGCTATCCGCGCGCACGAAAGTCTTCAATCCTCGAACCACTTCGGAAATACGCTCGCACGCGATCTTGTCAATCGCCGCCAGTGACAGGCACGTTTCCACCTGGCGCGCGGCTTTTTCGAGCGCGGCGCGGTCGCCGACGGACAGAGCACTCTTCAGCATTTCGAGCGACCGAATAATGACCTGGTTGTTCGATACAATCGAACCGATCGGGCTGTTGATCTCGTGCACAATGCCCGCCAGCAAACGGCCCAATTCCGCCATCTTGTGTTCTTCGGCCAGGTGCGCGGACAGCTTGTCCAGTTTCGCTCGCACCAATGCCAGCTCGTTCGCAACTTCCCCCGGGTCCGGCTGGCTCACGCCTGCCTGCTTTCCGGCGCATTTTGTCGCGCCGCAATCATTGCCCAACTAACTTCCGGAAGCGCTTCACCAGCGTGGAAAAAATGGCGGCGGTGATTTCGACGTTATCGGACAAGAGGTCGTAAAAATCGTCGCGGCCGATGCGCAGAAGGCGCGTATCTTCTACCGTCTTGGCGGTCACCGGCATGGGATCGTCATCGAACAGCGCCCAGGCGCCCAGCACGTCATTCTGTTTGGCGGTATGTAGCAATTCGCCGTCGCGGATCAGCTCGACCGCGCCATCCACCACCACCAGCAGGGCATCCATGGGTACGGACGGGTCGAAGACGACCTTGTTCGGCGGATGCTTCACTTCGCGCGCGATCGACGCGATGCGCGAGAGCTGCTCCGGCGTCAGATTCTTCAACAGCTCCACGCCTTCCAGCGCAATCACTTTTTCGACAATGTTCAGTCCCGCCATGGATTTAGCCCTTCAGGCCGCCAGCGCCGCCGCGGCCGACCGCGCTACTTCCGCCACATCCGGTCCCGTGTTCTCGCCCGCCTGCTGGATATCCGGCGCGAGCCGGCGCATACCCAGCTCGCCCGCCGCCGCCATCGCGCACGCCACCAGCCACGGATCGCCGGAACGAATCAGATCGCGGATCGCCGTTTCCGCTGTTTTTGCCGGGATGCCGAACAAGTGCCGTCCGGTCTCAATCACATGCCCCGGCGCATCCAGCAGCGGCAGTAAGACACGCTTCAAATCGCGCTCCAGCACGTTATCCAGAAACTCGAGCGCCGCCGAATGGTGCTCGCCGCTCGACTGGCACACACCCAAATACGCCGAGTAGATCTCGCGCGGCGGATACCGGAGCCCCAGCAGCCGGAAAAGGCGCTCGAGTGTCTGCCGCAGCCGCTCGTCGATCGTGCGCGCCAGCAGCGTCGCCGCCCGCGACCCATCCTGTCCGACGCGAAACGGCCAAAGCGCGGCGTTCAACTCGCAATAATGGCGCGCCTCCTGGTGAATCTGCACCGCCACCAGCTCGTCAGCATAGTCGAGCTGAGGCGCCGATTCACGCAGGCGGTTGAGCGCCCGGAGTGCTGCGTGGCGTATAGTCGCGTTCGGGTTATACAAAGCGCTCAACAAAATGTCCGCGCTTCGCTGGTGCACGATTAACCGCAGGACGCGCGGAATTTCCTTGCGCACGGCGAGGAGCGCGGCGTTGTCCGCCAGAAAATCTCCCAGCGTGCCGCAAATCGCGGGGCCATACGCGGCCAGCGCCTCGATAGCCACGCCGCGAATGCGAACATCATTCAGCCGTTGCACCATGGCGTAGACGTAACCGCGATTGCGCAAAGCGCCCGCTGCGCGGCAAGCCGCCCCCGCTACGCGCGGATCCGAGTCATCGAGCAATCTGTGTAGCGTTTCAATGCCTTCATCGCCGCTTACGGCGATGGCGCGCGCCGCCAGCGCCCGCCTCCGGAAATCGGAATCTCGCGCCGCGGTCGCTATCCAATCGCGTGTGATCACGTCCGCCGCAAGCTCATGCCGCGCCAGCACCGCGTCCATCGCACCTTCCCAGATTGCGGGATCGCGCAGCTCCAGAAATTCGCACAAGAGGTGCGGGGCATCGGACGAAACTGTCAGCGCATAGCCGACAGCCGCCCGCACAGCCGGCGCAGCGTCGCTCGCATGCGGTCGGTACGCTTCGGCGAGCGCGCGATCCAGCAGCCCGGCGTAATTTTGTGCTCGCGCCAGCTCGAAAACCTTTGCGCGCAACTCCGCCGCCGGGCTTTCCGACAGCTTGACCAAGAGCGGCTGCATATCGCGATCTTGGGTCTCGGCCAGCAGGCCAAGCGCGTACGAAGCCTGCCGCGGGTTCTCGCTGAGGGCTGTCTGCTCGAGCAGCGCCAGCGTTACCGGATCGTCGACGCTCAGGCGCGCGCCGCCGATATCCAGACGCCGCGATGCCAGGCGGCGGCGCAACGTCGCTACATATTCGCGGCTCGCCCGCGAGGCCAGCAGGATCCACAACAGAGAAAATCCGACGGTGACAAGCGAGATGTACTTGGGCGCCAGCGCCAGCACGGTCGTGCAGAGCACCAGGATCATGCCGCCCAGCCCGCGGCCCATGCGATCGACAAAGATATCCACGAACGCCTTGGTCCGGTTCTTCAGATCCGTAGGCAGCGGCAGGTACAGCAATTCCATGCCGGTGCGGTTCAGCGTGTAGCGGGTCGCGGCTTCGGTCAACCGGAGGCCCGCGCTCGATTGCACCCCCGGCACAAAGAACGTGGCCAGCGCCGTCAAGCTGATAGTGATGGGCATGATCTGTAACGTCCCGCCGACACCGAACCAGCGCACGACCGCTGCCGTCAAAAAAAATTGCAAGGAGAATGTCACCAAGTTGAGCCACAGGCCGTAGAAGTTCCCCAGAAACGCCGTGAGCTGGGTCTTGCTGTGATACGCCAGTTTAGCCATGGCGTTGAACTGGTATTCAATCGTGACATCCACGATGAACGTCAAGATAATGATGCCGGTGATGACCTGCAGATGCCGGTGATACGCCAGGGCGCGGAGAATGTCGCGAAATTCGAATTCCGCTTCCTCGCTGTCGGCCGCGCGCGCCCCAGCCAGCGTTACGCCCTTCAGCCGCGTCACAGCCCAGAACGCGCCATACGCCAGCAGCACCATGCCCGCGCTGGCGAGCAGCAGGTTGCGCGGGCCGATGATCTTCACGGTCTGCGCGGTGAACGTGCCGCCGAATGCCGCGCCGATGACCGCGCCCATGCCGAGCAGTCCGTATAAGCGTTTCGCTTGCCGCGAATCGAACACGTTCGCCGCTACCAGCCAGCCTTGCGATACCAGCACCACGCTGAACAGGCTGACAAACACATTGAAGAGATAGAGCACCCAGTCGAGCCCCAACCCGATCAGCCACCAGATGCCCACCAGAGACGCCGCGGTCAGGGCCGTCGACCAGCCCACCGCAACCTTCAGCGATGATTTCACCGCCAATTTGGTATAGAGGTACGCCAGGATTCCGCCGCCCACCGCGATCAGAATGTAAAGGTACGGCAGCTTATCGATATCGAACTGATTGAGGAATAACGCGCGGGAAACCGGCTTGAGAATGTAGTACGCGAATAGCACGAACATCAAGTACAGCGCCATGAAGATGGTGCGCAGATACTCGCCCGCCCGGACGTCGAAGAAGCCTTTCCATAGCGTTCGAAACATGAATCCCGTTACTGTGGCCTAGGTAGCTTATCACACCTCTTTTTTTGTCCCCTACATTGCCGGAGCGCGCTACAGTATGGCTATGGATTTGCGCCGCATCCGGGGATTTCTGTTGCCCAGCGCGCACAGCGACGACGGCCGCTTCCAGCAGGAAATAGGGCGGCTGCATTATTTGGGGCTGCGGGCCATCGGCGGCACGGAAATCGCCGTCGCTGTGTTCGTCTTAATCGCCCAGCGGATCATGGACGTGGCGCTCGCCAGGCAGCCCGGCGCCGCGGACGCGCTGACCGCTGGCCGCGTCTGGCAGGCGGTGCTGGTGATTCTGATCGGCCTGGCTACCCTGGCCGTGGCGCGAACCCGACTAGCCGGCAGACACGCTGCGGCGCTGCTCTGTCTTTCCGCCTGGCTTTCGTCGGCGGTGCTCATCGCCGCATCGCTCGTGTTAACGCCGCACGCTTCCGACGAATACATCTCTGTGCACATCACCACAATGATGCTGGCCGCCATCACGGTGGCGCCTTTGCGCCCGCTCGAAACGTTTCTGCTGGGACTGTCGATCTGGGTCTCTTATCTAGCTGCCTTCCTGGCCGGCGTGTTGTGGAATTTGCTCGACTGGAACGCCTGGGACCCGTCGCATCTCGCATTCTTGCTGATGCTCACCCTCTTAAGCACAGGCCTGGCCGCGGTTCTTTATGCGCAGCGCACGGCCAACGATCGCGCTTACGAGGACCGCCTGCGTCTGGCGCAGGATTTGTCAACGGCGCCGCTGAGGGCCCTGCTCTCGGAAAACGCGGTCTCCGTTGGCAAGCTGGCCGCCGCGCTGACTCACGAGCTGAATACGCCGCTTGGCGCTCTCAAAAGCGCCATCGATACAATGGTTGTGCTGGCCGCGAAGCAGGCCACCGCACCTCCGGAAGCGCAGCCGCGGCTGGTCGCCATGCAATCCGAGCTGCGGCATTCGGTGAACAACTGCATGGAGCGCCTCAAGAACGTGATCGCCCGTCTGCAGCGCTTTATCGACTTGCATCACACTGAGCGCCAGGCAGCCAATCTAAACGATATGCTCAGCGACGTGGCTTTGCTGCTGAGGCCGTCCCTCGATAACAATGTCCAGCTCGAATTCGATCTCCAGCCCCTGCCGCCCCTCAACTGCCGTCCGCAACAGATCAGCAGCGTTTTCTCGAGCCTGCTGAGCAACGCAATCAACGCGCTCGACGCCGACGGCCGTGTTACGGTGTCGACGCGGAAAATGGATTCGCTCGTCCGCGTGAGAATTCAGGATAATGGCCGGGGTATGGATGACGCTGAGCTGGAAACGATCTTCGATCCGGGATTTAAAGTCACTGCCGGCCGAGTATCAACCGGGAACTGGAGCCTGTTCAGCTCGCGCCAGATCGTATTCGAACACGGCGGCGAGATTCAGATTTCGAGCATAGCCGGCAAGGGAACAACCGTCGACGTCCTGCTGCCTATCTGACCGTTACTCCCTGGGCGGCATATCGTAAAGCACCGCGCCTTCCCCCTTTTCCTTCACCGCATTCTCGAAAAACTTTACGATCAGATCCCGCCGCGTCAGCATCGCCTTGACCTCGCCTTTGGTCAGGAACGGCAACAGTTGTTCCTCCAGGGTATCTTGATTCAATTTCCGCAGGTTGGCCAGAAGCTTGCGGTCGCACATGACCAGGTTCTTCTCATTCAGCAACTTCGTTTGCAGGCGAAAAGCGCGGGTGTGGTCGATCATCCACATGCGCCACTGCTTGTCGATGACCAGATTGCCTAGATTCCGGTCGGTGTTGTAGATCAACTGGTCGAAAACTCGCACAACGTACATCTGTTTGTTCCAGTCATCCTGATTGGGCGGCTCGATGCCTTGCTTCTTTCGATCCACGTCGTCGAACATCTTGTCATCCACCCACCAGGTGACCGCACTCGTCTTGCCTCCGACTTTGCGTACGACGGAAACCGGGATCATGTTGAGGTCCATGATTTTGTCGAGGCGGTACGCGGCAATATTGAACTTATAGCTGTCCTTGAAATTCAGTTCCGTGCCGCGCGACGAAGTGAAGGTGTTGTTCTGGACGTCGATGCTCTGGATGTGCGCCTCATGCTGCAGCTTGCCATCGGAAAGAAGCGCCTTCTCGGAGTCCGTCACGCCTTGGCCAATCCCCTTCCGCTGCAGAATTTCGGCGTTCAGCAGGAACTGTTCCATCTCGGCGCGCGAGCGGTGCGCGGCCGGTTCTTCTGCAATCGCACGTTGCCAACTGGCGGCCGCCAGCCACAGTGCAAGGGAAAAGTAGCGCAGTTTTTTAGATAGCATAGCGAACCTCGTTCGGCGTTCCATTGTATGCGGGGGGCGCCCGGAATACAATCGCTACTTGGAATCTTGAGACTATGGTGCCGGCAAGCGTACTTCGACTGGCAGCGGCACTGGCTTGTCGTTCTTGTCCCGAACTCTAATAGCCTCAAATGAGATCGGTGTGATTGACATAATTTCGCCCCGGATTTCGACCAGCAGAAAATGGTTTTGCCCGGCCCAGCCCGCGATGTGGGCCTTTTCCATGTTGGGAATCACGCTGGCGGGGCGGAGTTCCGCTCCGGCACCGCTGATGACATAGCGGATGCCGCCGGTGGCCCGGTCCTGGGCGCTGAACTGGAAATTGTGCTCGTGGCCATTGAATACCACTCTCACACCCGAGCGTTGGAACAACGCGGTGAAATGCTTGAGGTCATCCAGGCTGGCCGGATGGCCGGGTCCGGCGTTAAAAGGAGGGTGGTGAAAGTACGGGATCTTCCAGCGCGCTTGCGACCGTGGCAGAGCATTCACCAGCCAGCGGAACTGTTCGCCATCGCGCGCATAGGCCGGACGCAGCGGTCCCTGTTCTGTGTTGCTGGTTGAATCGAGAGCATAAAAATCCGCCAGTTGGCCGAATGAAAATGTGTACCACCGCGACGGCCTGTTTTGCGGGAAGAAAAAATTGTCCAGGTACACCGGAAGGTCGGCGCGATTCTCACTCTCATTGCCATCGTGATTTCCGGGCGAGGGATAAAACGGGATTTCAGCGAGCAAGCGCTCATAAGGGCGAAAGAACTTGCTCTCCCAATGACGGTCTTCGTCGCCGGACCATACGGCCAGTTGACCCATTCTCATACTTGCGTAAATGTTGTCACCCGTTGTGATCACGAACCTCACCGGATTATCCGAATTGCGGCGGCGCATGAATTCGGCCCGCATCACGCCGGCAATTTTGTATTGCATGGACTCCCCCGTTCCAAAATCACCGATTACAAAAAAGGCCAGATGATCGGTTCGCGCCGGGTAAGTGCGGATAATTCCTTCACCGATCCTTTTGTTAGTGACGTCGACTCGATAGGAATATGAAGTGTCCGGATCGAGACCCTCGACGACGGCCCAGTTTTGATTCGTCTGCTGCATTCGGCTGCCGATCGTAACCAACGCGCGGCCGTAGGATTTCGACGAGCGGCCAATCGTGTTTCCCGGGGAAACGGTTGTTCCCCAGGCAATCAACGCCGAGGTCGCGCCGATTTGGCCGATATAGGTGTTGAACTTCTGCGCACCGAGCAATGCTGGTAGAAGCCAGGGGATGAGTGCCGCGCGCCCGATTCGCGGGCGAGGGATCATGTAGTAGAGTTCAGTAGCTACCGAGTCCGCCAAAAAAAATTTCACGCTGGTCGCCTGCCCGCCAGCGTCCACCATAACGCGAATCCACATCCGAGCGAAAACGCGAACAAGTCGCGGGCTAGGCCGTTATGGATAATCAACTCTTTTAGTCTTAATCACTCGGCATGTATTGGCGTTGACATCGTCAAATGTCTCGGTTATATTTTGTTAACATACTGATAATTATTGGTTTGTCCGT
>Ga0247670_1000390_pt1 | contig 10299 bp, 11 predicted proteins | sample CNK11_metaG_FD_183042 | JGI IMG/M metagenome (GOLD analysis project Ga0247670, IMG submission 183042) | Soil microbial communities from Purdue University Martell Research Forest, Indiana, United States - CNK11 | ecosystem: Environmental > Terrestrial > Soil > Temperate forest > Bulk soil...
TCGTATTCGTTGCGCTCGAAGACCGCGCCCATCTCGCCGATCTCGATGGTGGCATGGGCGGTGATACGGAAATTCTTTTCGTTCCATCTGCCGGTCGCACCGAGTATGAGCGGCGGCGAGGCGGCAAACGTTTTTTTCGCGGGGCGTGATGCATGGCTGGCTGAACAAGACAAGTTCTGGCCAAGAATGAGAAATGCAAGGGTGGCGACGGCGACGGTGGAGATCAGGAAAAATTTTATACCGCTCCAGTATTCTTCGGAATCCGTTCCGCTCAAAGCGGAGCGGTGGTCAAGGCCGCTGAAGATTTTTGCCGTGCTTGGCTGCGGCAACTTGAAAGCGGCCTCCACTTCACCGCGCGACAGGGTCAGTCCGTTGTAGTATTCCACCTCGTCTCCAGTCCAACTCACGACCTGCATCACCGTGCCAGCCTCGGCGTTGAAATAATTCGCCACGTCACCGACCTCGACGCCATCGGCTGCCTTGCCTTCGATGAAATAAACGCGCGATGAATCCACGAGCGCCACACGGACATCCGTGCCGTTGAGGTTGAGCCGGTCGCCGGCGCGCCTGGTGGCGGCATCCGCCGCCGTCATCGGGTATTCCGGCTCGAACATGATGAACAGCCGCCATTCGCCGCCGCGTTCGGTTTGCTCGAATACCAGATCTGCGGAAGTGCCATCGCTTGATTCCAGATTAAATTCGTCCCAGTAATAAGTTTCACCGTCATCGGTCACGCCCATCACGACGCGACCGACGACTTTGAAATCCTTGCCGGCCAGATCTCCGCGCATGCCGATGCGCAACCGTGTTGGGTTTTCAAAGCTCATTTGAAATAGTGCGGGACGAAGCGGCTCAAGTTGCCGGTAATGCGCCGCGTATCCTCGCGGATGCCAAGACCGGCAGCCTCGTGGTCCACGACCCAGACGCCGAAGACGGGATGATTGCCGCCGAAATCGGGGATGCTTGCGGCCGCCTGAAACACAAAACCCTCCGCGCCGTAGTTGCCGCCATTTTCCTCGACGACCACTCCACCTTCGACCCAGGTGACGTTACTTCCCTCGCGGCTTAATTTCGGTTTGCGGATGAAACGGTCGCCCAACGGTTCTGGTGAATCGTAAGCCGGCAGCAGATTCGGGTGTCCGGGAAAAAGTTCCCAGAGAATGGGCAGCAGCCCTTTGTTGCTCAAAAGCATTTTCCACATCGGCTCGATGAACTGGATGGAATCTTTCGTGAGCTGAGCACCGAACTCCTCGCTCCACAGCCATTCCCAGGGATATAATTTAAAGCCGCGTTCGATGCGCTCGCCATCGAGATCAACAAAAAAACCATCCTTGCCGTGCCAGCCGATGTCCTCGACGAAAACGGATTTGGTTTTCACGCCCGCCTGTTCACAGGTGTCGCGCAAATAAAGAACGGTCATCTCATCCTCGGCGTTCTCCTTGATGCCGCTGAAATGAATCATCCGCCCCGCCCAGCGTTTCCAGGCTTCAATGAGCCGGTCATGGATGGAATTGAACTGGTCGGCGTGCGGATGGATTTCCTGCAGCCAGAACCATTGTGCGACAGCGGCCTCGACGAGCGCGGTCGGTGTGTCGGCATTGTATTCGAGAAGCTTCGGCGGCGCGATGCCGTCGTAGCTCAGATCGAATCGCCCGTAGAGGCTGAAGTCATCGCGTTCCCAGGATCTCAAAATCGCCGGAACCGCCGCCTCGCAAATCCCGAGCCGCGACCACCAGTTGTTTTCGATCACGGCTTCGGCGGCGTCGATGCAAAGGTAATGCAGTTTGTTCGTGGCGGATTCCAGTTCATCCACTTCGCCCGCGGTGAGTTCGTAGCAGGCGGATTCGTCCCAGTAAGGGCCGTGTTCGTGTGAATGAAAGGTCAGCCCGACGCTTTCCACCTTTTCGCGCCAGTCGGGACGAGGATGACAGGCATGGCGTTTCATCACGAATGCCAGCCAGAATAGCCACCGCCCCCCGAATGCCAGCCGAAACCGCCGCGGGAAACTCCCGGTCGGGCAAGATCCGTGCGTGCGGCGGCCGCGACTTGCACAGCTTCTGGCGTGGGTGAGGAAATGTTAGTGATGCTCGCAAAGGGTTGCGCGGCCCACTGGCCACCATGGAAATAGAGCTGCTTCTGCGGGTCAAAATGGTTGTAGGGCAGCGCATACCAGTTGCGGAAGGGCGCGTGATAATAACCGGAGCCGGGAATGTAAAAATTATTCGTGTAAAAATTGGACGTGCTGATGGCCGGCTTCTGTTCGCACCCGGCCAGTGCGGCAGTGGACAGGCCTCCAAGCAGGAGAAGGCGGATGCTTTTGCTCCGTTTCACTTGGCGAAACCGGTTAGCCGAGCATGGACGCGGCGATGATGATGCTGATACCGATGATCACCGCGGCGGCCACAATGGCGGCCGCCATGTTTTTTTGCTCGATGATTTCGCGTTGCAAATCACCGGGGGTGCATTTGTCGAAGATTTTGAAGCCGATGATGGCGGCAAAAATCCCGGCGGCGGCAAATAACAACACGTTGCCGATGGCTTGTAAAAGAGTTTGCGCATGCCAGGTCGGAACCGCGGCCGGTGTTTCGGCGGCGACAAGCGGGACTGTCGTGGCAAGCATCAGGATCAGTAGCAATGATTTTTTCATAATCTTCAGATTTGCGATGAGATTGTTATTGCGTATGAAAACAGTCAATTACAACTCATGACAAAAATAGGAATCCACACCGCGTCCTGATCCGGGTGGTTGCGTTTTGATCCGGGGAAAGCATCCGGCATACATCGTCTGCCAGTCTTCAGGCCGGGCCCGGTTGGCCGTCCGGCTTTTTTTCGCCCAGAACTAGCTGGACGGCGGCGAGCAGCGCCTCTTTCTGCAATGGTTTGTGGAAATAGACGTTCACGCCGGCGGCAGAGGCACGTTCTTTGTAAGTGCTCGGTTCCGACCCGGAGATGATCATAATCGGAACATTTTTAACCTCCGGAGTCTGGCGGGCCCAGTCGATAAAGAAAACGACATCGTATGCCGGCCCGCCGATGTTCATCGCATCCGGCGGAAATGAAAGATCCAACAAAATCAGGTTGGGCTGTTCCTCGCGGATGGTGTTGATGGCGTCCAGAATTTCGCCCGCCATCAAAACTTTATAACCATTGTCGCGCAGGGCGAAATAAACCGCGCGCTGGATGGTCGGATTGTCACTAGCAACCAGGACTTTGCCACGCGCGGGAGCTGCCGGTTGAATCGCCGTGGACGCAAGTAATGATGGGGCGCGGCAAACTTCAGCCACAGTTTCAAGAAAATAGCCGGAGCGTTAGAAACACAAAATCGTCAGCTTCTTGGGCCCGTGCGCGCCGAGAACGAGGATGCGTTCGATGTCGCCGGTGCGGCTGGGTCCGGTGATGAAGGAGATCATGCTGGGATAATGGTCCGCGTGTTTTTGCTTCAGCAGTTCAAACGCGGCGGGCAGGTCGGCGACGAGTTGTTCGCGCCGCGCCAGCACCACGTGATGCGGCGGCAGCACCGACAGCGCGCGTCCGCCCGCGCTGCGGCTGGTCACCAGCACGCTGCCGGTCTGGGCGACCAGCGCGTCACATTCGCTGATGCCCGCCGAACAGGCTTCGAGCGCGTGGATGTCATACACCTTGTCCGTATGCAGCATCGGCACTTTCAGGGGCTGGCAGATCGCATTCGTCAGTTCACCGGAATGACCGGCCACCCGTTCCCAACGTTCCGCCTTGCACAGGCGCACCAGTGCCTGGCGCATTGCTTCAGCCGAATTGAGCAGCTGAAAATCCGCCTTCAGTTCGGCGGCGTTTTTGGCAAACAACGCGAACTGTTCTTCAATACTATCGCCCACCTTCGGCAGCCACTGGCGCGCACCGGCGGCGGATGAGTGCGCGGAGGCGGGCAGGGGAGCCATGCCGTGCGCGCCGGGAACATGCGCGGGGCGCTTCAACGCCTCGCGGATGCGGCCTAATATCTTTTCGCGTTCGTTCATCTTGCAGATGTAGGAGACGACGTCAGGAGACTCTGGCTAATTTCATTTTCACAATGAGCCTCCTCACGTCGGCTCCTACAAGGTTTTTTTTGCGCTCGGTCATTTCCGGTTCCTCCACCAGTCCTTGAACGATTCCTTCGCCAGCGGCGGCAGATCGCGCGTCCGCGTCCAGGCCCGCGCGGGATCGAACACGGTGCCTTTCACCAGATTTTGCACGGGCTGTCCAAAGCGACCGAGCTTTTTGGCGACGGCCCACAACGCCGGGCGGTTCGCCAGGTAGCCAAACATTTTATAAGCGGCCTGCTCAAAAAATTCCGGCTTCTCCTTCGCGGCGTTGCGACGGTTGTGCAGCAGGTGATGATGCAGGTCAATCTTCACCGGGCACGCTTCGGTGCAGCCGCCGCAGAGCGACGACGCGCCGGAAAGATGTTTCCAGTCTTGCAGCCCGCGCAGATGCGGCGTGATGACCGAGCCGATCGGGCCGCTGTAGGTCGTGCCGTAAGTGTGACCACCTACGTTGCGGAAAATCGGGCAGGCGTTCAGGCACGCACCGCAACGGATGCAATGCAACGCGTCGCGTTGCTCGGCGTCGGCGAGCAGTTCCGTGCGATGATTATCGAGCAGGATGACGTGGAATTCCTCCGGGCCGTCGGTCTCGCCCGGCTGGCGCGGGCCGCCATACATCGTGTTGTAGCCCGTCAACTGCTGCCCGGTGCCCGCCGTCGCAAGCATCGGCAGAAACAGTGCGAGGTCTTCCAGCCGCGGCAGAATTTTCTCGATGCCGAGCAGCGACACCATCGTCTTGGGCAGCGCGGCGGTGAGGCGCGCGTTGCCCTCGTTTTCCGTGATGGAAATCATGCCGGTCTCGGCGATGGCAAAATTCGCGCCGGTGAAGCCGATGTCCGCCGTGAGATATTTTGTCCGGAGCGCGCGGCGGGCGACCATGGTGAGTTCCTCGGGATCATCCGAGGGCGCATCGCCGAGTTCACGCTGGAACAGTTCCTTGATCTCGCCGCGCGTCAGGTGCATCGAGGGAAACACGATGTGATACGGCGTCTCATGCCGGAGCTGCACGATGAATTCGCCAAGATCACTCTCCACCACTTCGAGGCCGGCATGGTTGAGTGCGTCGTTCAGGTGGATTTCCTCCGAAGTCATCGCCTTGGATTTGATGATGACCTGTGCGTTCTTCTCGCGAATGATTTTTAAAATGATTTCGCGCGCCTGCGCCCCGGTGCTGGCCCAATGAACCTTCGTCCCGCGCGCCTCGATTTTGGCGACGAACGATTCGAGATGCTGGTCCAGGTAATTGACGGCTTCCCACTTGGTTTCCGCCGCCGCCTGGCGCGCCGATTCCCAGCTTTGGAACGCCGCCTTCCGTTTATCGCGGACGATCTCGTAATTGGTCAGCGCCGTGCGGATGATCTTGCGATGGCGCAAGTCCGCCGTCATCACGCGGGCCTGCTTGAGAAATTTTGTGGCAAAGGTGGTCATGCCGGAAAAGTTTTAACCACGGATGGACGCGGATGGACACGGATAAAAAGACTTAACGCAGCGGCGCAGAGGACGCGGAGAAACGCAGAGCTAAAAAGTCTTTGCGACTCTTTGCGTTCTCTGCGCCTCTGCGTTTTTCCCCATCCGTGGTTATCCGTGTTCATCCGTGGTCGAAATTATTTTTGATTCAAGACTTCCGCGAGGTGGATGGTCTTCATCTTTTTGCCCTGGCGCGACAGCAATCCTTGCAGGTGCATCAGGCAGCTTGAATCATTGGAGACGATGTATTCCGCGCCGGTCTCGGCGGCAGACGCGCATTTCACATCGCCCATCGCGGTGGAGATCATGGGAAACTTCGCGGCAAACGTGCCGCCAAAGCCGCAGCAGGTCTCGGCTTCGGCCATTTCAATGAGCTGCAAGCCTTGGACGTGGCTCATCAATGTGCGCGGCGGCTGCTTCAAGCCGAGTTCGCGCAGGCCGTGGCAGCCATCATGGAACGTGACCTGGTGCGGGAATTTTGCGCCGAGATCCGTCACGCCGAGTTTGGTAACCAGGAAATCGGAAAATTCCCAGGTGCGCGCAGCGATTTGTTTGGCGAGTGCTTCCTGCGGCTTGCCGGCGAACAGTTCGGGATAAAACTTTTTGACCATCGCACCACAGGAACCGGAGCCGATGACGACGGCCTCGGCGTCCTTCAATTGCTCCAAAACTTTTGCCGCCACCGGGCGGGCTTCATCCCAATAGCCGGAGTTGAACGGCGGCTGGCCGCAGCAGGTGATTTCCGCCGGGCAGACGATCGTGTGGCCGAGACGTTCGAGGATCTGCACCATGCTGATGCCCGCACGCGGAAACAGCGCGTCCACAAAGCAGGGGATGAAAAGCGTGACCGTCATTCGATTGCGCACATTGTTTATGCGGCGAAGCGAAGTGTCATTAAAAAAATCTTAATTGCTGACGACGTTTTACATTGGCCGGCAGCGCCGCTTGCAAACCAAACGATTCCACGATAGCTTCACCGCATGACGACGACCGTTGATGCCATTTACGAGCACGGCAAACTTCTGCTGCCGCGCCCGTTGTCATTGCCGGAAAAATCCCTTGTGCGCGTCACCATCGAATCCAGCGAGACAGAATGCGAATCGTGGATGAAACTTTCCGAGGAATCCCCGCTGAAAACCTGGGGTAACACGGACGACGACGTTTTCAATGAACTGCTCGGGAAATGACGGGGTGCTCCGGCCGATTCCCTTCACGGATCTGACCAGCCGAAAAGTCCGTCCCGCCATCGTCATCGGCCAGAACGGTGCCGATCTTTTTCTCGTTCCCATTTCATCGGTGCTGTTCAACACGGATTTTCCGCTCGCCGAATGGCGTGCGGCGGGACTGAATGTTCTCTGCGGCGTGAAAGCGCAACTGGCGACCGTCGAAGCCGGGCTCGTCGTGAAAGTCGTCGGAAAATTATCTGCGGCTGACAGCCAATCATTGAATCAGCGGTTGCGGACTTGGTTGCAACTCTGATGTCCGCGTGCGGCGACCTTGCATCCACAAAGCAAGGGATGAAAAGTGTGACGGTCATGCGTTTGTGCAGCGCGTGGTCTTTACGTGGTGAGGCAAAGTGTCATTAAAAAAAATCTTGCAGCCCGTTGACAGAAAACCGTTTCTCCTTGTTACCGTCATAAAATACGGCTACTAACAGGGCAGCGTTCATGAATAAAAAAGCTTCTTTCGTCAAAGGTGTGTTGATCTTCGGATTCATTCTGGGATTACAACTGGACACCCACGCGGCCATCTACTTTTGCAAGACTTCAGCAGACGGCATCGACGATGTCCATACCTTGCGAGGTGCGATTGCCGCTGCCGCCAGCAATCGCGCCAAGAGCGACACCATCATTCTCGTGCGCGACAGTTATCAAGTCACGGCTCAATCGTTTTTAGGCGACGAACTGGCAATTGCCGTAGGGAATTTAACGATTGTCGGACAAGGTCGTTCTCGCGTGACGATTAGCGCGGCAGGCTTGACGCACATTTTCCATGTTTTGCCCGGCGCACAACTAACGCTCAAGAATCTCACCCTCGTGGGCGGCGGTGACACGTTGGTTCCACTCCCCCCACTCGTCCCCGCCCCAATGCTCAAGAATCTCACCCTCGTGGGCGGAGGTGGCTTCTACTATAGTGGTGTATCGAGTGGAGCAATTTTGAATGAAGGCACGCTGAAACTCGTCAATTGCGACATTCAAGGAAACAGAGCTGCAAACGGAGCTGGCATCTATAATTCTGGCAACCTGACCATGCACAATTCAGTCGTTGCCAATAATTCTTGTTCCTCCCAATTTGGTCTCGTCGGCACAGGTGGAAGTGGTGGCGGTATTTACAATGCCGGCATTCTGACGGCAGATAATTGCGTCATCAGCAATAATTTCAGCGGTGCTGGCGCTACATTTTTGTGGGTGAATCCTGGCAGTGCTGGTGGCAATGGTGGTGGCATTTATAATGTTGGGACAATGATTCTGAATAATTGTGATGTCGTGGATAATTTCGCTGGCAATGGAGGCGTTGGCATGATCGGTGGCGCGTTTGGTCATGACGGTGGCGCAGGTGGAAGTGGCGGCGGTATTTACAATGCAGGCAGCTTGACATTGAAACGCTGCCTCATTGGTGGCAACTCCTGCGGCAACGGCGGTGCTGGTTCTGATAGTTACGGAGTAGTAAGCGTGGACGTAGGAGGCGACGGCGGCAACGGCGGTGCCGGAGGTTGCGGCGGCGGAATTTTTAACGCAGATGGCTCAAGTGTTACGTCATTTAATTGTTTGATTGGGTTGAATGAATTTGGAATTGGCGGCAACGGCGGTGCTGGTTTTCCTGCTGGTGGTGGTGGTTGGCCTCGTGGCACCGGCAATAACACGGCTGGAGCAAATGGAAATGCAGGCACAGATGGCCTTGGCCCCGATCTCTTCGGCGATTTCACTTCGACCGGTAATAATCTTGTGGGTGAAGGCGACTACAGCACTGGTTTTACGAACGGTGTCCGCCATGACATCGTCGGCACCATTACCGCGCCAGCCAATCCGCTGCTCTACAAATTCAAGAAGTAGCCAGACCTTTTTAACAGGAGCAAACAGAGACAACAGAGTTTTTACTCCGTTTGCTCCGTGCTCTCCTGTTAATGGTTTTTAGGGTTTTGGCGGCGTCGCATTCTCGTCCAGTTCCAGTCGCAGTCAGCGACGCATCGAATGCAAAGTCGAGTTCCTCGTTCACGCAGCGGAGCGAAGTGTCATTTAAAAAGTTGACGGCTTGGGAGAAAAGGTTTCAGCTTCCAACGGAATCACCATGAAATCTTCAAAAATATCCACCCGGAAAATTTTGTCCTGCGTTCTGTCTGGCCTTGTTGGATTATCAGGATCCTTAGTTTCGGCGCAGGATTCAGAAAAGCTGGTCGCTGCGAACAATGGCTTCGCTTTCGATTTGCTCAAACAGATTGCGAAAGAACAGCCGCGCGGAAACATTTTCATCTCGCCGTTCAGTGTTTCGACTGCATTGCAAATGGTCGGTAACGGCGCGGCGGGCGAAACGAAAGCGGAAATGCAGCGCGTGTTGAGAACGGATGGCTTGAAATCGTCGGAACTAAATGCCGCCTGCAAGGTTTTGAACCAGTCGTTGAATTCACAAACCAATGTCACTTTAGTTCTCGCCGATGGACTTTGGCATCAAAAAGGATTTCATTTGGAGCCAGGTTTTGTTGCCGACAATAAAACTTTTTTTCAGGCGGAACTGGCCGGGGTGGATTTTAGCAGCCCAGAGTCAGCGGACATCATCAACCATTGGGCGAACAAAAAAACCAATGGAAGAATTCCGAATCTTGTTGGGTTTCCCTTTGATCCCGAGACGCGCTTGATTCTTGCGAACGCGATTTATTTCAAAGGTAATTGGGCGGAGCCGTTTGACAAAAGTGAAACCAGGCCGCGGACGTTTCATTTGGCCAGTGGCAAAACGGAGCAAACACCGATGATGTGGCAAGGGAATAAGTTTAATTATCAGGAAGTTGAAGGCTTTCAAGCGGTGCAATTGCCATATGCCGGCCATCGCTTGCAAATGTATTTATTTTTACCCGCGACAAATTCCAGTCCGCAAAAACTGCTCGCTGACTTTGATGGCAAGAACTGGCGCAACAACATTTTGCCTGAGTTTGCCAAACGCACGGGAACGCTCACGTTCCCAAAATTTAAACTTTCTTACGATGCGAAGCTTAACAAGCCGCTGGCAAGCTTGGGAGTAAAGCTCGCGTTCGATTTCCATCTCGCAGATTTTTCAGCGATGGCCGGTGAGCCGCTTTTTGTAAGCGAAGTGAAACAAAAAAGTTTTGTTGAAGTGAGTGAAGAAGGAACAGAAGCAGCGGCAGTCACAACAGTGGCAATCACTGCAAGTATGGCACCGATGGACCCGCCAAAACCTTTTAAAATGGTTGTTGATCGCCCGTTCTTTTTTGTGATTGCCGACGAACGGACGCAATCCATTTTGTTCATGGGACTGATCTCAGACCCGATGCAGTGATTAAACAGGAGCAAACAGAGGCAACGGAGTTTTTCCTCTGTTTGCTCCGCGTCCTCCTGTTAAAAGTTTCAGGGTTTTGGCAACGTTGCGGTCTCATTCAGATCCAGCCGCAGATAATCGTAGAGGATTCCGCTCGTCAGGCTGCCGGCAGGAAGGGTCAACGTCAGCATATTCATGCCGGCTTTCATCAGCGACGCGTCAAACGGGAGATTGTGTTCCATCCAGTAGCCGCCGATGCCGTCACGGTCGATGGTTAAAGCCG
>Ga0247670_1000391_pt1 | contig 10292 bp, 10 predicted proteins | sample CNK11_metaG_FD_183042 | JGI IMG/M metagenome (GOLD analysis project Ga0247670, IMG submission 183042) | Soil microbial communities from Purdue University Martell Research Forest, Indiana, United States - CNK11 | ecosystem: Environmental > Terrestrial > Soil > Temperate forest > Bulk soil...
TCTTTAGCGTGGAGAGAGGCCAATTGCTCGATCCGCGCCCGCCGCGCCATCGAAGGCGTGTCGCGATACGCCTTCACGAGCGAGGCCAGATCCTGCGCAGCCGTAGGGAGCGCGGCGACGGCGCAGAACAGCAGGATCGCGTGGATTCTAGACCAGCGGGCCGGGATAGCTCGGGCCAAGCAGGATCGCATCATCGTCAGCCAGACTGCGGATCATTTCCAAATGCAGGTAATCGACCATCGTGGGCGCCGTCATGTGCAGCTCGCGGAATTTTTCGCGCGCGGCGTCGATTTGCGCATGAAGGGGCGCATAGATGTTGCCGGTCTCCCGTCCCGAACGAAGGGCATCGGGCTTCCCCAGACGCATCTCCGCCACCTGCACGCGAGCGAACCGTTGCGCCGCCAAGTGCTTCTGCTGCTCTTCACGGGAGAGGTTCCACCATTCCGTATGCTGCCGGGGCGCATTGCCGCCGGCAGCCACCGCAGTGGCGGCTTTCCCGGGTTCGGCTGATTTCGCCGCGGCACCAGAAATGTTGACGAGCGCATCCGCAATTTTAGGCTCGGGCTGGGGAATGATCGCGGTTGCGGCAGCCTCCGCTTTCCAAATCTGAAGCTGCAAACCGGCCACTTCGGCGAGCAACTCGAGCGGTGGCGGCTGCAAATGGCCCGCGGCATAGAAGAGTGCCGTGACTTCCGAACCGCCGCGCAGAGGAAACAAATAGACGCGTTCGTCCGGCTTATGCCCGAACAAGCCCACCAGCGGGCCCGACACCTCGGCGGGAGTACTCATGGCGATCACGGGATCGCGCGTGTCGATGGCGGTCGAAAAGGCGGCCGCCTCGGATACCGGGAATTCGAGGGCCGGCAGGCTGGGCGCGGCGCCATTCTCGCCGGAATGGACTTCGGCGGGGCGCCGCATGCGCTCGGCGTGGGCTATTTTATCGTGGATTGAAAAGACTGCCGCCTGCTCGCAGAAAGGCACGGTCACGTCCAGCAAAACAGCATAGAGGTCATCTACATTGGCCGCTTGGCGGAGGCGCCGCACAGCCTGGTTGAGCTCTTCCGCCAAAGCGCGGCGGCTCTCGCTGGCGGCGTCGGCAACGGCTCCACGCACAGCAGCGTCAATGGCCGCAGTCACCCGCGACTCTACCTCGGATTCGACTTGTTGCTCCAAATCCTCGATCAGGCGCGAAAAATATTCTTCACAAACTCTCCGCCATGTGGCGGTCGGCGCGGCGGGGGTCATTCGAAACTTTCTACTTATATGTTAACAGAGCGCAGCAGCCCGAACGAGCGAAAGGCGCGCTAAATCGAGTGATTAGGCTCAGTTGTGGGAAGCGGCGGAGAGTTCGGATTGCATGGCGGCATGCCAGGTGGCGAGAGCGCAGCGACGCCCGTCGATACTTTCCTTACGGATTTTAACAGTCCCGTCCGAAGCCGAAGCCGCGCCTGGCGCGTAAGATCTAGTGATGGATAAGTTTCTATCGGGCAAAGTTGCGGTAGTAACCGGCGGGACGCGCGGCATCGGGCGGGCGATTGCGGAACGACTGCTCGAGGAAGGCGCATCGGTGGCATTTTGCGGACGGTCGGCGGAGGCCGTGGCGACGGCGTCCAAGGAAATGGCGCAAGGCACGGGCCGGAATGTGTACGGCGAAGCCGCCGATGTGTCGAAACCGGCCGATGTGCGCCGCTTCTTCCAAAGTGTGGACAACCGCTTTGGAGCGTTGCACGTGTTAATCAACAACGCCGGCGTGGGAATATTCCGCCGCCTCGGCGAGCTTTCTCCGGAGGAATGGCACCGGATGATCGAACTGAATCTATCCGGTGTGTTCTACTGCTGCCGGGAAGCGTTACAAAGACTTAATAACGCGGGAGGCGGCTACATCATCAATATAAGCAGCCTGGCTGGCAAGAACGCCTTCTCGGGCGGCGCGGGTTACAACGCGTCGAAATTCGGGCTTAACGGGTTAAGCGAGGCCCTTATGCTTGACTATCGGTATGAAAACATCCGGGTTAGCTACATTATGCCAGGCAGCGTGAATACGGAATTCGGAAGCGGCGCTGGGACGCGCGGCGACTGGAAAATCGCTCCCGAAGACGTGGCGGAAGTGGTAACTGGGCTTCTTCGGATGCCGGAGCGCACTCTGGTCAGCAGAGTGGAAATGAGACCTTTGAAACCAAAGAAGTAGGAGGCTCCGAAAAGTTGGCATGTCAGTTGCTCAATCCCGGTAGTGAGTATGAGTATATGGGGCCCGGGATCTGAGAGGTGGAGAGTCAATATGGTACGGCTGAACAAGAAACTAGATCCGACGCAAACTGGTCAAGACGCCGAAAAATTGTACACGGACCTGCACAAGAGGATTGTCGGCCAGAACGAAGCTGTCGACCACATCGTGAACATTTACCAGATGTATCTGGCAGGAATGAATGGTCCGGGACGTCCCATAGGGAATTTCCTGTTCCTCGGTCCGACAGGTTCCGGCAAGACGCGACTGGTGGAGGCGACGGCGGAGAGCCTGGTAGGCGACGCGCGCGCCATGATCAAGATTGATTGCGCGGAGTTTCAGCACAGCCATGAAATTGCCAAGTTGATAGGTTCGCCTCCCGGATATCTGGGGCACCGCGAGACGCACCCGCTGCTGAGCCAGGAAGTGCTGAATCAGTACCAGACCGAGAAGATGAAGTTGAGTTTCGTACTGTTCGATGAGATCGAAAAAGCCAGTGACGCGCTCTGGAATTTACTGCTCGGCATCCTGGACAAAGCTACACTGACGCTGGGCGACAACCGGCGTGTCGATTTTTCGCGCACCCTGATCTTCATGACCAGCAACCTCGGCGCTTCCGAAATGGGTTCCATATTGAGACCCAATCTAGGATTTGCAGCTTCCGAGATCGAAAAATTGCATGGCAGGGGCCAGATGGATGAGGACACCACGGATAAGATCTCCCGGGCGGGAATCGAGGCGGCACGGCGGAAATTTACACCCGAATTCATGAACCGCATCGACAAGGTCGTCGTGTTCAAGCCGCTGGGGCAGGCCGAGCTGCGGAAAATACTGGGGCTCGAGCTGAACATCCTGCAACAGCGGATCTTCAGCTCCGCGACCACCACTCCTTTTGTCTTCTCACTGAGCGAACCGGCGAAGGATCATCTGCTGGCTGAAGGTACGGACATGAAATATGGAGCGCGCCACTTGAAGCGCGCCATCGATCGCGCGCTGGTGCAGCCGATGTCGAACTTGATCGCGACCCAACAGGTTCGCGGCGGCGATCTGATAAAAGTCGATTTTGATTCGGATTGCAATTGCCTGACATTTGCCAAAGAAGCCGAAGACATGCCGGCGCATGCGATGGTGCAAATGATGGAAGCGTCAGCTAACCCGCCGGTTTCGCAGCTGAGCACCAGCACAGTGGTGCCAATGCCACGCGTGGCAGCGCGCGGACGCCGGACGCTGGCGGGGTGAAAAGCAGGCGCCAGGTGTCAGGTATTCGTGCCACCCTGTCACGCGGAGCACGACGCGCGACCCGCGCGTATGGCCGCCATACCAGATTCCAAATCCGCGATTCCGAATTCTGAACCGCAATAATTCTGGCGTCCAGGCGGAAGAGAAAATCGCCCCGCCTGCTATAATCGGCATTTCTGCGCACTGTTCCTCCTGAGAAGCAGGATTCCCGCCTTATGCGCGATCTGTTTTCGACGATCGCGCCCAGGTACGATTTCATCACGCGTGTGTTTTCATACGGGATGGACCGCCGGTGGAAGCGGCTGGCGGTAGCACGCGCAGCCATTCCGAGGGAAGGCAGAGTTCTCGACCTGGCATGCGGGACTGGAGATTTTGCGAAGCTGGTGGCGCTGCGCTACCCTGGCACGCGGATAACGGCGGCCGATTTAAGTGACCGCATGCTGCGCCGCAGCGGATTAGGGAATGCGGTCTGCGCTGACGCGGCTTTACTGCCCTTTGCCCCTGCGATATTCGACGCTGTCTTCATCGGTTACGGACTCCGTAATTTTTTTCACCTTGCGCATGCGATCGCGGAAGTGCACCGTGTGCTGAAGCCTTGCGGGATGCTCGTCAGTCTGGATTTTTTTCTGCCCAATTCCGCATGGCTGCGTCTCATTTACCTTGGTTATCTTTACGCGCAAGGAGCGTTCTGGGGTTTGATTCTTCACGGACGGGCGCGTATTTACACTTACATTCCCAATTCGCTGCGAGGCTTTCTATCCGCGAGAGAATTCGCAACGCTGCTTCGCGCGATGGATTTTTGCGAAGTCACTGCGCGCACCTTCGTGCTGGGCGGCATTGCGATCCATTGGGCAAAGCGCGCACCGGCGGATCGAGATATACAATAAGTCCACCGTGCGCATTTCCTGCAGCGACGCTGTCTTCTTGGCGGCCGTATTTTGTCTCGAAGCAGCTTCCGCGCAGGCCATAAGAAACCGGACGCCGCTCGCGCCGAATCGCTTCGATTCGCTGCCGCTCGGCTCGGTGCGTCCGCGCGGCTGGCTGGCGCGCCAGCTCCGCATTCAGGCTGATGGGTTGAGCGGACATCTGGATGAGTTTTGGCCCGACGTCGGCCCGAACAGCGGCTGGTTGGGCGGCACCGGCGAAAGTTGGGAGCGCGGGCCGTACTTTCTCGACGGTCTGGTCCCGCTGGCTTACCTGCTCGACGATCAGCGTCTGACCAGCAAAGTGCGCGGCTGGATGGACTGGACCATCACGCACCAGCGGCCCGACGGCTCTCTCGGCCCCGAGAAGAACCAGGACTGGTGGCCGAACATGATCATGCTAAAAGCGCTGACGCAGTACGCGGAGGTCTCCGGCGACGCCCGCGTGATTCCACTCATGCGGCGCTACTTCGCTTATCAGTTGCGCATGATGGAATCGCGTCCGCTTAAGGAATGGGCCGTGTTCCGCTGGGGCGATGAAGTGCTTAGCGTTCTCTGGCTCTACAATCGAACGGGCGATACGGGCCTGCTGGACCTCGCGCGCAAACTGCGCGATGAGGGGCACGATTGGAAAGGGCAGTTCGCCGACTTTGCGTTCACGTCGAAAGTGAACCCGCAACAGCTCACGCTGGCCACGCATGTGGTGAACAACGCCATGGCGCTCAAGACAGAAGGCGAATGGTGGCTGGTCTCACGCGACAACTCCGACCGTGCCGCCGTAACCCGTCAACTGGCGGAAATGGACCGCTATCACCTATTGCCGAACGGCGTGCATTCGGGCGACGAGCACTACGCGGGCAAGAATCCGTCGCAGGGTACTGAGTTGTGCGCAGTGGTCGAGGGCATGTTCTCGGTCGAGCGCCTTCTGGCCATTTTCGGCGATGCGGCTCTGGGCGATCGCCTGGAGAAGATGGCGTACAATCCGCTGCCCGGCACGTTTTCGGCGGACATGTGGGCGCACCAGTACGATCAGCAACCCAACCAGGTGCTATGCACGCTCCACCAGCGCGACTGGACCAATAACGGACCGGACTCAAACCTATTCGGCCTCGAGCCGAATTTTGGCTGCTGCACATCCAACTTCCACCAGGGCTGGCCAAAGTTTGTGGCGAGCTTGTGGATGGCGACCCAGGACGACGGACTAGCCGCGGTGGCGTATGGGCCGAGCGAGGTGCGCAGCGTCGTGCGCGGCGGCACGAAGGTTGCGATCGCCGAGGACACGCTTTATCCGTTTCGCGAAAAGATTTCTCTCAAAGTGAGCCCGGAGAAGCCCGCGCACTTTCCGCTCGAGCTGCGGATTCCGGGATGGGCCGCGGGCGCGAGTATCACGGTCAACGGAAAGCCGGAGAACGGTATCCAGCCGGGCAGCTTTCACCGGATCGATCGCGAGTGGCGCGCGGGCGACGCGGTCGAATTGACATTTCCGATGCGGTTGCGGGTGTCGCGCTGGTATCAGGACTCTGTAGCGATCGAGGGTGGACCGTTGGTCTACTCGCTCAAGGTCGGGGAGGAATGGAAGAAACTGCACGACAAGTCACCCGCGGCAGATTGGGAAGTTTATCCGGCTACGCCGTGGAATTATGCACTGGCGCTCGATCCGGCGCGGCCCGAGTCCGGCATCGCCATGCGCGAAAAGCAAGTCGGCGATTATCCATTCAGTCCGGACGGCGCCCCCGTGGAGCTGGTCGCGAAAGGCCGTCGCATTCCGGAGTGGAGACTGCTGAACGGCTCGGCCGCGCCACCACCACAAAGCCCGGTTCAATCGAACGAACCGCTAGAATCGTTGACTCTGATTCCATACGGCTCGGCCAAACTTCGCATCACGGCATTTCCATTACTCAGCCATTAAAAGGAGTTCTATGCAACCGATCGACCGCCGTTCCATCATTCGCAGCGCGTTCGCCAGCACCGGTCTCGCCGCATTCGCCGGCGTGGAAGCGGCCGCACAGGAACACGCATCGGGCAAAGCGCCCATTTCTCCGAAAGATAATTTGAAGATCACCAGACTCGAGACGTTTATAGTGAAGCCGCGCTGGCTGTTTCTCAAAGTCCACACGAACGCCGGCATTATCGGGCTGGGCGAGCCCATTACCGAAGGCCGGGCCCTGACCTGCGCGGAGGCTGTGAAGGAAATCGAGCCGTATCTGGTGGGCAAAGATCCGCGCCGCGTGGTGCACCACTGGCAGGCGATTTACAAACATGCGTTCTATCGCGGCGGTCCCATATTGACCAGCGCCCTTAGCGGCATCGATCAGGCTCTGTGGGACATCAAAGGCAAAGCGCTCGGCGTTCCTGTCTACGAGCTGCTCGGCGGGCCGACGCGCGACCGCATCCGGGTCTATGCCCACGGCGATAGCGTGGACACGCTGAAAGCCGGCGTCGCCAAAGGGTTCACGGCGTTCAAGACCGGTCCCGCGAACAAGCGCCCGGCGCGCTATATCGAAACGCCGGCGGCGGTGCAATACGCGGCCGAGAAGTTCGCCGAGCTGCGCCACGCCGTGGGAAATGAAATCGATATCGCGATCGATTTTCACGGCGCCATCAGCCCGGCCACGGCGAAGCTGCTTATCAAGGCGCTCGAGCCCTACCAGCCTATGTTCGTCGAAGAAATCGTCAACTGCCAGGAGCACGATGTGATGGCGGAGATCGCGCGCGGAACGTTCCTGCCGGTCGCTACCGGCGAGCGCGTGTTCACGAAGTGGGGCTTCCGCGAAGTGCTGGAGAAGCGCGCCGCCACCGTATTGCAACCCGACTTGTGCCACGCGGGCGGCATTACCGAAGTGCGCCTGATCGCCGGCATGGCCGAGGCGTACTACGCGACTATCGCGCCACACAATCCTCTCGGACCGATTTCGCTCGCCGCCGGCGTGCAGATGGCGGCTTCCATTCCAAACTTCCTCTGCCAGGAGCAAGTATCACTGGGCGAGGGATATCTCAAGAAACCGTTTACCGTGCACAACGGCTATCTCGACCTGCCCACCGGGCCAGGGTTGGGCATCGAGCTCGACGACAACGCCATGGCCGACAAGATTGGCCACGACTGGCGCAATCCGGAAGCATACGACGCGGATGATGGGGCGGCCGTGGACTGGTAATAGATGCAGCAGATGATGCTGACCTCTGATGGATCGGGCTTGCATGCAGGGCTGTCAGGTGACGCCGGGGATGCCAAAGGTTCGCAAGGCGGTGGGCGTTGATCCTGGCGCAGGCAGGGACGAGCGAGGTGATACGTCCGGGTTTCCGATGACCTCACTTTTGCCAACCATGACTGCCGGAAGCAGAGGGCTCATCATTGTGCCGGTTCAACCCCGTTTGTAACCGTCGCAACTCGGATCGAAAGATGAGAGCGCCTTTCCTGCCCGGAGAAGTCTGCACGTTTTCGCTGCCGGTGCCGTCAAGGAATCAGAGGAACAGCCATGAGACCTGCCGGGACCATCATATTCCTTTCGACCGCGCTGGCCGCCTCGGTGGCCGCCGCACAAACCACGCGCAGCTTTCACCTCACGCAGAATGAGACGGCGGACCAGATGAACCAGATCGCGACCCTCATCCGGTCAACCGGAGGAATCCAGCAGATCTGGGCGGACGACTTGCAGCGAACTGTTTCCGTAACCGGCACGTCCGCGCAGCTTGACATGGCAGCCTGGTATATCCGGCAGCTCGACCGGGCCATGCCCCCGCCGTCGCCACAGGATTATCAGGCCGGCAGCGACGACATGGTCCGCATGTTCTTCCTCTCGCACGTATCAACATCCCAGCAGCTTCAGGAGGTCGTGACGAACCTTCGCGCCATCATTGACGTCAAGCGGCTGTTTATCTATGACACGTTGCACGCCGTGGCAATACGTGGCACGGGCAGCCAGATCGCGATGGCCACATGGCTCGCCAACCAGCTCGATCAGGCGGCAGGCGCGCCTTCGCCCGCGCCGAATGACTACGTGCTTTCCGGCGACGATGTCACGCATGTGTTTAATCTGTCCAATCCACGAGCCCCGACGGAGATGTATGAGATGGTGACCCTGATTCGCTCGGTAGCCGACATTCAGCGAATCTTCACTTATAGCGCCCGCAAGACTATCGTGGTGCGCACTTCGCCCGACCACATGGCGCTGACTGCCTGGCTGGTAAAGCAACTGGACCGGCCCGCAAGCACTCCGTCGGTGACGGTCCAGTACACGCTGCCCAGCGGGCCCGACAACATAATCGGGGTCTTCTACCTGCCGAACCCCTCCCGGGAACGTTTGAACAAGGCTGCAACGCAGGTCCGCACCACCGCGCTGGCGCACCGCCTGTTCACGTACGGCACGCTGGGCGCGCTGGCGGTGCGCGGCACAGTGGGCCAAGTAGCGACGGCGGAGAAGATTATTGAGGAGATGAATCAGGTCCGCTAATTTTCTGAATCCGCGTTTACCGGGCTCATCGGCGCTGTAAGTGTTGGATGGCCCTTACCGCAGTAGTCTGGGCCAACAACGGCAGGGCCGTACCCGCTGCTCGGAGTCCTCCGCAGCACAGCCATTTCAGGGCAGAATCTCGTCAGGACCGCGTCCCAGCCACTGGCGTTCGACATCATGATCGCTGCTACGGCGCTGGTGTACGAGCTGCCGCTCATCCACAACAATCCTCAGGATTTCGAGCGGCTGACCGGTTTGATCGAGCGGATGCCAGAGCGCTTTCTAAGAATCGATCGCTGAACTTGATTTCGGTCAAGATGCCGGCCGGATAACTTGATAATCTGAGACTTATGACCAAAGACCAGATCCTCGCGTTCATCACCGAGATCGGCATTGTTCCAGTGGTGCGGACGTCGAGCGCGGAAGGCGCTATCAAAGCGATCGACGCGATCTATCGCGGCGGTATCCGGGCGGCTGAAATCACTATGACGGTGCCGGGGGCGATCCGCGCGCTCGAAAAAGTAGCCGACCAGTTCGGCGATAAGATCGTGCTGGGGGCGGGTACGGTGCTCGACCCCGAAACGGCGCGGGCATGCATGCTGGCCGGAGCGGAATTCTTCGTGACACCGAGCCTGAAAGTGTCCACCATCGAAATGGCCAAGCGCTATTCGAAGGTGATTTGCCCGGGCGCCTTGACGCCGACAGAAGTGCTGACCGCGTGGGAAGCGGGAGCCGACATCGTGAAGATTTTCCCCTGCGGTAATTTGGGCGGGCCGAAATACATCAAGGCTCTGCGCGCCCCGTTTCCGCAGATCGAGATGATTCCAACAGGAGGCGTGAGTCTTGAAAACGCCGGCGAATTTTTGAAGGCCGGGGCTTGCGCGGTGGCAGTGGGCGGCGAGCTGGTGGATGGCAAGAGCGTAGCCGAGGGCCGTTTCGACGTGATCGAAGACCGCGCCCGGCAATATCTGGCGGCCATCACCCGCGCGCGCCTGGAAATGAAGCCGGCGGCTTAAAGCTGCTAAACTGAACACGCATATGGCGATCAGCAAAGACCTGCTGGAGATTCTGGTGTGCCCGCTCTGCAAGGCCGAACTCGAAATGAAGCCGGACAGCAGCGGGCTGAAATGCGTCCAGTGCCATCGCGTCTATCCGATTCGTGACGACATACCAGTGATGCTGATCGACGAAGCCCGCATTGAGGAGTAGCGGCGCGCCCGCATGAGCTCTGTCCTCGAACGCCTTCCCAGGAATGGGCGAATCGCGGTGATTCGGATTCGCTCGATGGGAGACTGCATCCTCACTACTCCGGCCATCTCCATTCTGAAGGGGGTCCGGCCGGATCTTGCAATCGCGGTGGTGGTAGAGGACCGGTTTCGGGCGGTATTTGAGGGGAACGCGGACGTCAGCGAAATTTTACCGCCCAAAGTGAGCGCAGTGCGCCAGTGGCGCCCG
>Ga0247670_1000392_pt1 | contig 10275 bp, 7 predicted proteins | sample CNK11_metaG_FD_183042 | JGI IMG/M metagenome (GOLD analysis project Ga0247670, IMG submission 183042) | Soil microbial communities from Purdue University Martell Research Forest, Indiana, United States - CNK11 | ecosystem: Environmental > Terrestrial > Soil > Temperate forest > Bulk soil | place...
CAGAGGTACGGTTTCCCCAAGCTCGAAATCAAACAGATGCGCTGCTCCATGGCGCGCTCACGCTATTGCTCGCTACCCGGGGGGCTGGAGGATGCCGCTAATGAGCTCAACACCCCGATCAAGAAGCGGGTCGCCGGCGTCAACGCCATGCGTTACCTGTGTAAGCCGCGAGCTGACGGCACGCGTCCGACCATTGTTGAGGAGCGAGAGCGCTTCCTTACACTTGTCCCGTACTGTGCTGACGACGTTCGTGCGGAGCGCTGCGTGGACGCAGTCCTGCCCGAGATGTCGCCAAAAGAGCAGCGAATCTGGGAACTCGACCAGGCTATCAACGATCGAGGCGTGCAAATCGATCTCGACGCACTAGCCGACCTCGAGCATCTGATCGACACGTACAAGGAGCAGCTCAAGGCGAAGTGCAAGGAGCTGACTGGCATCGGGCCCACCCAGCACGCGCAGCTCGCGGCGTGGATCCGCGCCAACGGCTACCCGCAGCTGGAGAACCTGCAAGCAGATACCGTCCGCCGCATGCAGGCGGACCCGGCCGTGCCGCATGCAGTAAAGAGCATAATCGCACTTTATGGCACATACGGCATGAAAGCCGTTAGCAAGGTTACGGCCATGCGCAACGCCGTCTGCAAGGACGGCCGCATCCGCGGGATGTTCCTCTACCAAGCCGCAGGCACCGGCCGCTGGTCAGCGGTGATCGTCCAGCTCCACAACATGTTCCGGTCTGTGATCCCCGACCCGGATGCGGCGATCGAGGCGTGCCGCGCCCGCGATCTCGATTGGATTCGTGCGCTATATCCTGGCGTCGATCCGATGAAAGTGTTTGCATCCTGCATGCGGGGTCTCCTGATTGCAAAAGAAGGCCACGAGCTCGTGTTCCCCGACTTCTCGGGAATCGAGTCCCGCTGGAACGCTTGGATGTTTGGGGAGGAGTGGAAGCTCGATGCGTATCGCCAGTTCGACGCCGGCACGGGACCAAAGCCGTACGCTGTGGTATATGGCCGCGCTTTCGGCGTTGACCCTACTACCATCACCAAGCTTCAGCTCCTTATTGGAAAGGTACTCGACCTCTCCATGGGCTACGAAGGCGGCGTCGGAGCCCTCGTCAAGATGGCGAAGACATATGGCCTCAATCTGGAGGACCTGATCCCGGCCTTCGAACAGGCGCCGCGGTCCATCCAAGACCAAGCCCTCCACAACTACGAATTCATGGCGCAGCAGGGCCGCGTTGGTGACCTGCCAGCGAACACGTGGGTCGCCTGCGAGGCCGTCAAGCTGATGTGGCGCGAGGCGCACCCCAAGATCGTCCGCGGCTGGTGGCAGCTCAAGGAAGCCGGCCTCAACGCCGTGGCCAACCCCGGGAAGATTTACGACGTGGCGCAGAAGCGCCTCATGTTCAAGGTCGAGGGCCAGTTCCTGATCATGCGCTTGCCATCGGGCCGCAAGGTCCGCTACTTCAAGCCGTACATCAGGGACAACGCGCTGCACTACCGTGGCGTCGACACGGACACCCGGCTCTACGGCGACACGGCCACCTACGGGGGCAAGACCTGCGAGAACGAGACGCAGGCGGGCTGCCGCGACCTCCTCGCCGACGCCATGCTGCGGTTCGACATGCTCAAGGCTCCGATCGTGATGCACGTGCACGATGAGCCGGTCTTGGAGTACCATGAGGGCATTCTCTCCGACCAGAGCGTAGAGCAGGTCATGTGCGCAGTACCGGATTGGGCCGAGGGCTTCCCCCTAGCAATAGAGATGCACCGTGGAAAGAGGTATCGCAAGTGAAGAAAGAATCTATCGACTCGAAAGCGAGTTGGAGCAAGCGTGCTGCCGCGTGGCAGCGACTGCGGGAATCTTCCACCGCAAGTACAAAGGCCCCGGACGCCGCAGCCACCCCGACCGACTCTTCGCCAAAGGCGGACGAGCCCTCTGGATCGAGTTCAAGCTCCCCGGCAACACCCCTACCGAGCTGCAGTGGCTCGAAATCAGAGCCATGCGCGCCGCCGGTCTCCGAGTAACGTGGACGAGCAGCCGTCGTGGCTTTAAAAAGATTCTCGCAGCTTACTGGGGACCAGCATGACGCAATCCGGTTCCTGCAAGATCATCCGACCGGAGGACTATGGGCGGACGTGGGGACAGGCAAAACGGTCTCCGCCCTCACCGCAGTCAAGCACCTCCTTAACAGATTCGACATTCGACGGGTACTCGTTATTGGACCCCGACTGGTGGCCGAGCGCGTCTGGCACACAGAAGCCCAAGAGTGGGAGCACCTCCAAGGATTACGTGTCTCGCGCATTGTTGGAAGCCGAGAACAGCGCCTACGAGCGATGGATGTGGATGCGGACGTTTACACAATCACGCGAGACAATGTCGTCTGGTTGGGAGAACAATTCATCAAAGACAAGAAGCAGTACCGGCGCTGGCCGTGGGACCTCGTTATCGTCGACGAATGTCAGAGCTTCAAACATCAGTCCTCCAAGCGATTCAAGTCACTGCGGCGGTTGCGTCGCCTCTTCTCTCGTTGCTGGCTTCTCACGGGATCGCTCATGCCCAACGGCTATACCGATCTCTGGGCGCAGCTCTATCTCATTGATCAGGGCCAGCGCCTGGGCCGCACTGAAACGGCTTATCACGAGAATTTCTTCAAGTGTGAGGTAAGAGATGGCATCCCGAGCAGAGAGATCCTCCCCGGATCGCCAGTCAAGATCGACGCCCTCATCTCCGACGTCTTCCACGTCATGCGAGATGCCCAACCTCCTGCGCCGACCAACTTCGTCAAGGTCCAGCTCACGAAGTCCGAAATGGCCCTTTACCGCAAAATGGTACGGACCAGCGTTCTTGAAGGAGTGGGAGATCAACCGATCAGTGCAGTTAATGCTGGAGTTCTATGGGGAAAGCTACTTCAGATGGCAAACGGGGCGATCTACGACTCCGAGCACAAGTGGCACAAGATCCACGACCAGAAGCTCGAGGCGCTCTGGGAACTCCTCGAAAGCCTCCCGAAGCCGGTCATCATAGGGTACGGATATGTCCACGACGTGGAACGAGTGTTCGCATCTTTCCCCCGGCGTCTTGGCAAGCTCGCTGTCCTTAGGTCCAACGCGTCCCTCGACGCATGGCGCAAAGGAGAAATCGACTATGGAATCATGCATCCTGCAAGCGCAGGCCACGGTCTCAATGACCTATACCTCTCGGGGGCCGAAAACCTGGTATGGTTCGGATTCACAAACAACCGAGAGTTCTATGACCAGCTTAACGGTCGCATCGCCGGAGGACATCGGCGTACTGGAAGAACGGTTTGCATTCATCATATCGTCTCTGAGGGCACGATTGACGAAGAAGCCGTAGCGCTACTAGACTTCAAAGGAGAGCAGCAGGTGGCTGCGCAGATACGTGTGGCCGAGAAACTGAAAGGGGAACTAGCATGCGCAAGCCCGACGACGACAGGTATATTGACTCCGGGCTCCCCCTTCCCTTCAGAGCCGAAACTGACGTCGATCGAGTGGTAGGCCCCCGACGCAAGAGCAATCGCAATGACCCCAGATCTCTTGAAAGCTATCCTCTGGCCCGGATCTACAATTGGAAAATTACATCCCGGGACTAGGAACGATATGCGTGACGTGTGGTTGGGACTGACCAGTACTGATCCGGAAGTTGCGTACAAGCGCTACGCCCGCCAGCTGAACAGAGATTATTTCTACTCCGTATTTCCATCCCCGCTTGCGGCATACTGCAGCAAGATTGTCGAGAACCTCGCCGCGGCAAATGGCGCCCCAGTCCGATTCGGCAAGTGTGGTGCCGATCTGCCCGGTGCACGTGTCTGCGACCGCGTCCTTGAGATCAGTCACCTCGAGGAGTGCCTTCTCGAGGTTAGATATTCGGTACGTGACTATGGCGTCAAAACCTACGCTCTTACCGTCCGCTGTGGTTGTGGCGAGTCCCGAGAGGTGTTCCGTGCGCACGGTAATGTGCTCATGCAGAACAGCGTCGATGTGGAGCGGGAAGCACCAGTGGAAGCCGGGGGCCAGCTCGCGCTTGAACTTCCCGAGCCGGATCAGGAGTCCCCTTTCAAAAGGGTAGATGATGACGCACGGAATCAGCGCCTCGAAGCACGCCTGGATGATCTCGAAGATTTTATCAAACACGAGTCACCTCAGTATCCGTGGGGTTAGTGCTGGCCGAACATCCTATCGACTAGGTATCCTAGCGCAGTAACCACAACGCCACCGATGGCCCCCATGGCCGTCATGTAACCCTTCTGCTTCGCCGTATCAGTCCTGAGCGCACCGATGGCCTTGTAGGCCTCCATGTCCATGGTGACATGCTTGTCGAACGCTTCCACGTGGCTGTCGATCTTCTGCTCGATGCGGCCGAGAGTGCGTTGGATGTCCATCATTATTTCGTCGCTCATGTCACTGATCCTTTTCCTTTTGGTCCCTGATGTTTAGCCAGTGGTAGACCGCGGTCAGGGTTCCGCAGACACCGGCCCAGATACTGAAATCGGCAGTGCTGGCGTGCTTCCACAGGTAGACGCTGGCGAAGATCCACGCCCCGGCCACGAGCAGCATCACGAACCAGTCTCGGCAATCGTTCTTCATCTTGCGTCTCCGTTGACCAACATTCTGTAGTTGTTGGTGAACTGATCGTGCGTGGCGGCGCCCAGCGGGGTGTTCCAGTGCGCCTTGTAGTAGGCCCAGAGCCCCTCGAGGTCACTGGCAGCCGGCAAGCTCCCCGGTGCCCGAAGGTAATGCACGCGTGCCATGAGGATGGCGAACGCGTCGTTAGTGACCATCTCGACCGGGCGCGGCGGCTGCGTGGTCGCCAGCGCGCACAGGTCCGCCTCAAGGTTCTTGTGATAGGCGAGGTAGTTCAGCCAGATGTCGTTGAACGTCGCCGGCTCCATCTGGAAGATCCCCAGTGCCGGCCCGCCACCGGTTTGCCGGCGGTATTGCCCTAGGTGGCTCTCCTGCGCCGCGGTCGCCATGAGGAGCTCCTCGGCGTCAGGCGACCAAAGTTGCACCGGCTTGAGCGTCTTCTGAATCAGCGCCCGTAGCTCGTTCGACGTCATCACGAGATCTCCTCCGGATCAGCGCCGTCGCCAATCAGTGTCTGCGCGTGCCACTTGCCATCGATCTGCGTCAGCTTGACGAGCCCGCCCTCATCCAGATTGAACTCGTCCCGGTTCTTGAACAGCACCGTGCCGAGCAGTCGGAGGTTGGATCCAGAGCAGACGATCAGGATCGGCTTGCCACTGGCCTTGGCTTCCTTCACTCGCGCCCTGAACCATGTCATGACGCGCTTCTTGAACTCGTTGTACGACTCGCCGCCGATCGGCTTGGTATCCGGATGGCCGAGCAGCTCCTTGACCTTGGGCCTGGCTTCGGTCTTAGGGAGCCCGCAGATCACGCCGAGGTTCCACGTCATCGCTGCCGGCGACGGCACGACGCTGGGCGCCTTGATCACGCCCGACTGAATGATGTGCGCGGTCTCGGTCGTGCGCTTCAACGGCGGAGCGAAGATGTCACTCAGCGGCTCGAGCTTGAGGTGCTGCTGCGCGGGGATGAGGCCCATGCGGCCCTTGTCCGAGAGCGGTAGGTCCAGCCAGCCGTCTGAACGCTTGAGCACGTCCATCGCGGTTCGCCCATGTCTCATTAGATACACGATCATTTGAACTTCCTCTGGACTTCCTCACGAAGCCCCTTTGGCTCTCTGACGCCGCGATCGGAGAGCGCCGCAGCGCGGGCCTCCGAGCGAATCTGTTGCACCTCGCGCCAGCCGATCGCATCGCCCGGGTGCGCGGTGTTGAAGTGGTCGACCTGCTTCAGCACTGACTTCTCTTCCTTGTCGTCGCTCGCCACGATGGCGGCTCGCAGGTTGGTGCTGAGCGCCTGCTTGCGCGTCTGCACGCGGTCGATGTAGTTCTGCTTCTGGGTATTGATCTCGTTCTGCGCGGCGATCTTCTGCGGCGTGAAGCCCGCGCCCTGCACCGCGATGTCCCACTTCGACAGCTCTTTCTTGTCGACCACTGTATCGCCTTTTAGATTTTTAGCGCCTTCTTGGCTATAACGTAGTGACTTGGCGAGCGCCGCCGACTCAGGCGGCAGGAAGTGCTCGAGCCCGCGCTCGAAGTGCCCCTGCGCCATCATGTCCGCGCCGGTGACGGCGTTGATCGGGATGGCAGCCACCGGGCCCAGGAACTGCCCCATGGCGTCCATGACCTGATCGCGGCCCTTCATCTCCCGATCGGGTGGCTTGTACCACATGTCGTTGTAGCTCGCGCCGCGGCTGAGTGCTGCGCCGGTGATCTGGCTGGCAGGCCCGGTCATGATCGAGTCGGCTGCCGTCTTGCCGAGGTGATCCTGCAGGTGCTCGTGCAGCGCCTGAGTCATGTCGAACGGCCGGTCGGGGTCGACCTGGTTCATGATCGCGTTGGTCAGCCCGGAGATGAGTCCGTAGACCGGGAAGCCGATACCAACTCCCGTGACGCCCGCGTACAGCATCATGCGCGCCATCGTGTTGCTGAACGCGTGCGCCGCGGACAAGCGCTCTTCCTTCGTGGAGTCGGCCTTAAAGGAGTCGCGCAGGTCGCGCCCCAGCCGATACGTTACGCCCCAAGCGTACTGGCGGAAGAGCCCCGCCACCTTGGCGAAGTCGTTCTGCAGCACGCCCGGGCGGTTGGCGTTGGTGTAGTCGAAGTGGCTGTCCCACGTCACGTTGCGGGCGAGCTTGAACGCATCGTCGGTGCTCATGCCCTTCTTGACCCCCAGCCGGTACGTGGCGAGGAAGGTCGTCATGCGGTTCTTGTGCTCCATCGCATTGAACAGGTAGCCGGCCACGCGCTGGAACTTATCATACGCGCCAGTCATCGGCGCGCCCTCGCCGCCCGAGGCCAGCATGGTCGTGTTCGTGTTGGAGAAGATCCCCATGTCGGCCGCGCGCTCGAAGGCCGCGCGCTCATCGCCGCGGAGCTTGTCGGAGAGCTTGCCGCGGGCGCCGGCCCACTGCAGCACCGCCTTGCTCAGTTCCTTGGTCGCCCCGATCTGCCCGAAGTGCCGGGCAATCTGTGGCTGGGCCAGCATGGTGTTCTGCAGCGAGATGCGCAGCGCCGTCGCCGGTGCCGCGGCGAGGTACCAGAGGAAGCCAAACTTAGTGAGGTTCGACGCCCACGGCGAGGACCGCGGATTCTTGATCCAATCTAGTCGCTGTTCTAGTTCTTTGGCCAGCGCAGCGCCCCACTCGGAGTTCTTATCTGCAAGCTTATCGCCGGGATTCTGGGCACTTACGGTCGCCAGCGCCTCGGCCTGCTTCTTCACATTTGCTAGTCGAGTATCTAGTCTATTGCCATACTCCAGCCGTGCTTGCTGGTGAGCGCCATGGAATGAGTTGTAGGCGAACGCGCGCAGCGCGTCCTGCGAGAAGCCGAGCCGCCCCTGCCGCATGATGAAGTGCTTGCGCATCGACATCTCAGGCATGGCCTTGAGGTAGGTCTGCCAGATCTCTTTCTCCAGCTCGCCGGAGCCGTCCGCGTCGTGCGCCAGCGACATGACCTTCTTCACGAAGTCGGGATCGATGCGCTCCATCTCAGACTTCGAATCGATCTGCTGACCCTTGTCGACCTCCAGCCCCTGATCGCGCATGTGCTTGAGCCACTGGTCTTGGTCGTCCTTGTTCTCGAAGCGAGAGAAGGCGACGTGGTTGCCCTCGGCGTCCATCGCGCGGGCCCAGCGGTTGCCGAAGCGCTGCAGCGGGAAGTACACGCCCTTGACCCGGCCAGATTCGAACCGCTGCCGGAGTTCCGCCATGAGCTGCTTCTTCGTGTTCTCGTCTGCGCCAGTCTCCTCGATACGCCGGGTGAGCGCGTCGAAGATGCGCTGCCGGGCAGTCGCGTAGTGGTCGCGCACCGTGTTGTAGAGTTCGCGGCCTTCGGAGCCGAGAGCGTCGGAGTCGTAAGTCTTCTTCAGCCCTGCATGCAGGGCGCGCTGATACCGATCGTCCTGACGCTTGTCGGGCGACTCGGCCAGCTCTTCCTTGGTGTACTGCGACTCGTACGGCTTCGAGGCGTCGTGCCCCAGCAGCGTCGAGGAGTGCATGAGTTCGGACAAGCCCCAGCCTCGGTCGTCCTGCTTGGCCTGCCACTTCGACCACTTGCGCGCGATGTCCGCGCCCTCGTTGACGAGGCGCCCACGCATGCCATCCATCGCGTCGTGGTCGTCGATGAAGCCATGGAGGTCCGGCATTAGGTCCTTGCGCATGAAGTCCATCATGTTGCGAAGCCCGATCCAGCCCAGCCGCTTGTTGTCATTGGTGCCCCGGCCCCACTCGGCCAAGTTGCGTCCTGTCTTCTGGGCCTGCGCCACGAAGTTGTCCCACGCTGTGCGGGAGTCGATCGAGCCCCGGTTGGCGTCCATCTGCTCTTCCACAGTGCGCGCCAGCTTGTACTGGATCGCCTTGGGATCCGTCGGGTCGAGATCGCGATCGATCTGGTGGTCCGTCGCCTTGTTGTCGGCGAACCGCGGGACGTCGCCCTTGTACGCGAGGCCCGCTCGAGCCGCGGCATCGGTCTCGCCTAGCATCGGGTTGTTGCGCCGTACCAGATCGCGAATATCGTCGTCGGTCCAGTTGCGCACCAAGCCGACTTTGCGGAGCGCACGCCGCACGCCGTCGACGACCGTTCGCCAGAGGCCCGGATCGGCGTTGGCGTCCTCGGCCAAGTGCGCCGCGTACTCATCGCCAAGGGCGGTCATGTGTTCCTCGCTGCCTACGTCGAATCCGCGCGCTTCGATGAGGTCCTTGGCGAGCTGTCGATTCTTCACTTTGTTGGCGAGGTCGAGCATGGTCTTCCGATAGTCGGCGCCCAATATGTTACGCAGACCCATGTGCGTGTACTCGTGGGCCAGCGTCTTGATGATTTCGCTCTGCCCGCCCGGACGTCCGTCGTCTGTCGGGCTGGCCAGATGCCCGTCGCCGAAGACGTGCACAGTGTTCGTGTCGGGGTCGTACAGGCCCGCCGGCGTGCCCTCGTAGTTGCGCAACTGCTCCTTGGTGCGCGCAGACAGCTGGCTATCGGGCAGGGCCAGTGCGTCATTCTTGTCGCCGTGCACGTGCGTGCGCGCGGCCACCGCGGGGTGGATCTTGGCGAGCACCGGCTTGAGGTGCTCGGTCGCCTCGTCCTTGGTCATGCGCGGGTTAGTCGCGCGGTCCATGTCCTCGGCTATATTCTCTTCGGCCGTCTTGCTGCGGATGTCGGGATTGGCTGGATCGAAGTCGCCACTATTGCCGACAGCTGACTTCACCTGCTCTGGCTCGAAGGCGACGTGGTACTGCTGCTCGCGGCCATCGATCTTCATGCTCGGGAAGATAATGCCGTCGTGCCCAGCCCTCTTCAGCTCGTTGCGCAGGTACTGCGGATCGAACCGGCCCATTGGATTGCCCTTGGGCGGCAGGCCGGCAGCCTTGCGGCCACGGGCAAGGAACTCGTCGAAGCTCGTGGGGCGCCACGGGTTCTCGATCTTGAGGTGCGTTGGGTAGACTACGCCTTCGCTACCCGAGAAGTCGCCCGCGCCCTCAGGACTATCTGTGAACCACGAGCCAACGGCGTCCATCCCTGGCGTGCGGTTCAGCGCCTTGCCGGCAGCATTGCGATCGAAGCTCGTGACGTCTCCGAGACTCTTGCCGTTGCGCTCCCACACCGGGGTGCCATGGTATACGACCTTCGGCGAGCCGTCGGCGTTCTTGACCACGCTCTTGCCGAACCAACGCTTTAGGTTGGCGGCGCGATCTTTGATTGCCGCGAACCGGCCAGTGGGCTTGGAGCCGGGCGCCGGACGCTCCGGGGGTGCCTCGGCCTGCTGCTTGGCGACACGCATGATGCGCTCGTGCAGCGCGTCGTACTTGTCTGCTGCGGCGTTATACCCGCGCACGTCTCCGGCGTCGCGCGCCTTGTCCATTGCCGCTCGGTGCTCGGCAAGCTCGTCGTTCATGCGCTTCCACACATTGGCTTGCCGCACGTCGGCGAAGCGTGGCGGCTCTTCGCCCTTCTTCGCCCGCCCCGCGCGCAGGTCGTCGATGATGCTCTGCTCGGCCGGGGTACGGATGCGCTGGTTGCGCTTTTCCTGCGCAGCGCGGATCGCGGCCAGCCGGTTCGGTTTGGCCGGGGCCGCCGACAGGGCATCGGTTGGGCGCGTGCGTTCGGCTTCTATGCGAGCCGACTCTTTTTCAGCGGCTTCAGGAGCGGCGATCGGTGCCTCGGCGGTAGCTGGGGCAGGG
>Ga0247670_1000393_pt1 | contig 10241 bp, 10 predicted proteins | sample CNK11_metaG_FD_183042 | JGI IMG/M metagenome (GOLD analysis project Ga0247670, IMG submission 183042) | Soil microbial communities from Purdue University Martell Research Forest, Indiana, United States - CNK11 | ecosystem: Environmental > Terrestrial > Soil > Temperate forest > Bulk soil...
GATCGCGGACCTTGCCAAGATGCCCCCGCTGGAGCGCCTCGGTCAACCCGAAGACGTTGCGGCAACGGTTTCCTTCCTCGTTGGCCCCGACGGCGGCTGGGTCAACGGCCAGACCCTTCGTGTCAATGGCGGCATTATCTAACCCTGACATTTAGCAATCACAATCAAACCTGGAGATCAATTTTATGAAATCAATCATCCTCGTTACCGGTGCATCGAGCGGCTTTGGCGCCCTCGCGGCTCGCGCTCTGGCTCGTTCGGGACATACGGTGTACGCAAGCATGCGCGGCACCACCGGACGCAACGCAAAACAAGTCAAGGAAGTGCAAAAATTTGCCTCGGAAAACAACGTGGATCTGCGTTCGGTGGAACTTGACGTGGCGTCGCAAGAATCTTCGGACGCCGCCATTCAGACCATCATCGCAGAATGTGGTCGTTTGGATGTGGTTGTTCACAATGCCGGACACATGGTTTTTGGTCCTGCCGAAGCTTTCACACCCGAGCAACTCGCCGAGCTATATGACATCAATGTCTTGAGCACCCAACGCGTGAATCGTTCTGCCCTGCCTCAGTTGCGCAAACAGGGCCAGGGTTTGGTGGTCTGGGTGTCCAGCACCAGCACCCGTGGGGGAACACCTCCGTATCTTGCGCCATATTTTGCGGCGAAGGCGGCAATGGATGCTTTGGCCGTAAGCTATGCCGGGGAACTGACCCGCTGGGGCGTGGAAACGTCAATTATTTTGCCGGGGGCCTTCACCTCGGGAACAAACCATTTCGCAAATGCTGGTTCCCCCGATGACAAGGCGAGGCTTGCCGAATACGAATCCGGCCCGTATGCGGGCATTGCGGATGAAATCCGTGACGGATTCGCCGCAACGGTGCCAGCGGACGCGGATGTATCCGCCGTCGCGGAGGCTATCGTCAAAGTCGTTGACCTGCCTTTTGGCAAACGCCCCTTCCGCCTGCACATAGATCCGGCCCAGGACGGCGCGGAAATCGTTAATGGTGTTGCCGACCGTGTCCGGACAGAGCTTCTACGTCGAATGGGTCTGGAAGACTTGCTCAAACCCTCATCATCGCTGGCAGGCTCGAAAAGCAAATAACTATCCTGTCCAAAAACCACGCCTCAGACGGCGTGCTTGGGTCGACGCGAAGCGCAAAGTGAGAAGCGGCTGAACCGGCGAGGTTCAGCCGCTGCGTTTGGGTGGCAAAAAATAGCCAAGCGCGTGCAGGAATGGGCGATTGCCATTGCCGACGATGACATGGTCTAGGATTTCGACTTCCAGAAGCTGGCCGCCGCGAATCAAATCCCTCGTCACCTTAATGTCGGCTCGCCTGTTTCGATATTCCGGTCCTGTATCCCCGGCCTTCTTGAACGCCAGTGGTGGCGAAGTTCCAGCCAGTAGCGGCAAATTGTTTTGGCATCCGCCGCCGTGCAGACAGTTCCGCTGACAGTGACCGTCCGCCGGCCCAAGAAGCCCTTTATTTATGATGGCTTTGACAACGTGCACGCGGATGGACGCGGATGGACGTGGATTTTTATTGCTTGGTGTCTAGGTGTCTTGCTGGTTAATTCTTACCCATGGATCTGGCCGCCAATCTGGAAACGATTCGTCAGCGCATCAAAGCGGCGTGCGACCGCAGCGACCGCGAGCCAAATTCCGTCACCTTGCTGGCCGTCACCAAAACTCAGCCGCCGGAAACGGTCAGCGCCGCCGCCGATCTGGGCCTGCTGGTGTTCGGGGAAAACAAGGTGCAGGAGGCGAAGGCGAAAATTCCGCTATGCCCCGGCAAGTTGCGCTGGCACTTCATCGGTCATCTGCAATCGAACAAATGCCGCGACGCCGTGCAGCTCTTCCAGATGATCCAGAGCGTGGACAGCTTGTCGCTCGCCCAAGAGATCAACAAGCGCGCCGACGACGCCGCGAAGACGATGCCGGTTCTGCTTGAGGTCAATCTGGCCGGTGAGGCGAGCAAGTTCGGCTACCCGCCGAAGACATTGCTCGGGGAATTGAGCCGGATCAATGCACTGCCGCGGATTGAGGTTCAAGGTCTCATGACCGTGCCGCCCTGGTCGCCGGCTGCGGAAAATTCGCGCCCGCATTTCCGCCGCTTGCGCGAACTGAAAGAGGAATGCGAGCAGACACTCGGTGCTCCGTTGCCCCATTTGAGCATGGGCATGAGCGGCGATTTTGAAGTGGCCATCGAAGAAGGCGCCACGATGGTGCGGATCGGCACGGCCTTGTTCGGCCCGCGTCGAATGACCAAGACTCCGTGAATCTTTGAAACAGCGAAGCCTTTGGCGGATTAGAAACCGGTGTGCTTGCCGTTTACTTTGAACGCCAGAACCACGAAAGTGGCGGCGAGAGCCAGTCCCACGACAACGGAGACCATCAAGGACTGGAATTTTTTACGTCGTTCATAGGGCAGCGAGTTCGGAAAAAGCAACTTGCCTAATAAATTCATACAACAAATTCTCCCAATGCCGTCACCCTAAGGGAATCCCCTTTCGATGCAAGAAAAAAATATTCATGTCGCAAAAAAGCCGGATTGGCCCGACGGTCCGGGTGAAACCAAAATTTTAATCGCTGAAATCGTTGAGGCGGGTTACTTTCCAATCCCTAGCTTTCCGTCAACCGTCAACCATAAGGAAAAATGAAAACATTTCTGGTCATCACAACCCTGCTGGCTTCACTGACCATCAGCCGTGCCGGTTTTCTGGATCAGCTTCAGGCGCTGACCACCACCAACCAGAGCGTTCTCACTTCGTCGAACCTGGCCGGTCTTTCGCAGGATCAAATGATCCAGGGGTTGAAGGAGGCGCTGGGCAAAGGGGTGCAAACGGCCATCGCGAGCCTCGGCCGCAACGACGGGTTTCTCACCAACTTGAACGTCAAAATCCCGATGCCGGGCAAATTAAAATCGGTTGAAAAGGCCCTGCGCACGATCAAGCAGGAAAAGCTGGCGGATGAATTTGTGGACACCCTGAATCACGCCGCTGAGCAGGCCGCGCCGGAAGCCGCGGGCGTTTTCAGCGATTCAATCCAGCAGATGACCATCGCCGACGCAAAAGCCATCCTGGCCGGAACGAACAACGCCGCCACGGAATATTTCCGCCGGACGACGCAGGCCAATCTCTACGCCAAGTTCCTGCCGATCGTGAAGGTGGCCACCGGCAAGGCCGGCGTGACGGCGGCCTACAAGAACATGATGAGCAAAGTCGCCGTTTCCAGCCAGGTCAGCGGCCCGCTCGGCAGCACGGAATTGGTGAAGCCCGAAGACATGGATATTGACGCTTATGTGACCCAGAAGGCGATGGACGGCTTGTTTACGATGGTCGCCGTGGAGGAAAAACAAATCCGCGAAAATCCCGTTGCCCGCACGACTGCCGTGTTGAAACAAGTCTTCGGCGCGGCTGCGAAGTGACTATTGGCTGCGCACTTCATCGCCGACCTGCGCTTCACCGGTCACAATGTCCGCCACGGTGTTGTCGTCGCTTTGCGGCCCGGTGACCCTGATTTCGGCGACTTTCAATCCCCCCCGGTAGAGAAACAGGCTTTGATCCACGGCGGGTATCTGGGCGGAGGGGAAATTCAACACCACAAACCGCCCGGCGGTATTGCAGGCGGCCACTTTGCCGGCAAGCAAATCGCCCGGTGTAATGATGGCGGCCGCCGGGCTGGAGATCCCCGGGACTGGTGCCGGACGATGATGCGCGCAGCCCGCCATCAAAATCCCGAAAAGCCCGCAGGTCACCGGCAATGCAAATTTCATGGCAACAGTTAAGCCCGCGTCGGCACGGAGGTCAATTCACGATTCGGTGATGATCGTGTCGCTGTGTTCATAGGCGGGCGCACAGCAGCACAGCAGCCGGAGCGTTTCGCCGCCGGTGTTCCAAAGCTTGTGTTTCCGGCCGGGCGGAATGGCGATGGCATCCCCTGCCCTGACCTCGCACGTCTCGTCTTCGATACGGATTTTGCCCGTGCCGTGTGTAATGTAATAAATCTCCTCGGCGCGCGGATGATAGTGTTCCTGGGTGCTGGCACCGGCAGGCAATCTCGCTTCCGCGAGGCTTTGATTCCGGATGGCGGAATTGCGGTGCGCGAGCAGTTCGCGAATTTCCGAGCCGTCCTTGGTGGTGAACGGTGCGACCTCGTTAAGATGTTTAATATCCATAATTTTTGAATTTTTTTAACCACGAAATACACCAAACACACTAAGTGGAACTGTACCAGCCCATGTTTGAAATTGTGGCGGTCAAATTAATGTTGGCGCGGTTTGCCGTGATGCCGGGAAAAGCGACAGTCCTCCGGAGTTTTTTTTATTTTTCGTGTATTTAGTGTATTTCGTGGTTGCTCCTTCCCTTAAAAACTTTCCGGCATGCGAAAGATTTTTGCCCAATCCATCTGGCCGATGGCCACGCCGGCGACGATCAATGCCATCGCCGCACAGAACGTTGATGTGATCGGTTCGTCGAGCGTCAGATAAACCCACAAGGTCGTCGTCAGCGGGATGAAATTATTAAACAGCATCACACGGCTCGTGCGCCAGTGCCGCAGCGCCGAGTTCCACAGCGCATAAGGCACCACGCCGCCGAACACGATGCAAAGTGCCTGCACGCCGAGATGCGGCGCATCCACAACCAGGCCGCGCGCGGCAACCTCGACGAGTCCAAAAGGCAGCAGCCACACGCCGGACATCCACATGGCATTGGCGGCGATCTGCACGCCGGGAATCTCGGCGGAAAGAATCCGGCTTTGATGATTATAATTTGCCCAGAGCAGGCTGGAGGCAAGCCCGCAAAATTCCCCGGCAAGATTGGTGTTCGCCGTCCTCAGGGCCGGCCAGAACAAAACCAGCACGCCGGACACGGCGAGCAAGGCTGCGCCGTAACGCCGGACGCTGGCCCAATTCCGGCGTGGCCCTTCTTCCCAGAGCAATGCCCAGACCGGCGAGGCACCCAGGTAGAGCGCCACGTGTGAGGCCGCAGTCAGATGCAGCGCCCAGCAGAATGCGACAACGTAAGCGGCCAGGCTCAGCCCGCCGCGCAGCCAGAGTGCGCGCCGCAGCGGCGATGTGAGCGGCGGGTAGTCGCCGAGCCAGCGGGTGAACCGCAACACGGCCAGGAGGATGAATCCCGCAAACAGAAAACGCGTCCCCCCCGTCCAGACCGGCGGCCATAGCCCGACACCGACGAGCCATTTGGTCCCGGCATTGTTGCCGCCCCATAAAATGACAACGAGCAGCAGGCCGCCGCCGATGGCTGAATTGCTTTTCTGTTCCGACACGCGGCGAAGTTAAGCCAAAGCGCAAAAGTTGCGAATGAATTTCGTGCCGGAATGGCCATTTTAATGCCGGAGTCGAGGTGACGAGACTCATTTTAATTCCGGGCTTTTAGTCATCGCCTCCTCCCCGCGAATTTGAAAGATTGGGTCTAATTCAGTGGCGGCGGGTTTGTTTCGACACATGACCAAGTAAAGTCGTGGAAGAATAATTGAGCCTGAAATAACATTCCTCCTTCGCCTCCTACCACTGAAGCGTTCACCTGACACCACAACCGTCAAATCCCGGCTATTCGTTCAATCCCCAGCGTGGCTGGCCGTGCTGCTCACGCAATATGGCTTCCAAAACCGGACCAAGGAATGTTGCCCGTTTGCTAACTTCCTCCATCCTGCGTTCCGTCAACTTCCCTGGATCGTCCGGAAACAATCTTGCGTCTTGTTCCGGGAGAATCAAGTGAGGCACGCCACCAGATTTGCGGGTGTCATCCGACATGTCTAGTTTGACATTCACAGTGGAAGCTTCACCAAGATGCGCACGAATTCAAGTTTCATTCTGCCGTATCGTTGAGTAGGGCTTTCGCCTAGGTCGATGAGGGATGAATTTATTTGACCGGCCCGCTGCAGGCTCTAATTTTCCGGCATGAATCATTCACCCGGTTTTCTCAAACTCGTCGCAGAGGCCCGGACCCGCGTCCGCGAAATTTCCGTGGACCAGACCCGCGCCTGGCTCAAACAAAATCCCAAGATCGTGCTGTTGGATGTCCGCGAAGATTCCGAGTGGAACGCGGGGCACGCGGTGGAAGCCGTCCATCTCGGCAAAGGCCTCCTGGAGCGGGACCTGGAAAAAATGTTCCCCGACGTGAACACGGAGATCATCATGTATTGCGGCGGCGGTTATCGCTCCGTTCTCACTTGCGACACGGCGCAAAAGATGGGTTACCGCAGCATCCACTCGCTCAGTGGCGGTTACAAGGCGATGAAGCAGGCCGGCTGGCTGACCAAGGTCAGCGTTTAACGCGGCACGTGACTTTCAACGCAAAGACGCAATGGCGCGAAGCCGCAAGGTTTTGAAATCTTTTGCGGTCAGTCTTGAGAAACTGCGTTGTGTGAGCGCAAACTGACGGCCCGCTTCCGGGTTTTGCTGCATCAACTCTGGGTCCTGGCCTCTTTGCGCCTTTGCGTTGATTCCGACTGGACAGTTCCGGTTAAATCACCGGCTGCGATCCCGGTAAACGGCCATGCTGGGCGCGATGTCGGTGGTGTATTCGGCGATCAGATCTTTCAAATGCATCAGCATCCACGGCTGGGTGTAATTATTTCCGTTCTTGGTGAACACGATGTCATCCGCGAGATAAACGGCGGAGTGGATGGCATTGCCATTTTTATCCAGCAGAAAAATCCGGTCGCCATAGGCGGTCGGCTTGCCAATGGAATAATAGTGTGATTTGAGGAATTCAACGGTGTATGGGGGGTCGGACAGGCGGTTATCCGGCGTTGCGTTGAAAAAATTCATCGTGCTCCAATGGCAGTCCATGGACGGATCGCCGGCCTGCGCGGGGAGCGGAAATGTATAAAGCCGCTGACGCGCGAATGGCGGGAGGAAATAAAGGATGTTCACCGAGCCACCCTCGGGGAGACGCTTCATGGATTCCAACAACGGACGGATGTTGATCTCCCGTGCGGCGTCGGGCCAGCTCCAGTAACCAATCAACTTGTCCACGTCGGTGTCCGGCCAGACACGGATGCGCAGCAGCACGGCGGACTGATGCGACAGCATTTTGACCAGTTCCAGCCGCTCACTGTCATTGGAAATTTTTTTAAGCACCGTGCGCAGGTCGCTGAAGCACTGGGCGTCACCCCGTGGATACAAAAGCTTTCTGACCAGTGCCAGAGTCGTCTGACTGACTTTCGTCGAGTCGATCCGGGTCTCAAAGGAATTGCCGGGGAAGCAGAAGGGAAATTGAAACAGCTCGTTTCCGTTGCTCGCGCTGCTCTGGGCGATGGCGCCGTAAAGCTTTGTCCGCGCGTTGGGTGACAAGGAGAAAATCAGTTCTTCATCTGGTTGAATCATGGTGCTGGCGTTGGCATAAGCGGCTAGCGACGGAGACAACGCCCGGTCAATCTGTGCAGCCGTCAGTCCGCAACTTTGCATGGTCGCTTTCACATCCGTGGGAGACAATCCCGTAAACAACCATTTCTCCACCCGGTTGGTGCCGGTCTCGTAAGCGACATATTCCTCCGGTTGCTGCAAATCAATATCTCGGATCAAAAGCTGTCCCCACGGCGGCACCTCGGAAGGTTTGACTTCGATATTTACGTTGGAATCGCCCTGGGCCTCGTGTGTGGCGGAGTTTTTGCCCGGCGAGGGAGCGGCTCGCAATATGCCGTAGGTCACCAGGCCGGAGGCCAGCACCAAGGCCACACTGAAAACAATGACGCCGACCAGATTCAATTGGATGGTCACACGCCCGGCGTTGGCGGAATGCTTCGATTTTAATGCAGCCATGAAAGGTTAAATTGCGGTCAATTCAAAACAAACTTCAAGCGATCATTTGCCTGAAGGCTCCAGTGCGGCCGAAGCCGGTGCCGGCACCAGCACCATGCCGCCACCGGCCTCCGCCGCCCCGGCGAACAAACAGCCGCCGTGCAGAAAGACTAACAATGACGCGGCAATGGTTCTGATTTTCATGGTCTGATTTTGACAGTGAACAGACTAGGACGAAATTCGCAGCCCTGCGGCTACAAATAAATCCAGCGCTGGTGTTTTATCGCGGAATTTCACCCCATGAATTTGCTATTGAACAATGACGTGGCTTTGGTTACAAATTTCCCGTCCCCCCGTAAACCGAACCAAATCAAAATGAACCGACTGGTGGTCAATCCAAACAGGCCGGACTCTTGGGAAATTCAACTCCGGGACGGCGTCAACCAGCTTGGCCGCGGCGATGCCAGTGATTTCAAAATTGCGGACGGGTCCGTTTCCAGTTCGCACTGCCGGATTGTCGTCAGCGACGGTTCTGTCTCCATTCAAGACCTCAGTTCCACAAATGGCACGTTCATAAACGGCACGCGGGTTCTGGCAGACAAACTTGAAAATGGCCAGACCATCCGGCTGGGCAACATTGAAATGGCTTTTTTTGCCGATGCACCGTCTCAACCGGCAACAGCTCCCTCAGCGCCCGTAGCGGCTCCCACCGCAACGGCGACGGCACCGCGATTGCGGGTGTCAGGCTTGGGTCACGCCCCGGAGACTGCCGCACCGCCAGCAACGGAAGTTCCGCCACCGCTGGTTCCGGCGTTCGACCTCTCGGCAGCTTCAAACTTCTGCAAGTTTCATCCCAAAAGCCCGGCTTATTGGTTTTGCGGCAAGTGCAAGCGTTCCTTCTGCGATTTGTGCGTGAATGCGCACAATAACAAAAGAACCTGCCGCGCCTGCGCCGTCGAATGCGTGCCGCTGGAAGTGGAAATCGCAGCTCCAACGGAACAGGGGTTTTTGACGAGCCTGCCCGGCGCGTTCATTTATCCATTTCGAGGCACCGGTCTTCTCGTTTTGATTTTCGGCTCGCTCATTTTTGCCGGTCTGGGAATCATAAGCGCGGGGCTGTTCGCAGTCCTTCCGAAAATCATCGCCCTGGGTTACCTGTTCTGCTACATGCAGAATATCATCCACGCCACCGCCGCCGAAGAGACTCAAATGCCGGAAATGCCCGGTTTTGACGACATTTTTGGCGGCTTCCTGCGGCTGACAGGAACGGTAATCATAAGTTTTGGACTACCCATCGGACTTCTGGTGGCAAAACTTTTCGAAGTGGACATACCCGTTTCAGCCATTCTCGTCACCGCGCTCCTGGGATGCTTTTACTTTCCGATGGCCTTTCTGGTTGTGGCCATGAAGGACAATGTGTTGGCAGCCAATCCGCTGGTAGTGGTGCCGTCCATCCTCCGCGTTCCGTTGCAATACCTTGTTACGGTCACCATTTTCATCTCAATCTTCGGCATCACCCAAATCGGCAACTTCGTCGCCAGTGGTGCGAAAGGCGTTTCGTTCACGACCACAGACATGACAGTCATGTTCATCGCGTTCGGCATCCGTATTGTCTGGTGCTTTGCCAGCGTGTATCTGCTCACCGTCAACATGCGGATCATGGGCCTGCTTTACGCGACGCAAAAAGAGAAGCTGGGCTGGTATTGACAGCTCGCTATTTTTTCAGATCAACCGGTTCAAGTTCAAGAAAACCTGACTGGTGATGAAGTTTCTTCCATTTCGTTTCCAACCGCGCGATGCGTTTATCCAGTGCCGGATGACTTTGGAACGCCTGCGGCAGCTTGTCCGTGTCCTTGGCGTCCCCGGCTTTGAGTTTTTTAAAGATGCCGATCATGCCGCGCGGATCAAGATTCGCCTGCACGAGATAATTCCAACCCGTTTCGTCCGCCTCGGTTTCATATTCCTGCGAGAAGCCCTGGGTCAGCATCAATTCCGAGCCCTGGCCCACCAGGTTAACCAGGCCATTGCGACTGTGAAAAAAGGTTCCAAAAATAATCACCGGTCCCGCCGAAGCAATGATCTTCCGTGCATGATGTTTTTGCGTGATGTGCGCCGCCTCATGGGCGATGACACCGACCAGTTCCTCGTTATCGGCGATCGCGAGCAGGCCGGTATTCACGACCACATGGCCGCCCGGCAATGCGAACGCGTTGGGAACCTCACTCTCCACGATGTGAAACTTGAATTCATTTCCGTTTGGCACCACGCGCAGCAACGGCGCCACCAACCTGGCCAGCCTGGCGACCCGGTTTGAGTCGTTCAGCAGAACCCCTTCGTTCTTCAGCTCCGCGATTTCTTCGTCGCCAAATTTTTGCTCCCATTCCGGCGGCACCTTCGCGACCAGCGAAAGCACCATGAGATGCGTTGCGAACACACCGAGCCAGCCCAAAAGCACACAGCCCGCCACGGCATAC
>Ga0247670_1000395_pt1 | contig 10222 bp, 7 predicted proteins | sample CNK11_metaG_FD_183042 | JGI IMG/M metagenome (GOLD analysis project Ga0247670, IMG submission 183042) | Soil microbial communities from Purdue University Martell Research Forest, Indiana, United States - CNK11 | ecosystem: Environmental > Terrestrial > Soil > Temperate forest > Bulk soil | place...
GCTTGCGCTGGCGACCGCGCATCGAAATTTCCTGGAGGTGGGCCTCTGTTACCTCGGGATTCTGGTGGTGGTGACGATCGCGGCGCGCCTGCCGCTTTTGGCAGCGCTGGCGCGAGCCGCCGTGGTGCTGCCGTTCACTCTGGTGTTTGCGGCGATCAGCCTGGCTGCGGGGGAGTCCCTCGCGGCAATGACTTTGGTGGGGAAGAGCTACCTGTCGGCGCTGGCCGTGTTAGTGTTACTCTCCACTACGCCCCTGCCGGAACTGCTGCATGGGCTGGAGCATCTGGGCGTACCGCGGTATCTGCTGATGGTGGTGCAGTTTCTCTACCGCTATCTTTTCGTCATCTCGGAAGAAGCACAGCACATGCGCGCGGCGGCGCAGTCTAAGAGCGGCTCGGTGAGGCGCGTGTTGTTTGACCGGTCGACGTTCGGAGCGGCGGCCGGAGCTCTGGGCGTCTTGTTCGCACGGTCTTATGCGCATGCGGACGGCATTCATCAGGCCATGCTGGCGCGCGGGTTTCAAGACCGTTTTCGCACGCTCTCACGCCATGCTTTTCGAGGAGTTGACGCTATTTTCCTGATGGCGGCGGTAGCGTTGCTGGCCGGAGCTCGGGTGGCCATCGAGGCTTTGGTCTGATGCAACCGCTCATCGAAGTCCGCGACCTCCACTTTCAGTACGACGACGGCACGGTGGCGCTCGATGGGGTCAATTTCCGGCTCTTCCCGGGCGAAACAGTAGCCATTTTCGGTGCCAACGGTTCGGGCAAGACGACTTTCGTGCTGCACTTGAACGGGCTGCTGGGGGGAGACGGTGATGTCAGCGTCTGCGGCATGGCGGTGGAGCCCAAAAACCTGGCCCTTGTGCGCCAGAAAGTAGGTTTGGTTTTTCAGGATTCGGACAACCAGCTGTTCATGCCCACGGTGATCGAGGATGTGGCGTTCGGCCCGCTCAACCTGGGCCTCGGACGCGACGAGGCGCGGGGGCGCGCGGTCGCGGCACTCGAGGAAACCGGCATGGCGCACGCTTCGGGCAAAGCCCCGTATCATCTGAGCGCAGGCGAAAAAAAACGCGTAGCTATAGCCGGGATACTGGCGATGCGTCCGGAGATCCTGGTGCTCGACGAGCCGACCACATTCCTCGATCCCCCAGGACAGAACGCATTGCTCGAGTTACTCGACCGGCTGCCGCAGGCCAAGATCCTGGTGACTCACGATGTGGAGTGCGCGCGCATTCTTGCGAACCGGGCGGTCTTCTTTGAGAGAGGCAGAATCGCCGGAGAAGGCCCGGTTGAAGAAGTGATCACGCGGTTCAATTGGGACAGAGCGACAGTGAAACGTGAGGCCACCCGCCGCTTCTAATCCATTAGCGCGTGCTTAACTTTTTCCAGCAGCGGCTAGTTTCTTTCGATGCTCGGCCCACCGCTTTCGTTGGGCTGCGGCGATCCGTTTGCGGGCGGATGCACTCAGTGTACGTTTCTTGCGCGGGCTGCCCTTCGCACTAGCCGAAAGACCAGCGCTGCGTCCGCCAAGCTGCGCGCGTATCTGGCGGATCTTGTCTTCAATCTTTTGTTTCTCGATTTCGTAGCCGACTAACGCCATAGCTAGAGTAGTCGGATCAGAGGATGATCTCCCTCGTGGCATGAACTCTCCCTCGCACACTATATCATACGGGCCAGTTAGCTGTGTCAAGATATAGTTCATAATTTCATGCGTGCCATCATTCAGCGAGTCAAAGAAGCCCGTGTTGAAGTGGAAGGCCAAGTTACTGGATCGATAGGCGCCGGGCTGGTCGCCTTGGTCGGCGTGAGTAAGGCAGACTCGCATCGGGACGCCGACTATCTGGTGGATAAGATACTCGGCCTGCGGATTTTTTCCGATGAGTCGGGAAAGATGAACCGCAGCATTCTTGAAGTAAATGCCGGTTTGCTGATCGTATCTAATTTCACAGTCTACGGCGATTGCCGCAAGGGTAGAAGGCCCAGTTTCGACTTAGCCGCAGGCCCGGAACAGGCGCAGGAGCTCTATGAATATTTTATCAAGCGTGCGCGCGAGGCTCCTATTACCGTGGAAACCGGTGTTTTTCGCACGTCGATGAGGGTTTACCTTGTAAACGACGGTCCTGTTACTATATCTTGTGATTCGCCGCATGACGAGACGCCGTTAGCGCAGGCGGGTGTTTAGCTGGTCACTTAGCGCGCTCGTCGAGTTGCCCTGCCACGTGGATGAGACAAGACAAGTCCAAAATAGCTGTAACGCAGGCGGGAATTACTAGGACAAACTAGCGATTTTCCTACGGCTTGTTCAGACATTTCTCATATCGTTGTTGTGTTTATTATCCAGGTTAATGACGATTGGCTTTGATGGAAGGCTGATTCACTTGAGTCGGAGTTTTCATAGGGCGGCTGCGTGCAATACCCCGACTAACACTCTTCGGAACCGACACGTTCCAGTACGCCACGCGGTGCGCGGTATTCCATGCAATCGTTTTCAATCCGCATCATGAGGTAAGCGGAACCTGATACCAGTCTGATATGGCAGGCTGCGGGAAAAATTCGCAGCCGAAGTTTATCGAGCGCGATCGTTACGTGGGGCTTAAACGCTTGCGGGTCGCAAGAAACCGTTGCGGGTTTGGTCAAGCGGCGGGCACACACCTTAGCCCGCACGTGGCTTGGTTTGCCGAAAACTGCCAGGATCGCCGAGGATACCGCATGCAGCGCATGTAACGGGGCGGCTGCGAAGAGAATCCATATAAGTGGCATCCAGGAAAGCCGACTCGATATACTAATAAATTCGCCCTCAAATGGTTACAGGCAAGAGAATTCGTTATCGCGACGCAGGCGTTAACATCGACGAGGCCGGCCGCGCCGTCGGCGCCATCAAGAAAATGGCGCAGCGCACGTTCACGGGCGGGGTCCTCACGCAGATCGGCACATTTGGGGCGTGTTATGCGCTGACCGGATTCAAGAAGCCGGTGCTAGTGAGCTCCGTGGATGGCGTGGGTACCAAGCTCAAGATCGCCTTCGCCACAGGGCGGCACGATACGATTGGCCAGGACCTGGTGAATCACTGTGTCAATGACATCGCCGTGCAAGGCGCCGTGCCGCTTTTTTTTCTCGACTACCTGGCGGTCGGAAAGCTGGACGCCGAAATCGCGGCGAGCGTGATCTCGGGCATCGCGCGCGCGTGCCGCGAAAACGGCTGTGCGCTGATCGGTGGGGAAACCGCGGAGATGCCGGGGCTCTATGTGGCAGGTGAGTACGATTTGGCCGGAACCGTGGTGGGCGGGGTCGAAAAGAGCGCCTTGATCACGGGCCGTACGATTCGCGCGGGCGATGTTCTAATCGGCCTGCCTTCAACCGGATTGCACACCAATGGCTACTCGCTGGCCCGCAAGTTGCTGTTTGAAGTAGCCGGATACCAGCCTAATACCTGGCGGCATGAGCTGGGTACGACGCTGGCTGAGGAGCTGCTGAAGATCCACCGCAGCTACTTAAAGCCAATCCGAGCGCTGATTGCCGCCCGAGTGCTGAAGGGCGCGGCACACATTACGGGCGGCGGCATTACCGACAACACGCCGCGCATGCTGCCGGAATCGCTGGCGGCCGCCATCGAAATCTCGTCCTGGCCGGTCCCGCCGATCTTCAGGATGCTGCGGGACATTGGGGATGTACCCGAGGAAGATTGGCGCCGCACCCTGAATCTCGGGATCGGGATGATCCTGGCTGTCGGGGAAAAAGATGCCGTTCGGGCCGAGCGGGTCCTGCGCAAAATGAACGAGCCGTATCACACCATGGGCCGCGTTATTAAGATGCGGCGGGGCGGCCCACGCGTGGAGTACCGGTGAAGCGGTTGGGCATTCTGCTTTCGGGCAGGGGCTCTAATTTCGAAGCTATTGCCGATCAAGTAGCCGAGAAGCGTATCGATGCCGAGATCGCGGTGGTCTTGAGCAATCGCCCGGAAGCGCCTGGTCTGGATGCGGCGCGCAGGCGCGGTTTGCAGGCCCTCTCGATCCCGTCCAAGGGCCTCGACCGCGAGGTCTACGACGCCATGCTGGTTCGGGAGCTAAAGGCCAAGGGTGTGGATCTGGTTTGCCTGGCGGGTTTTATGCGCCTGCTGAGCGCCTCGTTTGTACGGGCCTTTCCGCAGCGTATCCTGAACATCCACCCATCTCTGCTGCCGGCGTTTCCCGGGCTGGACGCCCAAAAGCAGGCTCTCGAACACGGGGTCAAGATTACAGGCTGCACGGTGCACCTGGTGGACGAGTTCCTGGACGCCGGCCCCATCGTCCTGCAGGCGGCAGTGCCGGTTCTGGATGAGGATACGGTCGATTCGTTATCGGCCCGGATTCTTAAAGAGGAGCACCGGGTCTACAGCGAAGCTATTCGCATTATGCTCGGCGAAAACTTCTGTGTTGAGGGCCGGCGCGTGATCGCAGCCGCGACCCGTAGCCGGCTACCCTAACCATTTTTCCTGCGACCGCCGATATATTAACGTCGACCGGTGGCTTGCCAAGCACGCCTGGAGCCGCGGACGTCATCACGCCGGCCATGAAAGAAACTGCGCAAGAGCTGCTGCCGCAAAATTCCGATCCTTACGCCGGAGCTGCAAAGGGCTTTGTCGGCGGCGGTTCAAACGACCGCCGGTTTTTGTTCAACGGCCAGCCATTGTGAGCAGCGGCTGGGCGACATAGAACAACAAATCGAGGAGACCTGCAGCATCGATGGCGTTCTCATCTTCAGTGCTGGTCATTTCGCTGCTGGAGGCAGAATCTGCGACCGCCGTTATCGGACAGATCGACGCCTTTGTAGCCGGCCATTCGCGCGGATAGCCCTCCTCTTCAGCTGCCGCGCGCGCTGAGCGCGAAACGCCGGCGGCAGCGGGCCTACTTCTCGGCTCGCACGATCCGCACTTCCGGAAATTCGATGCCACGGTGGCCCAGGCGCGGCTCGCAGAGCGCTTCGAGCTGAGCCCATATCGCCCGGACTTCCGCTGACGCGTGGTCCGGCGCCTCGTGATCTGTCCAGGTGAGAAGCTCGACGAAATAAGGCTTGCCCGCTTCGTCTACGCCTTGCAATACCAGATGGGGCGTCTCCGCCACCAGACCGAAACGGCGGTACGCGGGCCAGGCCCGGGCGTGGACTTTGGCGAATTCAGCTTCTTTGCCCGCCCGCACACGGAATGTGGAAATTACGGTTTCCGTTCCGCCGGCCGCGGTTGCCGACGGCTGCTGGCCGGCCAGCGCGTACACCCCCAACGCCAAAATCGCGAATCGAATTGTAGTCGAACTCATAACGATTACCTCCATTGCGAGAGTAATGCAGGCCGGCGGCCGCTTCTTATTCGATCTTGCGAATTTTGATTGGTTCACTGGTTGGAATGCATACCGGGCCGGCACGGCGAAAATCGCGCGGCGCTACGCCGAAACGCCGGCGAAACAGAGCACTGAATGAGGGCAGGCTTTCGAATCCGGTCTCGAGGCAGATGTCGGTTACGCTCAGATCTCCGCGCCGCAGCAGGGAGGCAGCCCGCCCAAGCCGTTGCCGCAGCCAGAATTCGTGCGGTGTTTCGCCGAAAAACTGGCGGAAAGCGCGGTGAAAGTGGTACGGCGAAAGGCAGGCTTCGCGGGCGGCTTCCTTGAGGCGAACGCGCGCGTCGAGCGACGACAGCAGAAAATCGCGTCCGCGCAGCAGCCGCCGGTAGAGTTCGCTTCGCGTTGCCGCGCGCGCCGCCGGCAATTTTGCCACCGCCGCGGCGGCGTTCTGATGTTCCCAAATGAGCGACGCGCCGATGCGCAGGAACCGCTCGTCCCATTCGCTGCGCATCATGGGGCCGCCCCCGATGCGGGTATTCAAGTCCCGTACCATGGCCATCACGCGATCGTCGCCCGGCTCCAGTTTTTGGGCGAACGGCACGGATAGTTGCCGGCCGGGTTGCGGCGCGTCGAGAAGCGCAGCCACCGGCGTGGTCGTCGCGCGCAATACATCCTCGACGAATCCGCGCTCGAAAAACAGACAGAAAGTGGTGGCGTTCCGAAGAGAATCGATGGTTAAGGTGTAGCGCTGCCGATCGTTCAAGGTGAGGTAACAGTTTTCATGTACTTTGAAGACGCGGCCACCGGCCTCCCACAGAGCGGAGCCGCGCACGACGGTCTTGATGGAGAGACAGCCCTCGAATTCAGGGACGAAGTAGCGATTGTTGGTGCCGGTGAGGACGACATTTTCTTCGCCGATCAGGGTACCGGGCGGATTCACTGGTAAACCTGCCGATAGCGGCTGTGCCTTCGCCTTTTGGCGCCGGGCGTCCATCGCCATCCATCGTAGCTCGACGGGCAATGAGTGCGCGCGTTTCGTGCATGCGATGGCTTTCCGGCTAATGTTCGGGAGGATGCTCCTCGACTTTGAGCTTGCGCGTCAGCTCAAACTCGCGGCGCGCGTCTTCCCGCCGGCCCGCCCGGGAATAGGCGCGGCCCAGTTCATAGTGCAAGTACGATTTTCCGGGCTTCAGTTTGACGGCCGCTTCCAGATGTTGAACGGACCGGGCCGGCGATCCGCGCTCAAGCAGTACTTTGCCGAGACTGTAATGGGCTTCAGCATAATCCGGCTTTTCACGGATCACCTGCTCTAGCAGCTTGACAGCCGGCCCGGTTTTCTCGCGCTTGAGCCAGACGAAGGCCAGGTGATATTGCGCCTGCGGATCGCCGGGGTAGCTGTCCAATTCGGATTGAAACTCCTTTTCCGCGGCCTCCAGATCGCGGCGGCCGAGCGCCAGCACGCCTAGGCCGAAATGGGCCGCGGCAACTTTCGGATTCAGCTCGAGGGCCCGCCGGAACTCCTGCTCCGCTTTTTCCACCTGGTTCTGGCTGGCGTAGGCGTCGCCCCAGAAAACGTGCCACTGGGCGGTGTCGGGCTGAACGCGCAAGAACTGTTCGAATACGCGCTGCGCTTCTTCGTTCTGATGAGTCCGGGCGAGCGACGTCCCGAGCGCCAGAAGCAGTTCGGGCGAATCGGGATGCGTGACGCGGGCGCGCCGTAGCGCGTCGATCGCTGAAGGATACTCGCGGGCCTGAAACCGCGCCAGCCCTAGATTCAGATCGACATCGGGGAACGCCGCATCGAGAGAGCGAACGGCTTCGAATTCCCTGGCGGCGTCCTCAAATCGCCTGTCACGGTAGGCAAACAGGCCGCGGTCATTGTGTTCGCGTGCGCCGTCTTCGCCGGCGGCGCACAGGAGCGAGAGCGCCAAAAAGAAAGCGGCGCCCGCGGCTCGGCTGGGGAATCCCAAACCCTAAAATATCAGCTTCAACGCCAACTGAATCTCGCGCGGCGCGCGCACGCCGGTAACGCTGCCGAACGGCGACGATGGGCTCACCGGAGAGCCGGCTACGTCCTGGGCCGGCACGAACGTCGTGTTGATGCTCGAAAATTGCGTGTGATTGAAGACGTTGAAGAATTCGCCGCGAAACTGCAGCTTCGGACCTTCGCCGCTCTTGCCCAAAAGTCGTGGCAAATCGAAATTCTTAAAGAGCGAGAAATCGAAATTGTTGATGCCCGGCCCGCGCACGTTGTTACGGGCGGAATTGCCGAATGTTCCCGGCGCCTGCAGAGCGAACGCCGCCGTGTTGAAGTAATTCAGGATGGTACGCTTTCCCTTGTCGAGGTTGGGCGCTGCAATTACGTCGGGGCGCTGGCAGACCTGGCCGCCATCGGTTAAGCCGACCACGTCATGGTCGATGCAAACGGTCTGCGGAAGTCCATCCCGAGCGGTATAAATGCCCACCACTTCCCATCCGCCGAGCGACTGCTTCATGAACGCGTTGGAACTCTTCTTGAAAAATGGCAGCTCATAGATATAGTTAACGGTGAAAGCCTGGGGCTGGTCCTGATTCGCCAACGCCTTCTCGGCCCTCAAGTTGAACGCATCCTGCGCCGGGCTGGCTCTGCCTTCGGTATCACGGTTGATGGTGCTCGAAATCAGACGACTCCATGTGTACGCCACCTGAAACTCCAAGCCCGACGTGAACCGCCGGTTGGCGAAAAGTTGGAACGAGTTGTAGCGCGTGGTGCCGTCGCGGCCATTTACATAGAGCTGGCTGTAGCCGAGGTACGGCCCGTAAAGATCGGGGTTCAGCGTGCCCGAGTACGCCCCGAACAGGTCTTGATAAGGGATTTGGTTGATGTTACGATTCCGCCCCTGGTGAATCTGGTGGCTGCCGACGTAATTGAGTTCGATCACTGTATCGCGCGCCGCCTGATACTGCAGGCCGCCACTGTATTGATAGCTGAGCGGATTGTTGTAGACCGGATCGAGCGATCCCAGCAGCGTCGGCGGTTGCGGCGTGTTGGGATTGAATGGCGCCAGCTGAGAGAACGTAACGTTGTTCAGAGTTGCCGTACGGTCGTTGGGAGGCAACTGGCCGAGTGCGCTCGTCTGGGAAATCGCATCCCGCCCGTGGAACATACCGCCCCCGATACGGAATACAAATTTGCTGAGCGGCGACCACGCAATTCCGCCGCGAGGTTCCCAATCACCCCAGTGGTTGCGCACCAGGGCGCGGCTGGGGATATTCGACGAATGCGGAGTTACGATGCCGTTCAACGTGTCGCATTTCGTGGGGTCCAGCAGATCGCCGGGAAGAAAAGCAGCCTGTGAACATTTCGCCGGATCGAAGCGGCTGGGGAAGAAATTAGCGATGTTGTCGTGCGCTGAATAGACCTGGCCTAGATACTGCCAACGCATACCGAAATCCAACGTCAGATTGTGCCTGGCCTTCCATGTGTCCTGGACGTACAACGCGCCGTCGCTCCAGCGGTCGGCGACGGGGTTGAGCGTCTGCTCCTCCTGATAGTTGGCTAAATTGCCCAGCAGCAAATCCTGAAAACTGCTGGCGGAGATGATGCCGGCTGTATCGTCCTCGCCGCCATTTGCGGGCTCGCGCTTCCGGCTGCGGCCGATGAAAGCGCCGAATTTCAGATTGTGAGCCCCCACGGTGTACGCAATGTCATCTTTCCACTGCAGCAGCGCTTCCCTGTTAGTGAAAGGGGCGAAGTGCTGCACGGTGCCAAATCCATCCACTCCGTTGAAGCCCGGAAACGAGCCGCTGGTCTGCGGAAATAGTTCAGTGTAAGTGAACCCGGAGCGCGAGGCCAGAGTCGGATCGGACGATTTGCCGGTTTGAAAATGAATAAAGTTATTGGTGTAGCCGAACTGGAAGTCGTTCACCATTCGCGGCGTGATCAAGTAGGTGAACTTAGCCACTGCATTCTTCGCAGTGAAATTCCAATCGCTGTTGACCGAGGGGAAGTTATCATCGCCCCACAGCTGCGAGTTGATGCCGGCCAAGCCCTGGTCTTCGCTCATCAGCCGGACCATCAGCGTGGCCTTCTCGCTGAAGTTGTGGTCCCAGCGATACAGCTGGACGTTGTCAATCGTGCCCGTGTTCTCACTGGCGATGAAATTGAACCCGGCGCTCGCATAGCTCGCGTTTGGCAGCGGGTAACGATCGAGGATGGCCTTGGCGTTGGGGTCGATCAACGCCGGATTCACGTTGGCTTCACCCTGAAGCGACTGTTCCTGAGGATCGGCCGGCTGCACCGTGCACGGTGCCGGCGTTGCGCTGCAGCTCGGATCGAGTATGCCGTTCCGCTGGCGTACGGTGGGCACGTTGTCGGTGACGACGTTTCCGCGGACGGTGCGGCGGCCCTCATAAGATGCAAGGAAAAAATCCTTGGATTTGTCTTTGTTGTACAGGCCCGGAATCCAGAAGGGTCCGCCCAGAACATACCCGAAATTATTGAACCGCAGCTCACTTTTTGGCGTGCCGGACGAATTCAAGAAAAAATCGTTGGCGTCCAGTTTGTCATTGCGAAAGAACTCATAGACACTGCCGTGGAAATCCTTAGTGCCGGACTTGGTGACCACATTAATCACACCGCCGGTCACTTGGCCGAATTCGGCGCTAAAGTTGTTTCGCAGCACCTTGAATTCTTCCAGCGCATCGAGCGGCGGCGTCACTACGTTGCCGGCATTGGAGCCGATGTCCATGTTGTTTTGGCCATCGATGAGCCAGAGGTTCGAGTTGCTCTGGCTGCCGTTGATGGCCACATTGGTATCGCTCCCCAGGCCCGTCTCACCGCTTACGCGCCCATTCTCCGAAACGACCCCGGGCACCAGATCCACAAGCTGGCTGAACACGCGCCCGTTCAGTGGCATGGCCTGCGTTTGC
>Ga0247670_1000398_pt1 | contig 10179 bp, 7 predicted proteins | sample CNK11_metaG_FD_183042 | JGI IMG/M metagenome (GOLD analysis project Ga0247670, IMG submission 183042) | Soil microbial communities from Purdue University Martell Research Forest, Indiana, United States - CNK11 | ecosystem: Environmental > Terrestrial > Soil > Temperate forest > Bulk soil | place...
AATCTCCATTTGCCAGGGTAGGGATCTGAATGATGCAAATGGAGATTCCAGTTGGCGGTATATTTTCTGGCCAGTGCCACGTCTTGAATCACCAGCAGATTCTCGGCGTTGCTGGATTCCGCCGCCTTGGTGAAGTTGAATGACCCGGTCAGAATCGTTTTTCCGTCAATCACCATGATCTTGTTGTGCGCGATCGCGTGCTTCGTGTCGATGAACGTGGGAATGCCGGCGTGCGCCACGAAATCCGCCGAGGAATATTTTTCCGTGCGCTGCGATTTGTCCAGAATCACCTGAACTTTCACCCCCCGCTTTTCCGCAGCCACGAGGGCCTGGGCAATCGGGGCGCTGGTGAAGGAATACGCCTGCACCAGGACACTATTGGTCGCCTTATTGAGGTTTTCAACGGCCGCCTCGGTGCAGCCACCGTGCGGGGAGAAAAACACCTGAATGGGTTCGGCGGCAACCGCGACACCAATCCACAGAGTCAAGACGAGCGAACAAAACAAATTCATGAACATGCAAGTATGCCAAACAGACTGAATCTGTCACGACGAACACGCCGCCATTTTCAACGTCCCGCGGCCACCCTCTCCCCCACCGGAGGGCAGGGTGAGGGGGCGTTTGGTCCCGTTTCTTATTGGGAATTGGTATTATCCCTCGCCCAGCGGATGGGAGAGGGCGGCCGCAGGCCGGGTGAGGGAATGAATTGAGGGCCGGGGTGAGGGCGAGCGTTCAATAAACCAAAACCGGCAACGTCGCCTTTGAATTAATAAGGAAAGCATGAAATCAGGAAAAAGCTTTCCGTTCCTTGCTTCCTCATTTCCTTATTAACGAATGCCGGCTTCGCTTTCGTGTATTTCGTGGTTCCTCCCTGCTGCGGATTTTAGATTTGTATTTCGTGGTCAATTCAACGGCATGGCATGGATCTGGCTGAGGCGTTATCAGGCGCCGAACCGGACCCGATCAATGATTTGTTCAGTTTCGATTGAACAATCTGGGCAATCCGTTACACTCCGGGCGCCCGTTGGATTTACTCAGAAGGCATGGAGGCGACCGCTAAAGCTACCCCCGCGACTTCACAGCTCGAACCTGTGGAGGTGGAAGTCATCCATTTGTTCGTCCAATTTTCCCGCGCGCTCGGCCAGCCCCGGTCCGTGGCCGAGATCTACGGGCTCCTCTTCGTATCCCACCAGCCGCTCGCCCTGGACGATCTCATCGAGCGCCTCAACTTGAGCAAGGGCTCCGGCAGCCAGGGATTGAAATATCTGTCGGACCTTGGCGCGGTGCGGACGGTGTATGTGGCGGGGGACCGGCGCACCCATTATGAGGCAGTGGCCGAACTGCGCAACCTGGCGGGACGCTTTTTGCACCGGGAAATCCTGAGTCATTTCGAGGACAGCGATACACGCTTGGACCGCATCGCGGTCGCGGCGCAGAACCTTGCCGGCGACCAGCGGAAATTTGTGACCGCCCGGGTCAAGCTGCTCCGGAGTTGGGAAAAAAACGGGCGCCGCCTCATGCCTCTTCTTCTGAAAATTTTGGGGGGAGGAAAATGAACAAAAAACAAAATGCTGAAAGGCTGAAATTCGGAAAACTGAAAAGCTGAAAGGCTGAAACAATTTTAGAATTTAAGTTTGTCAGCGTGTCAGCATTTGAAAGCGCCAGCGTGTCAGGGTTTCAGTCGGTCAGGAGTTAAGAATGGGTTTGTCAGCGTGTCAGCGTTTGTTCAAAGCGGTGCTTGCAGAAAATCAAGTGACAGTGGCCAGTGATCGTTTGCAAAATGTTTGCAGAACGGGCACCGGCGGAGTCTTGTCGGCATCGGTCCGTTCCGCGCTTTCCTTTGCGCCCTTGGTGTCTGGGTTGTGCCAATGCATCCGGCATTTCAGTATTTGTTAAAGGTCCCCGTCTGATTTTGTTTCCTGATTTGATATGTGCGGCATCGCTGCCATTTTTGTTCATGACCCTTCCGCGCCCGGCGTGAGCGAGGGCGAACTTGTCGCCATCCGCGATTACATGAAACAGCGGGGACCGGATGGTGCGGGCCTCTGGTTTGATGCCAACCGCCGCGTGGGCCTGGGCCACCGTCGCCTTGCCGTCATTGATGTTTCCGCCGGCGGGGCACAGCCGATGCTGCTGCCCGAACGGCAGCTTGCCATCACGTTCAACGGTGAGATTTACAACTACCGCGAACTGCGCGCCGGCCTCGAACAGAAAGGTCATCAGTTCCGCTCCAGCAGCGACACCGAGGTCCTGCTCCACCTCTATGCCGAACGCGGCGAGGCCATGCTGGACCAATTGCGCGGCATGTTCACGTTCGCCATATGGGATGGCGCGAAACAAAGCCTCTTTATCGCCCGCGACCCGTTCGGCATCAAGCCGCTCTACTGGGCCGACGACGGCAAAACCTTCCGCGCCGCATCACAAGTCAAGGCTCTGCTGGCCGGCGGCCAGATTGACACCGCGCCCGAACCCGCGGGCCATGTCGGTTTTTTTCTCTGGGGCCACGTTCCGGAGCCCTACACGCTGTATCGCGGCATTCGCAACCTGACCGCCGGTCATTGCCTCACGATTGACGCCCGCGGCCAGAAACGCCTTCGCTCGTTTTGCAATATCCCCGGCCTCCTCGCAAAAGCGGAGCAGCAGAGGTCAGAGGTCAGAAGCCAGAATTCCACCGCTCAACTCTCAACTCTCAACGCTCAACCAGCAAACAACCTCTTGGGCTATTCACTTCGTGACACCATCCGCCATCATCTCATCGCCGATGTGCCGGTGGGCGTGTTCCTATCCTCCGGGATCGACAGCACCGTCCTCACCGCGCTCGCGGCGGAATCCGGCAACCAGATCCGCACCGTCACCCTCGGATTCGAGGAATTTAAAGGAACGACCAACGATGAAACGATTCTGGCCGGGGAGATCGCCCGGCATTACGACACGAATCATTCGACCATCTGGGTGACGCGCAAGGATTTTGAGAACGACCTGCACCGTCTTTTCCACGCCATGGACCAGCCAAGTTGCGACGGCGTGAACAGCTATTTCGTCAGCCGGGCCGCCGCGCAGGCAGGCTTGAAAGTGGCGTTGTCTGGTCTGGGCGGCGACGAACTGTTCGGCGGTTATTCCAGCTTTCACGAAATTCCTCGGGCCGTTTCCCGCTTACGGCCCTTCGCCCAGTTCCCGCCGTTGGGCCGCGCCTTTCGCGCCGTCTCCGCCCCGGTCCTGAAACACTTCACCTCGCCCAAATATGCCGGGCTGCTGGAATACAGCGGCTCCTACGGCGGGGCCTATCTGCTCCGGCGCGGGATGTTCATGCCGTGGGAACTGCCTGGGATTCTGGATGCCGACCTGGTGCGCGAAGGCTGGAACGAATTGCAAGCCCTCGCCCGGCTCGAGGAAACCACCACCGGGCTCCGGTCGCCGCACCTGAAAGTTTCCGCGCTGGAAATGACTTGGTATATGCGTAACCAGTTGTTACGCGACACCGACTGGGCCAGCATGGAACACTCCTTGGAGGTTCGCGCCCCGTTCGTGGACATTCCTTTGCTCCAGGCGCTCGGCCCCATGCTCGCCGCCGGGCAGCCCACCACCAAATCCGACCTAGCCCTCACTCCTCGCTCCCCGCTCCCCGCGTCGGTGCTGAACCGGCCCAAGATGGGATTTGTGGTTCCAGTCCGCCAATGGCTGCGCGAATCCTTCGACCCAACTTCCGGCGTGGAGCGGGGGCTGCGCGGCTGGGTTCGGGAAATTTATTCTACTTTTGCCGGCAATCTGGAAAATCATCAGACCGCCCGGCGCCGTCATCGGAAAATTTCACCCGCCGGGGTTGGCGAGCTTCCACTGGCCGACTCCCAGTCAAGACTCCGCGTGCTGGTGCTGCTCACCGACGGCTTTGGCGGCTTTGGCGGCATCGCCAAATTCAACCGCGACTTGCTGGCCGCCCTGTGCTCCCATGAGGGGGTGACGGAAGTGGTGGCCCTGCCGCGGCTGATGCCCGAAGCGTCCGGACCGCTTCCGCCAAAACTGACCTGGGTCACCGCGAGTTTGGGTGGCAAAGCACGTTACCTCTGGGCGGTCCGGCAAACCGCCCGCCAATTCCGAGCGGACACGCCCGCCAATGTCCGGACTCTGATTATCTGTGCGCACATCCACCTGCTGCCGGCCGCCTTGCTGGCCCGGCGGCTCGGTCGTGGCAGTCTTCATCTGATTGTCCACGGGATTGATGCTTGGAACCCGACCCATAGTCGCCTCGCCAATGCCTGCGTGCGGCGTATCAACGGCTTTATCGCGGTCAGCAATGTGACCAAGCGCCGGTTCATGCGCTGGTCCCGGTTGCGCGATGACCAAGGGGTGGTCCTGCCCAACTGCGTGGACCTTTCCGCCTTCAGCCCCGGTCCAAAGTCCGCTGCCCTGCAGGATCGCTACCGGTTGCGCGGCAAAAAAATCCTGCTCACCCTCGGCCGGCTCGCCTCGGAGGAACGCTCCAAGGGCTTCGATGAAGTCCTGACCGCCCTGCCGTCGCTCCTCGCCGACATGCCTGATCTGTGTTATCTCATCTGCGGCGACGGTCAGGACCGCCCGCGCCTGGTCGCCAAAGCCAAAGCCCTCGGCCTCTCGGTCCTGGAATGCGAACCGGGAAAAGTCGAAAGCGAAGAGCGAAGAGCTGGGGTACCGGATTCAGAAATCCGACCTCCGACCTCCGACCTGCGGGTTCTGTCCACCGGTTCCAACGTCATCTTCGCCGGCAGGATTTCCGACGCCGAAAAAGCGGATCACTACCGGCTCGCGGATGTATATGTCATGCCGAGTTCGGGTGAAGGTTTTGGCATCGTTTTTCTGGAGGCGCTGGCGTGCGGTATTCCCGTGATTGGCAGCAAGGTGGACGGCAGCCGGGAGGCGTTGCTCAACGGCCGGCTTGGCACGCTGGTGGATCCGCGCGACCAGGCGGAGATCCAAGCCGCAGTGCTGGGGGCGTTGAAACAAACGGGCAATGTGGGCTCGGGGCAGGGGATCGCTGGGGATTCAGTGGACTTTTTCTCCGCCGCCCAGTTCGAGCAGCGGGTCCACGATATCGTGGACTGCATCGCCAACTGAGCCGGGAGCGTCACCTAAACCGTATCTATGCGGAAAACTTTCAACGCAAAGACGCAATAGTTTAGAACCCAGAAACGGCCAGTCATGGGAGTCACCATTTCGTGAGCGCAAACTGCCGTAGGCCCGTCTGCGGGTTTCGCTGTATCCACTTTGCCTCTTTGCCTCTTGGCGCCATTGCGTTGAATTCCCACTGCATGGTTACGTCTGAGTCAGCGTGCTTTCCTGATTTCTGATTGAGTGTGAGGCTCAAATGGTTCAAGCGTTCGCTCGCCGTCCTGCTGCTCCTCGCCCTGCTGGCGGGCGTCGCCTGGCTCGGTCGCGCACCGTTGCTGCGCGGGGTCGCGCGCGCCTGGGTGGTCAACGACCCTCCGGCCAAAGCCGACGTCATCGTGGTGATGGGCGGCGGGCTGTCCACGCGGCCGTTTGCCGCCGCGCGCCTGTTCCATCAGGGACTGGCCCCGAAGATATTGCTCACCAATCCGCAATCGGCACCGTCCGTGCCGCCGGGCTTGATACCCGCCGACGCCGATGTGGGCCGCACCATCCTGCTGAACGAGGCAGTGCCGGCGGCGGACATTTTTGTCACGGCTGACCGGGTCAGCAGCACCTACGAGGAAGCTTTGGCCGTCCGTGCGTGGGCGGCCACGAACGGCGTGAAACGAATCCTCATCCCCACGGATATTTTCCACACGCGACGGGTGCGCTGGGTTTTTGGCAAGGCGCTCAGGTCGACCGGCATCCAGGTGCAGGTGCAGGCCGTGCCGGTGCGTGAATACGCCCAGACCAATTGGTGGCAGCACGAGCAGGGTATCGTCGCGTTCCAGAACGAACTCCTCAAATACGCGTATTACCGGATGAAATATTGAAGACAGAGGGCAGAGATCAGAGGGCAGAGATCAGAAGTCGGAAGTCGGCAAAAACGAAAACAACTGAAAATTATGCAAATCAATTCGGCAAAAGAGCTGGAGGTTTACAAGAAGGCGTATTCGCTTGCGATGAAGATATTCAACTTGAGCAAAGGTTTTCCTGCCGATGAAAAATTTGCGCTCACGAGTCAGATCCGCCGCTCGTCGCGTTCGATTTGTTTGAACCTGCGCGAAGCCTGGGCCAAACGAAGATACGAAGCCCATTTCATCAGCAAGCTTACAGATTGCGACGGTGAAAATGGCGAAACGGACTCTTCACTGGATTTCGCACTGGATTGCGATTACATCACGACTCAACAACATGCCGAATTGACATCTCAAAACCATGAAGTTGGCCGTATGCTTGGCAGCATTATCAAAGACCCTTCCGGCTTTCTGATTTCCGACCTCTTACCTCCGACCTCCGCGTTTCAGCGTTTGAATTTCTAATTTCTGCTTTTCCCTTTTCGATGAAACTCATCCTTGAACCCGGCCGGGCCGAGAAAAATTACTGGCGCGACCTCTGGCGATATCGCGAGTTATTCATCATCCTCGCCTGGCGCGATGTCACCGTGCGCTACAAGCAGACCGTCATCGGCGTGGCGTGGGCTGTCATACGTCCGTTGTTGACGACGATTGTGTTCACCGTCGTGTTCAGCAAGATCGCCAAAATGCCCGCGCCGGCTGGCGTGCCTTACGCGCTGCTGGTCATGGCGGCCAATCTGCCGTGGCAGTTTTTCTCCACCGCCATGAGCGAGGCCAGCAACAGTCTGATCGGCAATGCGAATCTCATCTCCAAGATCTATTTCCCGCGCCTCATCATTCCCGCCGGTTCCGTCATCACCAGCTTCGTGGATTTTCTGATCACGCTCGGTCTGATGGCCGCACTGATGCTCTGGTATCAATTCATGCCGGACTGGCGGTTGCTGGCGCTGCCGTTGTTCATGCTGCTGGCGTTCGGCGCGGCCTTCGGCATCGGTCTCTGGCTGTGCGCGCTCAACGTCAAATACCGCGACTTCCGTTACATCGTGCCCTTTCTGGTGCAATTCGGTTTTTTCCTTTCGCCCGTGGGCTACAGCAGCACGCGCGTGCCGGAACACTGGCTCTGGCACGGCTGGGAGATTCCGGCGCGACTGCTCTACTCGCTCAATCCCATGGTCGGCGTGATTGACGGCTTCCGCTGGTGCCTCCTCCGCGGCCAGTCGCCGATCGAGCCATCCTCTCTTCTCTCTTCGCTCTGCATTACGGCCGCGCTGTGCGCCAGCGGCATCTGGTATTTCCGCCGCACGGAAAAGGGCTTTGCGGACGTGATCTAGCGCTGGGAGGCGCGGAGAGCGGAGAGCGGAGAGCGAAACGCGAAAATCAAAACATGAAAACGAAGAAAGGAGAAAAACTATGACCTTTGAAGATTTGGAAGGTTGGCAAAACGCCCGACAACTGACCCGGCAAATTTATTCGGTGACACGGGTGAACGAGATCGCCAAAGATTTTGGGTTGTGCAGTCAGATTCAGCGCGCCGGGGTTTCGGCCATGTCGAATTTGGCCGAGGGCTTCGAGCGCCGTCATGTGGCGGAAAAGCTTCAGTTTTACAATGTGGCCCACGCTTCAACGGCCGAAGTTCGATCGTTGTCTTATGTGATTGAAGATAACTATCCCAAGTTGGCGACTGAAGCCGTGGAACTCCGAAAGAAGGCAATGGAAACCGGCCAACTTGTTGGCGGGCTCATCCGTTCCACCGAATCCCGCAAAGGGAAGCCTTTCCCCGCTTCGCTCTTCGCTCTGCTTGCTACAATGGGTTTGACCCTCTTCTCCCTACTCATTCCACTCTGCCTCTTCCACCACCCATGAGCGACGCTATCATCAAGGTCTCCAACCTCGGCAAGTGCTACCGCATCCAACACCAGGCGGAACGGCAGCGCTACATCGCCCTGCGCGATGTCATCGCGGAAAAAGCCAAGGGCTTTTTCAGGAGAGAGAAGAAAGTAGAGAGCAGAACAGGGTCTGCCTCCTCTCCGCTCTCCGCTCCCCACTCTGCTCGCTCCTCGAGCGAAGAATTCTGGGCTTTGAAGGATGTTTCCTTTGAGGTCAAGCGCGGTGAAGTCGTAGGCATCATCGGGCGGAACGGGGCGGGGAAGAGCACGCTGCTGAAGATCCTGAGCCGCATCACCGAGCCGACCACCGGGCGGGTGGAACTAAATGGGCGCGTGGCAAGTTTGCTGGAGGTGGGCACCGGGTTCCATCCGGAACTGACTGGTCGCGAAAACATCTTCCTCAACGGCGCGATCCTGGGCATGACCCGGGCGGAGATCCGCAAGAAGTTTGACGAGATTGTGGCGTTTGCCGAGGTGGAGAAGTTCTTGGACACGCCGGTGAAACGTTACAGCAGCGGCATGTATGTGCGGCTGGCCTTTGCCGTGGCGGCGCATCTGGAACCGGAAATATTGATCGTGGACGAAGTGCTGGCCGTGGGCGACGCCGAGTTTCAAAAAAAATGTCTGGGGAAAATGCAGGATGTGGCCAGCGGTGGAAGAACTGTCCTTTTTGTCAGCCATAATATGGCGGCCGTGCGGAATTTGTGCAGCAAAGGCATCTATCTTAAGAATGGAACCGTCCGACTGTTGGGTAGCATTGATGAAACAATCGATGGCTACCTTGCCAGTGGAACGCAAAGACAAGTGTCGAAGCCGATCAGCAAAAACGGGGTGGAACTGGCCGAAGTAAAACTGTGTGCAGCTGGTTCGAAAACCGCTCTTAACACGACGGTTTTTGGGGTGGATTGCGAATTCCGGATCAAGGTGATCGGGAATTCTTCAAACACCAAAGTCACCCCGGTTTTGCGAATTCATAATTCCGCCGGAGTTCTGATTTCGAGCATTTGCGGACCGGAGGAGGGGCTTGATTTTTCTCCCATCCGTGGCAGCCGGGATTGGGTTATTCTATTGCCAGCACTTCAATTGTTTCCCGGTCTTTACACGGTCTCTTTTCAACTGTTTGGAAACGAACCAGACCCGTTTTTGGAAGCGCTCGACGTTTTGGAGTTTCATGTTGAGGCGGCCTTTGTGCAGGGCGCTTCAAAGGCTTACCGTGCGGATCACGGATTGATTCGGCTTTGCAGCGGCATATCGGATCAAGGCGAATCGAAATGAAAGTCTTGTTTGTCACCCCTGAATTTCCGCCGGACTTTGGCGGCGGCATTATCCGGTATGTCCGTGATTTGGCGATTGCTTTGCAGGAACAAGGCTGCCACGTCAGCGTGCTAAAAGGATCCGCCTTTGTCCATGGAGCAAAGGCCTACGAGCTGGAAGGCATTCCCATCTCGGTTCTTGAGACATCCCGGTTCGAGCACTGGTTGGATCGCTTTGATCATTTCTCCATGTTCCCAGAATTGCGCCGGCATTTGGCGGCGGCGTTTGCCTTGCATGAACAAGCCAGGGCTGGCGAAGGATCTGATGCGGTGGAAGTGACGGATTGGGGAATGCTTTTCTTGCCTTGGGTGATGGAATCATCGGCCCGTGTGCTGGTTCAAATGCATGGCAGCACCGGTCAGATTGCCGCCCGTGAACCGGTTGTCGGCCGCGAAGCGGAAGGGATTTTTTTCATGCTGCTGGAACGGTCCGTTCTTGGTGACAGTTCCAATCTCAGCGCATATAGCCGGGCCAATGCAAACTGGTGGCAAGCGTTGCTGGGCAAACCGGTGAATTACACCCCGCCACCCTTGCATTGCGCCGCGACAGAAGTAAGTCCCATATCTCCAGACCGCCACTGGTTGGCGGTGGGCCGCATCCAGCATTGGAAAGGCCCACAGGTGGCCTGTGCCGCCTGGCAGCGGCTCGGGAATGACGCTCCGCCGTTGCAGTGGATTGGCCGGGACACCAGCCACGGGGCAAGCGGTCTGGCAACCGACATCTGGCTGGGAAAAGAGTTCCCAGCGATTTGGCGGCGAACGATCCAGCCCGTCGGCCAATTCCGGCCGGATGAGGTGTTGCAGCGGATGGTTGCCGCCAAGGTGGTGCTGGTTCCTTCGTTGTGGGACACGTTTAATCTGGTAGCGGTGGAGGCGATGGCTCTGGGGAAAGTGGTGGTCATATCCGACGGTGCCGGCGCGGTGGATCTGGTGGAGCATGGCGTAAACGGCTTTGTATTTCCAAACGGCGACGCTTCCGCTCTGGCGAAACTGGTCCGGCAG
>Ga0247670_1000399_pt1 | contig 10168 bp, 8 predicted proteins | sample CNK11_metaG_FD_183042 | JGI IMG/M metagenome (GOLD analysis project Ga0247670, IMG submission 183042) | Soil microbial communities from Purdue University Martell Research Forest, Indiana, United States - CNK11 | ecosystem: Environmental > Terrestrial > Soil > Temperate forest > Bulk soil | place...
CACCAGCGGGGACTCGGTCAGCCGGTCAATCTTCGCCTCGGTCAACGGCGGCCCGGCTCAGCTGTTCTCGGGCGTCTTCCCCCCCACCGGCAGCTGGGACGGCGTCAAGTCGGCCTCGCTGTCGCTGAACGGCTTTGTCGCCGGTCAGACCAACACCATCAAGTTCTCGACGGACGGCTCTCACTCGGCGCCCGACATCGACTTCATCCAGGTCAACTAGCGCCGGCCCGCCAAGGCCAGCGACTCGGGCTCTCCCGGCGACCAGGTGTCGCCCGGAGGGCCCTTTTTCGTTTTGTTGATCGTTCCGACGATGCCACCTACTCGCCTCGCCGTCGGAGCGCCAGCCCGCGGCGGCGGGCCGCCGGGTTGAAAACGACCGTCCAATGATCGTCCTCGCGCAGAAACAGAGCGTTCGCTGTCACGAACAGGCGCGCCGTTTGTCCCGGCGCCAGCTTCGCGCCCACCAGGCCAGCCCACGCAGGCACCCGCGGCTGAACAAGCCTGGTCGCCTTGCCTTGGGCATCGATGCTGAGCAGCGCCTCGGTCGGCTCGCCAGGCTGATCAACCAGCAGCCTGTCCTGGCCGCCCTCTCCCCCCTGGACGGCGGTGGCGTGAATGAACTCGCCAAGCGGGACAGTCCGCTCTGGCTTCCCGGTCGCCACTGAAAAGACCTCTAGCCCGTCGGCCCGCTGGACATAGAGTCGGCGGCCCGCCGCCATGACTTGCCCGACGCCCAGCGCTGCCACCAGCGAAGCCAGCGGCGACGTCGGGTTTGACCAGGCGCCGTCGTTGAAGACAAGCAACCCGTTGCCGACGGCCGCGAAACCACCGCGCCAGGCCACGAAGTCGTGCGAGGCGTGCGGCGGCAGGACGGTCCGCATCAGGGGTTGAGGAAGCCCCAGAACGAAGACCTCCTTGCATCCGTCGTGACTGGCGAATCGCCACCACTGATCCGTGGTCGCGCTCTGAACCATCTCGGCGAACGCGTGGCGTTTCTCCGCCGTGATCCGATCGACGCGTACAAAGCGTGTCGCCAGACGCACGCGCCCGGACTGTGGTTCGGTCGTGCTGGTCGCGATCGGCCCCACCATCTCCCCCGGGCGCGCTGCAAAGAGACGGTTCAGCGGCCGATCCCCGCCGACAAGCTGGCCCTCCGTGATCCGGAGGTTCAGATCGGACGAGGCGTGGATGGCGGGATCCTTGACAGCTCGCGCCTGCAGCGCCGCAAAGTCGCCCCCCGGCGCGCGCAACAACGCGGTGACCCCCTCGGCGCATCGGCGGAGATTGGCCTGGGCGCGCTGGTCGTTGGGACCGTCGGCATCGACCAGACAAGCGATCTGATTGCCCTCGAGGATTCTTGGGTCGGTAAACCTTCGCGCGTTGTGATCGTAATACAAGCGCAGGTTCGGCTCCGCCTTGATGGCGGCGGTCTCCGCGCCACTGCAAGCGTGCTTGGCGATATAGACAGCGACGTCCGCGGAGAGCGGCGCGAAGAACTGTGCCGAGGAGCCCGCGACGGCTCCCACCGCGAACGTCTTCCACGCACCGTCAGGCCCCAGACGAGCCACCGAAGCCTCGCCTTGCAGCCAGATCGTCTCGCCCCCTGGAGACGGCACGACGCTTTTCCAGGGGCCGCCGGCCGGCAGCGTCTGGGTGACAGCCTGGCTGACGCCCTTGCCGACAGAGACCAGCGTGGCCGTCTTGCCCGCGAGATCCATGCCCAGGACATACGCGCGGTCACCCGCCTGGGCGGCCCCCGTGATCGTCTCGGGGAATCCATCGAGGGCGCGTTCGGTGATTCCGTCTATCTCGGCCGTCGGCGGATCTTCGGGAACTGGCAGCGGCGGATCATCGACTGGCTTCGTCGGCGCGCACCACACCTGAAGCGGCCCCGCCGCGGCGGCAAAGTCGGGGAACAACGAACCTCCCTCCGCCACGGCCAGGCCGGCCAGCAAGAAACGGCGTGCGCCCGGCGCGGCCAGGACCAGCGTGTGCGCGCGCAGCTGGGCGCGGTCCCGGTCTGCGATCTTGTCCTCGGGAGCGTTGCCTTTGCTCTCCGGCGCGGCGATCTCCATCAGCCATTGGTCCTTCCGTCGGGCGACGACCTCGATGTAATCGCCGTCGGGATATGGCCAGACGGTGACGCCGACGGTCCCAACGCGCGTGCGCTGAGGTTCCGCGTTCCGGCCGCCGTGTTGAGGGGCCTGCCGCCCCGTCGACACAATGGCCAGGGACCGTGCGTCCCGCCGCTGGTCACCGCAGACGTCCAGCATCGTCCCCGACCGGTAGGCGATCTTCCAGTCGAAGCACTGGGCAACGGAAACGCTGCGCCCCCTGGTGAGGGTCGACAGATCCCACAGGGCGAGGTCACCAACCGTCCCCGGCTCTCTGACCTCGACGGGCGGGTGCAACACGGCAAGCTTGCGGGCGTCGGGCGAAACGGCCACGCGGATCTCCCGAGCGGCCTCGTCTCGCGCCTTGTCGAGCGCGGCGACGCGCCTCTTGTCCTCGAGCGATAGCCGCTGCCACTGGGCGTCGGGAAATCCTTCCGGGGGGCGCAGCGACTCCTGGCAACCCGACCCAAGAAAACAGATCCGCCGTCGTGGCTTCAGCGTTTCCGGATCGAGCAGCTCACCTTGACCGTGCGCCTCGACGCCCAGCAGTCCCCCTGGCGCTGGGATCAGCGCCTGAAAGCCGGCCGGGTGTTCGTGAAGCAACCGGCCCGTGCTGGTGTCCCACAGGGTCACGCGTTCGGAAGTGAGCAGCGCCACGCGCCGTTCGTCGACCCAGAGGGCGCCCAGCGACGCCGGCCCCGTGCCGGCTATCTCGGCCAACGTTCGCCCGGTGGACAGGTCGAAGACACCGACAACGTTGTCGGTGGAAACCCAGGCCAGACGATGGGCGACGGGATCCAGCTCGACCACCATGATGCCATGGTGATCGGTTGGTGCGCGACCGCCCCTGCCGGGCAGCGGCGCGACCGAAGGGGGGCGCCGCACCATCACCCGAGCCTCGAGCTCAAGGGTGGGACGAAGAATGGCCACCTCGCCGCTGTCCAGCGCGACAAGGATTCGCCCGCCTGAGATCGCCAGCGCGACGACGTGCCCTCCGACAAACAGCCGGTTGACGGCCAGCTCACGGCGATCGTCGTACAGGTGCAAGGTGCCAGCCGAATCCGCCAGCACCGCCCGAAGGATCGTCGGATCGGTCCAGGATTGGCCGGAGCGGACGGGATCCAGAGTCGTCTGCCCGGCGCGCGTCGCCACCATTCCCACGGCAAACGCGACGGCCTGGACATCGTTCGCCAGGGCCGGAAGCCCGAGAATGTCCCGCAGCCCACTCCATTTGGCGGGCGCGCCCTTGGCGAGCTGAGACGTGCCGAGGTGGCGCAGCATGTACAGATACATTTCGCTGTCGCCGAGCGCGGCCTTGGGCGTCACCGCTCGATCGTCGGACAAACGGGTGGCGTGCCAGGCGGTGGTGTCGAAGGAGAAACGCAAACCGTCCACGGTCGCCGCCAATAGCCGAGCGCCATCGGGCGAGAGCTCGGCGTGCGACCAGTGATCGATCCTGGGCAGCAACATTTGCTTGACCGCGAGGGTCTTCGGATCGCGCACCGTCAGCGCGCCCCGATCGACGACGACAAGATCCTTGCTCGGGCCCAGAAACAGGACATCAGTGGGCAAGTACGGCGCCGAAAAAACCAGGCTGCCCGGCTGGCACGCGGGCGCGGGCGTCGCCCACGCAGCCCTCGCCCACAAGGAGACGACAAGCAAGATAGACGGAAGAGTCGCTCGCTGATTCATCGTCTCACGCACTGACGCGGGTTCTCGGGCGCCTCTCTCTCGAGACCTTGGGCATGAGGCGAAGTGTATCCCCATCCGCGTCCTGGCCGAGCTCCGGCTCACCGTAACTCCCGAAATGCGGGCGACGTAGAAGGCGCGATGCATGAAACACCAACCTTCACACCGAGAGGAGCCTTCACATGAAGAGCGAACGCACGTTCCCAGCCGCGATCATCATGCTCGCCGTCATTTCGGTCGTCCCCGCCACGGCTCTGGCCACCCCGGATGCCGATGCCGCCCGTGGCGACATCCAGAAGACCCTGGGGTTTGTCCCCGGGTTCATGAAGCTGGTGCCGGATCTGGCGCTGCCCGGTGCCTGGATGGACATGAAAGGGCTGCAACTGAACCCGGCCACCGCGCTGCCTGGAAAGATGAAGGAGCTGGTCGGGCTGGCGGTCTCCGCTCAGATCCCGTGTGAATACTGCATCTACGCCCACACCGAGTTTGCGAAACTGAACGGGGCGACCGACGCCGAGATCAGCGAAGCGGTGGCGATGGGCGCGCTGACACGTCGGTGGAGCACGTTCCTGAATGGAATCCAGACAGACGAAGGCAAGTTCCGGGGAGAGATCTCGCAGCTGGTCACGAACATGCAGAAGTCGGGGGCCAGCGGCGCCACGCCACCGAAGGCGATCACGGTCGTGGACGGCAAGACGGCGCTCGACGACGTCAAGCAGAGCTTCGGGCTGGTGCCGGAGTTTCTGCGCCGTTACCCGCAAGAGGGGCTGGCCGGTGCGTGGACCGAGATGCGCGACCTCGAGATGAACCCCAGCACCGCCATTCCCGGCAAGTACAAGACCCTGATCGGTCTGGCGGTGGCAGCGCAGATTCCGTGCAAGTTCTGCATCATCGCCGATACCGAGTTCGCGAAGCTGGAAGGTTCCAGCGATCGCGAGCTCACCGAGGCTGTGGCCATGGCCGGCATGGTTCGCCACTGGAGCACGATCCTCAACGGACGTCAGGCAGACAAGGCGGCCTTCAAGAAGGACATCAGCCGTCTGGTGGCGGGGGCCAAGAAGCACATGGCCATGCAGAAACCTGAGGCGACCACAGCCGCCAAGTAGTAACAACGACCGACACGCCATACGCTTTACCCGCTCGGACTTTCCGAGCGGCACTCGTCACAAAGGAGGCCACACATGGCAACTGCAGTGCTCTTCATGGGATGGAACCGCCCGATCACTGGTCGGGAGAACGATGCCTGGAAGTTTCTGATGGGCGAAGCGCAGGAAACCCTCGGAAAATTTCAGAAGCAGGGATTCTTCGAGCGACAGGAACAGATCGCGCTCACGCCTCACTGCGGAACCACCAATGGGATGGTTCTTCTGTTCGGCGAACGGGCCAAGCTGGACGAATTGCGGCGCACCGATGAGTTCGAACGTCTGTCCATCCAGCTCATGACTCTGTTCGATGGTTACGGCGTGGTTCCCGGACTCAACGCCGAGGGGCTGGCGCGGGCGTTCGGGCGCACCAAAGATCTCGTCAAGTAATCGCCGAAGCGCTCCGGTCAGCCATTCGACCTCGACGGATCGGGGCCGTTCCGAACCCCGGGGGCGGGGAGCCGCGACAGGCGCCCGCCCCTCGGGTTTGTGTGACTAGGCCGGCTTGGCGAACACGTCGGCGCTCAACACCTCCAGGCCCACGAACTTTTCGTTGCTCGCGGTCCAGGCGTCGTGTCCTGGCGGGATCGTGTACGACTGGCCTGAGGAGATGGTCTTTTCGGTGCCATCCTTCATCTTCACGACGATGCTACCCGACAAGCAGTGGCCGACGTGTGAGACCTGGCACCAGTCGGTCTTGACGACCGGCTTGATGCACTCCGACCAGCGCCAGCCGGGTTCAAGGCTGATTCGTCCCAGGGTATAACCCTCGAGACCAACGACCTCGACGCGGGTCTTGTTCGGCGAGCGCAGCTCGTCGGGAGCGTCATGGGATTTGATTTCAAAGCGCGAGACGGACACCGGATTCGCCATGGTCTTCTCCTTGTGGTGAGGATTGTCGTTCTGGTTACTGCCGGCGGGGAATTGCCGACGCCACCTTTGTACGGGGCATGCGTTTGAACCAGCGTTTGATTCACCAGAAGAATGGGAGCAGCCACGAACACACCGCCAACCCAGGTACTTGATCCAGGTGCTTGGCGACGTCCGCGCCGACCTCGGCCGGGTGGGTGACGGGGCTGGAAGCTTTGTCTGCTGCGTTAGAATTGGGGGACGGCATGCCGATTGCTGTTTCTTGAGCTCGATGGCAACACCCGGCAAACAATGCGCGCGCGGAGGAGCAACAGTGTTGGCGCTGCTGGTCGGGGCGGCGGGTCTTCTGGGTTGCGGTGGCTCTGATGCGGGCCCTCCTGCCTGCGTTCCGCCGCCCGGAATGTCCGGTTCGCCCACCACGATCGGCGACGTGGTGACGCTGGCCAACGCCATGCTGGCGGCGCGGAACGAGCCGCTGGACCTCCCCTGTTTCGTGGCCAGCCTGCAGCGTCCCCTGGCCCTGCTGCCGGTGCTGAGCCCCTTCAGCCTGCAACGCGGCGACGGACCGCAAAACCCGCGTGTCTTCCTGTGGACCGGCGATATCGCCATGTCCGTCGTCCCCAGCGGCAGCGGGCGCGATCTGCTGGAGCTGGCCGAGTACACCAGCCCCACGCGCTCGATCAAGGGCGAGCTCGCCTTCCCGATCCAGTCACCGGTCGCCCGCTCCACCCCGTACGATCGCGTCCTGTCCACGACCCGCGACGACGGGACCATCTGCGGCGGCTGCCACAGCGGCGAGCAAGCCGCCCCGCAGATCACGGACGGCCGCGCCTTCGAGTCCGTGGTCTTCCGACCGCGCCAGTCAGAGGAGGTGGATCTGGGCTACCTGAAGGATCAGACCAGGACTTGCGATTCTGCCACCCAGCCGCAGCGATGCAGCCTGCTGAAGGCGCTGTTCGCCCACGGCGACGTCACGCTCCGCCAGTTCTCGCCTGACGCGCTGACCATCTACGGTGACTGAGCGGAACGCGCACGTTCTGCGCCGCCCGACGGCGATCTTGCCCAAATTTGCGCGCTTTGCGACGTTCCCGCCACAGCGGTGCCCTAGTGGCGGACGAAGTTCAGCACGATCTCGAGGAGGATCAGAAAGACGACGGAGACCTCCAGCCAGACCAGGCGCTTGTCGCGGGCGATGTCGGTGACCAGTTCCAGGGCGTCCTGAACGCTGCGCAGCTTCAGCTCCAGCGCCTGGTGACGATCGACCAGATCGAACTCCGCCCGCAGCTGGGTGTAGATGACCTCGGCGCCCGGGTCGTCCCAGGCGGCGTCGGGCTTGTCGAAGAGGTGCAACACGGACAGCACCTCGCTGCGCGTGCCGATGGCGGCGCCGATGAACCGGTGCAGCTTGCGCGTGAACACCGGCATGGTGCCCACCTTTTCCAGGCGTTCCACCAGCCGATCCGTCTCCGTGAACATCTGGTCGACGATGCGCTCGTAATATTCCATGGCGGCGCTCTGGGAGATGGACAGGGCGACCACCCCGGCCCGTTCAAAGGTCATCGTGTCCAGCACCAGCACGCCGTTTTCCAGATCGGGGCGCGCGCCCGGCTCTTCACGGACGGCAAATTCCTCGGTCAGGACCTGGGCGTCGCTGAGCTTTGGCAGCGCCCGCCGCAGGCGCAAGAGCTCGGCCTCGCGCCCGGCTTGCCCGACGTTGTGGAAGACCACGGTCCCCGAGGCGAACAGGTACACGGTGCCGCCGGCGGCGGCCGGAAACCACAGGTGATGGAAGACGCGCCGGGCTTCCGGATAACGCGCCGCCAGATCCTTGAGCGAAAAATTCTCGACGAAGGCGACGGCGTGAAACGTGTGAGACCTGTTGGCCACGACCTGTCGATGCCAGACGCTAGGGGCCAGCGGCGTTCGAGCGCAGGATGCGCGAGATGGTGATGTGCACCCGTCCCTCGAGGTGGCGGTAAAGACTCTTCACGTCGGCGGTGTTGAACCCGTGATGATTGGCCAGCTGCGCCTTGGCCTCGCTGAACAGTTGATTGCGAATACTCACCAGCCAGCGCGCGATGGTGGCCCGGTGAACGCCGTACATGACGGCGATGCGATCGATGTTCAGTTGATCCACGAAGTGCAGCCGCAACAGCGTCCGCTCGCGAGCCCCCAGACGATGAAAGCCGGCCTCCAGCGCCTTCTGAAAATCGTTCTGATAGATGCCCTCCAGAGGCGGATCGCTGATCGCCTCGATGCCGACCTCGACCGGAAATTCGCTGGCGACCACCAGATGGTCAGACCGGCGCAGGTTCAGCGCCGTCCGCAACGCCGCAACCCGCAGCCATTCCAACAGTGACCCAGCACACGAAAACTTCAGGAGGCGCGGCTCGCTGCCGGTCAACAGCTTGAGCCGCAGCTCCTGCGCCACGTCGTCCACGAATGACTGGCTTCGATCGATGCGGCGGGCGACGGCGCAGGCATGGGCCAGAAATTCCCTGTCAAAATGCTGCAGTGCCGCCGGCAGCCCGGCCACCACCGCGGTCACCAGAAACAGCTCGTCCCCGAATCGCGTCAGCCGGTCGTCATCGACCTGCAAGTCCGCGACCCGGGCTGCGTAAGCGTCCTTCGTGAGGGGGACGTCAGGCCAGCGGTTGTGACCGCGGTCAAAGGCCTGGTCCAGCAAACTGCGATTCGCGGTCACTCGGTCGTTGACTATAGTACGTTCCCCATCGGAACGCGGAATTCCCGGGGTGCCAGCGTGGATTGCTTGAGCGAAGACGATGTCGTGCGGTTCGTGACCGGGGGGCTGTCCCAGACGGCCATCTCGCCGATCGATCTACATATCGACACCTGTCGGCCGTGCCGCCTCCTGGTGTCGGTGTTTGCATCGCAGACCGGCGACCGCCCGCGCTCGCACGAATCGCTGTGCGCGTTCGCCGTTGGTGACGAGCTGGCCGGGCGGTACACGGTCAAATCCCTGCTGGGCGTGGGGGGGATGGGCGAGGTCTACGAGGTGCACGACGCCGTGCTGGGCGAGACCGTCGCCCTGAAGACGATCGCCGTCGGCTCGTCGCTGAACGCCGACGGCGTGGCCCGTTTCAAGGCCGAGGCGCAGATGGCCCGCCGGGTGACCCACCCCAACGTCTGCCGGGTTTTTGACGTGGGTTTTCACAGCAGCGGCCGCCACGGCGGCGCGCGCGATCAATCGCCCGGCATCCCTTTTTTGACCATGGAGCTGCTGCGTGGCGAGACCTTGCGCTCGCGGCTGAAACGCATGGGCGCCATGACCATGATCGACGCCGTCCTGATGATCGTCCAGATCGCCGAGGGTCTGGCCGCCGCCCACGAGGCAGGGGTGACCCACGGCGATCTCAAGAGCGAAAACGTAATGTTGATAACCGATACCAAGCTGGGAACACGCGCCGTCCTCACCGACTTCGGTCTGGCGCGCCAGGTGGACGGCCGATCGCTGCGCCTGTTCGACGAAGATCCCACCGTGGCCGGGACCATGGGCTACATGGCGCCTGAACAGTTTCGCGGCCAGCCGGCCAGCCCGGAGTGCGACGTCTATGCGCTGGGTGTGGTGTTCTTCGAACTGTTGACCGGCCGTCTTCCTTACGACATCAAGGCGCTGCTGACCGGACAGGTGCCTTCGCAATGGGTGCCGCCACCGCCCCCGTCGCTGCGCCAGCTGGGCACCTCCATACCCGCTTCCTGGGACGCCATCGTCGCCACCTGCCTGGCGGTGAACCCGCAGCGGCGGTTCAGCAGCGCGCGCGCCTTTATTGATGCGCTCAGCGCGGCGCTGCCGCAGGGCAAACGCCGACGGCGCCGTTTCGTGCTGGCGGGCGGGGCGCTGCTGGGGGCCAGCTTGATCATGACCCTCACGCTGTCGCGCGCCGGAGCGCCAGGACCCGCACAGATCGCGGCCACGGGCCAACCGACCGCCGGATTTTCGCTCGCGCCGCCGGCACCGCCACCGCCGCAACCGCAATCGCAATCGCCGCCAGCGTCGCTGAACCTGGCCGAGGTCAGCAAGGCGGCGTCCGACAGATCCACGGCGGCCACTGCGCCCAGGCGACGTTCTCCCCGCCGTCCACCGCCCGCCGCAACCCAGGCCTCGGTCGCGGCGCCTGCCAGCGCCCTGCCGGCCACTCCAGGGAAAGACGACGTCGTCGATCCCTTCGCGGTGCACTAGTAGATGTCGATCGCGGCTCCGACGGATGGCGCGCGGATTCTTGCTGTGACGGTGCTGCTCGGTTTGATCTCGTCGACGGCGCTGGCGGCCGACCAGGTCCCGCACGAGGGACCGCCGACCGAAAAGCCCGCTGACGCCGAGCCGGAAGCGCG
>Ga0247670_1000400_pt1 | contig 10145 bp, 10 predicted proteins | sample CNK11_metaG_FD_183042 | JGI IMG/M metagenome (GOLD analysis project Ga0247670, IMG submission 183042) | Soil microbial communities from Purdue University Martell Research Forest, Indiana, United States - CNK11 | ecosystem: Environmental > Terrestrial > Soil > Temperate forest > Bulk soil...
TTTCCTGGACGGATGACGGCCTGACGGCGTGGTCCTCCACGCAGGGAATTTCCAGCGTGCGCGACGGTCTGGCCGGCAGCCTGAAGCTCGAACAAAGCAAGGTGCGCGTCATCACCGAATACATGGGCGGCGGCTTCGGCGCAAAATTCGGCTCCGGTGTGGAAGGCACGCTCGGGGCGAATCTTTCCCGCGAAGCCAAAGCGCCCGTGCGCCTGATGCTCACGCGGTTTGACCAGGCGCTCGCGGTGGGCAACCGGCCGTCCAGTTTTCAAAGAATCAAGCTTGGCGCGGCGGCGGATGGAACCTTGCTCGCGTTTGAGTTGAATAATTACGGCACGGCCGGAATCGGTGCCGGCGGCGATGCCGGCGGCGGTGGTGGCGGCGCGAACATTCCCGCGCCCTATCTTTACAAGGTCGCCAATACGCGCGTGAAGCAGGCGGCGGTGGCGGTCAACGCCGGGTCCGCCCGCGCGTTCCGCGCGCCGGGAAATCCACCGGCCTCGTTGGGCATGGAATCCGCCATGGACGATCTGGCCGTGAAACTCGGCATGGATCCCATCGAATTCCGGCTGAAAAATGATCCGAACAAAATCCGCCAGCGCGAATATGCCATCGGCGTGGAAAAATTCGGCTGGAAGCAAAAATACCGGAAACCGGGCAGTTCGCCGGGCGTCGTGAAAACCGGTATCGGCTGTGCAGGCGCGGCCTGGCCGGCGGGCGGTCCGAGCAAGAACACGCATGGCGAGGCGCAGATCAATCCGGACGGCACCATTGAAATCCGCCTCGGCGTGCAGGACATCGGGACCGGCACGCGCACCGTCATCGCGGTCGTTGCGGCGGAAATGCTCGGCCTCAAGCCGGAACAGATCACGGTGAAGGTCGGCGATACGCGGTTTCCGCCCGGCCCCGGCAGCGGCGGCAGCACGACCTGTCCCTCGATCTCACCGACGGTGTTTGATATTTGCACGAAAGCCTTACAGCAGCTACAGGCGCAGTCGGACATCGCCGATGCGCGTGGACAGAATTGGTTCGCCGCGTGTAAGAAGATGGGCGTCAATTCCCTGATGGTTTCCGGTCAGTGGATCGAAGGGCTTTCTTCCAATCCTGCCGGCGGCGTGCAGTTCGCCGAGGTGGAAGTGGACACGGAAACCGGAATGGTCACGGTGAAAAAAATGCTCGGGGTTCACGACTGCGGACTCATCGTCAACCAGATCACACTCGAAAGCCAGATCAACGGCGGCATCATCATGGGCATGGGCTACGCGCTTTACGAGGAGCGCGTGATGGATGCTTTGTCCGGCGTGATGTTGAACCCGAATTTTGAAACCTACAAACTGCCTGGCATCGCGGACGTGCCGGAGATTGAAATCGTTTTGATCAACATGCCCGAACGCGGCGTCATCGGCATCGGCGAACCGGCCACGGTCCCGACCGCGGGCGCCATCGCCAACGCCGTCGCCAACGCCATCGGCGTGCGGGTCGGCAGCCTGCCCATCACGCCGGCAAAAGTGCTGGCGGCGCTTGGGAAAGTCCCGCCGGCGGCAGCCTGATGAACTTGAAATGAAAAACCTTCAACTTTCAACCTTCAACACCGGACAGCCAACGGCTGACGCGTTGGCCGTTGTCGGGCGTCGGGCGTTGGGCGTTGAATGTTCGGTGTTTCCTCCCTCAAAATGAAAGCCTTTCAATACGCCACCGCGCATTCGACGGACAGCGCCCGCCAACTGGTCGCCGACAACGGCGCTTATCTGGCCGGCGGCAACGATCTGCTCGGCCTGCTCAAGGAATATCTCGTCAGCGCCGACACGCTGGTGAACATCAAGTCGCTGCCCGGCTTGAACAAGATCGATGACGGCCGGAAATTCTGGACCATTGGCGCGCTGGTCACCGTCGCGCAGATTGAGAACGATGCGCACATCAAAAAGACTTTCCCCGGGTTGCACGAGGCCGCGTCGGACGTCGCCTCGCTCCAAATCCGCAACGTCGCCACCGTCGGCGGCAACCTGGCGCAACATTCGCGCTGCTGGTATTTCCGCCAGCGCGACGTGAAGTGCCTGAAGAAGCAAGGGGACCTCTGCTACGCCCGCAATGGCGAGAATCGTTACCACAGCCTGTTCACCGGCAACGACTGCATCAGCCCGGTCGTTTCGAGTCTGGCCACCACGTTCGCCGCGCTGGACGCCACCGCGATTGTGTTGCGCGACGGCAAGGAACTGCGCTGGAGCATGGCGGAACTTTACGCCGAGGCCTGGAAAAATCCTTACGCCCACAATTCGCTCCAGCCGACCGATCTGATTCTGCAAGTGGAAATTCCCACGACACGCAGCCGCAGCGCCTATATGCAGGCCAGTGACAAGCACGCGTTCGACTGGGCGCTGGTCAGTTGTGCGGCGGCGGCGGATATCGTGGATGGAAAACTGAAATCGCCGCGGGTCGCGCTGGGCAGCATTTCGCCCGTGCCGCATCAGTCCGAGGCCGCCAACAGCTTTCTGGAAGGAAAAGTTTTGGACGACGCAACCGCAACGCAGGCGGCGGATCTGCTTTTGAAGGACGCAAAGCCGCTCGAGCACAACGCCTACAAGATGCCGATGGCGCAGGCGCTCATCCGCCGGACGCTGCTCAAATTGAAAGGCGACGCATGAACAATCAAAATTTCAGTTACTGCAAACATCTCCGCACAAAAAAAATGTTCACCGGCGCGACCGTGATGGAAGCCTTTGCGGACAAACTCGACGAACACGCCTCGCCCAGCCACTTCTGGTGCAACCGCACGCAGACCGTCATTGGCGTGGATGATCAGCCGGTCCACAAGAACGTCTGCACGCCGGGGCGTTCGTGCTTTGAGGAATAACCGGTCGTTCTGGACAAGCCGTCCCGCCGGCGGATAATTTGTCCTACAACATGAACTCGCAAACCTACCCTGCGCCGTGGGGAAAAACGTTGTGTTGGGTTTCTCTCCTGGCCTCCGCCTTGCTGCTGGGCGTCGTGCTGACGCTGACCGGCAGGCCCGGACCGGAGCTCGTGCGCTGGCTGGCGGTTCTGCCGGCTTTGATTCTTCCCGGAACCGCCTTGTTCATCATCCGCAGTTATGCCATCGAGCCAAATGCGCTGGCGATCCGGCGGCTGCTGTGGACAACACGGCTTCCGCTCTCCGGTTTGCAGTCGGCGACCGCCGAGCCCGACGCGATGCGCCGGAGCATCCGGCTCTGCGGGAATGGCGGGTTGTTTTCGATCACCGGCTGGTATCGCAACCGCGCGCTGGGAAATTATCGCGCGTTCGTCACCGATCTGACCCAAACCGTGGTCCTGCGGTTCCCCAAAAAGACCATCGTCGTCTCGCCGGAGAACCCGGAACGATTCGTTTCGGATATTTCCCAATTCGCCTTTCGCACCACTTAAAATTCTCATGACCCGTCATTGCCACAACTGCGGTGAACCCTGGACGATCAACGGCAATCCCGGCCGCGGCGAGGTCTGCATGAAATGCCGCGCCGATCTGCGGGTCTGCCTGAACTGCACGAGCTATGATCGGAACGTGGCCCAGCAATGCCGGGAGCGCCGCGCCGATCCGGTGCTGGACAAGCATCTGGGAAACTTCTGCGAGTATTTTGAATTCATCAAGCGCACCTGGACGCCGAAATCGGAATCCAATCCTCGCGAAGCCGCCGCCCGCGAGCGGATGAACAAATTATTCGGTGACTGAGGCGCCTTGCTTTGGAGCGCGGCTGTGTCACGGAGACCAGCCGCAGCCGTGTTCAAATTGCTGCGGCTGGTCTGCGACACAGCCGCGCTCCACCCCAATACCAAAAAATAAACCAATTGACCGGCGAACGGTTTTACCTTGGAATCAGTTCATTCAATCTTAAAAAATATGATTTATTGGTTCACCGGACAACCGGGCGCAGGCAAGACGACGCTGGCGCTGGCATTGCAAAAGGAATTGCGGCAGCGCGGCCACGTGACGGTGCACCTGGACGGCGACCTGCTGCGGATCGTCACCGCCAACCAGGATTTTTCCATGGCCGGGCGGATGAAAAACATCCGGGCGGCGCAGGCGCTGGCGGCCAAAATCCACGATGACGGGGCCTGGGTGGTGGCGGCGTTCGTGTCGCCGTTCCGCACCTTGCGGGAGGAATTCAAAAAGCGGCCGGAAGTCCTGGAGATCTACGTCCACACCAACGAACGGCGCGGCCGGGAAAAATTCTTCTCGGATGTTTACGAACCGCCGATCGAGAACTTTGTGGACATTGACACGACCAGCGCCGGCATTGATGACTGTGTGCAGCGCATTCTGGCCGCGAAGGTTTTGTGACCGGGGCTCACGGCTTGGCCACGGCGAGGTCCGCATCCGTCGGGTAAAAAAGCCGGTGCCGGATTTTGTAGCACTGCCGGAACCACACCTTGTTGAAAAGCCGGCTGGATCGAAATTTCAACTGCCCGTCGTTGGTGGAGACTTCGTAGGACGGAACCTGGTCCGCCGGATTGACGCCCGCCTTCCGGCACAGCCTGGGAAAAATTTCGTTCAGGGCGAACTCGTATAATTCGAGGTCCAGCCGGTTGTGTTCGCGGGCCAGTTCGAGCATCCATGGATCGGCGAGCAGGGCTTTTTGGATTTTGCTGTTCTTCGCAACGATCAGCCGCTTGTAGTTCAGGTTCATCGGGCTGGGTGCCAGCTTGCCGAACACCTGCAGCGACAGGTTGAATTTTTCCGTCAGCCCGATGAAGTCGCAGCGTTCCAGAAACCGTTTTGCCTTGTCCAGATCTTCCCCGCCGGCCATCAGCTTCACCTGCCAGTTGTTGAGCCGGGTGTTGGTCTTCAGACTTTCCGCAAAGGTCGCCCGGTTCGTGCCGCGCAGCACTTGATCCTGATAATGGGAGATCACCCGCGCCACCGGTTCCCGCAGGAACGTCGCGTAAAACGGATCGGGCACGGTGAACTGCAGGGGATCCACCAGATTGTGGCCGGTGATGACGCGCAGGCCGGGGAAAAACCTTTTTACAAACTCAACGTCCGCCTGGCAGAACTCTTCGCGCCGGGTCTGGTTGGTGTGGCAGCAGGCCGCGCCAAAATTCTTCTCCAGGATGGATCGGAAACTGGTGCCGCCGGTCTTGTGGATGTGTAAAAATACGATCACGGAATTAGTGTTGGTGGGTTAAAAATTCCCGAATGCCGCCCGTCTGGCAAACATAATCATGTTCCCGTAGTGGCACGGGCCTCCCGCCCGTGTGCTTCAGCCAAGCATGGGCGAAGGTGCCGCCAGAAAACTCACGGGCGGGACGCCCGTGCCACTATCAGCGCCCGCCGTCCCCGCTGCGCTGCGCCAGTTGGCTGGGCAAACTGGAATTATCGAAATTGTATCCCAAAATCCGGAGGTCGTCGGCATAGGCGTCCGCGACGATTGCCCGCGACTCATCCGTGTAATAATCCGTGTAGGTCTTTTTGCGCGACAGGTTGCGGTTGGCTTCGATCAGGGTGGATTTGATCTCCAGCTTGCGGCAGATGAACTCGAAATCCGCCGCCAGGTTTTCGTAGTAGCCGATGAAATCCAGACCGGGCTGATATTTTTTAAGGCAGATGAAGCTGTGTTGCGGACGGAAATGCAGTCCTTTCCAGAGGTTGTCCCGGTTGACCCAGCCTTTCACAAACGCGTCGAAGTCGGCATACGGCGCCAGATTTCGCTCCGCCCAGCGCTTGTCCTTGTCATTGATCCCACCCTTTTTCATAAAGAGAAACGCCGACACCAGCCGATCAAACGGGTTGCGGACCACGGTGAACTTGAAATAGCGGTTGAACTCCTCCGGGCCGAACATGATCTGGTATCGCTTCAGGTTGCCGTGGCCGCAGGAAAAATCCCCGAACAAGCTTCTGACCACCGAAATGCCCGCGCATTTGGGGATGTGGACGAAGATGCAGCGATGCTCGTCAAACGGGCCGCGCTTCTGTTGGAGGCCGGCGAACTTGGCCGGGCGGAAGGTCCGGAAATTCCAGCGACGGAAACGATGCCACATCTCGTTTGGGGTCGCCTGCGGGTTCGCCTGCTGAATCATGACGAAAATTAAAACAGGCGGAATCAATGACAAGGGAATTCGTAGTGGCACGGGCGTCCCGCCCGTGCGTTTGTGGCTCGTTGTGATTTAACACAAGCGCTCGCGCCTTTCATTAACTCACGGGCGGGACGCCCGTGCTACCATTCTTTGTCCTGTTCAAGCTGGCGGACGCCATTTAGTTTCCTGCGCATGAAAGTCAGCGGGTTCACCTTTTTGCGGAACGGGCAGAAGCTCGGCTATCCGTTTGTCGAATCCATCCGCTCGGTCCTGCCGATCGTGGATGAGTTCGTCGTGGCGCTTGGCCCGTGCGACGACGACACGGAACGGATGCTGCGCGAGATCGGTGACCCAAAAATCCGGATCATCCCGACCCAATGGAACGAGCGGGTCAAAAACGATTACAGCATCAAGGGCTACATCTACGGCCAGCAAAAATCCATCGCGCTCTTCAACTGCACAGGCGACTGGGCGTTTTATCTGGAAGGCGACGAGATCATCCACGAAAGCGAGCTGGCGAAAATCCGCACCGCCATGGAGCAGCACCTGGAGGATCCGCGCATCGAGGCGCTGGCGTTCGACTATCTCCATTTTTACGGCAATGCCAACACCACCGTCTGGTCGCCGCGCTGGTATCGCAGCGAGGTGCGCATCCTCCGCAACACGATTCCAGCATGGGGGCCGAAGGGCCTGTTTTTCGTGGTGCTGGACACGGCGTTGCGCGGCCATTACCCGCGCGCGGCGCACACGGGCGCGACGATTTATCACTACGGCTGGGTGCGGAGCGAGGCACAGATGAACCTCAAGGTGACGTCGGTGCGCAAATTCTGGGACAGCCAATCGCCAACGGAAAAGAAATTCTCGCGGATTGATGCGGCCACGTTGAAGCCGTTCACCGGCGCGCATCCGCAAGCCATCCAGGCCTGGCTGCCCAAGGCGGATGGGGTTTTTAAAGCCGACCCGGACTACCGCCTCACGAGGCGCGACAAGAAGCATCGCTTCATGTTGAAGCTGGAGCAGTGGTTCGGTTTCCGGTTTAACAAGAAACACTACAAGCTCGTCCGCTGATTTTCGGAGCGCGAGTTGTCTCAACTCGCAGCGCGCGGCAACTGATAAGGCCTTTGAAGCTTTCGACAGCTGATCTGCAATACATGTGCTGCGGATTGGGACAATCCGCGCTCCGGTCAAATCACCCTCGGGCGTAATCGCGGTAATTTTTTTGATACGCCCAGCGGTTGCGGAGCAGCCAGAGGCGGTGCTTCATCCGTTCCATCCAGCCGAAGTCGGCGTCGTGCAGCATTTGCTTCCGGCGCGCCGGGGAAACTTTTAATTCTTCCAGCCAGGAAACCAACAGCGCAAAAAGCTCTTCGACCACCGGACGATTTTGCGCGGCGACGTTCTTGGTCTGGGACGGATCGGTGGGCCGATGAAATAATTCCGCCCCGGCCAGACCTTCAGCGGGCGCGTAGACGAGGCACCAGTCATCGGTCAGCACGGTCAGGCAGCTCACCTTGCCTTTGTGCGGATGACAACCGCCGACGGCGAAGCGTTGCTTCCCCGGCTGCCCGTTCAAACGCGGCACGAGAGAATTTCCCTGCGCCCACTCAACCTTGGGAATGCCCGCCAGTTCGAGCGCGGTGGCAAACAGATCCGGCGGCTGGCACAGGCCGCGCAACGTCTGTCCCGCGCCGATGCCCGCCGGATGGCGCACCAGCAACGGAATGTGACCCAGCTCTTCGTAAATCGTCGTGGGCCGCGCGAGCTGGCTTTTCAACGGTTTGCCCAACATGTCGTGCTCGCCAAAATAATAGCCGTGGTCGGAGCAAAAAATCACCGCCGTGCTTTCGAGCAGATTTTTCCCCCGGAGATGCGCCAGCAATTGGCCGACCCAGAAATCCGTCTGGCTGACTTCGGCCTTGTAGAGGCTCCGCATGTTTTCCAGATCCGCCGCCGGATAACGGCTGGCCTTGCCGGAGTGCGGCCAGAAAACTTTATCGCCCGATTTGTTCCAGGGATACTGATCCAGATAAAGCTGCGGCGCGTCCCACGGTTCATGCGGGTCGAAGGTGTCCAGCCAGAGAAAGAATTTTTCCGGCGGCTGATCGAGCCAGCGCATGGTTTCGCGGAACACCGTCTCGGTGGTGTTCGTGTTTTGCTGGCGATACCAAAACGCGTTCCGGCGATAACGCTCCAGACGGTTGGGCTTCGGCTCCAGTTTTTCCACCGCGCACGGCAGTTCGATCATCGGTGTCGTGGGCGGCTGAAAATGGTCGTGCAACTGGCCGGGCACATCCTTGACGAAATCAAATCCGCGCCCGAACCCAAAACCTTCCTGCATCATGTGCAGGTTATCCGCAAGCAGTGCGGTGGTGAAACCGTGATGCTTGAACACTTCCGCCAGCACGGGAAATTGAAAGGGCAGCGCGCCCCAGTCCATCAGCGGAAACGTGTAACGCCCGCTGAACACTTCGATGCGGTTGACCAGCGTCGGAAACGAGCAGAGCCAGAAATCAGAGAAGCTCGCGCTCTCTTTCGCCAGTTGATCGAGATGGGGTGTGGCGACTTGCTGCCGTCCGATGAAGCCAAGATGGTCGTAGCGAAATGTGTCCGAACAAATGACGATGACGTTCATGCGCGGCCGTCCTTGTTTTCTTTCGCCCAGCGGCGCTCCTGCACGAAGGCGTATTTGGCGAAGACGTTGACCATCTTCACGCCGGCGATGAGCCAGCCGCGCCAGCCTTCGCGCCAGCCTTGTTTGATGACGAGCTGTTTGAAGAAAGCGATCCCCGGTGCAAAAAGAATCCCGGCCCACGGAAACGATTGCGCCACGTTCTCCGTTCCGTAAGCGGACATGCGCGCCCATTTGATGCTTTTGTGCAAATGATCCTGAAGATCGCGAAAGGAATAATGCAGCAGGTCGCCGTCCAGCCGCGCAGTTGCTCCTGAGACGCTCAAAACGTAATGCGGTTCGCGGCCGGTCCATTCGGCGACATTTCGCCGCGCCAGGCGCAGTCGCCATTCCGGATACCAGACATGCTTGATCCAACGCCCCAGATAAAACGTGCACCGGTTGATGGAGAAGCCATCCGCTGCCGGCTCGCCGTTGGAAAAAATCTTGCGGATGGACGCAGCCAGTTCCGGGGACAAGGCCTCGTCGGCATCGAGACACAACACCCACGGCTGGGTGCAGCGGCTCAAGGCCACGCGACACTGATTGATCTGTCCCTGCCACGGATGAACTTCAAACTTCACCCCGAATCGTTCCGCCACCGCACGGGTGCCGTCGGCTGAGTTGGAGTCAACGACCACGATTTCCGCAGCAAGTTCACGGATGCTTTCGAGGCAGCGCGGAAGATTGCGCTCTTCATTCAGGGTGATGATCGCCACGGAAAGCGGCAGTCTGTTTTCGACCGACATGATGGCGGAGTGTAGTCGGGTTCTTTCACCGAGCGCAAAAAGATTCCGCCGGACCAACCAGCTGACGGCCCATCGCCTGTGTGGTTGCTTCAATGACGATGCGGATTTCCACCGACGAAATCGGCTGGCCGGGCGAGGCCACGACCGCCCAATCCAGGTGCCGGAAGGGAAAGGTCGTCGGGGCGCTGCCCTTGCAACGCATGATCATCACCACGCGCCGTCCCATCGCCACCGCAAGATGCAGCAGCCCGGTGTCGCCACCCACGACGAGCGAGGACAATTTCATCAGCCCGCCGGTGACGAGCAGCGGCACACCGGCGGAAATGGGAAAACCCGCCGCGCGGGCGGATTCCAACGCGGCACGGTCGCCCGGACCGCCGCCAAAAATGACCTGCATGCCCTGCGAATGCCAGTGCCACGCCAGCTTGAGGAAGTTTTCCAGCGGCCAGTTCTTATGCGGCGTGCTGGTGAACGGCTGGAGGAACAACGTGGGCTTGGCGGAATCCAGTTTGTTCTCGGTAAAAAACCGCCGGGCGTCTGCCAGCGCGTCTTCCGGCAAAACATATTCATTGCGGATCGACCCGATATTCAGGCCACATGCCCGCAGCAACGCCAGGTTTCCTTCCGCCGGATGCGTGGTGCCCACGCGCGGAATGCCGTGGGTGTAGGCCCAGCTGCGGGCA
>Ga0247670_1000401_pt1 | contig 10144 bp, 8 predicted proteins | sample CNK11_metaG_FD_183042 | JGI IMG/M metagenome (GOLD analysis project Ga0247670, IMG submission 183042) | Soil microbial communities from Purdue University Martell Research Forest, Indiana, United States - CNK11 | ecosystem: Environmental > Terrestrial > Soil > Temperate forest > Bulk soil | place...
ATCGCGGGCGCAACGTGATGGGTATGATGCCGCATCCCGAGCGCGCGGCGGATGAACTGATGGGCTCGACCGACGGGCTCGTAGTGTTCAAATCCATGGTGACGGCGCTCGCCCACGCATGACCACCATCACGCCGGATCTCATCGCCACGCATCAGTTGACCGAGGCGGAGTACGAGAAGATCGTCGAGATCCTGGGGCGCGAGCCGCGCTACACCGAGCTCGGCATTTTCAGCGTGATGTGGAGCGAGCACTGCTCGTATAAGAGCTCGCGTCTGCATTTGAAGAAGCTGCCGACGCGCGGCAGGCTCGTGGTGCAGGGGCCGGGCGAGAACGCGGGCATCATCGACATCGGCTCAGGTTATGTCGCGGCGTTTAAGATCGAATCCCACAATCATCCGAGTTTCATTGAACCCTTTCAGGGCGCCGCCACCGGCGTAGGCGGCATTTTGCGCGACATCTTTACCATGGGCGCGCGGCCGATTGCGGTGATGGACGCGCTGCGATTCGGGCCGCTCGATGATCCGGTGAACGGTGCGCGCAACCGCCGGATTGTTGAAGGCGTGGTTTCCGGAATCGCGCATTACGGCAATTGTTTCGGCGTCCCGACAGTCGGCGGCGAGTGCGTGTTTGAAGCCTGCTACAACGGGAATCCGCTCGTCAACGTGTTTGCGCTCGGTGTCGCTAAGAAGGACGAGATTTTCTACGCAAAGGCGGCGGGCGTAGGGAATCCGGTGATTTATGTCGGCGCGAAGACGGGACGCGACGGGATTCACGGGGCGTCAATGGCGTCGGCGGAGTTCACCGAGGAATCGAAGCAGAAGCGGCCGAACGTGCAGGTGGGCGATCCGTTTCTCGAAAAATTGCTGCTGGAAGCGTGCCTGGAAGCCATGCGCACGGGCGCGATCGTGGGCATTCAGGACATGGGCGCGGCGGGGCTGACCTGTTCGACGTGCGAGATGGGCAGCCGCGGCGGAACGGGCATCGAGATCGAGTTGGACCGGGTGCCGCAGCGCGAGACCGGCATGACGGCGTACGAGATCATGCTCTCGGAATCGCAGGAGCGCATGCTGCTGGTAGCGGAAAAAGGGCGCGAGGACGAAGTGTTCCGCGTGTTCCGCAAATGGGGGCTCGACGCAGTAACTGTGGGGCAGGTCACCGGCGACGGCCTGCTGCGCGTGCGGCACCATGGCGAAATCGTGGCGGAGATTCCGAACCAGCCGCTGGCGGATTCGGCGCCGCTCTACGACCGGCCGCACACGAAGCCGCTGCGCACGGCGCCGATGGAAGCGCCGGCGTTTGCGAGCCAGAATTTGACGCGGGACCTGGAGACATTGCTGGGATCGGCCGATATTTGTTCGAAGCGCTGGGTCTGGCAGCAATATGACTACCAGGTGCGGACGAATACCGTTGCGGGACCGGGGGCGGATGCGGCGATTCTGCGCGTGAAAGAGACGGGGGAGTCGCTCGCGATGTCGCTCGATGGCAACGCGCGCTACTGCTATCTTTCGCCGCGCGAAGGAGCGCAGCTCATTGTGGCGGAATGCTGCCGGAATTTGGCTGTCGTCGGGGCGGAGCCGGCGGGCGCGACGAACAACTTGAATTTCGGCAATCCAGAGCGGCCGGAGATCATGGCGCAACTGGTGGAGGCGATCGAAGGCATCGCCGACGCCTGCCGGTTCTTCGAGACGCCGATCACGGGCGGCAATGTCAGCCTGTATAACGAAACACTGGGCGAGGGCATCTGGCCGACGCCGGTGATGGGGATTGTGGGCCTGCTGCCGACGGGCGCGCCGGTGGGAATGCACTTCAAGCAGCCAGGACGGGCGGTGATCCTGGTGGGCGGCGCAGGCGATTGCAATCCGGTGCGATTCGGCGGAACGGAATACGCCAAAGCTGTGCTGGGCAAGCTGTGGGGGCTGCCGCCGGCGCTCGATCTGGAGCATGAAAAGCGCGTACAACTGGCGGTGCGCGAGATGGTGCGCGCTGGCGTGGCCGAATCGGCGCACGATTTGAGCGACGGCGGCCTCGCGGTGGCGCTGGCCGAGTGCTCGTTTGGACCATCGGGCGTGAGCGCGGAAATCGAGCTGGATTCCGATTTGCGGCCGGAGCTCCTGCTGTTCCACGAAGGGCCTTCGCGTGTGCTGATTTCGACGGCCGAGCCGGAGCGTGTGGCGGAAATTGCCGCGCGGCATGGAGTGGATGCGCTGCGGGCGGGCGTTACAATAAGAGAGAGGATTGTTATTCGCAATCGGGGATCCGAGCTGGTTCAGGCGCGGATCGAATCACTTCGCAACATTTTTGAAACGGCACTGGAAAACAAACTGCGAGGGTAGCGTATGTTTGACAAATTCCACGACGAATGCGGGGTATTCGCCATTTACGGCCATCCGGAAGCGGCCAAGATGGCGTACCTGGGACTGTACGCGCTGCAACATCGCGGGCAGGAGAGCGCGGGCATCTGCACGAGCGACGGCAAGGAAGTGCACTGTGTGAAGTCGATGGGGCACGTGGCCGAGATCTTCACGCCGCCGGTAATGGAGACGCTGCCGGGCGAGCAGGCCATCGGGCACACGCGCTACTCGACCGCCGGCGATACCGCCCTGCTGAACGCGCAGCCTTTTTCAGTGGCCTGCAACAAGGGGCGCATCGCGGTGGCGCACAACGGCAACATCACCAACGCTGGTGACCTGCGCCGGGAACTGGAGCGGCAGGGATCGATTTTTCAATCCAACAGCGATACCGAAGTGATTCTGCACCTGGTGGCGCATTCGCGCGAGCGAACGCTGGCCAGCGCGCTGCGCGATGCGCTGCTGCAACTGGAGGGCGCGTTCTCGCTGGTATTTCTGGCCGAAGACCGGATCATCGTGGCGCGCGATCCGCACGGGTTCCGGCCGCTGTCGGCAGGGCAGATGGAATTTTCAGGCGGCCGCATTGCGCACGTGTTCGCGTCGGAAACCTGTGCGTTCGACCTGATCGGCGCGGTCTATCTGAACGAAGTGGCGCCGGGCGAGATGGTCATCGTCGGGCCGGAGGGCATGACGCGCGAACGTTATGCGCCGGAACAGCAGCGCGCGCAGTGCGTGTTCGAGCACGTCTACTTTGCGCGGCCGGATTCGATGGTTTTTGACCGTTCGGTGCAGGAATCGCGCGAAAACCTGGGACGGCTGCTGGCGCGCGAAGCCCCGGCGGATGCCGATCTGGTGGTGCCGGTGCCGGACTCGGGCGTGGCGGCGGCGATCGGATACGCGTCGGAATCGGGACTGCCGTTCCGGCACGGGCTCATCCGTAATCACTATGTGGGCCGCACGTTCATCGAGCCTTCGCAAGTGATTCGCGATTTCGGCGTGAAGCTGAAGCTGAACCCGGTGCGGCATTTGTTGGAAGGCAAGAGCGTGGTCCTGGTGGACGATTCAATCGTTCGGGGAACGACATCACGCAAGATCGTACGCATGGTGCGCCAGGCGGGCGCTCGCGAGGTGCATGTGCGGGTTTCCTGCCCGCCGACGATTTCCCCATGCTTTTATGGCGTGGACACCCCGACCAAGAATGAGCTGATCGGCGCGAACAATACGGTGGAGGAGATCCGGCGGTTTATCGAAGCCGATTCCCTGGCGTACCTTTCGCTGGCGTCGCTGCGCAAAGCGGTGGAAGACGACCGCAAGCACGAATACTGCTATGCCTGCTACACCGGTAATTATCCGACCGAGCTGATCAATATTGAAGAGTTGATGGCGGCAAAGAAGAAGGGGTAGACGGATTCGGGCTCGTTGCTGCCCCTGAGGCCGGATGCGCCGCGTCACGTTTACGAAACCCGTCAATTTCGAGGATGCGCGTGAACCATGGGGCAGGTCCCGCGCCACTCTCCCATATTCATTCCTGATCGCGTCCTAGACGTAGACGCGCTCAACCCGCTCGCCGATTCCGCAGAGAATCGCATAAGAGATGGTGCCTGCAATGCGTGCAAGCTGCTGCGCGTCCAGGCTTGCGTCGCCTTCCCGGCCCAGCAGCGTCACCTCGTCACCCGGTCCGAGCGAAGTCGTATGGCTGATATCGATGGTAGTCAGATCCATGCACACCGTGCCTAATATAGGCGCAAGTTTGCCCGCGGCGATCACTCTGCCGCGATTGGAGAGGCGATGCGGTACGCCGTCGGCATAACCGGCAGCCAGCACGGCGATGCGCATGGGCTGCGGTGCGCGAAATGCGCCGCCATAACCTACGCGCGCGCCTTCGGGGATTTCTTTCACCACGAGGATTTTCGCTTTCCAGATGAGAACGGGCTTGACGTCCAGCACCGGCTTTGGCGCATCGCCGCGCGCCGGCGAAACGTAGCCATAAAGCGCGTGGCCGGGCCGCACCATGGTGAGCCAGCCGGGATTGCGTTTGTAGGCCAAGGCATTGGTGCTCGATATATGGATGTGCGGCGGAGCAAAGCCGGCGCTTCGCAATCGCTCGACCATGGCAGTGAAGTAAGCGGTCTGCTCGTCGGTTTGGGATGAGCTGTAATCGGACGGCGAGGCAAAGTGAGTCATCAGGCCGTCAAGACGGGCGTGCGTGGCGGCGCGCAAGGCGGTGACGATCGCCTCGGCACCGGCCTGCGTGCCCAGCCGGTTCATGCCGCTATCGATCTTGAGGTGATAGTTGAGTGTCCTGCCCGATTCGCGCGCCATGCGATCGAGCGCCGCCAGGTCTTCGACAGACTGCACTGCGGGTGTGAGATCGGAATCGGCCAGTGCATCCCATTCGTGCGGGAGAAAGCCGGTCATCACCAAAATGGGTGTCCTGATGCCCGCGCGGCGCAAGGCGACGCCCTCGTTGACGGAGCTGACTGCCAGCCACTCAACGCCGTCGGCGGCCAACACGCGCGCCACTTCCACCGCGCCGTGGCCATAGGCGTTGGCCTTGACGACGGCCATCACCGCGACTCCAGGACCCGCGGCGGCGCGAACGCTGCGGTAATTGCGCACGATCTGCTCGCGCGAGATCAGTGCATAGGATCGGAAAGGAAGCGGAGGCACTTTCTAATTATCGACGCCCGCGCGGCGTCCCGCTGATCGAAGCCGCCGCGGGGACAAGCTGGCGGAATAGCCGCTCGTAATCGGCGGTGACGGCATCCCAGGAGTAGCATTCGGCCACGCGCTCCATGGCGCGGCGGCGAAGTATATTGCGCTCGTCGTCCGGCATGGAGAGCGCGTGCTCGATCTTCTCCGCCAGGTCGTATTCGCCGAACGGAATGCCGGCGCCGGCGGCGACTTCGGCATTTTCCGGTGTGTCACGGTAGAGCACCAGCGCACCGCGCCCCATGGCTTCGATCAACGCAGGGTGGCTGCCGCCCACGGTGGTGGCGTGGATGTAGGCGAAGCAATGTGACTCGAGCTCCTGATAGCCAAGGCCATAAATGGCGCCGGGCATGACGATGCGCGGGTCGGCGGTGGCCCGCACCTGGCGGATGTAATCCGCGGCATAGGGCGCATCGCCGATCAGCGCCAGCTTCATATCTGTCCGTACTTTTTCGAACGCCTGGCGCGTCTCGAGCGCGTGGTTTTCCGGCTCCATCCGGCTCACGTAGAGGAAATAGCGGCCGGGCTCGAGACCCAGGGAGCGCAGCGCCACATGCGTCTCCGTTTTGCCGGCCTCCGCGCCGTAAGGAATGAAATGCGTCGTCTTGCGGTAACGCTCGAAGTAATAGTCGGCAATCGCCTGGGCATCAGTGACCACTGCAGAAGGCAAAAAAGTTGCCAGCCGCTCTGAGATGGCGTACCATCCTTTGGCCAGCCGGTTCCATTTCTCGCGCTTGCGCTCGATTCCATCAACGTTCAGCACCACAGGTATGCGCGCGAGCCGAGGCAAAGCCGTGAAGAGGGCATTGGCGGCATTGCAGTAGAGCGCGACATCGCAACGATGAAACAGCAAATGGAACGTGGAAACAAAGGTGTGGGCCAGCGTGTCGAAATACTTATGGCGGATCGTAGGCAGATAGCGCAGTTCCACGCCGCGCCACGGCGATTCGGGAGGGCGCTCGCGACAGTAAACGGCCACCGAATGCCCAACAAGCGCTAGTCGCGTCGACAATTCTTCGGCGAAGGTTTCGAAGCCGCCATAATGCGCTGGGATGCCTCGGGTGCCGAGGAGGGCGATGCGCATGACTTTGGAATTCTATCGCGGCCGGCGGCGGGGACTGGCGATCTGTGCGGCAGCGCGTCGATCAGGCAAAGGAGCAAGCGCGAATGGCTGTGCCACTAACTGCGGTAGGCTTGCGTGCGCGACAGCACACCGGCCATCTTGCGCGGCGCGGGCTTGCTAACGGGCGTGTATTTGAACCAGCTGGCGATGTAGTCGTTGCCCACGCGCTGCCGCCGCTGGATTTCGCGGCGCTTGGCCAGAATGCGTTTCCAGTTCCGCGCCAGATACCAGAAGGCTTTGAGCGAGGTATGCTCCCAAACCACACAGCAGGCCACGACCAGGAAATCGCGTACCGAAATGGAAAGCCAGTTGCGCCAGTACAGATCGCCCGAAATATTCTTCGCGCGTAACAGGAACCGGTTCTTCACCGAGTGCATGTTGATTTCGGGCGGCAGAGCGCGTCGCTTCCCGGGCAGGACATTGCGGACATGGTACCCGCGGGCATAAGGCACATAGAGGCAGCGCCATCCCAACAACTGCGCGCGCCAGGCGACATCGGCGTCTTCGCGATAGACGAAGAAGTCCGCGTCGAAGAACTCGCCGTCGATCAAAGTATCGTCGATCATCTCACGGCGGTAAAGGGCTGCGGCGGCGGTCGCGCCGAACACGTACTCGTAATTGAGATAGTGCCCGTTATCCACTTCCTGACTGCCGCGGTCCAGATGGCGCAGCATGGGGTTGAAGTAGATACCGGTCGAATCGACGACCGGCTTAGCCGGGATATCGAAGGCGGCCGTCATGGTCAACAGCTTCCCGCAGACGCTGCCCACCTTGGGATCCATATGGCCGGCATCCACTAGCACCTGAATAAAATCAGGCAGCAGAAGGACGTCGGGATTCAGCGTGAGCACCCAGTCGCCGCTCGAAAGACCAATGGCCTGGTTCTGCGCGGCGGCAAAGCCGATGTTTTCCTCGTTGTAGACGATCTGGCATCGATCCTCGAACTGTTCCAGGATGTCGGCCGTTCCGTCGATCGAGCAGTTATCGATGACGATAATTTCTTTGTAAAGATACTTCTGCTCGAGCACCGATTCCAGGCACCGCTTGATGAATCTGCCGCTGTTATAAGTAACAATTGTGACGGATACAAAATCGCTATAGGACATGAACTTGAACCTGAGAAGACGCCACTCAGCCTATGACCAGCAAATAAAAACAACACGTCCAGTTCAGCCTGCCGCTCCGAAAACTAATTGCCGGAAGGCAAGCTTCCAAACTTTGCCGTAAACTGCTATGGACTTTAGGCTCCTCTGGCGGGGAATGCCCAGCACTGTTCTCATTAAGGAGCCGACTATTACAGCCAGGCAGACCGCTTTCTCCGCGCCCGGAGAGAAATGCTTGGCTGAGTACTTTAGAAGACTACCATACCAATAAAACTGCCGGAACTCCAGTGAAATCTTTCGGATGGAATGGCCTCCCGTATGTTTTGCTACAGCTTGCGGCACGTAACGAATGCGATACAAATTGTCCTTGGCGCGTTTCAGAAAATCCACGTCCTCAAACCAGAGTGGATAGAAATTCTCATCCAGGCCGCCCAGCTTTTCCCAGGCATCGCGGCGAATCATGAGAAATGCCCCCGCCGGCTGTTCCACTTCCCTCGCTGTGGAACAATCAAAGCCTAAGCAACGGTAGTGCCAATTCACGGGGTTGCCCGGCCATGCCCGATTTATCAGAAGCGCTTCAAAACAGAGAGCTGTGGCGGAGGGAAACCGGCGCAAGGTAAATCCGGTCTGGGGTTTTCCAGAGTGATCGACCAGTAAGCCACCTGCCGCGGCGGTTTTCGGATCGCCGCACGCCTCGCGCAAATGATCGACGCCGCCCTGTATGATGGCATCCGGATTCAATAAGAGCAGCAGTGGCGTGCTTAAGGCGCGCGCCCCCTGGTTGACTGCGGCGGCGAATCCGGCGTTGGATGGGTTGGCGATCAAACGCACGCCCCGGCGTTCGACTTCTGCCCGGGTTTCGTCTATCGAGGCGTTATCCACGACGATCAATTCGGCGCCAGTGGCTGCCGCTGCGTCGAGACAGGCGCCGATTTCTTCGGCCGAGTTGTGGGTCACGATGACGATCCCCACGTCTCCCATGTGTGTCAATCCGACCCACCTGAGGTCAACATAAAGTACAGACGCCAATACGAGTCGAACCCGGTCTGGCCCTGTATCCGCTTAATCTCGGCTTCAGATTCCTGTAATACACGTAAAAGCCGGTCCGGTTTGATGCCGGAGAGAAGCCCGCTTCGCCGCGCTCTACGGACGCACAGCAAGCCGTCCAGTTTTCCTCTCAGAAACGCCCAGAATGTTCCGTGACGAAGAGCTAGGGCCCCCCAGAGTGTTTGTGCCACCAGAACGGGCCACGCCAGCCGGAGCAGCGATCCCGCGGGGTAATATTTCGCCACCAAAAATACCTGGTTGCGCGAAATTCTACGCACAGTGGCGGGATGCCACCGGCCCAGAGTCGCGCTGCCCAAATGATAAGCGACCGCGTCTGGAACGTACCGGCCTGCATAATTGAGACAGGCGCATCGCAGTCCCAGTTCTACATCCTCCAGATAGGATTCGAATCCTTCATCCAGGAAGCCGATACGGCGGAACAACTCCAACCGGAAAAGGCTGGCCGTTCCCGGCGCAAACCAAATCTCACGCGCGCGGGAGAATTCGGGGCCGTCCGGGCGGTCGTGGCCGATGCGCCAGGCGCATCCGCCTCTGCAGATCGCGTCGTACGTTCCATCGATCGTATCGCGTCGCGAAGCACTGAGAAGCTTGCCGGCCGCGAACCACACGCCAGGAGCCTGCGCGGCTGCCATCAGCCTGTCCAGCCAATCGGGCGCCGGTTCCACGTCGCTATTCACGATGGCCACCCACTCGGTGGAGCATTCTTCGATCCCGCGGTTGACAGCGCGGCTGAAACCGGTGTTCGACCCCATACGGATGGCGCGTGCGCCCAGCCGCTCGGCCGCCTCCGGAGCACCGTCTTCGGAGCCGTTGTCGATCACCAGAATCGCGGCGATGGGGTGCGTTTGCACTCGCAGGCTGGCCAGCAGCCGCTCCAGCAAGGCACGGCCGTTCCACACAGGAACGATGATCGATACTTCAGCCGGCATGAAATCCATCGGCCGTGAATGGCGTTGCTATGATGGTGAGTGCCATGCGATGGACTGCGCTGCTGTTCCTCCCGTTACTTGCCGGGGCCGTTGAAATCGGCGGTTCCCGTGTAAATACCGTGTATATTTTGCCGATGGCCCACGGACTCGACCAGCATATCGCCAACCGCCTCACGCGCGAGCATGTGGTTGAGGTGGTCGCCGACTCCGCGCGCGCGGATGCGCTGTTGACCGATCGCCTGGGTGGATTGCTTGAATACCAGTTGGAGAAGCTGCACCCGACGCCGAAGCCGCCCGACGAGAGCGAGAAAAGCGAAGCCGATAGCAACAAATCCGACAAAGTTGGAGGCGATTTGGCCGATAAGTCCGATAAGAACGACAAGGATGCCACCAACAGCCGCCGCTCTCCCCGGCAAATTCCGGAAGCGGGGCCTCCCCGCCCGAACGCATTTGGCGGAGGCAAAGGCACTCTGTTCCTTGTCGATGCCCATTCGCGCGCGGTCCTGTGGTCCGCGTATGAGAAGCCTAAAAACACTTCCCCGGACGAACTGGACCGCACGGCCAAGCGAGTGGTCGGACGGCTCAAGCAGGATCTGGCCGGCAAGTAATCCGCCGTTTTTCGCGCAGCACCTCGCGGTAGCTGGCCTCGAGTTTTTCCGTCAGCACCGGCATATCCCAGTTGGCTTCCACCTCGGCGCGAGCGAGTTCTGTCATGGCCCGGGCTTGCTCGGGGCAGTTGAGAATGGCCAGGGCTTTCGCGGCAAACTCTCTCGGGTCGTCGGCCAGCGCGCAGAATTCGCCGTCCGTTCGCGCCAGTCCTTCGGCGCCGATTCTCGTCGAGACGACGGGAATCCCGGCG
>Ga0247670_1000402_pt1 | contig 10136 bp, 6 predicted proteins | sample CNK11_metaG_FD_183042 | JGI IMG/M metagenome (GOLD analysis project Ga0247670, IMG submission 183042) | Soil microbial communities from Purdue University Martell Research Forest, Indiana, United States - CNK11 | ecosystem: Environmental > Terrestrial > Soil > Temperate forest > Bulk soil | place...
GATTTCATCGTATTGAAAGCCCTCGATGCGAAGCTGAAGGCACTGGCGTTGTCCCCGAGGCAGCGATGCCATCACCGCGCGCGCGCGCGACCGCCGCGCCTTTTCGGCCTCGCGGTCGGCGTAGTCGGGCTCCGCGGGCGCCGCCGGTTCGGCAAACAGCAAATCGGGATCGTCGATCTCGACCATCGGCGCGTTGCGTTTCTGCGTCTGCCGCGCGCGGACCCGGTTGAGGAGGATGGTCCGTGCGATCTTCGACAGAAATGGCCACGGGTCGTCGTTGCGAATCTGATCCATCCGTTCATAGAGGCGTTTGAACGTGTCTTGTGAGAGGTCGTGCGCTTCGTCGTCCGAGATGCTGTTGGTCCGAAAGTAGCGCCATACGCGCGCGTAGTGCTTCCGATAGATTGCCTCGAAACGCTCGTCGTGGGGACCGCCGCCGTCTACAATCATGACCAACCGCTCGTATCCGTCATTTCGTATGGTCCGCTCATCGTGAAAGCCCTCAGTGCCTCAGTCGCCCTTCTGCTGCTTGTTGGCGGCTGCCATCATGAAGACACCGATCCTGGCGGCAAGTGGGGTCGAACGGTCGAGCCGCGGCTGCCGACGACGCGCTCGTGGCACTCGTGCACGGGGCAATTATCGCCCGGCCATGCCGTCGCCGATGCGCAATGCCAAGCGGCGCCGGTCGAGGCCGGCGGCTGCGACGACGTGATCTCCACGCGCGAAGAGGCCAATGGCATGCTGGTGTCGCGTCCACAATGCACGAACGCGGCGATCGCCAGGCTGGAGACCTTCGCTCGCGCGGACGCAGCGGCGATGAGCGACCTGGCCGGCGCCTATTATGTGCGCGCGCAACGGAACGACAATCCCGCGGACATGTTGCGCGCATTCGATGCCGCGCAGCATGCCGTGGCAGCGACGCCGCGGCCGGTTGGCGCGGAATTCAACCGGGCCTTGATTCTCGAGGCGTTGTCGCTGAATGCCGAAGCCATCGGCGCATGGCAGCGCGCGGCGGAAACGGAAAAGGGTCAATGGGCCGATGAAGCACGCGCCCGTCGGTCAGTGCTCGCGCGCAAGACGGCACAAAACGGCGAGCAGCAGTGGGCTGCGGTGCGTGCCGGCATTGACAGGGCACTCGACAAGAGCGACATCGGCGAGGCGCAGCGTCTCATTGCGGCATTTCCTGCAAGTGCGCAGAGGTACTTTGAGGAGGAAGTGCTCGTGCAGTGGGCGAACGCGCCGTCGCCGTCGCGGCTGTCGCAGGTCACGACGTTCGCCGAGGCGCTGTCGCGATTCTTTCACGACCGCTATTTCGCCGACGTCGCCGCGGCGATCGCGAATACGCGCTCGCCGGATCGTTTGAGGCAGGCTCACCTCCAATTTGTGAAAGCGCGTCAGGCGGGGCTCTCGATCGAGTTTTCCTCCGCCACACCGCTCTACGAGCGGGCGTCGCGGCTTCTCCGGGAAGCCGGGAGTCCTCAATACCTCATTGCCCGAATCGACCATGCCGGTCAAGACGCGCTAGCAAGCGGTGAATATGACGCGGCGCGCAAAGAGCTCGATGCCGTCGAGGCCGATGCCGATCAGCGGCACTACCCGAGCGTCATCGCGCGCGTCAACCTGGGCAGGCTCAATACCGATCAGTTTCTCAATCGCTACACCGATTTGTTTGTCGCCTACAAAGCGGCAATCGCGGCGTATGACCGAATCGGCGACTGGGAGGACCGTGCCGCTGCCTCGGCGCGCGCTATCGCCGCAATGTCGGTGGTGGGACTCAAGGACGCTGCCTGGCGTGAGGCGTACGTGGCGTTGCGCGATGTGCCTCGGCTCGTGAGCTTGAACACGCAGCACCTCCTAGTCGGGCCTGCTGCCTCAGCCGCGCTCGCCCTCGATCATCCCGAGGCGGCGCTTCTTTATCAGAATGCCCTCGTCGAGAGCGCGCGCAGGCATGCGGCAAACACGTATCTCGTCACGGCACTCGATCACCTTGCATGGATCGAGCTCTCACTGCAGCGCTATAACGACGCGCAGCGACATGTCGACGAAGCCGCTCGCATCAATGAGAAGAATTCGGACCACCATCTCCGCCGCGCATTGGAAGCGCGGCTCGCCCAGGTGCAGGGAGCGACGGCATTACATGTCGACCCGCGTCGGGCCGTAGCCTCGCTCACGGAGGCAATCAACGCCGCAAAGAAGGGGGAATTCGCGACGTTTCTCGCTGTGCTCTTCGCCGAGCGCGCCGAGGCATTCGCCCGCATGGGAAAGATGGCCGAGGCGGAGACCGACAGGCGCGAGGCGTTGAACCGGTTGCATAGCGAAGAAGCCCCTTTGTTGCGCGACCGCAAGCCGGGCGTGGCGGATGACTTCTGGAATTTCTATTTCTCGCGCTTCGAGGAGACGTACGACCTGCTGATCCGGCAGTTGATCGACGAGGGACGCGGCGATGAGGCGTTCCGATATGCGGAACGGGCTCGCGCATTCGAGCCGCTCGACCTCGTCCGCAATCTGCCGGCCGCACCGGCGGCCTTTCGCCAGCTTGCCGCGCAACCGGAAAATCTCGACATCGTCAAGTTGCGGGCGGTTTTGCCGCCCGGAACGTTCCTCATCGAATATCGCGTCTTTGACGACAGGACATACGCCTGGGTCCTCGGCCGCGACGTCTTCATCGGACAGTGGCTGACGGCTCGCCGGAGCGATGTGAAACGCTGGACCGGTGCCTTACAGGACGCGGCGAGCAGGAAGGATTCGGCTGCGTTCGAGGCCGGCCTTTTTGCGCCGTACGACGGGCTGCTGAGGACGCCGTTGGATTTCGTCAATCGCGTCCGGGGCGATGCCGCCGCGAACATCGTCATCGTCCCGGACAGAGAGCTGCGCGGGTTGCCATTTGCCGCGCTGCGCAATCCCGACACGAGGCGATATGCCATTGAAGATCACGTGTTCTCGATGTCCGGCAGCGCGCTCCTGTACGCATTCGCCGTCATGCGCGACCACGATCTTGACCCTCACGACACCTCCGCGCTTCTCATCGCCGATCCATCCTTTGTTTCGAATACCGCGCTGACGCAGGGATTGCAGCGGCTCCCGTTCGCGCGGCGGGAGGTCGACTCGATCCGTGCGATGTATCCGCGGCCCGAAGTCCTGATGGACGACGAGGCAACGCCGCGTGAATTCCTGCGGCTGGCGAGCGGCAGCGCCATTGTTCACATCGCCGCCCACGGCGTGGTCAATGGCGACGCACCGTCACAGTCGTTCCTTTTGTTGAACGGCGTGCTCAATGCCGAGATGCTCATGAAGCAACTGCATACCGACAAAACGCGCCTGGTCGTTCTCGGTGCGTGCAGCAGCGCGGGAGGGCTGCCGGTCGGCGCGGAGGGCATTGCCCCCCTCGTCCGTCCGATCATCGGCGCGGGAGTTCCGGGTGTCGTCGGCGCACTGTGGGACATCGATGACGCCACAGCGGCCGATCTTTTCGTGTCTTTTCATCGTCACTATCAAAGTGGCGAGGATGCGGCGGCGGCGCTCCGGAACGCGCAACTGACGATGCTCCGAAGCGAGAACCCCGGCCCGAAGCCAGCGCGATTATGGGCGCCGTTTCAAGCCATCGGCTACGCCTCCTCGCCCTTCGTATCGATAGGAGACATGAAAAAGGAGAAACCACCTTGACTAGCTTCATTCTCAAGATTCTGTTCAGCGGTCTCATGGTCTTCACCCCCAGCCAGGACGGCAAAGAGATGACCGTCCTCCTCCTCGCCGCCGACCACAGTCATCACCTCTCGGACGGCAGCGCACTCCAGCGGCACAAACCTCTCTTCATCGCCCGCGCCGGCTCTTGCAGCGGCGATTGCCCGACCCGCGACGGCGAAATCGCGCAGTTTGTCTACGCCGATCAGCCGCTGTCGACGGCGCAGGACTCGCTCGAAGCGGCGGTCAGCGGCGGCGGCGCATGGACGATTTCCGGCTCCGACATTTCCTTCGTGAAGGCGGGCAGCAGCGATCCCGATCTGCCGTCGCTTTCGGTCACGTCGAACGCTCGCACGTCCAGCAACGGCCAGCCGTCGCTGATTCCCTCCACGTCCAGTGAGCGGAAAGACATCAGTTGGATCGCCGATCTCAAGCAGGTCTGCGGGTCCGGCTGCACGCTGGACTCGTCGGTCCTGGCATCGCAGCCGCCGTCGACCGTGGTCGCGCGTCTCCATTTGCGCAGCGGGAATGTGTTTACCTACTCCGTCACGCGCATCGGCTCGAACGTGACGCCGGTTCATTTCGGGCGGCTCGACGGCTCCGGAAGTGTGTCGCCGTATTCGCAGGCGATCGCCTCATGGGCCGGCGCCGAGATCGAGGTCTCCGGCAGCGGCATCGAGATCACCGAAAGCAAATTCAACGGCGACCCCGGCCGGTCGATGACACTCACGCCCGACGCGAACAACTCCATGGAGATCGCCGTGCTCAATCTCCCGCCGTTCGTGCCGCCGGCGTCGGGACTGAACGATGCGCCGCAGGTCGGCAAACATTTCGAGATGTACTACGACCTGCTGCAGGACCCGCCGGCGAAGGAGACGCGTCTCGTCCCGTTCGCCGGAGCGGCCAGTGGCGCGCCGTCATATCCGGAGGTCGGATGGTCGGATGTCCATCCTACGTCGGGGGTCTGGTCCCCGCTGTTGAGTGGTCTGCGGCTGGACATCGGCCGCTCGGCCTATGAGCGGGTTCTCTGCCCGCCAGCCTACCTCGAGCCGTAACTCCCGGAACGGTTCGCCGCACGCGCGGCGAACCGTTTTTTCATGGAGAACGACATGGACATCGTCAGAAGCATTGGCCTGGCTGTTTGCCTGATCGCCTGCACATCGCGGCAGCAGCCATCGCCGCGGCAGGAACGTATCGACGCTGCCTCGCTGTTCACCAGGCGCTGCGCGAATTCGCGGCTGATGAAGTGGAACATCCGCGGCGTCGCCGCCGGCGCAGACTGCAGCGTCCTCCTCGTCGATACCTCGATGGTGCTCGACGATTCGCTCACGGAGGCGATTCACTATGGCACCGGCGCGTACGCCGTGGTTGACGGCGGCGTGCGGCGCTTCACCCGCCAGAGCGCATTCCGCGGCGTGGTCTATCGCGACCTCACAGGTCACGTCCGGACATACGGAAATCTCATGCAAGGCGAAGCGGCGGAGATGCAGCCGTGCCGCTGAAGATCGCTTTCGTTCTGATGATGTTCGCGGCACCGGCGGTTGCGGCGCCCCACCGCCTCGCGCTCCTCATCGGCATCAACGACTACACCGCCTCGCGGCTGACCACGATCCGCGCGCCCGCGCCGGACCGCGACTGGCCGAATCTCTCCGGCGCGGTGAACGACACCGCCGCGATGCGCGAGCTCCTCATGCTGCTGCACGGCTTCGACGCACGCGACATCGTCACGCTCAACGACCAGTCAGCGACGCGAAGCGCGATGCTCTCAGCCGCGAACCGGCTGGCCGCGGCGGCGACGAAAGACGACGTCGTCTTCTTTTACTTCGCCGGTCACGGCTCGCAGGTGCGGAACTCGAAGTCCGATGAGCCGGACAAGCTCGACGAGTCGATCATCCCGGCCGACTCACGCCGCGGCGCGGACGACATCCGAGACAAGGAGCTCCGGCGCATCTTCAACGCCATCCTGGACCGCGGCGCGCACCTCACCGTGATGATCGACGCGTGTCACAGCGGCTCCGCCGCGCGCGGGCTCCTCACGCTCGCGCGGCCGCGCGGCATCCGCCCCGACCTGCGCGACGTCGCCGACGGCGGCGACTACGGCCCGCGTCCGGAGAACCGCGGCGCGCTCGTCATCAGCGCGTCGCATGACGACGAAGAGGCACGCGAGGCGCGGGACGACCGCCAGACGATGCATGGCGCATTTACCTGGGCCTGGATGCGCGCGATGCGCGACGCGGCGCCTGACGAACCGGCGATGGAGACGTTCACGCGCGCGCAGGCGCGGCTGCGCGCGGAGATGCCGTTTCAGAATCCGGTCCTGGCCGGCGAGTCCGCGCAACGCCGCGGCCCCTTCCTCGGCACGGGCAATGCCGTTCGTGCCGCGCGAATCACGTTCGTCGTCGAGCGGGTTCGCGGCGACGGCACGGCCGTGATCTCCGGCGGATGGGTGCACGGCATCACCGCCGGCAGCGAGCTGCGCGTGGCCGGCGACCGCTCGCAACCGCCGCTCACGGTCACCACGCTCCTCGGCCTGGACCGCTGCGAAGCGCGCGTTCCCGCCGCGACGCACGTCCGCGGTGGAAACCTGCTCGAGCTCACCGGCTGGGCCGCTCCGCCGCCGCGTCCGCTCCGCGTTGCCATTCCGCGGCTCCCTGCCGGCGTGAACGACGTCGCTCCATTCGCACGCCGTGCGGCAGCGATCGCAGCAGAGAACGATCTCGCGTGGATCACGGATCCGACGGTGCGCACGCCGGAGCACCTTCTTCGCCGCGCCGGCACGCGGTGGGAGCTCCTCGATGCCGCCGGGCATGCGAGCTCGTTCGGATCGGACGGCGACGCGTTGCACGCGCTGGCCGGCCTTCGCCGCGGAACGTCTCTGTTCGTCCAGCTTCCCGCGACCGAAATGCTCGCCGCACAGATCGCCGGCCCCGCCGTCATCGAGGTGGTTGGCAACGCCGAAGATGCCGACTACGTCCTCGCCGGCCGTTTTGTTCAACATCATGTCGAGTACGCGTGGGTACGTCCCAACGCGCGGCACAGCGACCGCCACGCGTCCGGCCTGCCGCTGCGGACCACATGGATCACCGATGCCGGAGGCGATACAGCGTTCGCCCTCCGCCACCGCGCGCTGCGGCTGCACAAGATCGAGGCGTGGAGTCTCCTCGAGTCACCGCCCGAGGGGCGTTGGCCGTATCGCCTGGTATTGCGGCGGGAAGGCGATGGGCAACTCGCCGCCGACGGCGGCAGCGTCGCCGGCAACGATACGTACGCGCTCGAGCTCCAGGCTGGATCACCAGTGGCCGCGCGCACCGGCCGCCGCCACGTCTACGTCTTCACGATCGACAGCTACGGCCAGAGCGTGCTCCTCTTTCCGGTGAGCGGCTCGGTCGAGAATCATTTCCCGCTCGCCGGCGCAGCCAAGCCGCCACCGGTGATCGCGCTCGGCGCGAAGTTTGAGATTGCGCCCCCTTACGGAGTTGACACATACATCCTTCTGGCGACGGACGAGCCGTTCGCGGATCCGTGGATCCTGCAGTGGGACGGCGTACGCGGTCCGATGCCGATAACGACCACGGCGCTCGAACGTCTGGTCGCGCTTACGAGTTCGACCAGCCGCGGCGTGCCCGTCCTCACGCCGGCCACGTGGTCGATCGAGCGGATCGTCATCGAGTCGGTCCGCCGGCCCCACAAACGTACCGGATCGGTGTCTATGCCTCATGCGATCTCCGCGCGCTAGCGGCAAGGCCGCGGGCACGTGCAGCCGGCCGCCCGCCGCGGCGGAGGTCGCAGTCGTGCGCGTTCCGCGGAGGATGAATGGGCTTCTACCTGCACAAGAGCGTCGCCGTCGGGCCTTTCCGCTTCAACCTCTCCGGTTCCGGCGTCGGCATGTCGGTCGGCGTTCGCGGGCTTCGCCTCGGCAGCGGGCCGCGCGGCAATTACGTTCGCATCGGCCGCGGCGGCGTCTACTATCAGCAGACCTTTCATTCGCCGGCCGCTCCGCGGGTTGCGCCACGCGTGCTGCCGTCGCCGCAGGCTCCGGACAGAACGCACGCGCCGCTGCAGGAAATCGCGTCGGCGAACGCCGCGCAGATCGCCGACTCCTCTTCCGAACAGTTGCTCGCCGAGCTTCGTGAGAAACGCCGAGCGATGCCGCTCATGCCGTTCGCCATCGTAGGATCGATCCTTCTACTGCTGGTCGCGGCCGCGTTGCCGCTGTGGGCGTTCCTGCTGCTTGCGATGGCGACGGTCGTCGCGATCGTCGCGGCGCGCCGCCGCGACGTGCTGCGCAAGACGACGGTGATCCTCTACGACTTCGCACCGGAGGTGGAGGAGTCATTCCGAACGTTTGCGCAGTGGGGAGACGCGCTGGCCTCGTGCCGCCGCACGTGGCATGTCGCGGCCGAGGGACGCGTCTACGATCGCAAATATCACGCCGGGGCGAGCTCGCTCCTCCAACGCACCGCCACGATGGTGCGCAGCACCCCGCCGCCGCTCGTGCGAACCAACGTGCCGGTTCTGAGCATCGCCGCCGGACGGCGGACGCTCTACTTCCTGCCCGATCACCTGCTCGTCTACGACGGATCGAGTATCGGGGCCGTGAGTTACCGCAGCGTCGAGCTGGCGGTCGCGCGGCAGCGTTTCATCGAAGACGGCGGCGTGCCCGGCGACGCCACGGTCGTCGACTACACGTGGCGATACGTGAACAAGCGCGGAGGTCCTGACCGACGTTTCAACAACAACCCCCGCATCCCGATTTGCCTCTATGACGAGCTGCACTTCCGCACGGCGTCGGGCCTCAATGAAGTCCTCCAGCTCTCCCGCTCGGGCATCGGCGAAGGGTTTGCGGCTGCCGTGCGGCACCTCGGGACGATTGGTTAAATCCGGCCGAAGGCCGTTGAGCGGCGCTGCATCACCTGGTTGGCGGATTACCGCTAGCCTCGTTGAGGCCAGGGCGGCGCAAAATGACGTTTCGCGTCGCGTAGCCTCGACTTTACCGCGTCAACGCTGACACCGAGCGCACTCGCAATATCGGTATAGTGAAAGCCATCCAGCCATAGTTGCATCGCATGTCGCTGACCCTCGGGAAGAGCAGCAATAGCATCGTGCAACTCTTTTCTGCGCAACGCCTCCGCCTCTCGTGAGGCATGATCAACTTGCGGTTGAAGTGGGGACCGCCGCTTGGCTCGAGCCTCTTTAGGATTGCGTGATTTCCCGTACCACTCCGGCCGAGGGGACGTGCTCGGCGGGACGATCGCCACGCGCTCCCACGCGTCCGGATTGCTCGAGTCGGCAATCAGAGCTCGCGTGATTCCGTCATCTTTCTTCTTCTCGGTCATACGTCCCAGCCAGTGATAACCCGAATGAGTCCTTTTCTCTTCTCGAAAACGATCAGCTTCAGCGGCCTCCCACCGTCGGTTCGCCCGACAAGCTGGTAACCGCGCCGATGTCCTTTATTTCGATCGACATCGAATCCATTCCAGATCACCTCCACTGCCTCGTCAACGGTTACATCGTGGCCGGCCAATTCGTCTTCGTCGAACTCGTACTCGAATTCTTCCGGATCAAATTTCTGCCAGTAAACCAAGCAAAGAATTCTAGACGATTGCCAAGCTTGGAGTAAGGCCGCGAAGCGATGAGCCTTTCGCCCGTTCTAATTCGTACCAGTTCTGCAGCCCTCCCGTGACGGCGGAAGGGTTTGCCACCGCCGTCCGTCACCTCGGGACGTTCTCTACATGAGCGCGTCGTAGCGCTACGAGGACGACTTTTTGTCCGGTGCCCCCACAAACTCCGTTCGCTGGTGTCATCCTCATGTGGTGAAGAGCTGGAAATGGTTGGCTCTCGGAGCTCTGCTCCTTGGCATCGCGACGGCGACGATCGTGCCGTTCGCGAGGCGCAACGCGCGCTCCGTGCGGCTGGTGACCGAACCGCCGCGCAGCGCCAGTACGCGGTTCGACCGGATGCAGTCGGCGGCGCTATTCGTCGGCGTACGCCACTTCACCAGCGGCTCCGTCGAGGAGGTGCCGTACGCCGTCGACGATGCAATCGACCTCGCCTACGTTTTCGTGCTCGAACGGCGGGTTCGTCTCGTGCCGCCGCGCCGCGTCGTGCTCGCGCTTTCTGGCCATCCGGTGAAACCGGATTCGCGCCGCCGACTGCGCGACTTGCAGGATGCCGGCGCCGACGTGCGTTTCCGCGCCGGCGCCGGCGACATCCGCGCTGCCCTCCGCGAGCAGGCGGCGCTCGCCGGCCGCGACGGGATGCTGATCGTCTCCATGGCCACGCACGGTTTCCTGCACCACGGTAGCGATTACATCCTCGGAGCATCGTCGGTCGTCAGCGATCCCGCCACGATGCTCCCCATCACCGACATGTTCGAAGTGATCGCGTCGTCGGCCGCGCAACGCTCGCTCGTCCTCGTCGACGCCTGCCGCGAGCGGATGTCGAGCGGCACGCGC